>Ga0074044_10001378_pt1 | contig 22002 bp, 20 predicted proteins | sample BogForMeECP23OM1_FD_94443 | JGI IMG/M metagenome (GOLD analysis project Ga0074044, IMG submission 94443) | Bog forest soil microbial communities from Calvert Island, British Columbia, Canada - Bog Forest MetaG ECP23OM1 | ecosystem: Environmental > Terrestrial > Soil > Wetlands ...
CCGCGCTGCGACGCCCCTTTCACCAGAGTCAGCTTACGCGCCATCGGGGTCTCCCTCGTTCATATCGGTTGCTCTATAGCATATCGTTGACAATCAAGGATGGCGCCCACAGAATCGCGCCGACGGATTATATGCCAGCTAAATTTGCGCAGGCGAGAAAAGCCCGAGCCCCTCGATTCGCCCGGCTCGCGCTCATCTCGGCGGCGCTCATTTCCACTGGATGCGGCCTCGCTTATCAGGCCGGCACTCGAATCAAGGCGACGCGGATGTCGGATTCGCTGCAGGTCGGCCAGACGTCGCCCGCGGTGCATCATTCGTGGGGCGAGCCCGACATTCGGACCTATCTGCCGGGCGATACCGAGGTCTGGAGCTATCCCTACAAGCCCAACAGCAACGACGTCACGGCGGCGCTTCTGTACACCTCGTCCAAGGACGGCGACAAAGGCACGTTCCTCGATTTGAAGTTTGTGGGGGGCAAACTCGTCTCATGGCAAGAGGCCGAGCATACATTGCCGCCCAAGGGGCATACCGGCATCGGTTTCGGGATCAACGGCGGGCCGATAGGGAATGGGACCCAGACGCTGCCGGGAGCGGTACATTACTAGTCTGGCAGCCAAGGCTGCGCGAGCGGTCAGTGCCAGGGGGAACACATACTTGCAACTGGTCAGAATCATCGTGTCTAATTGAGCCCGAATGGGGGGAATGGTGGTAAATTAGGTGGGGTGGCATTGTCGTTGAAGATGACTCCAGATGACTTGAATCGGCGCGCCTTGGCGACGGCGGTCTTGGGACCGGCCTGATGGCGGCCGCACTCAAAAGCTTCGAGGCTATCTTGCTGGACCGCTCGTGGGTCTCGGCGCAGGATCTCGACAAGGCACGCCAGCGCAAAAAGCCCGGCCAGGAGCTGGCCGACGTGCTGGTCGAGATGGGCGCGCTGGAGCCTCAGCAGCTGTCCCGGGCGCTCGCGCAGGAATACCGGCTGCCGTTCCAGGCCCATATAGATGAGCATTCGCTCGACCCGAAACTCGTCTCAAAGATTCCGATTAACTACGCCAAGAAGAACCGCTTGCTGCCGCTGGCAAGCAGCGACGGCATGGTAACCGTGGCGATTGCCGACCCGGCCAACTACGAGCCGCTCGATGACTTGCGAATCCTGTACGGCGCGCAGATACATCCACTGGTCGCGCCAACCGAAGTAATCGCGGAAGCAATCAACCGTGCATACGACCAGGCTTCGGCCACCTCGGCCGAAGATCTGATGATCGATCTCGAGGAAGAACGGCTCGACGTGGTCGCCAGCGAACTCGCGTCGGAGCCGCTGGATTTGCTCGAGTCCGACGATTCGGCGCCGATCATCAAGCTCGTCAACGGCATCCTGTCGCAGGCGGTCAAGGATCGGGCCAGCGACATTCATATTGAAGTCTTCGAAAAGGATCTGGTCGTGCGCTTCCGCGTGGACGGGATGCTCTACGACGTGTTGTCGCCGCCCAAGCGCTTTCAGCCGGCGATCACCTCGCGCGTCAAGGTCATGGCGGGTCTCAACATCGCCGAGAAGCGCCTGCCGCAGGACGGCCGAATCCGGCTGCGGATCGCGGGCCGCGACATCGATTTGCGCGTCTCGTCGATACCGACGGCCTTCGGCGAGCGGATCGTGCTGCGCCTGCTCGACCGCGCGCAGGCCGTCGAAGCGATAAACCTCGACCATCTTGGATTTTCGGGCGACAACCTGCGGCGCGTTGACCGGCTGATTCGGCAGAGCCACGGGATCATCCTGGCGACCGGCCCGACCGGCTCGGGCAAATCGACGACCCTGTATGCGTGCCTCAGCCGTATCAACTCGCCCGAAAAGAACATCATTACGATCGAAGATCCGATCGAGTACCAGCTGCGCGGCGTCGGCCAGATGCAGGTGAATCCGAAGATCGAGCTGACCTTTGCCAGCGGCCTGCGCTCGATTCTACGCCAGGACCCCGACGTGATCATGGTCGGCGAGATCCGCGACAGCGAAACCGCGGAGATCGCGATACAGGCCGCCCTCACCGGCCATTTGGTGTTCTCGACGCTGCACACCAACGATTCATTCGGCGCGGTGACGCGGCTGGTGGAAATGGGAATCGAGCCGTTCCTGGTCTCATCGTCGATTCTCGCCGTGCTGGCGCAGCGCCTCGTCCGCAAGCTCTGCGTTGACTGCCGCGAGCCCTACCGGCCCAGCGAATCCGAACTCGCGCGCATCGGAGTCAACAGCTTGGACACGAGCGCCAAGGTCTGCCGGCCCAAGGGATGCCGAAATTGCCGCAACACCGGCTATCGCGGCCGAATGGCGATACAGGAACTGATGATCATGGACGATGAAATCCGACCGCTCGTGATGCAGAATGCCGACGCCGCGACGCTGCGCCGCAATTGCACCGGGCGGGGAATGACGCTGCTGCGCCAGGATGGAGCAGCGCGCGTGTTGCGCGGCGAGACCACCATCGAGGAGCTGCTGCGAGTCACCCAGGAAGACATCGACTAGAGCGCCCACGCGGTCTTTTTTTCACCGATGCCAGTATTTGCTTATCGAGGAATAGGCGCCAACGGCCGCACCATCAACGGCGTGGTGGACGCCGACAGCGCGCGGACCGCGCGCGGCAAGCTGCGCGCGTCAGGAATCTTCCCGACCGACCTCAACGAGGAATCCACCGCCGCCGAGCGCGAGACCGCCAAGCGTGCATGGCTGCCCTCGCTGTGGCGGCACAAGATGCCGGCCGCGGACCTGGCGCTGCTGACGCGCCAGTTAAGCGCGCTGCTCGGCGCGGGAGTGCAGCTGGTCGATGCGCTCAGCGCGCTCAGCGATCAATCGACGCGCGCCGCGACCAAGCGGATGCTCTCGCAGGTGCGCGAGCGCGTGCGCGAGGGATCGTCGCTGGCCGACGCGCTGACCAATCATCGCGACGTTTTCTCCGACCTCTACATTGGGATGGTGCGCGCCGGTGAGCAGGCCGCGGCCCTCGAGGCGGTGCTGGACCGGCTGGCCGAGTACAGTGAGCGCCAAAATGAATTCGTCACCAAGGTGCGCGGCGCGCTGACCTATCCGATCATCATGATGTGCGTCGGCACGGCGATCATGGCCTTCCTGGTCGCGTACGTGGTGCCGCAGGTCGCGACGATTTTCGAGCAGCAGCATGCGGCGTTGCCGATGGCGACGCGGATTCTGATCGGAGTATCGGCGATCGTCACCGGCTACTGGCTGCCGCTGGCACTGTTGCTGGTCGGGTTGGTTGCCGGAATCAGCGCTGCGATGGCGACGCCGCGCGGCCGGCGCGTGTACGACACTGCGATTCTGAAAGCGTACTACATCGGGCCGACGATGATTCGAATCATCTGCGCCCGTTTCGCGCGGACGCTGGCCACCCTGCTCGCCAGCGGCGTCCAACTGCTGCCGGCGCTCGACGCGGTCAAAGGCGTGGTCACCAACGGTCTCCTCAAGGACGCCGTCGAGCAGAGCCGTGAAAGCATCCGCGAAGGCAAGGGCATGGGGCAGACATTGGCCCACAGCGGGCTCTTTCCGCCGCTGCTTATCGAGATGATCCGCGTCGGCGAACGTTCCGGGGAATTGGAGCGGATGCTCGAGCGGGTCGCCGACAACTACGAACGTGAAGTCGCCCACTCGCTGAGCCAGATGACCACCATACTCGAACCGCTGATGACGGTGGCGATGGCTGCTATTATCGTGTTCATGATGCTGGCGGTGCTGATGCCGATCTTCCAGCTCAACCAGCTGATGCAATGAAAAACACCCCGGAGGTAACCGTGATGAAGTCACGCCGATACAATCAGGACGGATTCACCCTGATTGAAATCATGGTGGTTATTCTGATCCTGGGCCTGCTCGCGACGATCGTCGTCCAGAGCCTGCGCGGCGCCGCAGACAAGGCCAAACGGACCAAGGCCCAGGCCGATCTCGCCGAGATCAAGACCGCGCTCGATCGTTACTATCTCGACAACGGTTACTACCCGAGTTCCGATCAGGGTTTGAACTCGCTGGTCACGCCGCCGACCAACGGCCGCGTGCCCGCCAACTACGAAAGTGGCGGCTATATCGAGCGTCTGCCGCAAGATCCATGGGGGACGGCCTACTTCTACCAGAGCGATGGGAACTCGTACCTTCTGAAGTCGTTCGGCCCCGACGGCGTCGAAAGCGCGGACGATATAGACGCCAGCCAATCGTCGTGATGGCGCCATGAGGTCGAGGCCCGCTTCAGCATCCCGACGCACCAAAGCGATTGCGCGCGCGCGCAGCGCAGCGTCGTCCAACTCGCCGGGTTTCACCCTGCTCGAGCTTGCGGTCGTGATCTTCATTATGGGCCTGATGCTGACGCTGGCGATGCCCTACCTCGGCGGATTTCGCCAGGCCGCGCTGCGCAGCCAGGCGCGCCGGCTGGCCGGCCGCGCAACTTACATGTTCGATGAAGCCACCGGCCACAAGCTCGTGCTGCGGCTCATCTTCGATCTGGACAACAATGGCTACGCGGCTGCGCAGCTGGATCCCTATTCCGCCCAGCCAGTCTTCGTGATGGACAGCACCGTCTCGGGACGCCCGATAATGATGCCGCCGGCGATTCGGATTCGCGACGTAACCGTCGAAGGGATTGGCACCGTCAATCGCGGCACGGTCGTGACCAACTTCTATCCCGAGGGCTACGTCGATGCGACCGTGGTGCACCTGGAAGACGAATCGGGCGACGTGATGACGCTCGAATTTTCTCCACTGACGGGTGAGGTTACGATCGTCAGCGGCGACGTGATGCCGATCGGGATGGCGCGGTGAATCTTCTTCGCCGGCGCGCGCGCGCGTTTACTCTGCTCGAGGTGATGGTCGCGATGGCGATCCTCGGTGTGGCGCTGCTCGGCCTGCTGGGACTGCTTCATCAGAGCATGCAGTCAGTCATTCGCGCTCAGCAGGCGACGCGCGCCTCGATGCTCGCGCAGGCGGCGATGACGGAAGCCGAGCTCGAGCGATTTCCGAATCTCGGCTACACCAGCGGCGATTTCCAAGCGTCGTTCCGCGGCCTGTTCCCTGACTTCCGCTGGGAGCGGACGGTCGAAGCCTCGGGCATGTTTCCCGATGTTCGCAAGGTCATGGTTAAAGTCCGCTACGGCCCCCGGCTTTCGCAAAGCTTCGAGCTCGTCGAGTTCATCCATTCGCCCATTCCGCCCGATACCAATGAGCAGCAGGCGGTGACGCGATGATCAAGCGGCGGCTCGGGACGCATCGGGCGCCCGGCTTCACCCTCATCGAGATGATGCTCGCGATTGGCGTGCTTGCGCTGATCCTCGTGATGCTGGCCAGCTCGTTCAGTACCGTCGCGCATAGCAAGGTGCACGCCGAAGGACGGCTCATGGTCGATCGCGAAGGCCGCGCCCTGATGTGGCAACTGACCAAAGAACTGACCAATGCCGTGCAGACTCCGTACGCGGCAAGCAACGTCGCGCTGCTCGGCAACGGACGCATGGGCAGCGGCCGGCCAATCGACACCATCACGATGTCCACGCTCAGCGGCGGCAATCGCCGCGCGATTGGCGGGATGACGCCCGAGACGATAGTCACCTACAATCTGACTCCGAATCGCGACCTGCCGGGCTGTTACTTCCTGCAACGCTCGCAGCAAAGTGGATTGCTGACGAGCACTGTCGCGACCCAATCCACCGTGCTCGCGGACAATGTGCTCTCGCTTCACATCCGTTATTTCGACGGCCAGAATTGGGGCGAGAGCTGGGATTCGTCGAGTCTGCCGCAGGGACGCCAGTTGCCAGTCGCCGTGGCCATCCAGATTCAAATGGCCGCGCCGGGCAACCGGGTGATGGATTTCGCAACGCAGGTCATCGTGCCGATGGGAATACTGCAATGGTAGCACGGCTGGCAAAGAACGAGCCTGGCGTGGCGCTGCTGGCGGTGCTGCTGGGAGTCGCCCTGATGACGTTAATCGTTGTGGATTTCGCAATGACGTCGGGACTCGGATACATGTCGGCGGCGAATCAGGCCAATGAGCTGCGCGCCGGTTATCTGGCGCGGTCGGGAGTCGGTGTCGGTCTCGGGCTGCTGGCGGAAAGCGCGCGGGTTAACCACCAAGTGCAAACTCCAGCCGACACCCTGAACGATCCGTGGGCGGCGCCGTTTCCGCCGATGCCGCTTGGGGGCGGCACTGTCTCGCTATCGATCGTGGACGAAGATCGCAAGCTGGCAATCAATGAGATGGTCACTCGAACTGGCGGACTAAACCAGGTCGCGATCGCAAAAATACAGCGGTTGTTCACGGTTCTCAACGTGGACACCGACTTGATTCAAGGTATCATCCAATGGATTACGCCGCTTAGCGGCGGGCTCGGCGGCAGCAGCGCAGACTTCTACATGGGGCTGAAACCGCCGTACCAGCCGCGCTACGGCGCGATGCCGACGCTTGGGGACTTGCAGATGGTCCAAGGATTCAACCAGGCAATCTTCAATCGGGTGAGCCCGTTCCTGACCACGATGCCCGTGACGGTGGTGAACGCCAATACCGCCTCGCCGCAAGTGCTGGCGGCGCTGGAGCCGGAGTTGATGGAGAACCAGCAACTGGTGCAAGACATTGTCGCCGCCCGCGCGATTCGGCCATTCACCCAACCCACCGACATCATGAACCTTCCAGGCCTCGCCGCGGTCGCGCAGCGCCTTTCGTCGGACGTGGACACGCACAGCACATTTTTTACGATTAACGGAACGGGAACTTATGCGCGCGCACGCAAAATGATTGCCGCAACGTTCTATCGCGAAAACACCGGCATCGGCACGCTCGCCGCGTGGCATGAAGACTAGGCTCAAGGGCGCCTGATGGCTCAACGAATACTTGCGCTGGAGCTCGTCGGCGACCGGGTGCGCGCGGCAGTCGCGGAGCGCACCTGGAATTCGTTCAATCTCGTCGGCGTGTACGATAAGGTTCGCGCCGATGACGAGGCCGATCTCAGTGGCGCGCTGTCGCGTCTGGTCGCCGAGACCGGCCAACCCGACATCGTGATCTCGGCGCTGCCGGTCGATCAGGTCGCCAAACGCCTGCTCGAACTCCCGTTCAAGGATGCGCGCCGGCTGCATCAAGTGGTTCCCTTCGCGCTGGAAGAGCACCTGCCCTTCCCGGTTGACAATGGCACGGTCGCATTTACCCGTGTCGGGCGTGAGGGTGACCATACCCTCGTTATGGCCGCGGTGGTGCGCAAGACCGACCTGCAACATCATCTCAATTTGCTGCAGAAGGCGGGACTCGATCCCAAGACCGTCACGCTGGCGCCGCTCGCGCTGGCCGTGATGTTCACGCGCGGGCACAATGGCGCCAAGCCGATGGCGCACCTGGTCGTCGAAGGCGACGAGTCGTCCACCTCGGTCGTTTTCGTCGATCTGCAGGGAACCCCGCGGGCGCTGCGTTCGATGCGCGGCGGCCTGATGATGTCCGACGGATCGGTTGTATCGCAGGACGCAGCCGCGCCGATTCTCAACTCGGTGCGTCAGACCTTGCTCGCGCACGGCGAAACGGATCAGACCGAGGTGATCGTCGCGGGCGCCGCGGCGGCGTATCCGCAAGTGCGTGGACTACTTTCCGATTCGCTCGCCATGTCGGTCCGCGACGCCGGCGCGTTCGATTACACCGGGATCTTCGAAGGCTCGGTGCCGAATACCGGCAAGTGTTCATCATGCGTCGCGATGCTGCTCGGCGAGTTGCCCGGCCGGCCGCTCGATTTGATCAATTTCCGCCAGGGCGAATTCCTGTTTCGCGGCCGCATCCGCGGCGATCTCAGCCACCTCTACACCTCGGGAATGCTCGCCGCCGCGCTCTTGGCCGTGATCGTTTTCCGTTTCGCCCTCGGCGTATCCGCCAATCTTCATCGCCTGAACCGGATCAATGCGGAAATCGCCGCCGTCGCCGGACCGATCCTCGGCAAAACCGACCCGGTTAACGCCAAGGCGCAGTTGAAGTCCGGCATCGCGAAGATGAACCATCGGCTGACTCTGATCGGCGGCAACCTGACTCACTCGCCGCTCGACACGCTGGTCGCGGTGTCGCAGGCGTTGCCGCCGCGATTTCCGGTCCAGATGGCTGACGTTCAGATCGATTCCCAGGGCTTGCGCGTGACCGGCCAGGCGGATTCGTTCGCCACCGTCGATCAAGCCAAGAAAGCGCTCGATGCCAGCGGCTACTTCGGTTCGATCGAAGTCGCGCATGCCAAGGCCGGCTCGGACCCAAGCAAGGTCGATTTTCGGATGGACGCAAATTTCAAGGACGCAACGCCTTCGAATCAGCGCGAGGAAGCCGCCGAATAAGCGCGGCGAACAGCAGCGATGCTCCGAGAATGGATCGGTAATTTGCGCGCGCGAGTGGCGGACTTGCTCCGGCCTTATCTCAAGCAGGCCGCCGTGCGCGCCGATCCGTGGATCGCGCAGGCGCGCAGCCGCTACCGAAAACTCGAACCGCGCGAGCGCATCCTGGTGCAGATCGCCGGCGGCTTGGTCGGAGTTTTTCTCATCTACAACCTGATCTACATGCCCATCGTGGACCTGGGCTCGGGGCTGCAGAACAAGATCGTCCAGCGGCAACAGGATCTCGCCGAAGTTCGCCGGCTCGCCGCCACTTATGCGCAGCTCAAGGCGGACCTCGCCAGTGCCGAGCGTCGCACGGTGCCGCTGGGCAAGGATTTCTCGCTGTTTTCCATCATCGAAGCGTCGATGACCAAGAGCGTCGGACACGCGAAGATTGGATCGATCGCGCCTGGCTCCGATCGCAAGCTTACCGACGGGTTCACCGAATACAGCGTGCAGTTGAAGCTTGACAACGTGAGTCTCGCGCAGGTGGTCGATGCGCTTTACGGCATCAATTCACTGCCGATGCCGATTGGCGTGTCGAACATTCGCATCGAGCGACGCACCCCGGACACGCATTCCTACGACGTTGACCTCACCTGTGTTGCGCTCGCCAAGAATACCTGATGCGCTCGGGAACTCGTCCGCGCCATACCGGGGAACCCGTCTCATTCAAGCCGGTTACGCGCTTGTCGGCCTGACGCTCTTCGCCGCTTACCTGATTTCCACATTTCCCTACTCCGCGACTCTGTCGAAAATGCTCGCGCCGATGGGCCTCGCGGTCTCCAGCACGAGTCAGAGCGCGAGCTTCCCCTTCGGTGCGCGGCTGGCCGGCGTCCGCCTGAGCTCGACCCGGCCGGCGTCCGCCGGTGTGCTCATCGAGAGCCCGACCGTCACCATCGCGCCGGCGTTCCTGTCGATGCTCACGTTGCATCCCGGCGTTCGAGTGAAAGCCGCGCTCTACGACGGCGTGGTGAATGTCACGATCCGCCCCAGCGGCGGCGGCACCGCTATCAGCTACGACCTCGACTCCGTGGATATCTCCCGTCAGCGCTTGTTCACGATTTCCGGCGGCGCAGCTTCCGGCACTCTTTCCGGAACCGGCAATCTATGGCTGTCTGCCGCTGACGTTGCGCAGACCGGCGAGGGTGAATTGAACGCCGCGGCACTGACCCTCAAGTCGCCGTTCGCGCCTGCGCCGATCCGTGTTGGCGACGTGCAGTCAAAGTTCAAGTTAGATCAGGGCACGTTGACGATCGAGCAATTTACGGCCAGCGGCGGCGATTTGACGCTGACCGCCGCGGGCACCGTCCAGCTCGCGCCCGACCCGGGCGAAAGCGTGCTGGCGATCCAATTCACTCTCTCCCCGGCTCCTGCCGCCGCCTCGCAGTTGGCGGTGCTGCTCGCGATGTTGCCGCATCCGCCCGGCCCGCAGCCCTATCGATTGACCGGCACCCTCAACGCCCCGCGAATCAGCTGACGCGGACACGCAGCCGCTTACGCCGGCGCCGACTTGAAGAACTCCGGCATCGCCTCTTTGTAATGCATCATGCACAACCGTGAGTGGTGCTCCGAAACTCTGCTCTGTGCCATTGTGTGTGTTGCAGCCATAATCGAATGAGCCGCCTAATGGCGGTAAATCAAACTCGCACGGACTTGAGATGCCATCAAACCAAAAACTCGGACTTCAGACCTCCATCGGCGTCGGCGCCGACGCGCTCGCAAGCCGCCTCGCACTCATCCGCGAGGCCGAAGACCTCGGCTACACTTCGCTGTGGATTGCGGAGGTCAGCGGACCCGACGCGTTCGTCAGTCTTGCCGCGCTGGCCGTCAACACAAGCAAAGCTGAACTTGCTACCGGCGTCATACCGATTCAAATTCGCACGCCGGGCGCGATGGCGATGGGCTTCCTCACCATCAACGAACTGTCCAGCGGCCGCGCCATCGCCGGTCTCGGCGTGTCGAGTCCGATCATCGTCGAGCGATGGCACGGCGCATCGTATCGCAAGCCGGTCACCGCGATGCGCGAATGCGTCACGATCATGCGCCAGTTGTTCACCGAAGGGCGCTCGAAGTTTCAGGGCGAGGTGTACAAGTCCGACTTCAGGCTGGGCATGCGCGTCACTGCGCCGCACCCGCCGAAGATTTATCTGGCGGCCCTCAATGCCCCGATGCTTCGGCTCGCCGGCGAAATCGCCGACGGAGTCTTGATGAACTACTCACCACCGGAGGCAATCGCTCCGATGGTGCAGCATATAAATGAAGGCGCCAAAGCCGCGGGACGCGACCCGTCCGCCGTTGACGTCGGCATCTACGTCCGCATGTGCATCACCGAAGAAGAGGACAAAGCCGTCGATTCGTTTCGGCGCGAACTCGCCGGTTACGCCTTCGTGGACAGCTACAATAAGATGTTCGCGCGCTACGGGCTCGCTGCGGAGTTCGACGAGGTGCGCCGGCTTTGGCAGCAAGGCAAGCGCGACGAGGCTCCCAGAGCCATCTCGGAAGCGTCATGCCGCAAGATCGCGGTGTTCGGAAATGCCCGGGCCGGCCGCGACTTCGTCGCGCGATTCCGCGCTGCCGGCGTCACCCATCCCGTGGTCTTTCCTATCGGACCCGCAGCCACCGCGTCGCGCGACTATCCCAACACGATGCGCGCGCTGGCGGGAGCTTAGCAACCCGGCGCCGGCTACCTGCCCCTGTAGTTCGGCTTTCGCTTTTCCATGAACGAGCGCGGGCCCTCCTTCGCGTCTTCGGACTTCATGACCTCGCGCGCGATTTCGTTTTCGATTTTGAAAGCCTCTTCGTAGGGACGGCCCGAGGTTCGCCGCACCGCTTCCTTGATCTTTCGCACCGCCAGCGGACCGTTCTGCGCGATCGTCGCCGCGAGTTCCTCCGCCTTCGCCATCAGCTTTTCCTGCGGCACGACGTAGTTGACCAGGCCCAGCCGCCACGCCTCCTGCGCATCGATCCGATTGCCCGTCAGCAGAATCTCCATCGCCTTGCAGTACGGGATCTGGCGCTGCAGCCGCGCCAGCGAGCCGGCAGCCGGGATGATCGCCCACTTCACCTCCTGCAGCCCGAAGCTCGCGTTCTCCGACGCGACTCGAAGGTCGGTGCCCTGGATGAATTCCATTCCGCCCGCGATGCAAAACCCGTTGACTGCGGATATCACCGGCTTATCCATGTCGTAGCCGCGCAGCAGCGCGACATCGCCGATCTTCCGGTCCGCGAGCAGCTTGCTGTCCCATTCGTCCTGTGGCTTTCGTGCGCCGGTGAACAGCGGAATCAACCGCCCCAGGTCGGCGCCGGCCGAGAACGCGACCTTGCCCGCGCCGGTCACGATCGTCGCGCGAACTGCGTCGTCGCTGTCGATCTCCTTCCACGCCGCCGCAAGGCTGACGAGCATTTCGGGATTCAGCGAATTGTGGACCTCGGGCCGGTTGAGCGTGAGATAGGCGAGCTGATTCCGTTTCTCGAAAATTAACGCTGGCATAATCGGCTCCTTTCCGCTCGAGCGTTACGACTTCAACCAACGCCAGCGGCTTCGTGAAGCTACCATCAAACGGTCCTGGCCGGCCACGCCGGTGCCTTTACCCGCCGCTTCGCGGGCCGTTATGATCTTAAGCGCCTCGCAACCTCACGCCTTCAAGGAGGAGTCATCAGACTATGCGCCGCATCGAGCGTAACGCTTCTGTTTCTTTCCATCCTCACACCCGCCTTCGGAATCGAAGCGCCGCGTATCATCCCGCAAAGCCAGGAAGTTCAAAAGCCCATCGACGAAGTTTTCGCCACAGTCAAGAAATATTTCACCGACTCGTCGCTCAGCACTTTCCAGCTCGTCAGCGCCGATCAGGCAACGCACACCCTCGTCGCCAGGCAGTCCGGCATCAGCGAAGAATCGTGGCGCAAATGGGCATTTTGCGAGACCGGTCCCGTTGAGATGATCTACAAGCTGGAAGACGCCGCCGTAACCGTGACCGTCAAGCTGGAGAAATCAGCCAGACATTCGACGTTCGCAACTGTCTCTGCCGACTTCCAGGGCACTTATGAACTCGGCGCCAATCAAAACAAAGTAGCTTGCACGTCCAAGTTCGTTCTCGAGGATAACATCCTTGCCGTCGCGGGCGCCGCTCCCGGCAAGTGAGTCGGCGCGATTCGATTGAACCCCGCATCGACCATCGCCGCGCCTCCGGCTGCCAGCGAGCTGGCGTTCCCTGACGCGCGCCGGCTGCGTTCTCGCGACGTGTTCCGCCTGGTCGCGCGCGTCTGGCCGTTTATCCGCCCCTACCGCCGCCATCTCCTGTATCTATTCCTGGCGACGCTGCCACTGCTGCTGGGCGGACTGGTGGCGCTGAACCTCACGCGCGTGTTTTTCGACGTCGTCGGTCATGGCGATGCCTTGACGCCCGCACAGGCCTGGATGCTCCACGTACCGCTGCATGCCGATCGGCGCACCGTTCTCATCCACGCATGCATCGTCGGCGCCGGCGCGTCGGTCATCGCCTTGATCGTTGCTGGAGTGCTCTTCGGTTACGCGATTTGGATTTTGCAGCGCATCAGCAATCTTTTCCGCGTCAATCTCTACACCCGCATGCAGGAACTGAGCGTCCGTTTTCATTCCGAGGAAAAGATCGGCGACGCGATTTTCCGGATGTTCCAGGACTCCGCCGCGATTCCCGATGTCATCAACGGCCTGATCGTTCAACCGCTGATTTTTATTCCCGTCACCATCGCCTCGTTCCTCTACCTGCTCGGGTACGACTACCGGATGGCGCTCGTCGCGGCTCTGCTGATGCCTGCAAACTTCATACTGGCGTGGACGTTCGGCGATTCGATGCGCGCCGCTTTCATCGGCGAACGTGAGTCGATGGCGCGCGCGACCACTCGCATCGAGGAAACGCTCGCGTCAATCAAAACCGTCAAAGGGTTCGGCGCCGAGGCTCGCGAAGCGGAAAACTACGCGCGCGACAACTGGGCCGCTTTCATTGCCGCCCGCAGCGCGCGCCTGATGCTCGCGCGGTACCGCGTCATGACTAACACCGTTCGCGGTCTCGCTTACGTTGCCGCGCTGTACCTCGGCGCGACGGAAGTGATGGCTGGCGGGACGGCAGGCCTCGCACACGTTGCCGTTTCGCTGGGACTGTTCCAGGGTTCGCTCGCGCTGTTCGCCAGCGTCAGTGCGCGCACGCGAAATCTCACCAACTTGTGGGGCAGCATGCAGGACGTGGTCGTCGCAATCTCGCGCGTGCTCGAGATGCTCGGTCAGACGCCCGAGCAGAGCGTCCGCAGCGGCCACGCAATCCCTGCAAAAAACGTGACGCTCCTGACCTTCGACGACGTGACCTTCGGCTACGATCCGCGCACGCCGGTTCTCGCCGGCGTGAATCTCGAGGCCCGCGTCGGGCAGATTACCGCAATCGCGGGCCCCAGCGGCTCCGGCAAGAGCACCATCATTTCGCTCATCGTGAGATTTTTCGATCCCACCGCGGGCCGTATCCTGCTCGACGGCGAGCCGATTCGCGGCTTCGATCTCCCCGCCTGGCGCGGTCTGCTTTCCCTCGCGCTGCAGGAAAATCCGCTCTTCACCGCGACCCTTCGCGACAACGTCGCGTACGGGCGCCCGAACGCATCGACGGCCGAAGTTGTCGAAGCGATTCGCCGCGCCGGCCTCGGCGATTTCGTTCGTTCGTTGCCGGGCGGCCTCGACACCATGCTCGGCGAAAAAGGTTCGAAGCTTTCCGCCGGGCAGGCGCAGCGGCTCGGCCTCGCACGCGCGATCTTGCGCGACGCACCGATTCTTCTGCTCGACGAACCGACTTCCGCGCTGGATGTCGCGACCGAATATGCCGTGATACTTGGCTTGCGCGACTGGGTGAACGCGGCGCCGCAACGCCGCATGGTGATTCTCGCAACCCATCGCCGCACCACCGCGTCCTGCGCCGACCGAATCTACCAGCTTGCCGCCGGCCGGCTCGTTGCCGACGACGTGTCTGCCTCCGAGCGCGCCCCAATCCGCGAGGTGAGCAGTGCCTGACGCCGACTCGCGCGCGAATCTTCTTTACGCCGGCGAACGGGCCGCGCTCACGTGGCGCGAGGCCTGGCGCTTGCTAGTCAAGAGCTGGCCGTTCATCAGCCGCCATCGCCGGCTCGTCGCGATCAAGTGCGCGCTGGTTTTCATCTCGCTGACCTTTTTCCTGATGACGCCGTGGCCTCTGAAAATCGTCATCGACAACGTCATCGACGGCCACCCGCTCAGCGGCATTCCCGCTGCGCTTCTGACGCCGATCGTCGGCCCCAGCCGCGCCGGGCTGCTCGTCGCCGTCACGATCTTTCTGGCGCTGGCCGTGATCCTTATCGGGATGGTCGGCGGCGACGCGCAGTCGCTCGGCACCAACGTGAGCAGCGGCGGACTCGATCAGGCCGGTCTCACCGCCAACGACGCCAACGACGGCGGCAGCCTGTGGAACGGGCTGTTCGGCTACCTCGAGGCGCGCGTCACGATCGGTCTCACGCAGCGGATGAATCAGTCGGTGCGCACCGCGATCTATGAGCGATTTTTGCGCTCGCCGCTGGCGCTTTACGCCGACCAGAAAATTGGCGACGCCGTTTTCCGTGTGATGTACGACAGCGCCTCGATCGGTCCGCTATTTTATCGCGGCCTGCTGGCGCCAATCATGTCGGTCCTGATGTTCGTGATGGCGCTGATCGTGCTCTCCGCGCAATTCAGCGATCAGCCTGTCATCGTCGCCGCCGCGGTTCTGTTTCTGCCGGTCGTCGCCATCGGCAGCAGCCTCTTCGGACGCGCTCTGCGCGCGCAGAGCCAGTCGATGCGCGAAAGCGGCAGCAACGTCATGGCGGCCTTCGAAGAGCGCGTCGCGCAAGTTCAGCTCATCAAGGCATTCGGACAGGAGTCTCGCGAGACCGCCACCGTGGACGCTGCCAGTTGGCAGTCCTACCGCGCCACGCTCCGCATGCTCGCGATTCTGTTCGTGCTCGCGATCGTGCTGGCGCCCGTGTGCGCCATGCTGATCGGCTACATCCTTTACTATCTTATGATGCAGGTGATTGCCGGCCGCATGACCCTCGGCGACATCGTGCTGCTCGCGAGCTACGGTTCGATGCTCGCGAATCCGATGGCAATCATCGGCGGTACCTGGGCCTCAGTGCAGTCTTCCGTCGCGGGACTCAGGCGCGTACATAGCGTACTCGACAACCTCGCCGAGCCGGTCGCCGGTGTCCGCCGCGGCGGACTCGACGCACGCATCAGCAGCCTGGAATTCAGCGGTGTCGCGATCGGCTACGGCGCTACGACCATTCTCACCAACATCACGATGTCAACGCGCGCCGGTCAGATGGTTGCGCTGGCGGGACCGAGCGGATGCGGGAAGACCACGCTCATCCATTCGATCCCCCGGTTTATCGAACCGTCGGCGGGAACCATCGCCTTCGACGGCGTCGATTCGCGCGAAGTCGCCCCCGACTCGATTCGCGCGCGCGTCGGATTCGTATTTCAGAATGAGTCGCTGTTCTCGACTTCGATCGAGGACAACATCCGCTACGGAAGCACCGGCGCGTCGCAGGCCGAGGTTCGCGAAGCGGCCGCGATGGCGGGTGCGGCGGAATTTATCGATCGCCTTCCCGACGGATACTCGACGATGCTGGGGCGGCGTGGCGCGCGTTTGTCCGTCGGACAGAAACAACGAATCGCCATCGCGCGCGCCCTGCTTCGACGCCCGGAAATAATCGTCCTCGACGAGCCGGCCGCGCCGCTCGATCCCGCCTCAGAATCCGATCTCATCACGACCCTGACCGCGCTCGCTCGCGATCGAATCGTCATCATCGTCGCCCATCGCCCCGACGCGCTCGCCGCTTGCGGCCGCGTCTTCTTCATTCATGACGGCACGATTGCCGCCTCCGGGACTCATGCACAGCTGCTCGCGACCAACCTCGCCTACCGGGCCTACCTCGCGCAAACCGCTGCCGACATTTCAGGCTGAATCTGGCCCGTCGATTGCTTTTCAAATGACGCCGGCCGTGCCGGCGATGATGAATTCCGCGCCAGTCAGGGCGGTGGGGTGATTTGCTATGGCTGCGACTGTTTCCGAAACAGGCAAGGCGGTGCCCGTTTGGGCGGCGTACAAGCCCGACGCAAGCGTTTTCGACGAGATGCTCGATCTCTCGAGCCGTCCGCGAAGTGGATGCGAGGCCGTCATCGACACGTTGTTCTCGATGCCGCCCGCACAGTTCGCCGAAATTTGCGCGCGCGCCGACCGAATGTTCCGCCGGATTGGCGTGACCTTCAACGTCTATGGCGCCGCCGACGGCTCTGAGCGCATCTTTCCCTTCGATCCTATTCCGCGCATCATCGATGCCGACACCTGGGCCACGCTCGAAGCCGGCCTGATCCAGCGCGTGCGCGCGCTCAACGCCTTCGTCGGCGACGTTTACGGTGACGGATGCATCCTCTCCGACGGCGTTGTCCCGCGCGATCTGGTTCTCGGCTGCCCGCAGTTTCGCCGCGCCGCCGTCGGCATCAAGCCTCCGCTGGGCAACTTCGTCACCGTCGCGGGGATCGACCTAGTGCGCGGCGCCGACGGCCGCTTCTATGTCCTCGAAGACAACGTGCGCACCCCGTCCGGTGTTTCCTATGTGATCGAGAATCGCTTCGTCATGACGCGCCTCGTCCCGACCCTGATGCGTTCATGCCGCGTGCGCAGCGTCGAGCGCTATCCCGCCGACCTCCTGCAATGCCTGATGGAGATGTCGCCCGCGGGCAAATCCAATCCCACCATCGCGCTGCTCACGCCGGGGCCCTACAACAGCGCCTTCTTCGAGCACGTGTTTCTTTCGCAGCAGATGGGCATCGAGCTCGTCGAAGGTGTGGACCTGGTCTGCGTCGATCGCAAGCTCTACATGAAGGACGTTCACGGGCTGCGCCAAATCGACGTCCTCTACCGCCGCATCGACGACGACTTCCTCGACCCGCTCGTGTTCCGCCCCGACTCTCTGCTCGGCGTCGCCGGCCTCACCGCCGTTCTGCGCTCAGGAAACGCCGCCATCGCCAACGGCGTCGGCACCGGCGTCGCCGACGATAAGGCCGTCTATGCGTACACGCCCGCGATGATTCGTTACTATCTCGCCGAGGAGCCGATCCTCCCCATCGTCGAGACCTACCTGCTTCGCGACCCCGAGGTCCGCGAGCAGGTGTTGAAAAATCTCGAGCGTTACGTCGTCAAGCCCACCGGCGCGTCCGGCGGCTATGGCGTCGTGATCGGTCCCAAGGCCGATGAAGCTGAACTCGCTGCGACCCGCGAACTGATCATCCGCGATCCATCAGCTTTCATCGCGCAGCCGGTCATCTCGCTTTCCGTCCATCCCACGATCATTCACAATGGCTCCGAGAGCGGCATGCGGCTATCGCCGCGGCACATCGACTTTCGCCCCTTCGTGCTCCTCGGCGCCAGACCGCGGGTGCTCGCCGGCGGCCTGACCCGCGTCGCGCTTCGCGAGGGCTCGTTGATCGTCAACTCATCGCAAGGCGGCGGCAGCAAGGACACCTGGGTGCTCGAGGCCTGATGCTCCGGCGAATCGCGAGTCATCTCTTCTGGACCGCTCGCAATTTGGAACGAGCCGAATGGCGCGCGCGCTTGCTCGATGTCAACTACCATCTCCTGATCGAAAGTCCACCGCGCGACGCGCAGCCGTGGGCGCCCCTGCTCGCGATTTTCGGCGAGCGCGAAGTCTTTGCCGAGTCCTATACCGCCGCCGACGACGCCTCCATCCTCAACTTCTTCGCGCTCGACACCGACAATCCCAATTCGATCCGCAGTTGCATCAACACCGCCCGCAACAACGCCATCTCGCTGCGCCATTACATCTCGTCCGAACTCTGGCTCGACCTGAACACCCTCTATTTGGGCGCGCAGGAGTGGACGCCCGAACTCTTCGTCTCGCCCGGCGTCTTCGCCTTCTTCGCCGATCTCAAGGACAGCTTCTATCGCCTGTCCGGCATCCGCCAGAGCACCATCCCGCGCGATATCGCGTACGACTTCATGCAACTCGGCATCATGCTCGAGCGCGCCGAGGATGTCTCACGGATGCTCGACGTCAAGTACCACTTCCTGTTGCCGCGGCTGGAAGACGTCGGCGGTTCGCTCGACATCCTGCAATGGGCCGCCGTGCTGCGCAGCGCCTCGGGCCTTGAGGCTTATCGCAAGCGCTTCGGCAACTCGATCAGAATCGACAACGTCGTCGAGATGCTGCTCTTCGATCCGGCCTTTCCGCGTTCGGCGCGGTTTGCGCTCGCGATGCTCGAAACGTCGCTCAACCGCATCAAGGACCAGGCGCCCGAACCCTCGCCCCCCTCCTCGCGGCTCGAGGAACTCTCGGCGCTGATCCGCTCCAGGCGCTCGCTCGAGGTGATCAAATCCGGCTTGCATCAGTTTCTTCTTCAGATTCAGGACGGATGCGCCGCGCTGGGCGACGAGGTCTTCCAACGCTACCTCAAGATCGATTGAATTGACGTGATGCTGGTCCGGATCTGCCACACCACCCGCTTCGAATACCAGATGCCGTCCTACGATTCGCACAACGAAGTGCGAATGAGGCCGCTCGAAGGCGCGCGGCAGCGATGCCTGCGGTTCGAATTGCAAATCACCCCCGACGCGTCCACTTTCGAATACGACGACTACTACGGCAATCGAGTCCACGAGTTTTCGATCCACGATCGCCACCCCGCCCTCATCGTCACCGCGAAATCCCTCGTCGAGCGCCTTGCCGGTCCGCAGCCGCCGCCGAACCCGACCCCGTTCAGCGCGTACCTGCTCGAAGACCATGCCCGCAATCGCATCGAGTACGACTTCCTCAGCGCCAGCCGCCACGTTCCATTCAGCGAGCCGATGCGCAAATTCTTCTGGCTCGCCAAACCCGATCCCGCCGAGGATGTGGCAGCTTACGCGAACCGCATCGTCGCCTTTATCCGCGACCAGTTCGTTTACGAGCCCGGCATGACCAAGGTGCAATCGACCGCCGACGAAATTCTCACCGCCGGCGGCGGCGTATGCCAGGACTTTGCCCATCTAACCATCGGCGTGCTCCGCCTCGCCGGCATCCCAGCCCGCTACGTTTCCGGCTACCTCGCTCCTGCCGCCAACGCTGCCGTCGAGAGCGTGGGCGCGCAAGCCAGCCACGCTTGGCTGGAAGCGCAGCTGCCCGGCCTGGGATGGACCGGCTTCGATCCGACCAACGGATGCATGGTGGATGAACGCCACATCCGGGTCGCCATCGGCCGCGACTACTCAGACGTTCCCCCAATGCGCGGCGTTTACAGAAGCCAGGGCGGCAAGCAAGTGATGTCGATAGAACTACAAATAGAACCTCAACCCGACCCCGGGCGCCCGCCCGGCTCCGAACCCCCTCACTCGGGCCACGGCTCCAATCAATAGCGGGACCCTTCGAGTACTCAGGTAAACTCCGCCCGCATCTTTGCTTGGCATCGGGTGCAGGGTGTCACCCCTGCCCAAGGAAGTGTGAAACCCACAGCGGGTTTCACGTCAGATCACGCGAGTTCGGCTTTCGCTACGAGCTCGGTTTTTCCGCCGCGTCCTCATAGTACAAAACGCGCTGGCAATTCGGGCAGAAGTGTATCTGCCGATGCTTCTGGATCTCGTTGTACAACTGCGGCGGCAACCGCATCCTGCATCCCTGGCAGGTCCCGCCTTTCGCCAGCGCCACCGCGACGCCCGCACGCCGCCTGAAAATCATCTGGTAGCGGGACAGCAGGTTCGCATCGACATTCTCGGCGACCTTCTCGCGCGACTTCCGATGCTTCCCGATGTTGCTCTTGAGCTCCTCGACTTCGGCTGCGATTTCCTTTTCCGCCGCCGCCAGATCGACGCGTCCCTTCGCAATCGCCTCGTTCAGCTCCTTGATTCGCGCCGTCCTCGAGTCCGCGCCTTCCATCGACGCAAGCAGCTCGCCCTCGAGCCGCTGATTGGTCTCCTTCAACGACTCGATCTCGTGGGTCAGCGCCTGCAATTCCTTGTCGTTGCGGACGAGCGTCAATCGCATCCGCTTGTTGCGGATTCGGACTTCGCCCTCCGCCAGTTCGCGCTCGGCCTTTTTGCGGGCCGCGGTTATTTCCTTGTCTTGTTCGTTAAGACGATCGAGTTCGGCCTGGTTGTTCTGGTTCTCAACGCGAAGTTGGTCAACTCGCCCGGCAATCGAGGTCAGCGATTGCTCCAACTCTTGCAGTTGCCGGTCGATGATCTGGAGGTCCATCAGCCGGTTTATCTCTTCACGCAATTCTTTCCTCCGTTGAAGTTGTGCGCGTCGCGCAAAGTTTTGTTCGTCATCACGATACAGTGAAAAAGCCCGCCCAGCGGCGCCGCGGGCACGAATTGTATGGGCCCACCAGGATTTGAACCTGGGACCAGCCGGTTATGAGCCGGCAGCTCTGAACCTGGCTGAGCTATGGGCCCTCTGAAATTCATCAGGCTGCTCTGATGGTAGCAAGTTCGCGCCGCGGACTTAAGAGCCGATGGTCGCAACATCAGTTCAACTCATGTACATGCGCCGGGTCACGCGCCGCTCCTCTCGCGTCTGTGCGCGATTACGGCCTGCGCGGCGGCCGCCGCCTCGCCCGGCTCCGATTCGCGCGCCGACACTTCGGCTGCGCTCTGGCGCAGCCGCCCCAGTTCGCGCGCACGCCGCCGACGCTCGAGCGCGACGACATAGTCGTTGACCAGCGCCCGGCATTTATCGAGGTCATTGGGGTTTTTCTGCGTCTCGTCATCGATATCGTCCGTCAACGGACCGACCGCGAACTCACTGATCCGCCCATGCTCCTCGGCCGATAACCGATCCGCAATCCATTGTTCCAGCGCGGTGTATGCTTCATCGGTGCGGCACAAGTCGGCGAGCACGCCGCCGAGGCGAATTTCTTCGAAATTCGCCGTCGCCCCGGACTGCGCAATTTCATTGCGCAGTTCCGGATGCAGCAGCGCCAGCGCGACGAGGCCGATCTCGGCCTTGGCGCCGGCGTCACCGCCGCTCGACGCGGCGGGCGGATTGGCGGCCGCGGCTCGATCGCGCGCAAACCGCGACGGCGATCGTGACTGTGAACCGCGCGCCTCTTTGCGCAGAACTTCCTCGCCGATCGAGAGCAGGTCGGCGGCCTTGCGCGCCAGCAGATCGAACTGAAACGGATCGCCGACCAGCTTGAGCATCTCGGCGACGCGCTGCGCCGCCCGCGCCCGCTCGGCGATCGATCCGCGCGCGTCGCGTGCCTGCTCGCTGAGGAAATAATCGACGAGCAACTCGGATTTGTCCGCCTGCTCCGCGAAGGCGGCCGCGCCACGCTCGCGGACGAACGTATCGGGATCGAAGCCCGACGGAATAAAAATCCCGCGGCCGAGCAGCCCCGCCTGCAGAAAAATTTCCAGCGCCCGCATCGAGGCTTTGCGCCCCGCCGCGTCGCCATCGAAGCACGCGATTACGTTTTTCGTGTATCGGCTCAGCACCCGAAGCTGCTCGACCGTCAGCGCGGTGCCGCATCCCGCCACCGCTTCCTTGAAGCCCGCCTGCCAGAGCGCAATCACGTCGAAGTAGCCCTCGACCAGGATCGCGCGATCTTTCCC
>Ga0074044_10001379_pt1 | contig 21994 bp, 19 predicted proteins | sample BogForMeECP23OM1_FD_94443 | JGI IMG/M metagenome (GOLD analysis project Ga0074044, IMG submission 94443) | Bog forest soil microbial communities from Calvert Island, British Columbia, Canada - Bog Forest MetaG ECP23OM1 | ecosystem: Environmental > Terrestrial > Soil > Wetlands ...
ACAATCACGACCGGCCTCACCGCGGAGTCGGAAATCGCACTCCGCACGAGGCCTACTTGGCTTTCGCAGGTGTACTAAAAAATGAGGCCCTGACTGTCTAAATTAGAGGGGAGCACTACAAACTCGACATAAGTGTGATCGATTTCGCGTTGTGCATCGCTTAGAGGAGGGGCCTGTTTTCGATGTTCGTACTGTCCTGCGGGTAATCCGCACCCGACTGAAGCGCGTGCCTCTGAGCTTGCACAAAACTGCAACGTAGCCAGCAGGAAAAGCAGCAACTTGAATATGGTCCGCATGCTTTGCAACCCCTACAACTCTTCTCAAACGTAGAAGATAGGCTTACCCATGCCGCTGCCATTCTAAACGATACCGGGGCGCGTTTAGTTTCAGACCGGTGATGAAAACAAGGAGTTGAGTCCAATCCATACAGTGGCCCAATAGCAATCTCGCAACGTGCAGAGTGTCGCGGGGAGTATTTTCGGGATTGCACTATCGGGGGACGGAAGCAAGATCGCTCTCTCTCGTGGGTCGATTAACAGCGACGTGATGCTTTTCTCCCGCGTGCATTTAATCCACTGGAAAACAAGCAGGGGCGAGTCGAAATTCGCCCCTGCTTCCTATCGCGCTGGCTGTTGGGAAGCGCTAGGTTTTTTCTCGCTGGCGTTCAATCGGCAGCGCTGGCTTGTTTTTTCGCGATGATGGCGTCGATGTTCAGCCCCAGTCCCTTCGCGACGCCGCTTCCATAAGCTGGATCGGCCTTGTAGAAGTGCTGGATCTGCAGCTCCTGAATCCGATGCGGCACCCCGTTACCCAGACTGGAAACGATGTTATCAATCAGCCTCTGCTTGGCATCCGCGGGCATCAGGCGGAAAAGATTCCCCGGCTGAGAATAGTAATCGGCGTCGCTGCGATGATCGTGCCGCGCCACCGTGCCGCTCACCATCTTCGGCCGCTCTGTGTATCGGGCATCCTGCGTTGGCCCGCCGAAGCTGTTCGGCTCGTAATTCGGCGCCGAACCACCATTACCATCGAAGCGCATTGCGCCGTCCTTGTTGTAGGTGTGAAACGGGCATTGCGGCTTGTTCACCGGCAGGGAATCGTAATTCACGCCGAGACGATAGCGGTGCGCGTCCGGATAGGAAATCAGGCGCGCCTGTAGCATTTTATCGGGTGAAAAACCCATGCCGGGCACGACGTTTCTCGGTTCGAACGCCGCTTGCTCCACTTCCGCAAAATAATTCTCCGGGTTGCGATTGAGCTCGAGTTCGCCGACTTCATGCAGCGGGTAGTCTTTGTGCGGCCACACCTTTGTCAAATCGAACGGATTGAGGTGATAGGTCTCCGCGTCCTTCTCGGGCATGATCTGCACGCTCGCGCGCCACTTCGGAAAATTTCCATCCTTGATGGCGTTAAAGAGATCGCGTTGCGAGTAATCGGGATCTTTGCCTTCCATCGCGCCTGCGTCCTCACGGAAGAAATTCTTGATTCCTTGCTTGGTCTTGAAGTGCCACTTAACGTAGAAAAGCTCGTTCTTGGCATTGATCAGGCTGAACGTGTGGCTGCTGAAGCCATCCATGTGACGGTAGCCGTCGGGAGTGCCGCGGTCGGAGAAAAGAATCGTCACCTGGTGCAGCGATTCCGGTGACAGCGACCAGAAATCCCACATCATCGTGGGCGACTTCAAATTTGTCACCGGATCGCGCTTCTGAGTATGAATGAAGTCACCGAACTTCAGCGGATCGCGGATGAAAAAGACGGGCGTATTGTTTCCCGTCATATCCCAATTACCTTCTTCGGTGTAAAACTTCAGCGCAAATCCGCGAGGATCGCGTGCCGTGTCCGCCGAACCTTTTTCGCCGCCCACTGTGGAGAAGCGAATAAATGTCGGCGTCTTTTTGCCCACGGAATTAAACAGCTTTGCCGTCGTGTACTTGGTAATCTCCGCGCTCGTGCAGACAAAATGGCCGTGTGCCCCCGAGCCCTTGGCGTGCACGACGCGTTCCGGAATGCGCTCGCGGTTGAAGTGCGCCATCTTTTCGAAAAGCAGGAAATCTTCAAAAACAACCGGTCCACGCGGCCCCACCGTGAGCGAATTCTGATTGTCGCCCACCGGCCGGCCTGCGTCGGTCGTCATTATCTTTTTTTCTTCCGCCATGGAATCCTCCTCAGTTCGCCCGCAGCACCGGCCCCTTGGGGCAAAAGTTCAGCGGACTGTTAAGAGGCTACGGAGACGGCTGCTATACTTCCAATATATAGTTCGGATACGATGGATAGGCATAGCCTATGGAGCTTCATCAACTACGCTACTTCTGCGCCGTCGCGGAAGCCGGCTCGTTTAGCCGCGCGGCTGAGCAATCTCACGTGTCGCAGCCATCGCTTTCGCAGCAAATCATGAAACTCGAGGATGAACTCGGCGCGCGCCTCTTCGACCGCCTCGGCCGTTCCGTGCGCCTCACGGAAACCGGTCAAACGTTTCTGCCGCGCGCCCGCGCTGTCCTTCGTGAACTCGAGGCAGCGCGCGGCGATGTTGTCGAGCAAAAGGATTCGATTGGTGGCACCGTCACGATCGGCGTGATTCCCACCGTCGCGCCTTATTTTCTGCCGGAGCATTTGAAGCGATTTTCGCGAAAATATCCGCAGGTCCGTCTCTCGGTGGTCGAAGAGATCACGCCGGCCCTGCTCGACCTCTTGCGCGCCAGCAAGGTCGATCTTGCGATCCTCGCTTTGCCCATCCGCGGCCACGAATTCGAAGCATTTCCTCTGCTGACGGAACGCCTATTTGCCGCGCTGCCCCTGGGCCACAAGTTGGCTTCGCGGCGCTCGCTTTCCTTGAAGGACCTGCGCAGCCAGCCCTTTTTGCTGTTGCGCGATGGCCATTGCTTCCGCGATACCGCCGTCGCGGCGTGCGATCGCGCCCGCCTTCACCCTCAAATTATTTTTGAGAGCGGCCAGTTCAGCAGTCTTCTCAGTTTGGTTGGAGCGGGCATGGGCGTTTCCATCGTTCCGGAAATGGCCATCGACAAAAAATCGCGCTGCCGCTTCGTACGCATCGACGATCCCGCCGCGGCGCGTACGATTGGTGGCGTCGTTCTCCGCGGACGCTCTCTATCCCGCGCGCATCACGCGTTTCTCGCTCACCTGCGCGCTTCGCCCGTTCCGCGACGATCGTGAGCCACACTTCGCACGATCCTCTGCGCATATTCTTCCTGCAATGAGAGAGTGATTTTCGCAAGCGCCCTGACGCTAGGTTTGCGCCGGACAGGATGTTTGCCGTCTTAACGTTTTTCGACGGAAATCGTCATGTCGTGAAAATTCAGCGTTACGGCCGCTTTGTAGAACAATTCCAGTCCCACTGTCGCGTCAAATAGCCCGTCCGGCTCATGGACGTCCGGAGTGGGGAAGTACACCAACGGCGCAGGGCCGCTCAAAGTCAAGCCACGAAAGCTTTCTTTCTCCGCCGGAGCTTCTTTCATCTTCACTCCGCCATCGGTAAAGGGAAAATCCCTCGATTTCGTGGTCTTCGCCGCATCTCCGAGCTGCAACTTTTCAATCGAAGCCGTATAGACGAGCAGCGTCCCGCTATACATCGTGTCAATCTGTGCCGAGACTTTCTTTCCATTTATTTCAAATCCATCGGCCACCACAATCGGCGGACCCTCTTTCCCGAATCGGATCGGAGAAATTTTGGCGCATGCTCCTGTGCAATCCACTGAGGCCGTCAAGACCTCCGAAATTCGCACCTTGTGCCCCACGAAATCGATCTGCAGAATGCGATCCTTAAAAGCCGTGTAGGCCAGCGTCCCATCCACGTGCGGTACCTGGTTCTGCGCGATCATGTCCGAGAGAACCATCGCTAACGTCCCGACGTTGGCAAGCTTGACGCTCCCGACGCTGATAGACGGAATCACCGTCTGGTACATTCCCGGAGGCGCTCCCGCCGGCAGCGGCGCCGTCGGCTTCAAGCCGGCCGCCTCCGCATAAGCCGTATCCAGAACGGAATCCACGTTCCCGGTATCAATTCCCATTTTCAAGTTAGGGCCAGTTCCTATCCGTGCTTCCACACACGGCATGCCGTCGCAATCCAGCAACGGTACCTCGGTCGCAAACTTCACGGCCCCTGCCTGCTGCGTGTGCGATGGCGTCGCGAAGAGAGTTAGGAGCCCGGCAAGCGCGGCGAAACTTAAGGTCGGCAGCAACATTCTATGCACGTGAGTTCCTCGCGAAGAAGAATTTGGAATTGTAGCCACTCGAAGCGTGACGGTAAGCATCGGCAGTGGTTAGCTTACAGGGAAAAGGCCAGAGAACGCAGCATTTGAAGTATTTTTGGTGGAGCCGATGGGATTCGAACCCACGACCTCCTCGATGCCATCGAGGCGCGCTCCCAACTGCGCCACGGCCCCACCGGGGGATACTGCAAAAGTTTATCACACCCCGCCGGGAACCTGGCGGCCTCTTGTGCATCACATTATTCGGAAGCAGGCTTCCGCATCCTTCTGGACGTGAAGCAACCCCGGCGTTATTCTGATGCTCCTAAGCCTTAGACTACTGCACGGATGGAAAGGAATTAGGAAGAAATGCAGCAAATCATTCGGACACCAAACCGGAAATCCTCGACGCAGGCCACGTTAACGCTCGCGATTGTTTTAGCCGGGGCGTTCCTATCTCTGCCGCTAGCCGCCCAGCAGACGGGTCCCTTGCCGCCGCCTCCGAGCTACTCCGCGCCTACGCCAACGCCATTGCCGCAACCACGCTCCGTGCCCGAAACCGCGCCTCACCAGACGACCACAGAGTCTCCCCTCACGACCGACCCTCCCAAGGTCCCCACCGATCAGATAATTCAAAAATTTGCCGAACGCGAGCTTGAGTTCAAAAAAGAGCGTGACAACTACACCTACACACAGACTTTTGTGATTCAAACCATTGACGAATACTCTGGGCGGCCCGACGGCGAATATCGCATGACCAGCGACATCGTCTTCACTCCTGCGGGCAAACGGACTGAACATGTCACCGACGCGCCCGCTCCGTCGCTCCAGCGTATCCAGATGTCACAGCAGGATTTCGACGACCTCGAGCACGTGCAGCCTTTCGTTCTCACCACCGACGAAGTTCAGAAGTACGACGTCAAATACGCCGGCCAGCAGCAACTCGATGAAATCAATGCCTACGTCTTCGACGTTGCGCCAAAGAAAATCGAGAAAAATCAGCGCTACTTCCAGGGCCGCATTTGGGTCGACGAAAAAGATTTCGGCATCGTCAAAACGGACGGCAAAGCCGTCCCCGACATCAAAAAGCATGGCCAGGAGAACGTCTTTCCGCGCTTTGAGACTTTTCGCGAAAACATCGAAGGCCACTTTTGGTTCCCGACCTACACGCACTCCGAGGACACCCTGCAATTCAGCAGCGGTGGCGTCCGCATTCGCATGACCGTCCGTTACGAGAATTACAAGCGATTCGGATCCACCATCAAGATCGGCCCGGCTACCGAAGTGCCGAAGGACAAGCAGTAGCCTCGCCCTGAAAATGAGTGACGGAGAGCACTCCGGTGTTGTCTACTTACCGGGAGGAACCGTTCGTTTGCCTCCAGTCCGAACCATCGCGAAACGCATTCTAATCGCTCTCCTCATAGTCGTTGCGATTGTTTACGTTTGTGACTTCGCATCCGTTCGCGTGCGTATGATGCACGCGAAACCCGCCGACCCATTCGAAACCATCACGGCGCTGCGCATCCTCGCCATCGACGAAAAGGGGGGCAAGACCGAATACGACGTTGACCCAGTGCAGCCCCAGCAAACTGGCGTGTGCGTCCACGCTCTGTTCCCACACAACGGCGACCTACCGTGCTGGTATCTCAAGAAAAAATTTGCGCAGCCTATTCCAATGACAATTTTCCCGTTTGGCAAACCTGGAAGATGATTGAATAGCCTTCGCAAGTCGCGAACGCCATCGATTGCTGTTGCAGCCTAGCTTGGTCTATTCATGTCGCAATGCCACCATCGGATCCACACGCATCGCGCGGCGCGCCGGGACGTAACACGCCGCCAGCGCCACGAGCAAGAGCAGAAAGGCGATGACCGAAATCGTTAACAGGTCCGTGCCCCTCGTGCCGAAGAGCATCCCGGATACGAAACGCGCTACGCCCAAAGAGACGAGGGTGCCGGACACGATTCCCCAGAGCGCCAGGCCCGCTCCATACCGCAGGATCAGACGCAGCACATCTTGCGGCTTTGCGCCTAGCGCCATGCGCAGCCCTATCTCCCGCGTCCGTTGCCCCATCCACTGCGAGACCACGGCATAAAGTCCCACGGCGGCGACGACCAGAGCAAGAAAGCTGAAAGTTCCCAATACCCCGGCGGCCATGCGCGGCTGCCAAAGAGAATCGGCCACCTGGTCGGACATCGTTTTCACTGCAAACGCCGGCAAACTCGCATCCAGAGACGAGACTGCGCTACGAACGTCCGGAAGCAGGGCAGCGGGATTTGCCACAGTGTGAACGATCAGCGTCTCTGTTCCGTTGTAGTTTTGGAATTCTGGCAAGTAAAGCAGCAGGGGAGGGTCGGCTATGAGCGAACGATATTTGGCGTCCGCGGAAATTCCAACGATCTCGATGGGCGGCCGAGGAGCTCCCACCCACGAGGGCCACTCAATACGCTTACCGACAGCATCCTGATTTGGCCATAGACGTTGCGCCAGCCGCTGGCTCACGATCGCAATCAGCGGCGCTCCGGCCCTGTCCTGTTCCGCAAAGTCTCTGCCTTGCAGAATCGGAATTCCCATGGTCCGGAAATAGTTCGGGGCTACATTATTCATATCGACTCGAATGCCCACCTCGAATTCATGCCCGCGAACATAGTCCAGAGGCGGTACTTGCCCTTCGTAAAAAATCGAAATTCGGGTGCTCCAGTCTTCAGGTGGAACGGTGGCCGCAAAACTTGCCGATTGAATTCCTGGAATACGCTCGACGCGCCCAAGGAGTTCTTCATAGAACCGTTCTCCTTGCGGCTCCGAATATCCCTGGGTGGCTGGCGAAATGGTCATCATCAGCAAATTGCTAGTGGTGAACCCGGGATCCTGATTCACAATTTTCTGCATTCTTCGGACGGTAACGCCCGCCACCACGAGCAGAATCAAAGAGATCGCGACTTGCGATGAGACCAGCAAGCTTCTCAGACGCGAGCGCCGTCCCGTGCCCGGCGTGTTGTCTTTCAGCGCGACGACCAAGTCGGGAGTGGAAGCTTGCAGCGCGGGCGCGAGTGAGAACAAGACTCCGGTCACCAAAGCTACAAAAAGCGTGAACCCCAGCACTCGCACATCCGGCGCCGTATCCACGTTGTGCAGCGCGTAGAGCGGTTGACGGAATGCAAGAATCAAGTTTCCCGCCCAGGGCGCCAGCAAAAGCCCAAGTCCACTCGCCAGGAAAGAGAGCAGCAGTCCCTCGGTCAACAACTGCCGGACCAACCGTCCACGGCCTGCTCCCAGAGCCAACCGCACGGCAATCTCTCTTCGCCGCGAGTCCGCGCGGGAAAGCAACAAATTCGCAACGTTGCTACAGGAGATCACGAGCAGCAGCCCGACCGAACCAATCAGCAGCCCGAAAAATTTTTGAAGCTCGGCGCGATCGTCTGGATCCATGCCAAAACTCTGGATGACATCCACGCCGCGGTGCTCGTTGGACTCCGGGTACGCCGCTGCAAGCCGACCCGCGATAATTTGCATTTCGCTGCGTGCCTCATCGAGGTGAACGCCGGGCTTCAGCCGCCCAAAGATTTCAATCCAGCCTGCGTTCCGGTTGTGCAGCACTCCCCGCGACATTCGCGGCATGGCCGCCGGCTGCATGGTTAGCGGCAGCCAGACATCCGTGGGCGAACCTATCGTCGTCCCAGCAAATCGTGCTGCCGCCACTCCGACGACGGTAAACCCGTGGCCGTCGAGCAGAATATTTTTTCCAACGACTTGCGGGTCAGAACCGAAAGCTTTCTGCCACATCCCGTAGCTCAGCACGGCGACAGGCGCCTCATCGTCTGCTTGCACGTCTTCCGAAGCGATCAAGCGGCCCAAAACAGGATTCACTCCAAGTACCGAGAAGTAGTTCCCGGTGACTAGTTCCCCTACGATTCGTTCGGTGGTGCCATGACTCAGCGTGAGAGGAGTGCGGCAGCGAGCGGCAAGTCCCGCAAAGGACTGATTTTGGTCGCGGTAATCGAGATAGTCGGGATAGCCAAAGGAAAAATCGGGATTGTTTTTCTGCAGGCGCTCAAGGATGATGAGCCCGCCGGGATTCACAACGCCGGGGATCGGTCAAATCAACACGGCGTTGATCACCGTGAACATCGCGGTGTTTGCGCCAATGCCCAGGGCCAGCGTCAGCACGCAAACAATCGCGAAACCCGGATTTTTCCGCAGTCCTCGTACTGCGTAACGAAGGTCCTGCAAGGTTGTTTCGAGCATCGCCAATCGCGTCCGCTCCTTGGACTGCTCGTGGCAAAGCGCCACCATACGATCCACGCCCATCGCGCGCCGCGCCGGAATGTAAGACGCTGCCAACGCCACGAGTGTTAACAGCAGGGCGACGGTCATAAATCCCATCGGGTTGGTCGCGCTCACTCCAAAAGATAACCCTATCATCACCGCATCAAGCCGGCGTCGCCGCAATCGCAGCTGTCTGTTTTGAATGACCCGCTGGCCACAAAACTGTCTTACGTCTTGGCAGCCTCCCTCGATTGCAATAACATAGTGTTTAGTTCCGGATTGTTTTTTCCTTGTTGTCTTTTAACGGAGGCTCGTCACGAGCCATTTCTTTCGTGCGAAGTGGAGAGCGATGCGCCCAGCTCACAGAGTTCGTTTAGCCGTGTGTTTGTTCGCGGCCTTTGCTTTGTTCTCGATGGCCCGCTCGGCAATAGCGCACGCCATACTGTTGGAGTCCAGTCCATCCCTCAACAGCAGCGTAGGCGGGTCCAGCATCCCCATCAAGCTGCGCTTCAATGTCCGCATCGACGCGACCCGCTCCCGCCTTACGCTCGTTAAGCCGGACGCTTCCACACAAGCACTCATCGTTGCAAAAGACGCCCCAGCGGACACCCTGGCATCGCAAACGCAAGGCTTGGGCCCGGGCGAATATCGCATCCGCTGGCAAGTACTGGCTTCCGACGGACATATCACCCGAGGCGAAATCCCTTTTCAAGTTACGCGGCCCTGATACCGATCGATGGCTCGGCTCCTCCAAATCTTCGGCTTTCTCTCCGTCCTGTTCCGCGGCGCGACGTTGAGCTTCGAATCGCTCACGATCGGCGGGATTGTCTTTCTGAACTTCGTGGTGCGCAGCGCCAATGCGCAATCTGAAGCAGTTAACCAAGCCTGCCTGCGCTGGATTCGACGCTCAGCCGTGGCCTTGGCGCTCATGCAGCTTGCTTACATTCTTGCCAGCTCGTTGATCTTGATGCAGTCCGCGGACATGACGCTCAGCGATGTCAGCGGAGCGAATTTCGTCCTTGCCGGTGTGCTCGCCATTGCCTCGGCCTTGATCATCGCCGCTCTCGCTGGCGCTCAGCCTGCAAAGAATTACACCTTACTGCTTTTTCCAGCCGCTCTCATTCTCGTCTCCTCGGTAATGACTAGCCACGCCATGGCTCGCCTCGACTACCGCCTTCCACTAGCTATTGTCACAGCGCTCCATCAAGGCGCCACGGCCACGTGGCTCGGTGGCCTCTTCTATCTTCTGATCGCCATCCCACGCTCCCCTGATAACCAGTTCGCGCGCCAGCTCATCGCGCGCTTTTCGAAACTCGCATTGATCAGCGTCGCCGTCCTGGCCACGGCAGGTTTTCTACTGAGCCTCGCCTACGTCGGCTCCATCCCCGCCATTTACGGCACTTCCTACGGCATCATGGTGGCCACCAAGGTCGTCCTCTTCGGTACGCTCCTGCTCCTGGGCGCTCTGAACTTTCAGATTGCCCGCTCCCCATCCGGCGGTTCGGTCATCGCCAGCCTGAAGCGCTTCGGCGAAGCGGAGCTGGGCATCGGAATCACCGTCATTCTCACGGCCGCCTCACTAACTTCACTTCCGCCTGCCATCGATCTAAAAACAGACCGCGTGTCCGCCCAGGAAATTGCCGCTCGTTTGTCGCCGCAAATCCCGCGCCTCGCGAGCCCCTCGGTCCAGGATCTTCCCGAAGACGTGTACGCCGCCGAAGTGAAAGCATTCGACGTGGGCACCCTCTCCTCCGCCTCCTTTGTCCCCGGCCAAGCCGGGACGCGCCCCAACACCACCGCTGAAAAATCGTGGTCCGAGTACAACCATCACTGGGCGGGCTTGATCGTCCTGGCCATCGGCCTTCTCGCTTTTCTCGCACAGACAAAGCATTTCCCCTGGGCCCGAAACTGGCCTCTCCTCTTTCTAGGTCTCTCTCTGTTTCTTTTCTTAAGGAGCGATCCCGAGACTTGGCCCCTCGGCCCTAACGGCTTTTGGGTCACCCTCCAGGATCCGGAAGTCCTGCTTCACCGCATCTTCGCGCTGCTTGTCATCGGCCTTGCGATTTTTGAATGGCGTGTGCAAACCGGCCGCGTCGCCACCGAACGCGCCCGCCTTATCTTTCCCGCGCTCGTCGCCGTCGCTAGCGCGTTGCTTCTCACCCACTCGCACAGTCTCGGCAACATAAAAGAAGAAGTTCTCGCTGAGCTAAGTCACGCGCCTCTGGCGATATTGGGAGTCGTGGCCGGCTGGTCGCGCTGGCTAGAGCTTCGTCTCCCCTCGGAAAACAAAGTGCGAGACAGGATGGCCTGGCTCTGGCCCACTTGCCTGGTTCTAATCGGTCTTCTTCTCTTGAATTACCGCGAAATGTAACTAATATCCCGTAGGGGCACGGCACGCCGTGCCCGTCCCCGTCTTTATTCTTGATTCTTACCTATACCCGGCAACCCATTTTCTTCAATGTGCCTCTCCCGTTCGAAACTCGCCTTCCCACCGCGCCACCACCACGCACGCCAAACAATTCCCCAGCACATTCACCGCGGTCCGCCCCATATCCATCAACTGATCGATCCCAAACAGCAAAAACAACGGTTCTGTCGGCAAATGAAACGAAGTCGCCGCAGCCAGGACAATCACGAGCGAAGCCCGCGCCACCCCAGCCGTCCCTTTACTGCTGATCAGCAAAGTCAGCATCATCACCGTCTGTTGCCCAATCGTCAGATGAATCCCCGCCGCCTGCGCCACAAAAATGAGCGCCAGCGCCTGATAAAGACTCGATCCTCCCAAGTTAAAGCTGTAACCGGTCGGAAGCACAAACGCCACCGTCTCGCGCGGCACTCCGAATGCTTCCATTTCTTCCATCGCGCGCGGCAAAGCCGCTTCGGAACTCGCCGTCGCAAACGCAATCGTCACCGGCTCGGTCACCGCTCGCAAAAATTCCTTCAGCGGCGTCTTCACCAGCAAAGCAATCGGCAGCAAAACGCCCACAATGAAAACCAGCAGCGCCACATACATCGTTGCCAGCAGCTTCAAAAGCGGCAAAAGCACTCCCAGTCCCAGATGCCCAACCGTAAAAGCAATCGCCCCAAAGACGCCGATCGGCGCCGCGTACATCACCAGATTCGTAAACTTGAACATCGTCTCCGAAAGGCTCTCGGCAAATGCCAACATCGGCCGCCGCTTCGGCTCCGGCACCAGCGCCAGTGCCATGGCAAACAAAATGCTGAACACCACCACCTGCAACACCTGGCCCTCAGCCACGGACTTCGCAATGTTCTCCGGAAAAATGTCGGTAATAAGCTGTGAAGCCGTATGGGGCACAGCAATCTGCGGCGCGGTCCCCGTCGCCGCGAAGGCGTAAGCGTGCACTCCTTCCCCCGCCTTGCTGATATTGATGGCCGCAAATCCAATCACCAGGGTAATCACCGAAACAATCTCAAAATAAACGAGCGACTTGACCCCCAGCCGCCCCACTTTCTTCAAATCCGCGTGCCCCGCAATTCCCACCACCAGCGTGCCAAACAAAAGCGGCGCAATAATCACCTTGATCAACCGCAGAAAAATCGCCCCCAAAAACTGAACTTTCTCCGCCGCAGCCGGCCAGTCGTGCCCCAATTCCGCTCCCGCCGCCAGCCCCACCAAAATCCACGCCGTCAGCGACCGCCTTGCCCCCGCATACCCAGCAAGCAACGCAATCGCCACCCAGCGCAAAATCAACGGCACCAGCGTGGGCAGCGACACCACGTTCGAGCTCTCCAGCAGCGACGCGGCAATCGCCACCGTCGCCGCAACAAGCAACGCTCCAAGAAGTCTGTTTTTCATCTTCCCCAAATCCACTCTCGCATTGGCCGCGAACGGTATTCTGTATACGCGAACCTGTCAATCCCCATCGCCTTGAATCTACCTGCAAACTCGCAGGATACTATCCCCATGCATAATCGCTCCCTCCCGACTTCCACGATTCTCGCGCATCTTACGTACAACGACGTAGCTGCCGCCTGTGACTGGCTCACGCGCGTCTTCGGCTTTACCGAGTACTACCGCTATGGTCAACCGCTTGGCGGCATCCAGATGTACTTGGGCGATGCACATATCATGTTGACGGGTCCTCGCGAGGGCCGCTCCGAAAGCCCAGCGAAGCTCGGCTATGGAACGCAAATGCTCACTATCATGGTGCCGGACGTCGCGGCGCATTACGCGAAAACGAAACGTCAGGGCGGAACGATTTGGGAAGAGCTTCAGGAAACAATCTATGGAGAAAAACAGTACGGCGTGGCGGACCTCGAAGGTCATCGCTGGCTGTTCTCGGAGCACGCGCGCGACATGGACCCTGAGTCGTGGGGAGCAACGGTCCTCTCGCCCCCGCGCGTGCCACTGAAATAGCCACGGAGTTAGGCAACCCTCACGCGCTTCTTTGATTCTGAGTGCCATAACGGCTGTCCCTTGGGCTTTGTAGCAAGCGAGCTTCGGGCCAGGGAACTGCGCGACCGGTGCGTCGCCACCCTTAGAACGTTTTGCGTGCGAGGTGTCGTTATGCGGCGCGTGTGCTGGACGATTCTTCCCGTTCTTCTTTGTTTCGGACTCCTATCCTCAAAATCCGCGGTCGCACAGGATCAGCCGCCCGCGCAATCTCCAAACGACACTCCCAAACCCCCGTCCAAAAAAGCCCGCAAGAAGCAAGCTCAGGAGCTAGCCAAAGAAAGCGCGCCCTACACCACCTGGCTCACCGAAGAAGTCGTCTACATCATCACCAAGGAAGAACACGACGCCTTCCTCCGTCTCACCACCAACGAAGAGCGTGAAAATTACATCGAAGAATTTTGGCGCCGCCGCAATCCCGATCCCGATTCCCCCGAAAACTCGTACCGCGAGGAGTATTACCGCCGCATCGCCTACGCCAACGAGCATTTCTCCTCAGGCATCCCGGGCTGGAAAACCGATCGCGGCCACATCTATATCCTCTGGGGCCCGCCCGATGAAATCGATTCCCACCCCTCAGGTGGCACCTACGACCGTCCGCCCGAGCAAGGCGGAGGAACGACCACAACCTATCCCTGGGAACTCTGGCGCTACCGTCACATGGAAGACATCGGAGACAATATCGAAATCGAATTCGTCGACACCACCGGCTCCGGCGAATATCACATCACCATGGACCCCGGCGAAAAAGACGCGCTAGCCAAAGTCCCCGGCGCGGGCCTCAGCATCGGCGAACAGCTTGGTCTTTACTCCAAAGCGCAACGCTTCACCAACACCAACGGCACCACTCTCCCTGTGCCCATGGGCGGCCTTTCCGCTGGCATGGATGAGTTTGAAAATCTCGACCGCTATTTCAAAGTCCAGCGCCCGCCCGAGCATTTCAAAGATCTCGCTGCCATGGTCACCGTCCAAATCCTTCGCAATCAGATTCACATGGACTACCGCTTCGACTTTATCCGCGTCACCCACGATTCCGTTCTCGTTCCCATCACCCTGCAAGTCGCCAATCGCGACCTTAGCTTCAAAGGCAAAGACGGCGTTCAATCCGCCACGCTCAATCTCTACGGCCGCATCACCACGCTCAGCGGCCGCGTCGTCGACACCTTTGAACAAATAATCTCCACCGATCTTCCAGACTCCCTCTTCCAGTCCTCCGTGAACCTGTCCTCCATCTACCAAAGGTCCGTCCCTCTGCGCTCCGGCCTGTATCGCCTCGACATTGTCCTCAAAGACGCGCAAAGCGGGAACGTCGGCACCATCGACGCCGCCCTCCGCGTCCCCCTCTACGAAGAAGAATCATTAGACGCCAGCTCGCTAATCCTAGCCGACCAAATCCGCCCCGTCCCCAGCATGCAAATCGGCAAAGGCTCCTTCGTCCTCGACTCCTACAAAGTCCGCCCCCGCATCAACCCCGAATTTTCCCCCGCCGACAAAATGGGCATCTTCCTCCAGCTCTACAACCTCAAGCTCGATCCTCAATCCCACAAAACCAATATCTCCGTCGCCTACCGCATCCTAAAAGACCACCAACAAGTCTGGCACCAAGACGAATCCCCCGAACAACTCCAGCAATCCCGCGAACAAATCACTCTCGAACGCAACCTCCCCCTCTCCTCCCTCGAGCCAGGCCACTACACCTTAGAAATCTTCGCCCTCGACCAACTCACCAACCAAACCATAACCCGCACCGCCGACTTCACCGTCGTCTCCCCGCCAACTCCCAAACCCACCATCTAGCGCGCTTCGTCGCGCTTCCATCAACGGCATGTCGCGGATTAAGCAGTGTGACCCGGACACCGCCCGACAATATGCCTACGCGCTGTTGGGTTTGAGCGGAGGGGCGCTAAGGCTTCTTTAGGCCGTAGTGCTGCATGAGCATTTCGGTGAGCACCTGCTGGCCAATACTAGCTGCCATCTTCACACCGCCAATTAACATCTTTCCCGCTTTGTCCCAAATCCATCTCGAGACCTTGTTCCCGGCCTTGTTATTGTCAGTCTGAATTGCCTCGGTCAGCTCTGCCAGATCGGTCTGGTTCATCCCTGCTTTGATTAGCGCAGCATCCAGCGTTCTCCGATCACCCGCAATGATCGTCGTCGAACCCGATGCGTCCAGATCGCCGAGAGCTACGTTCCCACCAAGGTTGTTGATGACAATGTTCTGAGCTTTTGCGGTCTGCTCCGGTTTGAGTTGATTCAGATCGGCGTACGAGATCCCGAGTCCCTCCTTGATTTCGAGCGCCATCCGAAACGTAATGTTCCTTACGGTGTCCAAGACCTGAACCAGTACTGGCATCGGGATTTCCTGCCACGCATCGTGACACGCCCAGCCATCCCACAATTTCAGCGAATAGTAGGCGACCATGTTCGGTGGCCAGTGGCAAGCAAGAACCCCCGCCGTGACATCGGTTCTTATCAGATCGTTCAGCGCACTTACGGATTGAACGAGGTTTGCGGTTTCCGCGCAGCGGCGGTGCTTTTGTTCCAGCGCCACAGGAATGATGATGTGTTTGTTAGTCCAAGCACCGAACGCGCCCGCGAAACTACCGTAGGCATTCGCGTGAACTCTTCGGTAGGAGGGAATGTCGTCATCGGTGACGGCTCCCTCGTAACCGTCCAGCTCTTGATTGGCCCACTTTTTCAGCCGCTCGTCCTTCAGCTCACTGGCCAGACGGAGACTCTTTCGGAGAATGTTGGGTAGCGGATTTTTGTCGTCTTCGGCGAGCTGAATGATTTCGTCGAGCAAGGCGGTCATGGACTACTTCCTCATAGGGATCCCGACGCGGGATGCGTCATCTCCAAAGCTGGCCCTCGCGTTGCACCTTGCAGTGGTAGCACCCACTCCTCAAATTATCTATATTGTACCATTCGTGTTCGCCGCCGACGGCCTCGCAGTCCCGGACCTTCTTCAAGAGCCACGTATTCCACAAAACTCGATACAAAGGAAGTGGAATAAAGCGGCGAAACGCTGTCCGCCATCGGTGGAATCGACGAGTCATTTCTGCTGGTATTTTAACACGCGCTCCTCAGCCGGGCGGAACCGCATACGCCGATTTTGCGTGTGCGGGTTTAGAGTTCACGCCAGCTCGGCGACAGCAAGGGCTCGGTGAGACGGGGCGTGGGTCTGACTTTGAAAAGTCGTGCAAAGAAAAAATGGCGCCCGGCTATTAACCGGGCGCCCAAAACTTGCTGATGCGATTCAGCGGGCAGAAATTAGATGCGGAACCCATCAGCTGGCCCGCAAAATACTCTTACCCACCATCCTATACTGTTCCAATCCTAACCCCTGTCCCGCGCGCCCGTCAATAGTACCGCCTGATCACTTACGCACTCAGGACAGGAACGCCAGATTCGATGCGTGATAGGAATCGATTATGACTTGGAATGTGATAAGCCGTTACGAACCTCAGATTCCCGTTCGGATCCTCCGACACGACGACCATGAAATAGGCGACATTCGGCTTGGGGATCAGTGGAATCGAAGAGATCGCGGTATACAGAAAAGTCCGTCGGAACTTTCCATGCACGATTTCATCCACTCGGTATACGGACCTCGCTTTCTCGATTACATGTCGGATCCAAGGCAAGCGCTTCCCTCGCACCGTTTCGTAATTCTCAGCGGCAATTAGGTGTTTGCCGGTGTATTTTTCCTTGTAAAGGGATCTCAAGCCCGATTCCTCGATCGCGACCCTCCTCCCGAACGAGTCGGCTAAAACACCCATAACGGAGTGCTCGAAATACTGCACTGCTTGACCCTCCGGACATTGGCCGAAATTCTGGGCCAAATTTCCAGTTACCTCGAACCGATACGTCGATGAGTGAAAGAATTCGACAAGCACAAGCGCAGAAGCTATCTCCTTCATCTTGAGTTGTGGTTTGTTGAGACGTGCCTGCCTGTAATGAACAATTTTGGCCACATCGTAAAAAATGCGAACGCATCGCTCCTGATTGCTCTTCTCCAGTACCCCAGATTCGAGAAGAACAAACAGTTTCTTGGATGTTAGAGTGAAATCCACGCCGGGGATGATACTATACCTATAGTTAAAATAACGGGTAATAGAGGGAGCCGTCTACCGCACACGCCGGTTTTGTGTGTGCGGGTTTAGATCTCACTCCAATAACTGCGAGAACGGCAGCGCCACCGGCTTTGGAATTCTGTATTCCCACGTCAGTGTCCAGAACGGGACAGACGTGAACCTTCGGCGCGTCTAGCCTGCTGTTGAGGCGCGCAAGTGCAACCTCAACCGCAGAAAAAAGTGGCCCGAGCGCACAGAATCGAGGGCTCTATCCTCCTGTATCGCTCGGAAGCGAAAAGTCAGTTCAAAGCTCAAAGGCCGCTCCCCCGTGCCGAGCCGCGGTGGAATATGCTCCTCGGGGCACCGCTCTTTCTACGGACACTCCTTCGTCTTGTTTTTGTCTGTCTTCATCAGCACAAAGGCCCTCCGGTAACACTGCGTGAGTCAGTCCCATCCAACCTTTACGGATGCCGAACGGTCAATAGCCGAGGAGCCTACATCACTTGCTTGGATTGCGGTCAAAAATTCGCTTACAACCACAGGACTGGCCGCCTGGTAGATTTCTGGGGCGTCCATGACGCAGAAGCATTGGCAGGAGTTCGCCGGAGAGTTGCTGGATTCTTTTCGCCTCTTCGAGGTCTCGCTGCAAGGGCCGGCCTGAACATGAGGAATTCGATGAGTGAGTTTGCCAAGTCCGTGCACCGCCTCGGATTTTTGACGAAGGGCCAAGTGGCCAAGTCTCGACGCTAAATTGCCAGTAAAATGGGTACCTCGGTCAGACCTGAATCAAACGCAGATCCGGTCAAAATACATCTAGACTGCGGGTAAGGTATTTAACAAATGTGACGATTCGACCCTCGCAGTTGACGCACGCGGCGGATTTGCGTGTGGGAGCCACTGTCACCCGCTGAAATACTTGGGGTCCGGCCCTCGTCTATATCTATAAGAAGGCCCGATGCCCTATTCACCTATACTGCTCGTCCACATCTGCGCTGGCACCGTAGGCCTGCTCTCCGGAACAGCCGCCATCCTCTTCCGCAAAGGTTCCCCGCGCCACGTGCTAGCCGGAAGAGTCTTTGTCGCCTCGATGCTCACAATGGCAGTCGGCGCAACTTACCTGGCCATCGTAAAACATCAACCAAACAACATCGGCGGCGGGATTCTAACCTTCTATCTAATCGGCACGGCTTGGCTGACGGCCAGGCGCAGAGACGGGGAAACCAGCCGTTGGGATTGGGTTGCGTTCCTGATTCCCTTGACGCTCGGTATTCTCACCTGGATGAATGGTATTCAGGTCGTGCGTAGCGGCGCGGCCTCACAAGACGGCGTTCCCGTCGGAATGACCTTTTTCATGGGCTCGGTGATGCTGCTGGCAGCCGCCGGAGATGTTCGCATGTTGCTCCGCGGCGGCCTCTTCGGAGCAAAGCGCATCGCGCGTCATCTCTGGCGCATGTGCTTCGGCTTGTTCATCGCCTCAGGATCTTTTTTCCTGGGACCCTCGAACCGCCCACTCCGGTTGCTCTCAAGGGTTGGCCTCGGGCAACATCTCCCCGCCGCCTTGTTCAGCACTGGCTTGTACGTAGTCCTCACTCTGCTTCCACTGATCTTGCTGATCTTCTGGCTGCTCCGCGTCCGCTTCTCAAGCGCATACGAACGCAAGCCAATCCAACTAGCCCCCACAAGCTCCGATTAAGTTAGCTGCCGGCTCTGAGCTTGTCCCACTCCCCTCAATTTTTCTCTATCACCATTTCCCGCGCCCAATCATCCAACCCACCAGCAGAAGAGTTCGAGCACCGGGCAATGTCTCCCCCGAGACATTACTGCAAGTCCAGCTCACCCTTCGCCACCCACGCGATTCGCATCGGAAAGAGAGCACACCATGTCCGCAGAAAAAGTTGTCTACACCGCCAAAGACCATACCACCGGCGGCCGCGACGGCGGCGCATCTCGCAGCTCGGACGGCCATCTGGACATCAAATTTTCCGTTCCCGGCAAGCCTGGCGACGGCACTAATCCCGAGCAGCTATTCGCCGCTGGCTGGTCCGCCTGCTTCCTAAGCGCCATGGCGATCGCTGCGAACAAAATGCACGTCACTCTCCCGCATGACACTGCCATCGACGCGGAAGTGGACCTATGCCTGACCGGCGCCGATTTCTTCCTTAAAGCTCGCCTGAACGTCAGCCTGCCGGGTTTAGACCGCGAAGTCGCCCAGGCTCTGATCGAGGCTGGGCACAAGACGTGTCCCTACTCCAAAGCCACACGCGGAAATATTGAAGTCGTAACCAACTTGGTCCAAGGCCAGGCCGCAGCCCATACCGCCTAATACCGGATTGTGTCGCTGATGCCTCGGCGTCGCACACGTCGGTCTCGTGTGCGGGTTGAGAGCTCCTTGCAACCACGACTCGTCTAAGGGACGGCCGCCAGCAGCTCTGATCCTGGAACGACTTTTCCGAATCTTTGGCGATATACCTGAATCGGTCTCAGTGGGTCAGCGTATCTTTCACCACCGTCCCGCCCTTCATCACGAATTTCACCTGCTGCAGCACGGCAATGTCGGTGATTGGATCACCATCCACAGCAATGATGTCGGCGTATTTGCCAGCTTCGACCGCGCCGACGCGGTCCTGCCAGCTCATCAACTCCGCGGCATTGAGGGTCGCGGCGCGAATCGCTTCCAGAGGCGGCATGCCTCGCTTCGTCAGCGCGACCAACTCATCAGCGTTTCTCCCTTGCCCTGCAGGACCGCTGGCGTCGAAGCCGGATGCAATTTTCACGCCCAGCTTAATCGCCAGCTGCACGGTCTCCTGGACGCTTCGCCGGAATGCTTCGCGCCGTTCGCGCTGTTCTGGAGTGATGGGATCGTTCTTGGTGCGCTCGAAACTCGCATCAATCCCGCCGACCGTCGGAACTAGAAACGTACCTCTGGCCTTCATCAGCTCCAGGTCTTCCCGATCGGCACGATGGCCATGCTCGATGGAATCCACTCCGGCCGTCACCGCATTCTTGATTCCTTCCGTGGTGGTCGCATGCGCTGCTACTTTGAGGCCTTGTTTGTGTGCCTCTTCCACGACAACGCGAATCTCCTCCACGGTGAGGGTCGGGTGTTGCCAGTCCGCATAGACTTTGATCAGGTCGGCGCCATGCCCAATCTGCTCACGGGCTGCGCGTCTCGCTTCCTCGACGCCGCTCACCATTTGGGCCCCGGTGGGAAAGTTGGTGAGGTCAGGCGAGACCCCGAACGGGTTGTACTGGCCAACCGCCGCGATGGCGCGCGTGGCCACCTGCATTCTCGGGCCTTCTACCAGCCCTTGTTCGATAGCGTCGCGCAGAGCAACGTCAGCGTAACCGGAGCCTTCGTTTTCCACGTCCCGCACCGCGGTAAAGCCCGCATATAAAGTGACGCGTGCATCAGCTGCCCCCTCAAGAGCTCGGAATGCCTCCGATTTTGTCGCCAGTCCCAGCAAGTAGCCGTCCTTCCCGCTGGCGAAGCGTGCCATTAAGTGAGTGTGGCAGTCGATAAGCCCGGGCAGAACCGTAGAGTGGCTGAGGTCGATTACCTTGGCGTCATGCGGAGCGTGCGCCTGCACTTCTGCAAGCCGGCCAACTTCCTTGATGCGATCGCCCTCGATCCAGATTGCTCCACCTTCGATGTAGCTGCCTTTCCGAACGTCCAGCAATTTTCCAGTCTTCAAAAGAATTGAAGGCGCAGGTTGTGTTTGCGAAATTGCAATCGCCGGAAGAAGTGCAAGTCCCAGGGCAACTACGATGCCTCGCGTTTTCATAGTCCCTTGATTATCACAACCTTGAATCACCCACAAGAAAATGGAATTGGTGTTCAACACGCGATGATTGCGCTAACAAAAGAAGGGAAATACAACGATGGTAGATGTTCGATTAAATTAAAGCCCCACTCACACGGAACTGCCGGATAAGTTGGAATGAGGCATCCGTCTTGCGATACGATTGGTTCGCTATCCATCCTGCCTCGGATAGGGAGGTGCCATGGGGACGCTGATCCAGGACATCCGCTACGCCTTGCGAATCCTGATAAAAAACCCTGGGTTCACCGTTGTTGCGGTGCTGACCCTTGCCCTCGGAATCGGCGCCAACACCGCGATTTTCAGTTTGATCGACGCCGTAATGCTGCGGTCCCTGCCCGTCGAGAATCCACAGCAATTGGTCCTGCTGAAGTGGGGCGCGCGCAACGCTCCGAACATTCACGGCTATATGTCTTCCGGCGATTGTCCCTCGGACATGCGGCGCGGTGCCGCAAATCCCTCCGGCTGTTCTTTCTCCGAACCGTTATTCCGCAGCCTGGCGAAAGAGAATCCGTTTTCGGGAATCGCGGCGTTTGCCAACGCGGGCCGGCTCGATTTGACGGGCAACGGCCCGGCGAGCGTCATCAGCGGCCAAGTTGTTTCGGGTGATTTTTTCCGCACGATGGGAGTCAAAGCCATTGCGGGCCGCATGTTCGAGCCTGGTGACGATTCGCCGTCCGCCGCGCCGGTTGCGGTGTTGAACTATGGCTACTGGCAGAGTGCCTTCGGCGGCTCTCGCGACGTGATTGGCCGCACGATTGATTTGAACAGTGTCCCATTCACGATTATCGGCGTGGCCGAATCGCGATTCACCGGCATCACTCCCGGCAGCGATTACGACGTTTGGCTGCCGCTCGCCGACACGCAAAGGATTACCGATCCGCAGCGCTGGCGAAACCGCCAGAGCGACGTGAGTTTCTGGTGGCTCACGATTATCGGCCGGCTCAAACCCGGAACGCAGCCCGCGCAGGTGCAACCGGCCGTAAGCGGACTCTTCCGCAATGAAATGCTTCACGGAGCCGTCCCGCTTTTCCACGGTGGCGAGACGCCGGGAACGCCTGCGTCGCGGCCGGGGGGCAACGCTCCGGCGAGTGCCCCAGCGCCGCAGCTACGGACGCCGGGGAGCGGCCCGGTTCAAATTACGAAGGAAGCGCCCGGCCGAGCGATGCCGCAATCCGCGGGCAATCAGGTGGTCATCACGGCTCCGTCCCAAGGAG
>Ga0074044_10001380_pt1 | contig 21993 bp, 12 predicted proteins | sample BogForMeECP23OM1_FD_94443 | JGI IMG/M metagenome (GOLD analysis project Ga0074044, IMG submission 94443) | Bog forest soil microbial communities from Calvert Island, British Columbia, Canada - Bog Forest MetaG ECP23OM1 | ecosystem: Environmental > Terrestrial > Soil > Wetlands ...
ACCTTCAGTTCGATACTCATTGTAGTTTCTCCTGAGGAGCCCGCAGGCTCCGCACCATCAACCATCTCGACCCAGACAGCAGCCAATCCAATCCGACAGCGGCTCAGGCGGTTTTCTTGACCGCCACGGGCTGTTTGCTCTTGCGGTGATGAAAGGCTCCGAAAAGATTGTTCAGTTTGACGACCAGATCAACGGCTTTGCCGGCGGTGTCTTTGATTTGAGCCTGGTCTGCCGGTTGAGCGGTTTTGGTGGCGATGTCGATCGCGTCCCCTAATGCGGTTATCGCCGCTGCCTTCTTCTCGTTAGATGGAGCAGTATTCAAGGTGTTCTCCACGTCGCCCACTGCGCTTGCCACTTGAGTCAGGAACGTTAGAGTTTGTTGCGCGTTGTTTGTCATTTGTGTTTCTCCTTGGGGCTGTCGCCCCGCCTATATTTTCTGCAAAGCAGAACTCTTGGTTACGCACTCGGTGGCGGCGCTACTTGACAGCTGTTTTCAGCGCCTCGCATTTTTTCCAAGTCTGAAAAAAATAGTCGGCTCCGTACATCAGATTGTTGTCGACGAGATTGGCCCCGTTCGGAGCAGTTCTGGCGTCCGCCAAAAAGTCAGGGAGCATTCCGTAGTGAGCAACGCCTAGCTTGTTGTAATCCCATGATTTGGTACCGGAACTGCTGATTGGGAAAGATCTTGAATATTGAACGCGAGAGCCCGGCCGGGGCGGCATGCCCATGGCAAGACCGTCCGTGTCGGTCCCGAAGCCGCCAATCGCGCCGCTGCTGGCGGCAGTCGGGTTGCCCATGGCGGCGATTACGTGTTGATAACTTTCTATCCATTCGTAGGCGTTGGAATTCGCGCTGCCTATGCCGGCCATTCCGTGCAGCGCCCCGATTTCCTGATATTGCACAGCGGTCATCGAGCGCTCGTTCACATCTCCGGGCGAACGCGCAGCTCCCGGAGGGAAAAAATCACGCAGGCCGGCGTGGCCGCTGTTCAGCGGGTAGCCTGCAATCTTGCCTGCTCCTGCGCCCGCGCTCTGACTCTTGGCGATCTCGATGGTCTCGTTTTTCGACTTGTCCGACATGTGGTCAATATCAATCAGCATGCCGCGTTTCATCATGTCCTTGATTGCTTCGATTCCTTGGGCCGAAAGCCCGAAGCGATTGACCTGGCCGCAGTTTGGGTAGTTGGGCGTGCTGTTGAAAGTTACGTCCCAGCCCGGGCCGAGCTTAGCTATCACTCCGGCATTAGCCATAAAACCCTGGAAGGCTTTTTGAGCGCCAAAGTGATACGAAATCGATGGGTCACAAACGAGATCCCACCAGTGCCCGGCCTCCCGGCGGTTCGAATAATTAAAAATATCCTCGTAAGCGGCGGTTTTACCGAACTGGTTGTCAATGAGGTGGACCGGGAAGACATAGCGCACACCTTCATCGAAGAGATGGCCAATCGCAGCTTCGATTTCGGCATCGCCGGGCGGTCTACCAAGCGTGTTCAGGTTGCCGATGTCATCGATCTCAACCCCGAGCACAACCGCCAACTTATTCGACCAGACGATGCGCTGGAGGTCGGCCGACGTTAAAGCGACCTCCATAAAATCGGAATGGCGGCCGATGAACTGCTTGGTCTCGGCGATCTGGAGGTCGGCCGACGCTTTGTCGTCCGTGGGGCCATCGCCGGGGCCGGCAGTCATGTCGCCGAGTGTCTTGTTGTTCACAGCCAGTGCAACCATGACCCGCAGACCGCCGACATAGGCACGCCGGATCCAGTCCACCCACATTTTCTGGTGGGTGATATCGTTCCAGACCGGCCAGTTGGGAAAGTTCGGGGCGCCGCTGGAATCGTCGGGCTCATCCGCCGCCCCAGGCGTGCCTTGTTGCGTGGCGTGAATGACTGCGGCGCGAAGATAGTCGCCACACGTATTGTTAATAAAATTTACGCCGCCGTGGGTCGAATTATCATGACCCAACGCCTGCTGCATGCTGGTCGCGCGGACATTGTGATGGCAGTCTGGATCGGCCGGAAGAAGCGAACCGGCGTCGACGCCGCCGTATACCAGTTTTCCGCCGAATCCCAGGTTCGAGAGCGGGTGTGTGTGAAGGTCAACGAACCCCTTCAGCCGCGCGCCCGGCGGCGACAGCGGCGGAGGCGGAGGCGGAGGAGCTTGGCAGACCAACACCGCGGGAGGGTGGGTCCAGGCGTCACCATCTACTGACGCCACCTGGGCGGGACCAGTGGTGCACTGGTAGGTGATTTCCATTCCCTGGGTGCAGAACGATCGTGTGGCGGCAGTTACGCCTTCACGCTTGTACTGGTCTGGGGTGGGCGCCTTGTACGAACAAGACATCTTGCCATTGCAGGCGCGAGCGACGATGGCTGTAAGGTTTCCACTCTTTTGGATATCGAGGCATCCGATGCGCGCCTCGGTAACCTTGATTTGAGAGTGTGCGGCGACGCCCCCGCCAAACAGTGTGCAGGCTAGTATCGCCTTGATAGAGAGTTGGTATTTCATAGGAGTCTCCGTTAAACACGCAAATGAAACCTTAGACGTTAGGCGGCGCTGCCTTCTGCTGCTATGGTTGGAGCTAATTCCTCAGCCGGAAACTCCCCACTTAACCCCCAGTTGTCCAGCACGAAAAGGTGGCCGTGCACTTTGCCTTGACCGGTCGCGATAGTTAGCTTTCGGGTGCGCACATCTTCTCTCCACGCCGCTCGTGCCGAGTCTGCCACGGCGTTTGCTATCAGCTTGCGCAACTCCAATTCCGCTAATCCCGCCTTCGACTGCTGCAGAAGCGATTTCATGGCCGCTGCCTTGATGCCTCCGTTCTGCACATGCGCGTCGAAACAAAGAGCGAGCCCAAGTTCGCTGCTAAGGCCTAATTTCCTGGCCGTTGCCACAGCTGGATTCAGGTAGTTCTCGCGCACGTGTTTCAGCTGCTCTTGTTGCACCTGCGGAAAAGAACCAAAAGTCGCAAACATCGAGCGCCAGGGCTCGGCGAGTGCGCGGCTCTTCACGGTGTGCTCGTCTGCCCACTGCTTCTGAAAATCGCGCGCGGCGGTCATCAGCTGCAGCAATTCGCCGGCATGTGCGCCAAACGCTTGTTGGACCAAGTCCGGATTCGTCTTGTTCACCGCCAGCACGATGCTCTGCACTTCTCCCGACGTCATCGTGAAACCGATGACGCCCCAGGTGAGCAGCGCGCCATCGAAGTTACCCACCGCCAGTTCAAAGCCGTGGCCTTCAAACGCCGCCGTCAGTTGCAAGCTGCGGTCGCCGGCCGACGGCACGGGACGATTCATCAGCGGTTGCCATGTCGTGTCGTCCACGACGCCGGTTACAGGCAGGGACTTCCTGGTTTGAAACTGCCGGACCGCGGCGGCGGTCGATTCGCCAAACACTCCATCGGCCTTGGCCGGGCCACAGCCCTGACTCATGAGGATGGCTTGCGCCTGTTTGACTGCTTCCCCGATTGCGCCTATTCCCAACAGCGTTCTTGACCGCATGACAACGCCCCTCCGATCATTGATCGTTGACTATTGATCTTTGATCTTTGAACATTCGCAATCCCGGGCTCGCCAAAATCTGTGAAGCGAAAAACTGAGCGGGCGTTCCAATAGCTGCTCTTGAAATCAGCTCACTTGGAAGAGGCGAGTTTCCGGGTCTTCAGATCCACGGTGACCGTATCATCCGGCGTTTTGGCGGCTTCTCCATCGGATGCCGGGTGGTATTCAATGCGCAGCTGGCTATCGTTGACGATGATTCGTAGATAGCCAAAGTCAGTGTCGTCGTAGGTTTCGAATACGACTTTGTCCTGGCCGTCGGATCCCGCCGAAACTCCATCTCACACGGAGATAGTGTCTTTACTGATCAAATCGTTTCATCGTCGGCTTGCGGTGGGGGAGGGAAGCTTACGACCAAGATGACATCGGCACCACGGGCAAGACCTCGTCGGGAGCGGGTGCGAAAACTTGCAGCGCTTTCCGGGACGAGTGCGGGTCGCCGATGAGCGGCGCGAGAGGATCACCAAGAATGCGATAGCGGTTCAGCGCTACCAGCGGGATGCCGGGCGTCAGCAGGACATCGGCCAGCGTGGTTGAGTTATCGCGAAGTGCGTGCGCGGCGGCGAGACCTAGGGCGACATTGCGGCGGTGCAGCGTAAGTCCGGTTGCACCGAGTGCGGCCGCACAGAACCCGGAGAGAACCATCTCTTCACAAAAGCTCAAGGCTGCCTTGGAACCAGTCTGAGAACGACAAGCCACGGAGCAAGTCAGAGAGAGCACAGCTCCCAGAGGGCGTCCGCACGCCAGATTGAAATCGCTCGGATCAAAGCCGCCATACGCGAACCAGCCAAGCGGAGTGCCGCGCCCCACGTAGAACGCCGCTCCGGCTCCGCCCTGCAATGCGGCGATTAGATCGGAGCGACGGATGCGTTCCGCGGTCCATTGAAATACCGGGACCTGGTCGATCAAGCATTCCTTAAGACGGGCGGCTAAATCGAGGGCGCGCGCTTCAGACTCGCCCAGAAGGATAAAGGGGCCGCGGTCGGCTTCCCGCGTTCTACGCCGCTGGACCTCAGCCGCGGCATGGGCGAAGGTCTCCAAGCGTTCCGCAATGTTTGGCAACCAGCCAGCGGCTACGCGTCGTCCGTTTTGGTCACGAAGAAAAACGCCCGGCAGAGCCGAGCGCGGGGATTGCAGCGGATCCCCGACGATCAACACTCCGGCTGCATCGTCAAGATGGGAAGCGAGCGCGGAAGCAGGATCGGATTGGCAGAAAGCCGAGGAGTCGACCTCGCGCACCGCCCGGTAGCTGCGATGCGCGGAGATCAGCGGAGCGAGGCGGGCCCGAGCATCTGCCGGGCCCGCTACCACCCAGGTGGTTGAGGGAGGCTGCTTCATCACGCGGCTTCATTACGCGGCTGCGGCAACCGGCCCGGAGTGAACGAGGTTGGCGTAGGGCTGCCACTCGGTATATTCCGCCTGCCCGACCAATGTCTGTCCATTTTCCTGGTAGGTTGGGTTTCCGTACTTCCGCACCCAGTAATGCTGGATGATCATGGCCTGTTGTTCGCGGTTGAACGAGTTGTAGTTGCCATTGGCGGCGACCAGAGCCGATTGCGCTCCTTCTCCGTTAAACAATCCCTGATTGCCATCAACACCGTAGCCATAGTCGTAGGCGGCCTTGGAGAACTGCGCTTCCAGTGCCTCGACCATGTAGATGGGACCAACCTGGAAGTTCTGCCAGACATGGGTCAGTTCATGCATCACGGTCCAGATAGGAAGATTCTCCCACGATGGAAAATTGATCAGCGTCATGGTGGTGAACGCCCGCCCCGGCTGCCCGGTAACTTCCTGCTCAATCCACTCGATCACGTCGACGGGGATGGACATAACGGCCAAACGCACCTGGTCAAGCGGAATGGAGCTGGCGAAAATTGCCTGTGCGGCGGTGAGTTCGGTGGTCGAGAGTGGCCGGTAGGAGCCGGGGAACCACTCGAGGATTAATGTGAACGCGGTACCGAGAGCGCTCAAGCTGATCTCGGCCGCTGCCTGCAAGACCTCCAGGGCAGACTTGCCCAGTTCCTTGAGCGTGGCCAGGGCTTTTTTCGCGGCGTCCTCGGTCGGTTGCACGATGGCCGATTCGACGATCTCTTTGAACGTCTTGCCGATGTCGGCAAAGGCTGCCATGAGATTTTTAGTGGCGTCTCCCGGATGCGCGAGCGTATCGGCCACCAGTTGAGCCATGGTGGCTCCGCTGGCAATCAGTTCGGTCACGACATCACCGGCAATTTTGATGGTCCGCGATGCGGCCCATAGCACCAGGTCCGCGACCGCTGCGCCAGCCGTCAATAGGCCCTTGACGAACAGTTGCAGGCTTCCGAGGGCATCTTTTTCCACCCAGAGCAGAATGTCGTTCACAGTTTGCCCGGCACGGAACAGCACACCACTTACAACCTGAATGGCAGCGTCGCCAGCGGTTTTCACCCAGTCGATGACGGTGGCGATCACATTGCCAGCCGCGTTGAGCGCAGCGACAACCTGACCTAGAACCTGGCTAGACTTGGCCTTGGCCCAATCCAGTATGGTGTGGACGCCTTTTCCGGCCGCATCCATCACCTCGAGGACTGCTTTCCAAGCCACAGCCGTAACGTTTTGCGCCTGCGCCAATATCCAGTCGAGCGCGGCGCCGATGGGGCCGAGATGTTTGAAGATGCCGTGCAGCGCGGTGCGCAATACTTCCAGACTCTGCTCCATGGCAGCCTCGAACACTTGAGCCACGGCTTCGCCCGCCTGCACTGCGGCCGCAATCAATGTCTCGGCCAAAGTGACGGTGCCCGCCACGGCGGCGCGAATGAAGTCTGCCAACGATTTGCCCAAGGCGAAGATCGCCTTGACCGAGGCGACTAACAACGCACCCGTTACATCCACCAGGCCGCGGACCACCTGGAGCAGACTCTGCCCCAACTCGAACGCTGCCTGAACGATCTTGCGCACCGAATCCACGGCCGACTCGGCAACATGGAAGATCAAGTCGCCAATGTTGCGCCCAGCGTTGATGACGGCGTTCACTATCTCCTTGGTGACGTCCACCGCTGCCGTCGCAATGTAGGCGGCGAGTTGCGCGAACTCGGTGCCGATCTTCGCGATCGATAGGGCCACGGCATGCACAAATTGCAACCCCTGCGTGCGAACACTGTTGAGCAAGGTCGCTACGGTTTGCCCCAGATGTTGCAAAGCCGCGACGACCGCCTGGGTGATATTTCCGGGGTGGGTGATGGCGGCGACCAGAATCGTCCCGACCGCCTGGCCGAGGGCGAGGAGAGCTTTGATGGAATCGCTGACCAGAGCGGCTCCAAAGCGCACTACGGCGGCCAGAATGTCGGCCAGTTTTTCGCCGACCTTGATCATGGCTTCGACAAACTTCTTGATCGTATCGAATGCCTTGCCCACCATCCAGGCACAGAAAGACACCAACTGCTGGCCGATATCTTTCAAGGCGCGCAGCGTAGTCACGATGGCATCGACGGTGAAACTGGCGATCGATTGCAGCACTTCTCCGACCGCTCGTCCGAGCGCCAAAATGCCTTGCAATGTCTTTTTCAGGGCATCGACGCCAGCCTGAATCGCGCTGCCGACAATCGTGGCAATCGATTGACCAATGTGGAGCAGGGAGTGAACCAGGTTCTTGGCTTGATCGACGGTCCACGAAGCGATCGCGCCGACAATGTGCGTGATTCCCTTTGCGATGCTGCCCACGGCGTTTCCGAGCGCTTTGCCCACCGTCGTGACCGCGTTGCCGAGGGCTTGGACGCCGCCTTTGATGGCATTGCCGATACCGCTAATCAGTCCGCCGATGGAGAAACCGTCGTGAGCGGGCAGTGGCTCTGGCAGGGGAACGTTCGCGGCGATGAGAGCCTGGCCCGCTGCTGCAAGCCAGGTGGCAACATCGTTGGTGGCGGTCTGGTTTACCGATTCATTCTCTTCCACGATGAAGTCTTTCATAAGGACCTGAGCCGACGCGTCAGGCAGAGTCCCAATGGCGTGAACCACTCCGATGCCATTTTGATTGTCGCGATTGGCCACGACGATCGCTTTCCGGTCGGCAGGCGCAGCAACCGCTACCTTCGCGAAAAAATCACTGAGGTGCTCCGGCGAGGGCAGATTGCGCACGTACGCGGCGGAGAAAGTGGCCGCGTGTTGCGGACTCTTGGCCGCGATCTCGGTATATACCGCCCCGAACTTCGCCACGGGCAGGTCGTGCTTGGTGAGTTCCTGCTGCATCGCGGCGATATCGGTCGGCGAAAGTTTCAGGATCGCAGTGTGTATCTGGGGCTTGGGTGCGGCCTTAGCAGGAGTCGGGTTAGCGGCAGGAGCAATCGGGTGGCCGGCAACAACAGTCGGCTTATTCGTAGCAACAGGCGGTTTAGCGGGAGGATTCGTCGGGCTCATGGATTTTCTCCGAAATTGAAATTTGACTTTTGCAGGCCTCAGGCGCTGGTTATCAATGGGCCAGCATGATGCTTTCCACCTGCTGGGATAGTGCGGAAAGATGACAAATCGTTACAGGCGACTGGCGGCGATTTCGAGGCCGGCAATTTGCAGTCTTCTGCATCAGCGCTGAAACGATTGGTCGAGCAGCGACACCATATTCATCAGGGATGCGTTTCTGCTGAGGGATGCGGGACGCACGGGCCGGATAGTTGGGTGCTCCTCATACCTGCGATATCCGAGCGATTCGGTTTTTAGCGCGCGCGATTGGAGAACTTTCGTGTCAAAGAATGGAGACAAGTCGACCAAGTGTGCCGAACACGGCGTGTGGACGAGTCCCCCAGCGCCTCCCGCCGGCCAGAAGTCGCTCGACTTCAGCGCCCTTGATGCCGGTGAGAATCAGCGCATCATCGCCTCGGGAAAGATGAGTTTTGCAATGGTGGGCTGCTCCGGTGATCCTGAAACGCTGACTAACACGGAAGCAGTGGCCGCCGCGATAACTGCCGCCAACGATACTTCGTTCTTCTACCATCTCGGTGACATCATCTACATCGAGAAGGGGAGCGATACGACCGCAGATGACTCAGACGGTGCAGATACGGCTGCGTTGTGGAACTCGCAATTTTACGCTCCGTATACGAACTATCCGAAACAAATCGTTTCTATCCCAGGTAATCATGATGGAAAGTCCACGCCGATAACCAACTATCTTGATGCTTTTTGCTCCGATCCTTCGAAGTGGCCTCTGCCTTGGACGGGGAACACAGTCGACCGGAGACCCGCGATGATTCAACCGTATGTGTATTGGCGGCTCGATACTCCACTCGCATACATCGTTGGTCTGTATTCAAATATAGCGAACGGCGGCATGCTGGACGATCCGACTGTGTATCCCGATTTCACCACTGGGCCGCAGTATCAGTGGCTAGTCGGGGAATTGAAAACCGTTGCTGCCGCAAACCTCCAGAACTCACCGAAGAAAGCCGTGCTGTTGGCGGTGCATTATCCACCTTATTCGGGAGCGTCTAACTTCAACGTGCGCGGCGACCCATCGCAGGGTCGTACTCCCAACGCATCCAATGCGCCGTATCTCGCGGTGGCATTGCAAAGCGCATTTTCAGAGAGCGGACTGCGGCCGGACGCAATATTCTCGGCCCATGCGCATCTGTTCCAGCGCCTTACTTACACGTTTGCGGACGGAACAGTTCTGCCTTGCCTGGTTGCAGGATGTGGCGGTCATTCTCCGCTCGAAGAGCTCGCTGAACTTTGCAACGGTGAGTCTGGAACATCGCCGGTTGCGCCATCCCCTGCAGTGACCCCGGGATCGTTCCAATTTCCGGCGGGTGACTCGGCCCAGGTCGAATACTACCTGGACAACAATAGCGTGCAAAGTGAGTTCGGCTTCTTAAAAGTCACGATCGAGGCACGAACTTTAACGTGCCAGTTTATGGGCGCGACTTCGCACCAGACTCTTGACGAGTTCACGCTTGATCTTGACCGCCATAACTATCGGTAACGGGAGCACCTGGGAGGATGCCGTCCAATCCACCTCGGACTTCTGGACGAAACGAAAGAAGAATAAAGAGGAGAAAAGTGAACATGCCTTCAGCAACTGCGCCCGCCACCCAAATATCTCCTATGCCGGCTAACGCGACTATTTTTTTGATTCGCCATGGCGAGAAGCCGGATGCTGGATCCGGCCTCTCGCCCGCGGGCCAGGCCAGAGCGGATGCCTATGTAAAGTACTTTCAGAATCTCAAAGACCGGCAGGGTAATGTCATCCGCTGGGATTACTTGTTTGCCTGCGACGATTCAGAGCACAGCGATCGCCCGCTGCTTACGATCACACCCCTTGCCGCAAAAATAAACAAGCAGATCGACGCGAAGTATAAAGACAAGGATTACGCGCAGCTGGTGGCGCATTTTCAAGCGAAGGCGAAGCAGTATGCGGGCAGTAACATTGTGATCTGTTGGCACCACGGTGAAATTCTGCAGTTGGCGGAGGCCATGGGTGCTTCCAGCGCGACGCTTCCCGCCACTTCGAACTGGCCGGCAAAATGGCCGGGAAATGTTTTCGGCTGGCTGCTGAAAATTTATTACAAACCGGACGGTACGATCCATCACAACTCGACGCTGGCCATCAACGAAAAACTTATGCCGGACGATGCGATGGAACCGGTTACCGGCAAGTAGGGCGGTTGGGGATGGAGAACGCCCGATCGCTGGCGCGAAAAGCGCGTTGGAGGAACTCTTCGACGTTGACGGCACTGAGTTGAGCATGGTTGCAGAATGAAAAATCAAGCGACATGGGGGATCGTTGGTGCCCTGGCGGTTGCGGGCGTCCTAGGTGGCTCACTGCAACTTAGTGGGAGGGGTGCGGGAGAGGGTGGGACGGCGGCGGTCCGGATTGGGGCGAAACAGGCTCAGGCAAAGGCGCCCGAAACGGATGCGGCACGCGCTTGCGACGAGCTCGCTAAGGTTCTCGAGTTGTTCTTAACCATCGATAAGGCGCCGAGACCCAGCTCTTGTTTGCCCACTGAGACCGCCAAGACACCGGCAAGGCCGCCGCTGGACCCTAAGTTTGTCATTGCCACACTGCCCGATCCGGTTCACACCCATTTGGCTCTGATGTTCGATCGCATGGCGGAGGTCATTCAACAGGCGGCGCAGGACGAGGGCTATTCCTATGAGGCCTCATGGCTGCCATGGGACGACAAGGACGATAAGCATGTGCGGCTGGCTGACGAAGATCAAGCGGACGACCGCAAGGAACTGGTGGAGGAGCAACCGGGGATTCTTGTCTTTCGAAAGAACTCTCCGAAGGACACGAGTGAGGCGAATGATCCTTTGGCGCCGTATCGAGACGGTTTGATCGTATTCGTGGTCGGAGAAGATCCGACAAGGGGAATACACACGGAGCAATTCACAAATGCTCTGGAGTGGATTAAGAAACTGAAGGGCTTAAATAGCAAACACCGTGCGCGCACGGCGATTCTTGGACCGACCTTCTCGGGATCTTTTCCTTCGCTGGCAAAGTTGCTTTCCGAGGGCGATTCTCCTGCCGCCGCTCCACGGGCGATCTATAGCGGCACGGCCAACGACGGTAGGTCAATCTTGCAATTTGACCAGGCCTCGAAATCGGATTCGAAGCTGAGTAAGCTAAAAATCGACTTCCACGGTTTCCTGGAACGCGATGAGGTGAGCCTGGAACGATATTGCAGATATGTCAGCAAGCAGGGGAACGGGCCGGGTGCGATTGCCGTGATCTCCGAGGATGAAACGGCCTACGGAGGCACCGGGATTGAAAGGGGCGCAACTGGCAATCCGTGCTTGAATACAGCCTTGTGGTTGTACTATCCGCGGGATATCTCAGCGTTGCGAGCTGCGTATCAAGCCAATTCGATTTTCAATAACGGAGCTCCGCAGCAGTCTTCGGATGTGGTGCACCAACGTTTGCCGAGCGATCTCGCCGACCCGGCTGGCGAGGATCATGACACGATTCGATCCTACGCCGGGAACCAAACTCCCCTGTCGCAAGAGGCCTATCTGCTAGGCATCGTGAATGCCATGCGGGTCCGTCACATTCAATATGTGATCCTCCGCAGCACCAACGCGCTCGACCAGCTCTTTCTCACCCGTTATTTGCGTCGCGCTTATCCGGACGCACGCATCGTGACCGACAGTTCCGACCGCCTCTTCGAGCGGGACCCGGGCGCAACTGGGATGGGCGGAACCATGAGCCTGAGCACGTATCCGCTTTTCGAACGAGAGCGAGAATGGGTCGACGGTAATGGGTCATCCCCCGGCCAACGGCTATTTGATTCCGATTATTCGGAAGGGACGTACATCGCATTCCGGTTATTACTTCACACACAGGCGCTCAGTGAAGATCCAAGCCACGTCTGTGCGTTGCGATCCAATGCGGGGCAAATCGACGAACCGGCCGATGCGGTCGCTGGTACGCTGCCTCCTTTGCCGGTGAGCTGTAGGCAGCTTAGCCCGCCGATTCCGGATTACGGGATGCCATCCTGGGTGATACCTAAGAAGTGCCAGAACGGCAACGATGAGAATGAGTGCGACGCCTACCGGCGCCCGGCCACTTGGCTGACGGCCCTGGGGAGGGACGGGTTCTGGCCGATCGCGGCTCTGAATGAGAAGACGATGGAGAGCAAACTGCCGGACCGAGGCCCGATCGGTGAAAATGGTCCTCAAATTCCACTGAGCCTCAAGCTATTTCTGGCCCTTCTCGGAGGCTTCGTGGGCTTTCATTTGTGGTGCTGCTGGAAAGCCTCGTTCACCGCCAAGCCGTCGTTTCGCGCCCACTTTGTGGATCCCGGCGAAAAGCGCCACACCATGCTCGTATTTCTCGGAGGACTGTTTGTGGCGATGCTGCCGCTGCTGGTGGGCTGGGGGTGCGGAGCGTTCGATCCATCCTCGGCGGGACTCTCGTACCCTTGCCTGGCGCTGCTCATTCTGGGAACCGAATGCTTGGTCGCGCTCTTGGCGAGTTTTGCGAATATTCGGAGGGTCGAACAGTTGGCGAGTGCAAGCGGCGTAAATTCTCTCTGGGTGTTTGCCGGCTCGGTTCTCGGGATCATCCTGTTTGCATTTTTCGTACTGGCGCTTAAGCGGGATTTGACGCTCGCCAACCGCTTCTTTACTTATTACCGCAACATGCACATCTTGAGCGGAGTATCCGCCATGGTGCCGCTGCTGACGTTAACGCTGGGAATGTACGCATGGTTCTGGCACTCCTTGCATGGCCTCGCCCTGTTTGGCGCGGACCGCTGCCGGTTGCCGTCGGAGACGGCATTAGAGGTCCCGGATACAGAGATGAAATACGTCTTGCGAATGTTCAGTCAGGAGCAGGCTGCGATAGAGACCGAGCGTGGCGCCAAGCCGCTGGATCTTGACGTCTTGAAGTGGGCGGGGATTCTGGCAGCCAGCGCGGTCGCGATCATTTTGATGGTGTCCAGGGGCCACTTGCCGATCCGCACCCTGGGAGCGAAAGGCTATGCGATCATATTTTCCGCGTATCTCACAGTCGCTTTCACCCTGATGTTTGCCGAGGCGTGGCAACTGCTGACAACCTGGACGAGGTTGCGGGATCTGCTGACGCTCCTGGATCGCACCGCTTTGCGCCGGACTCTGGCGGCGCTGCGCGGATTTTCCTGGGGCAGCGTCTGGGGAATGAGCGGCAACGTTCTGGATGTCCGCTACAAATTACTCTCTCGTCAACTGGAAAGCCTGGGGCACACGGTGGCAGCGCTGCGTGCTCACGCTGACAGCAGAGAGTCAGACAACGCCCGTGCCTGCGTCGCCGCTCGCTACTGCATTGCGGCCCTCAAGGGGCTCAAGCAAGATAACCAACTCAACGAGCAGGATCGGCTCGCACTAACCGAAGGGTGCCTCGAGTCCTTGAAGCAATTGCGAAAGTCTTCCACGGGAAGCCTGCGATTGGCGTTGGACACGGCTCGTGACTGCATCATCGCACAGAAACTCGGACCGATCATGGCGGATACGACCACGAGGGCAGTTCTGCAGGAGTGCATCTCTGCGTTGGAGAAGTTCGTCAGCTGGGAATGCAAACAGACAGGTGCCGTCGAGAAGGAGTGCGTCGACGAACTCGAGAAGACTCGTGGGCATGGCAAAGACTTTGCCGGGTGGTATGCGCACAATTACGACAATCCCGGTGCGAAATGCCCGACGCTCCTGGAAGTTTTTCAAGAGTCAGCCGCCGAAACCGCTGGCATCCTTCTGGTGCGCTTGCTTCTGCCGGAATGGAGCAGGGAGAAGAATTCCCTGATTCTGGTGGAGGGGACGAAGGGAGATTGCGGCGATGACCAGAACACAGCGCCCCCGCTGTCGAAAGAGCAGCACATCCGCGATGCCGAGGAGTTCGTGTGCCTTCCGTACATGGGCTTCGTTCAGAACATATTGGGGCGGATGCGTTCCATGGTGATGAGCATTCTATGGCTGTTTGTTGCGACCGCGATCGCAATCTCCAGCTACCCCTTTGATCCCCGGCAGGTGCTCAGCGGCGTGATACTGGTTTTTTTCATATTGCTGGGAGCGGTCATTTTTTCGGTTTACGCACAAATGCATAGGGATCCGACGTTGAGTCATGTAACGAACAGCAAGGGTTTGGGAATCGAGTTCTGGTTTAAGATATTGGGCGTTGGCATTGCCCCGTTGTTGGGATTGCTGACAACGGTTTTTCCTGAGATCGCAGACTTCGTGTTTTCCTGGTTGCAGCCCGGGTTGCAATCCATCAAATGACGTACCCTCTTCGCTGATGCTGGTCAGTTCGCCACCATCCTGGTCTACGCCGGTCGGCAGATTTCAAGGAGCTATTTCCAAAGAGATAAGCCGGCCTCAGCTGCGAGCGGCAAGCCCGAGCATGAGTCTTGACAAAATCTCACATTAGACATAATCTAAACTGCTCATGGACGCCGAGGCGATTAAACGGTCCTTCGACGGCAGTGGGTTGCGGTGCACGGCGCAGCGCTACGCCGTGATGGCATTCTTGATGGAACACAACCGGCATCCCACGGCCGCGGAAATCTTCGAAGGGGTGAATCGCGTGGATCCGCGCTCTTCCAGGGCCACGACGTATAACAATCTGCGGGACTTGGTACAGGCGGGTTTGGTGCGGGAAGTGGCCGTCGAGGGCCGCGCCGCGCGCTTCGATGCGAAAGGCATGCGACATCACCACTTTATCTGCGATCGCTGCGGCGCGGTTGAGGACATTGAGTGGTACGACGTGCGCCGGCCTGCTGCACGCTCTCTCGGTAAACGGATTCTTCGCGAATGCGAACTCATTTTCCGGGGACTCTGTCCCAAGTGCGCCCCGCGACGCGCTTCCCGTTGAATGTCGGAGACGCGTGGATAGAGACAATAGAGATAGAGGATGAATGGCGCGCCAGCAAGCGCCGCTGGCAGCAAGTGAGCGAAGGGGACAGCCAGGACGGGTTCGTAGTTCCGTTACAGTTTTTAATTACATTCGAAGGGAAGAAAACATTATGGAAAATACACTCGCGAGTTCATCGGGGAGCGTTGTTCCCGAAGCTAAAGAAAAAAAGACCACCACCGAATCGAAGTGCCCGGTAGTGCACGGCACGCGCAACTCCCACACAAATGTTGACTGGTGGCCGAATCAGGTGAACCTGAAGATCCTGCACCAGCATTCCCCGAAGTCCGACCCCATGGGAAAGGAGTTCAATTACGCGGAAGAGTTTAAGAGCCTCGACCTGAGTGCCGTGGTCAAGGACCTGCATGCCTTGATGACGGACTCGCAGGAGTGGTGGCCGGCCGACTTTGGCCACTATGGGCCACTCTTCATTCGTATGGCGTGGCACAGCGCGGGCACGTACCGCATCGGCGACGGCCGCGGCGGTGCGGGGTCGGGACAGCAGCGCTTCGCTCCACTCAATAGCTGGCCGGACAACGTGAATCTTGACAAGGCGCGCCGACTGCTGTGGCCGATCAAGCAAAAGTATGGACGGAAAATCTCCTGGGCCGACCTCATGATTCTGGCCGGCAATGTCGCCCTCGAGTCTATGGGCTTCAAGACCTTTGGTTTTGGCGGCGGGCGCGAGGACGTCTGGGAACCCGAAGAAGAAATCTACTGGGGACCTGAGGGTACGTGGCTGGCCGACGAGCGTTACTCCGGGGACCGCGACCTCGAGAACCCTCTCGGCGCGGTGCAAATGGGCTTGATTTATGTGAATCCGGAAGGGCCGAATGGCAAGCCGGATCCCATCGCAGCGGCGCGGGATATCCGAGAGACTTTCGCGCGCATGGCGATGAACGACGAAGAAACGGTCGCCCTTATTGCCGGCGGGCACACCTTCGGTAAAACCCACGGCGCTGCCGTTCCCGCTCAATATGTGGGCAACGAACCGGAGGGTGCGGCCATCGAGGATCAAGGCTTCGGATGGAAGAATAAATTTGGTAAGGGCTGTGGTGCTGACACCATCGGCAGCGGCCTGGAGGTCACTTGGACCCAGACGCCGACGAAGTGGAGCAACAACTTTTTCACGAACCTGTTCAGCTACGAATGGGAACTGACGAAGAGTCCAGCCGGTGCGCATCAGTGGACACCGAAAAATGGCGCCGGCAACGGCACCGTGCCGGATGCGCACGATCCGTCAAAGCATCATGCGCCATCCATGCTGACGACGGACCTCTCGTTGCGGTTCGACCCTGCTTACGAGAAGATTTCACGGCGCTTCTACGAGCATCCGGATCAGCTCGCAGACGCGTTTGCGCGGGCGTGGTTCAAGCTGACACACCGCGACATGGGGCCGATCCCGCGGTACCTTGGTCCGCTGGTTCCGAAGGAGCCTCAGATATGGCAAGATCCTGTTCCCGCCGTGGATCACAAATTGATCGATGAGAAGGATGCTGCTGCTCTGAAGGCTAAGATCCTCGCATCCGGCCTGTCGATCTCCCAACTGGTCACGACTGCCTGGGCGTCGGCGGCGTCATTCCGCGGCTCCGACAAGCGGGGTGGGGCGAACGGGGCGCGCATCCGCCTCTCGCCACAAAAAGATTGGGAAGTGAACCAGCCGGCCGAACTGGCGAAGGTTCTGCGGACGCTGGAGGCGATCCAAAAGGATTTCAACGCATCGCAATCCAATGGGAATAAAGGGAAGAAAGTCTCGCTGGCTGACCTGATCGTGCTGGGCGGCTGCGCAGCCGTCGAGGAAGCTGCGAAAAGGGCCGGGCAAGAGGTAAAGGTTCCTTTCGCTCCGGGGCGCACCGATGCTTCGCAGGAGCAGACCGACGTGCACTCATTCGCCGTAATGGAGCCGATTGCTGACGGGTTCCGCAACTATCTCCGAAGCGGACAGGTTCTGTCGGCGGAGGAGTTGCTCGTAGATCGGGCGCAGCTGCTGACCTTGACTGCACCCGAGGTGACGGTTCTCATCGGCGGCATGCGCGCCCTCAATGCTAACTTCGGGCAGGCCAAACACGGAGTCTTCACCAACCGGCCCGAGACGCTGACGAATGATTTCTTCCGCAACCTGCTCGACATGAGTACGAAGTGGCAGCCCTCCTCGACATCCGAAGGAGCGTATGAGGGGCGCGATCGCGCGACGGGCAAGGTCAAGTGGACCGCCACGCGCGTCGATCTCGTCTTCGGTTCGAACTCCCAGCTCCGAGCACTCGCAGAAGTCTATGCCTGTGACGACGCGAAGGGGGCGTTTGTGAAGGACTTCGCGGCGGCATGGAACAAGGTAATGAACCTTGATCGCTACGATCTTGGTTGATTCGGCGAAAAAGAAAGCTGCCAACTTCGTGCTGCTGTTTGGATCGGCTAGAAAGAAGTCGCAGCTTTGCCTGTCGCGCCCGGTTACCAACCCATTTGGCGCATCCGCTCGAGGATGCGCCCGCTGTAGTTATTCATGCGCTCGGGCCGTCGCTTCAAGGGAGCCGGCAGAATCGCGGCGAGCCGCGCCGCCTGCTCCCGGCCGATATTCCGAGCCGCGGTTGCGTCGTAGTAACGGCACGCTGACTCTGCACCATAGATGCCGGGGCCCCATTCGACCACGTTGAGGTAGATCTCCAGAATGCGGCGCTTGCCGAGAATGAATTCGGCCACGGGTACCAGTGTGAACTCCGCACCTTTGCGGAGGACAGAGCGGCCCGTTCCAAAAAACAGGTTCTTTACAAGTTGTTGCGTAATGGTGGAAGCGCCGCGAGTGCGACCGCCTTCCAGATCGTCTTCGGCAGCGATTTGGATCTCGTGCCAATCGAAGCCATGGTGCTGGTAGAAGCGCGCGTCCTCCGCAGCGACAACAGCGTGTTGGAGATCGAGCGAGATTTGACTGAGCGGAATGAATTTATAGCGCTCGTGATACGGAGCACGGTGAATCCAAGACTGCAAGCGGCGCTGGATGTGCACCGCAGTTGTGGGCGGGTCGATCCACCGGGCGGCTACCAGGATCAGGGCGGCAAGCGACCAGAGAAGCACCACTCCGACGACAAGCCATCTAACAAAAGATCTGAGAAAACGCTGGCGACGCGGGGCTTTGGATTTTGTGTCCGGCTTTTCGCTCACAGTTCAGAATAATAGTCCGGAATGGTTGCCGCTTAAGGCTGACCTTTCGGATGACGGGCTACTCTTTACTTGATCGTGTCGAGGAAGGCTAACCGACCACGGAGCAGAACGGTCGCATTCGCTGCATCTGCGCCAACGCACGGCGCAGTCTATAATTGCGCGCACGGTGGCTCTTACTCCCGGGACAAAACTCGGCCCCTATGAAATCCAGTCTCCCCTGGGAGCGGGTGGCATGGGTGAGGTGTATCGCGCCACCGACACGAAACTCGCCCGCGATGTAGCGCTCAAAGTGCTGCCCGCCGAAATGGCGCACGATCCCGAGCGGCTGGGGCGTTTTCGCCGTGAGGCGAAGGCCCTTGCCCAGCTCGACCATCCAAACATTGTCACCATCCATTCGGTCGAGGAATCCGACGGCATCCACTTCCTGACCATGCAACTCGTCGAAGGTCAGCCCCTCGACCGGCTCATTGGCGCGGGTGGGCTTCCCTTCGAACAGATCGTCGAGATTGCCAGCGCTCTGGGGGATGCACTGGCGGCGGCACATGAAAAAGGCATCGTGCATCGCGACCTGAAGCCTGCCAATGTCATGGTCTCGAATGAAGGCCGGGTCAAGGTCCTCGACTTCGGTCTGGCCAAGGATGTTCGCGGCTCCCAACTCGGAGACGCCACCATGACCTCAGCCAGCCGAACGGAAGTGGGTGTCGTGATGGGAACGCCGGCCTACATGTCTCCAGAACAGACATCGGGTCGCCCGCTCGACCATCGCACCGATATTTTTTCTCTCGGCGTCCTGCTTCACGAGATGTCGACCGGGCGGCGGCCGTTCGAAGGCACATCTTCGGCCGAGCTGGTCTCGGCGATACTGCGCGACACGCCACCGTCGGTTACAGACGCGCGTCCTGATCTGCCCAGCGATCTGGCCCGCATCGTGCGGCGCTGTCTGGAGAAGGATCCACGTCATCGTCTGCAGACCGCGCGCGACGTGAGCAATGAATTTCGCGATATGGCGCGAACGGTGTCACGTCCGACGTTTGTTTCCACTGCGGCGCCGAGCACGGCTGCACCATCCGATTCGCGTGCCGCTCGTGTCGATGAAGGTTTCTGGGTCGCCGTGTTGCCGTTCAAGCACGGCGGAAGCAACGCAGATCTGGCGGCTCTGGCGGATGGGCTGACCGACGACACCATTACCGGCCTATCGAAGTTTTCCTATCTCCGCGTCATTGCCCGCAGTTCCTCGTCGCGCTACGTGGGCCAGTCGGTGGATGTCCGCACCGCCGGCAAAGAACTGAATGCGCGCTATGTAATGGAGGGGACACTTCGTCAAGCTGGCAGCAGGTTACGGTTTGCCGTGCAGCTGGTAGATACGATTTCAGGAGCGCATCTTTGGGCGGAGAACTTTGAGCGCCCGTTCAGCCCGGAAACAATTTTTGAGTTGCAGGACGACTTGGTTCCGCGAATTGTCTCGACCGTCGCCGATATGAATGGGATGCTCCCACGAAGCATGAGTGAGGCCGTGCGCAGCCGTGATCCCGAACAATTGAGTCCGTACGAGGCGGTACTGCGCAGCTTCGCCTACTTTGAACGATACACTCCCGAAGAATTGTCAGCGGCGCGTTCGGCGCTGGAAACAGCGGTGCGCAAAGCTCCCGCATACGCAGATGCCTGGGCGATGCTCTCGTACTTGTGTGCTCAGGATTATGTGCAAGGGTACGATCTTCAGGCCAGTGCGCTGGAGACAGCAGCCACGGCCGCACGGCGGGCCGTTCAGCTTGGTCCCTCCAATCATCTTGCTCTTTTCAGTCTGGCCCAGGCACTCTCATACCAGAAAGACTTCGACTCGTTCCGGGATGCTGCCGAGCGTGCTGTGGCGCTCAACCCAATGGATGGCAACTCCGTCGCGCTGCTCGGCGAGTTGCTGACCTATGCTGGCGACGCGGAGCGCGGCATGCAGCTGGCCGGTCGGGCCAAACAGCTCAACCCGAACCATCCAGGATCGTACTGGTTTGCGGATTTTTACCACGCATACTCGCAGGGCGACTACCGTGGCGCGCTCGCGTTCGCGCTCAAAGCTAAGCTGGGGGGCAATCCGCTCGCGCCCATGTTTATGGCGACGGCGTGCGGTCAGTTGGGCGACGTCGACAATGGCGCAAAGGCAGTCGCCGAGTTGCTGAAGTTCCGCCCCGAACTGCCAGCATTGATGCGCAAGCAAGTAACAAAGATTTGGAACTCCGAGTACGGCGAGCGCTTTCTCGAAGGTCTACGCAAGGCCGGACTGGAGATTCCGGGAGCCGAAGCGACTGCAGCCCGGAAGAGTGCAACTCAGCCAACCTCTTCGACGTTGCGTGCCGGAGCTGTACGCGATTCCGGCGCGACACGCGCCCACTTGCGAGAAGACGAAGGCTTCTGGGTCGCAGTACTGCCGTTCAAATATGCAGGCACGGCCCCGGAATTAAAAGCCCTTGCCGACGGCCTGTCCGAAGAAATCGTCACTGGGCTTTCGCGATTCTCTTATCTGCGCGTGATAGCGCGCGGCCCGACCGCGAAATACTCCAGCGAGTCGGGCGACGTTCGCGCCATCGGCAAAGAACTGGGGGCGCGTTACGTGATAGAGGGCAGCATCCGTCAGGCGGGAGCGAAGCTGCGGCTGGCTGTGCAGTTGGTGGATGCAACCACCGGGGCGCATTTGTGGGCAGAGACTTACGAACGCGTTTTCAGTACCGACGCAGTGTTCGAACTGCAGGATGACCTCGTGCCCCGCATTGTCTCTACGGTTGCCGACATGAACGGGGCGTTGCCGAGAAGCATGAGCGCGGCGGTGCGGGGCGGCGATCCCGAGCAACTCACGCCCTACGAATCGGTGCTGCGCAGCTTCAGCTACTTCGAGGGTTATGCCCCTGAAATTCTCGCACAGGCCCGCACTGGACTGGAGAGTGCGGTGAAAAAAGCTCCGTCCTACGGTGACGCTTGGGCCATGCTGGCGCTTCTCAACGTACAGGACTACGCCCACAGTTTCGATCTGCGGGCGGACGCGCTGGCAAGCGGAGCGGCGGCGGCCCACCGTGCCGTCGAAGTTGCTCCATCCAATCACCTCGCATATTTCGCGCTCGCCCAAGCGCACTTTTTCCAGAAGGAAATTCCCGGCTTCCGCAACGCCGCCGCACGCGCCCTGGCACTGAATCCCATGGACGGCAATGCGGTTGCGCTGCTCGGCGAGTTGCTCGTCCACTCTGGCGAGGCCGAGCGCGGCATGGAACTGGCCGGGCGGGCGAAACGCCTCAATCCCAATCACCCGGGGTGGTATTGGCATGCCGACTTCAACAACGCTTATCGAAAACGCGACTATCGAGCCGCGGTTGACGCTGCGCTGAAGTGCAATCTGCCGGGCTACTTTGGAACGCAGGCCCTGCTGGCCGCCGGATACGCCCAACTTGGCGATGCCGAGGCCGCCGGCAAAGCTTTGCGCGAACTGATCCGATTGCGACCCAACGCCTCATCGAACGTACGCCGGACGGCCGCGAAGTGGTTCGATCCCGATCACCTGGAACATCTGGTCGCGGGATGGCGCAAGGCGGGGATGGAGGTCGCGGATGATCCGGTCATGCCGTGAAGATTGCAAACTCTACAAAATCTCCTACAAGTAGATGGAAACAATTGGTCGGGGAGAGAGGATTTGAACCTCCGACCCCCTGGTCCCGAAAACGGGATTCGGGAGTCGTGCTGAATGTTTTCAATCTCTTGCGGTGGTGCTTCGGCCGTCTCAGTCCTGCTCGATCACCTCATTCCGGGGTGAATGTAAGTCCTCGAATGGCAGTCCCTGACCAGGGGTTCAAGAAGACCTGTTGGCTCGGACTGAAAGGTTGCTGTCGCCGTGACGAACCTACCTTGGGTGCACACACGCGCGCTCTAAACGCTCTCCTATTTCTAACCGCATCCTCGAAAAAAC
>Ga0074044_10001381_pt1 | contig 21982 bp, 21 predicted proteins | sample BogForMeECP23OM1_FD_94443 | JGI IMG/M metagenome (GOLD analysis project Ga0074044, IMG submission 94443) | Bog forest soil microbial communities from Calvert Island, British Columbia, Canada - Bog Forest MetaG ECP23OM1 | ecosystem: Environmental > Terrestrial > Soil > Wetlands ...
AAAATTGCCATTTGCCCAGGCTCCCTATTTTAATTTTGCATTGTTTTGATTTTGATTTGCTTGGAATTTTTCTTGCTGTCGTCGCCCGTCTCTGCTTTTGATTCTGTTTTTGTTATGTTTTCGTTTTCATAACCCCGGTCAATTTTTATCGTTGTGCTTTTATCCCGGTCATCGTCGCCTGTGCTTTGTGCGCATATAAACATCCGGGCCGTATCGCCTTTCTTAATCTTTAGCTTATCTATGGCCAATGCTATGGGGTTTGCTATCGTTTCGATAAAATCACGCTCGTCTAGTTCTATTTCCTGTCTTCGGGAAGATTCTTTTATTTTAATGATATATTCTTTAACCGACATTCCCTCGCCAGGGGCGATTACAGTTCTGGTTGACGATATAAACAGTTCTTCATATGGGCTGATGTCCCTCAACGCGTATTTTTCCACGGCAAAACTTTCCTGGATGTCATCGGTATATACCGCCCTGATCATCGCCATTATTTTTTTCTCTGACGACATTCCGCTGAAATAATTTTTATTCTTTCTTATTTTTTCTCTATCGCCGGTGGACAGTTGAATTGTTTTTGAGGGGATTGATTCCGGCACGGCGATGAGGTTGTAAGTGGCCTCGCCGCAGATGATGTACATTTCCGTAACGGTTGGGTATATTGTCTTATCGGATTTTTTAATGTACTTGTATTTTATATAGGCGTCTTTTCCCGCGAACGTTACCGTCATGCCTTTCTCTTTGGAGTACACAACGTCCCTGATTTCTCCCGACTGGCACGTCACTCTGTTGATATCCTGGGCGCTGAGACGCACCGCTATCGGTATTTCCGGTGTCACGATTGTCGGGGATTGTTCTTCTTCTACCGCTTGCCGCACCTGACCGTAACTTACTTTTACTCCACCGACGAAAGGTTCTTCCCTGTCTGTTTTTTGATCGTTTTTACAATCACCTGCCAAACAGCTCCGGTCGGTGTAATTCCACTTCTGTTTCTTTTTGAGTGAATCCAGTGTGTGATAGTTGTCCTTTTCTTCATTCTTAGTTTCTTTCTTTATTGTTGCAGCCGTTTCTTTTTGTTCGTTTTGCGCCGGTGGACCTCCTGGATTATTGTCTTCTGCAAATGATAGATACGCATAAAACAGATTAGATAATATTATGGTCAGCAGTATTGCTTTTTTCATCTTATTTTCCTTTTTGTGCAGTTGTCTTATCCTGGGTTTGCTGGGCCGGCTCTGCCGCCGACTCCGTTATGGACAGAATGAAAAATCTTCCGTTAAGTATCGTGTAGTCAATGTAATATGTTTTTTTGTCGTCTTCTATTTTACGGTCGTCGATATATTGTCTTTTGGTCCCCTCTATGTCTATTTTCTTTGTTTCCGTGTTCACGGTGATTTTGGTAATGTAAAACACCTGCGTCAGTTGTGTTTCTGCTATTTTTTCGGCCAGATTATAAAATGTTGTTTTCCCCTGCGGATATGCGGATGGATCAAAGTGCAGCAACAGCTCATCGAATTGCCTGCGGGCCGAGGCCGGCGTATAGGAAAACGCAAGAGAGCTTATATATCTCACAAACGTGGAGACATATATTTCGTCGAGCTTATTTCCTTCGATGGTTGTCTTTTCCTGTAATCCCGGGGGCATGATCACCACCCTTTGATAACTGAGAGCCTTAAGCATTACGCCGGTATTTATCAGTGTTACCACTCCGATAATTAAAATGGTGAATTTTAACAGCCTGTTTTCACCTCTGTGTTTTGCCTTATCGTTCATATACTGATATAGCTTCACTTTGATCATTCCCCTCTTTGTTTATTCTATAAATATGTTCTCGTAATATTCCGGATACTTTTGAAACTTTACCAGTCCCGCAAAATACAGAATGTGGCGGATAAATCCCCGGGGGTATTTCTTTTTTACATGGGTATACCCCCAGGGACCGATTACAACCACCAGCCACGTCACCGATCCGAAGATCAATGCTATGGTGAAGAACATCATAATGATGCACAGCTCATCGCTATCCCAGAAGAGCACCTGCAGCGGAGCGGATAGATATTGAGGAAATTTTTTCTTCATCAGTACAGCAAGCCCATACTGGCGACGATCGAGTCCGCTTTTAGAAGTGCGGCACCCCCTAACAACGCCGGGATGGCGCCGCCCATTTTTTGCTGAATCGCCAGTACAGCGCCGAAACAGACAGCTCCCAATCCGGCGACGAAACCAATAGGCCCTTTTAAAATGGAATTTACGGCCATATCGTAAATGTCATAGGCGAAACTACCCGCCGCCGGCGCCGTGATTGCGAATGCTGACGGTCCTATCGCCATCACCATAAATGTTGCCAACAAAACAACCTTTACCATTTCTTCCTTCTTCATAAGTTTTTCCCTCCCTTTTATTTTACAAGGAGCGTGTCAAACATTTTTATGTTCGCTCCCTGCACATACTTTCCGTTGATCCAGAACACCGGCGTTCCGGTTATGCCTATCGCATTGCCGATACTTTGCTGGGCCTGATACATAGCGTTTACGTCTTTCGATATTTTCTGGCTGCCGAGATCGTCTTTATCTTTGGCTCCGCTCATGACTTCGTAATAAGCCTTAGCTTTATCTTCGGCGGCTAAAATGTATTTTGCTTTTTCTTCCGCTTTCGGATGTAAGCGAGTAATAGGAATTAAATAGACGTATTTTGTTACATTCTTATCTTTAAAATATTGGGCGGCTTGGCGGCAGTAAGGACAATCGGGGTCGGTAAATTCAATTACCTTATTTTTTCCCGTACCTATTTTTATTGCTTTATCCAGGGGGATGTCGGTTAATTTCTGAGATTGAAGTTGATCACGTTTTTCCTGTGTAAGTGATTTTTTATTTTTATCATATATCTCGCCGAATATTATTAATTCGCTTTTAGGTGCATAATAGAAAATGATACTCCCTTTGTTGGCGACGATTTCGTATATTCCGTCTATGGGTGTTTTCTCCACAGCTTCTGCATTGATTGATGTTACTTCTTTAATTTTTGCCGCGATGGCCTGCTTCGCGTTTTCCGGTTCTTTAGCTTGAATGCATACAGCCATACCCTCAATGGCGAGGATTCCGATTACCAGGGCGATAACTTTTATTTTGGAATTCTTTTTCATTATACGTTTCTCCTTTTTATCTTTGTTCGATTTCGACACGTCTGTTTATTCGATCAACAATGGATATATAGTCTTGTTGCCCTTCCCCGCTTATCTGTTTGACCATGACTCCTTCTTGCCGCAGATATCCGGCAACATTCAGGGCTCTCGCTTTCGCCAGCTTGTCGTTATAGAGTTTTTTGCCGATTTTACAGGTATAGCCGGTCACTTTGACTTCTTTGCCCTTGATGCAGTTTACAAACTGATTAATCTGATCAATTTCGGAATTACCTATTTGAGATCTGTTCAATGGGAAAAAGACGATGTTCTTTTCACATGACGAATGAATGCCTGCCTTTTCTTCAGACGGTGATGAGGTCGCAGCGGCCTTCATTTTGATGGGATTTATCGGAACAGGCTGGCTCGCCTTTATTTTCACAGCATCTTCAAAGATAGTTTTACTTGCAGTTTCGAATGACTGTATTTCTTGTGCCGGTTTTACATCATTGGGTTGGGAGAATTTTATTGTTATTGGTATTGCCGATTTTTTTGTCAGTTTTATCCTTTTTGTTTCCTGTTCCCTGATCATGTAGCTATGGGATAGGCTCCCTGAATTTGCCAGGCCCTCATATCTATATTCAATATCGGCTGGCCGTATCTCCGCGGCGCTCACATTCTGTGAAGTTAATAAACAGATCATCAACACAAATATTTTTTTCATCCCTTTCCTTTATGTTTTTTCCTCTAGCCTGATTTTGTGACGTAACCGTTTTGAACAAAACGGATGCAGTTGTCCAACTGGACTTGTATATCAAGATTGATTGGTTAAAGAGGTCAGCAGACCTAAAAGTAATGTTGTTTCCAGTGATTTGATAACAGTCTTGGCTTGTTTATCAAGATTGCCCAAATGCACTTTATCCGACAATTGAGCTATAATATCCGGCGCCTGCCTTTTTATCTTGTCTTGTATATCCAGATGAAGCCTTTTGCTTCTATCCCGGCGTTTTTGCGCCTCCCTGCCCTTGCGTACGTATTCCGGGTGGCTTTTTCTGTATTCTTTTAGATGGCCGGGATGTTTATCCTGCCATGCCTTCAAGCGGGCATGATCATCACACCAATAATTAGGATTATTTTTCCGCCAGCGTTCATTGTTCCGCCGTTTTAACTCCCGCTGACAGTTTTTTGAACCACAGGTCTTCTGACGGGAACCGACTTTCTTATCAGGAATAATAAGTGCACCGCAAAAACATTTCTTCTGCCTGCGTTTTCCTTTCATTCTGTTGATCCCCAACAAAATAAGAAATCGTCAGAAAAAAAAGACGTATCAGACAAAACACAGAATGAAAGAAACAGTCTTGATATTAACCCATCAATTATCGAACGCACCAAAGACATATCTGTCTGATGAAGGGTGCATATGTTGTCATTTTGATGGAAATTGAGATTTTTACGGTCAGAAACGGCATTTAGAAAAAAATAGAGGAGAGTCTCCTCGTTGACAAGATCACAGAGGAGTTTCCCGGTGTTGAAACGAAGATATATCCGGCTGAAGGAACCATCGATCTTTCTGACCACTGCCGGATTGACAACCGCATCTGCATCCATGGTCATACCTACCCAATTTCGTAATGTGGCCATTTTCTACAAATTGGACACAGTTGTCTAACTGGACTTGTATATCAAGGTCATTTGGCAAAACAGGTCAACAAGCCAAAAGTAATGTTGTTTTAAATGGTTTGATTACTATCTCGTCTTGTATATCAAGATTGTTCAAATGCGATTTGTTCCACAGTAAATATATTATATCCGGTACTTGCCTTCTTATCTTGTCTTGTATATCAAGATGAATTGCTATGCTCCCATCCCGGAATTTTTGCGCCTCCCTGCTATTGATTGACATCAATTCGATGGTTTCAAAAACATCGCCGTTTGCTGCTTCAACAAACTCCCCGTCAATAAATAGCTTGTAATGATCCATCTTAACTTCTCCATCTTACGATAATGAAATGTTAAATGTTACTCTCTGGCCGATATAAAAATCACCGATGACTTTGCCACTGTCTGCTAAATAGTTAATATACGGGCAACTCTATACCTTTCCTTAAGACAGCAATCAATATATTAAAGTGTCTTAAGAAAAATATTGTCTTTACCTAAGACGTTTTACGTTGCACTTCTGGAGATGTTGTGATCATAAGTTCTTTCTTTCGTTATAAAACGATTAATGATTTTTTTTTGAAGGAGTATATAAATTATGAACACCAAGGATAAATCCATATCGGCCATTCTGTCTGTCTTTCCAAACCATGAGGCATTCAGGAAATTTTACGAAGACAGCAGTCATTCGAAAGCGGTTGAATCATTTGTGGCGTATGCCGCAAAAAACAACATCATTAAAACGGGTGATGTAAATAGCCTGGAAGCGTTTATCCGCCAGCATGAACGTACTCCTGACGATTGCACGCCGCCGAATAATCTCAACTTTGAGGCATTGCTCGAAAAGAAAGCGGACCTGCTCAAGATGACTTTGTCGATACGGGCATTGGCCGATCATATCAATAGCTTGATTAAGGAGTGCCGGATTGATTTACCCAAAGTGGATAAATCGATGTTGTCGAGGCTTAAAAAGGAACCCGCCGATACGATCTATAAACGGGACGTGCTTCGGAGCTTCGCCTTCTGGCTGGGCCATGAACGTGCGGAGTTGGGACCCATATGGAATTATAACACAATGATCAAGCTTTGCTCCGAATCTAAACAAACGGCAAATTACAAAGAGGGGGTGAGGGTGGGATTTGCCCTCTACAGCCGAGGCGATGTTATCGATCATGAAATCGTTGGTTGGCTGAAAAAAGTACTGAAGAGTTACATTGAACTGTCCCTGGGTCATTTTCTCTACGGCCGATGGGGTAAGATTCATTCCCACGATATAACAACGCTTTACATCGACTTCCCCAAAGAGGTGGACGTGAGCGACCCAATGTCTTACCGGCAGTGTCTGGAATGCGCTGTATCTCTGGCTCATCAGATCGCTATCCGTTGGTCGCTATCCAAATACTGTTCGAAAAATAGATTCCTATCCATTGTTATTGTTGCCGGAGAATACTCCAATCTGGATAATTACCTGCTTCCTTTGCTCAATGCCAAGCTTCCGGATGATCCGGTCATTCGTGTATCGGACTATGCGCGCCAATGCCTGCTGATCAACGATATACGTGTCATTCTCTGTCAGTACCCCTCGGAAACAACGCTGTTTAATGGCGAAGCTCTGACGATTTGGTGGGTAACTGCGCTCTGGAGCACACATTATTTTGATTTTGTCGGCGACCTTCTTACAGACAAAATCTTACAGAATAATCCGACGGCCATAGAAAAACTCAACCGCCTTTTGTGGTTTCCGGAAGAAGAAGAGAAAAAACAGAGAAAGGTTGATGAATACAATGCGGTTTCCACTTTTTTTAAGTTTCCGCATAATTCTCTTCTGGGAGTTGAAATTGCCAAGACCCTTTATTTCCGGCGGCGCTTTGAGGAGGCGGCGGAGATTTTACGGATAGTGCTTTCTATTAATCCAACGGATTTAATTGCCCGCACATTGCGAATGCTGATTTTTCGCAACAGGGCTGTGGATGCCGAAAATTATTCAGTGGCAATGGGTCTTATGAAGATGGCTGAAAAAGAAGCCATCTTCATAAGGGAAAACTGCGCTCACCAATCCGAAGATTTTTTTTGTGAATACGCCGTTATTTATCGCGCCCGGGCTATGTTGACCCTCCGATACACACGCACTGATAAAAATATTGCCACAAACCGGAAGACATTATCCATCTTGAAACAGAAAGTGTTTGATGACCTGGATCGATCTGAAGACCTTTTTGAAAAAGGCATGACAGTTTCTCCGTCAGGAATTCGGTCTTCCTATTTGTTTTGCAGTGTTCAAGTCCTGCGCGCGATTTTGAAAAGTGATGAAGAAATATTTATCAATCCGCAAAAAGCTGTTGATGCCGATTTTATGACGGTACACAAAGCTGCTGAAGAACTTTTAGATCAACTCGGCTATCTCAGAAAAGATCTGCCTGAAAATTTGCAATACGAATTCATGGCAAAGAAAATGATTAAAAAATTACTGATTCATGATGATTCAATTTCCTTACAAAGTTACCGGCCGACAATTTATTTCTGTAATGCAGTGGCGCTGTGGGATTTTCTGCCAGCCCGCACCGTTGGAACGACAAAGTTTGTTCTGCAAACACTAAGAAAAACGATCGACATTGCCCGGCTGATGGAAAAAGACGATGTTTGTATTTATTCTTTTACCCGCACTTATGGTGAAGTAATACCTGCGCCGGAATTTGTCAATCACATTGAAAAAGCCATTGTGATGATTGAAAAGGCAGCCAGTAAATATTTATATGAACGGGAGGATAGTGAAGTTATTGCCACATCAGACAGTCTATCATCCCTCCTGATGACGGTAAATTTTTAAAGAAGTATAAAATACTTGGGAAAAAGCTGGCTTGCTTTCATTTTTACGGCTTCTTCAAAGATAGTTTTAGACTTTCATAAAAAATGGGAGGAAAGAATAGATACAAAGCTGCGATATGTAGAGGGAAAAGCAGTTATCGGTGTTCGTGGAGAACTCACAACCTGTTGCAAACCAGGTAATCTTTTCGAACTTATAATAGAAACCAAAGACAGAAAAAATGGGCTCAGAGGAATTAGGGGTATTAGTATAAAGGTATTAAAATAGATTGCTTGTTCTGAAATGAGTCGATCTTGCTAAGTCTGAAATTTGAATCATTTAGAATAAGCATTTCTTCCTCTTCTAGTCCTTAAATCATCAATCTTGACACATAATAGTAAGCTGTAACAAACAAAATGTTAACTCACAAAAAATACTAGATTTCAATCCGTTATCAATTATCAATGAGACAATATATTTTCTTCTTTTAAAAAAAATAAATAGTGCTATTATGATATCCAACTCGTCGGGAAAAACGAAGTTCGCATTTTAATTGATGAAGACAAAATTATGAATACGCCCAAACGAACGAAACTATGTGATGAATGTGAAAGTTTATTCTATGCTGCAACTTCCAAAATGGAAGCCCTGTGTCCTGAATGCGCACACTATCTCTATGGCTACAAAAACTGTGATCATGAAATGGTCAATGGTAGATGCTCAAAGTGTTACTGGGATGGTTCCGTTTCTAAATATATATCTGACATCAAAAATAAATGCAAATCAACATAATATCAACATTATCAAAGCGCTTCATGGGATCGGCGTGAAACTTCTCACGCTTTCCTTCCAACACCGATTCAAAATATCATTTCTGGAATGGTGGACAACATTTGGCAGTTACCTTACAGGAACTGAATGAACAGAAGACGTTTGGAAGAAATATACAGATAAACCATATCCAGGGAATGCGGCTTGAGCTGGATGTTATAGTTTAGCGAAATAATTTGTTGAAAGGTACATTTAGTTAAAATGAATTTTTAGGGTGTCTTAGGTTGAGGTATAATCATCGAAAAAAAGCTGAACTTTAAATTAACTTGTGCTAAAAGTATGCGTAGTATCCGTAGAAGGTCAAGGCAATTAGATATAAATGCAGTCCGGGGTGAAATTAGTGGGACGATATTTTATACTCTTTCGCCAATACATTAAAAAGGTGAATACTGTTCTAGTATTCGCATTATCAAAGATTCATTCATACAAGAAATATTTAATCAGAAGTATAATGGTCGGCACTGTTATTAGTATAGTCGTTACGTTTCTCTCTATTCTTGGACACTTCAGATTATACGAAAATATAATAACCGACTATTTTCAGTCAATCTCACACAAAAAGGCGCAGGACGTTGTTTTGCTCTTCATTACGGATAATGATTATAAAAAAGTGTTTGGTGGAATAAGTCCACTATCGAGAAGGAAATTAGCTGATATAATAAAGGTTCTTGTCAAGTTGAAAGCGAGGGTCATCGCACTCGATATAGATATTACTGAGAAGAAGTCGGATGATAAATATCTGGCTGATGCTTTTCAACAAGCCATAAATTCTGGATTTCCAATAGTAATCATTGGAAATCTAATACCTTTGGAAAAAAGTAATCAACAAATGGAAAATTTGAACGATTGCTTGCCTTATGCTGATGAAAATACTTCTTATACCGATGAGAGGTTCTTGCTTTTTAAGAAAGTGGATAGTGGTATTTCTTGGCAAGATAAACCTATGTATGGTGGTGCAATGTTCAGATTGGATCGTGACAGTGTATTCAGAAAGGCAGAATTACTTTACATGGTTGAAAGTGGAGATAAAAGAAAAGAATCTTTAACCTCTCCGGTACCATCTTTTCCTGTTACTGCTGCCGCTGCATATGCAGGTATGGATAAAGATGCTCTTATGAATTCCTTATTAACTTATCATAAAGGTGAGATTCATCTAAAAGGGACTTACAAAGAAATCGGTAATATCAAATTTGAAAAAGGAGGGCTCATAACTCCTGTCTACATCGGAAATTATCGTCATTTTAATTACTCATGCAATTTAAAACAACTTCTTAATGATTATGGATACGATAAGCCAGGTGCTTTAACCATATTTAAAGATAAAGTTGTTATTGTTGGCGGTACATATGACATACATGATTTTTATATTACGCCTCTTGGCAAAATGTCGGGCATGGAAATTTTAGCTAACATTACACAAAGTATACTCAACCAACAACTGATCTCTCATACCAATTTTTATATAGCCCTATTTATGGAAATATTATTTAGTGTGCTCATATCATTTGTATTTATTATCACGACTCGTCTGAAAGCTACCATGCTTTGTTTAATTACATTAGTGCCAATTACTGTTGCCGCGAGTATGATCGCATTTTACTCTATCTATTATTGGTTAAATTTTATTCCAACAATAGTGGGAGTTATTATCCATGATTGGTTCAAAAACATTGGTGGGCATGAAAAGTGATCTACTAAACTGACTTAAAAGGAAACTTAAGGAGGGGTTATGGGATCAAAACAAAAAAATATATTTTGCATAAAGTATAGATCATTCGTGTATAAAAGTTTAATGGGTATTCTTTGTCTCTGTATGGTATCCTTTTTTTCTCTGCCAAGATCTATCGCAGCTCAAACTTCAGCGGAAGGTGATTTTGTATATGTCCTTGGGCTTGAAGGAAATGCTTGTGGCTCGGTAACCGTTGAAAACGATACTCATGCAAGTAATGTTAGAATAATGCAAATGCTACAACCAGAGACAGTACTCAATATAGCGAAGAATTGTGAGATATCCCTCACATGTGCCAATTGCAAAGTAATTAGATTATCAGAATCAGATAGCCCATACACTATTCAAATAAGCAAGTTTAAACAAGAAAGTTCTGGATTTAATGAGACATCAAAGTATTTATATGTAGCGCTGAAAAATTTCATTTATCCTGACGTTAATTGGGGTACTTTTATTTACCCAAGAGTCAAAAATTACGTAGATAAACCTATCTTTTCTTTGCACCCTTCAGGAACTATAATTGCAATTAATAACTCCATTAATTTTTCTTGGACACCGGCAATATCTATTGATTCATTACAGATAGAAGAGAAAAATACACATAGAATTATATACAAGAACAACAAGATAAGCGACAATGGTATAAATCTCCCGTTTAAAATATTTAAGGCTGGCACTAAATATATTTGGCAAGTGAGAGATAAGGAAACGAAAGTAAGTTACAAGGAAAGCTTTTCATTGCTGCAAAAAGATGCACGAAACAAAATTATAAATACTTTAAAACAGCTTGATTCAATTCTTCCCCCAGAAGCTGGTCAAGACATCAGATATCGCCTTCAAGCGAGCTATCTGATGTCCAAAAATCTACCTTATGACGCGTGGCAATATCTTCATAGCCATGGTGTTTCTAATCAATAACTACTTTTTACAATAAGGAGTTTGCCTTATTCCCCATACATAACAAAAGCAGACCAATAGAATGGATTCATGTGAAGCATTTCGATCTTGGCTGCTCGGAGCGCTTCTTCTTTCATCATTCCTTTTTCTATTATGTTTTTGTAAAATCTGACCATTAATTCCTTCGTTTGCTCATCGGCTACACTCCAAAGACTTACCACCACGGCAGGTGTACCGGCATACATCACTGCTCTGGTAAGGCCCGTTACTCCTTCACCTCTTTCTATTTTGCCAAGACCTGTCTCGCATGCTGAAAGAACCACAAGTCTTGCATTGTAATTACAATTCATTATTTTGCCCAAAGTAAGCATGCCATCTTCCTTCGAATCCGGTATCTGGCTTAATACTATTGCCTGAAAATCGTCAGCCAATGCACCATGTGCCGAGAAATGTATGTAGCCGTATTTCTTCATGCTTTCAGATTCCGCATTCTCTTCCCTTGCATCAAGCCTCACACATTTTGCATTTTTTTCCCTTGCATCAAGACTCAGACATTTCGCATTCTCTTCCCTTGTATCAGGTGTATCAAGACCCAGATATTTATTTTTCTCCTTATTATTGTTTTCGAATATTTTCACTATCTCCTCAACCTCTTCACCGGTTTTTCTGAGTCTGTTTAGTTTACATCCAGTCCTAAAATAGCTACTTTTTGTCGTCAATTGGTTAACTGATACTTCATCATCACCCTTTTCCGTTTTATGTGCCTTAAAGGCCTCGTAGTCGTATACTGGGTCTCCAAATCCTATGAACATGTCACTACGTCCTTCTTCCTTATATTTTGGGTCTTTTCTTAATATCTCCAGTACCGAAGCTGATGGTACGTATTTGATGATGTATTTCTCAAGAAGGTAGATGTCCTTCCCTTTTTCTTTTAGCATAAGGGCTTCAAAAGGCAGCCTTGTCAGAATCCCATCTGGGACAATTATCAACGATTTGTCCTTTATATACTTTTCAACCGGCAGCATTAGGACGTTGTATAGTTTTTTCGCTTGTTCTTCATGAAATGGCTGCAGTCCCTTTTCTTCTACTTCGAAACTCTTAAGAAAAAGTTTTGTGTCTTTTTCAAGTTCATTCCTTGTCACCTTAAGTTTAACAATCTCATATGTATGAGGAGTTATCACAAAACAATAAATACCGGCCCTAGATACAAAGTATTCGAGGATTGCCTCTTCCTTTTTCAACACCTTTGCATTCGTCTGGAGCTTTTTTACAGTTATCGGTTCAGGGTATTGGACAGAAGCATATAGCGGATTTTTACTTTGAATTTCTTTTTTTATTGCCTCCAGTTCCTCTTCCGTCCCGGCATACTCTGATTTTAACGCCGTAATCTTCGCCTCGTTAGGCTTCTTCCGCGGTGATGATTCATCGATGATCTGTTTTTGAATTAATGACAGCCGGTTTTCGATCCCGTCTCTTTTCATCTTCAAATCAGGATCGATGCCTTTGTTCAAGTTTATTGAACCCTCGGCGAGCTGATCCAGAAACACCCTGGCTTTCATCGCCTCCGCATATTGAAATGCTTTGCCTTTGAATGCTTTGTTAATATAAAGGTTTTTAATCATGAATATCGTGGCATCTTCATATTGGTCGTAGACCTTCGCCATGTAACTTTTTTTCATTTCAGAAGATCCGGACTGGCTGCGTACACGCTCAAAGCGCTTCATGCCATCTTTATACAACCCTGCTGCCTCGGATATTTTTCCCGTACGTCCCAGTACCGCCGCTTTGTTTACCAAAATATAGGCCTCAGCATCAATGTCTGCTACTTTCCGGGATATGTCGAGTGCTTTATCATACATCTGAAGGGACTGCTTATTTTTTCCGGTCTTTGCATATATATCACCGATGCTTCTGCACACCCTTATCTGATCAATCAGGGAATCAGCCTGAAGCAAAAATGGCATGGCTTTTTCATTCATGTTCAAGGCTTTTTGATAGTCACCAGATTTAAAATATACTTCCCCCTTATCTTGGTAGATAATTCCCTGCCCGATAGGCTCATCGATCTTCTGTAAGAATGACAACGCCTTATTATAATTATCCATTGCTTTTGTATAATCACCCAAATAAAAATGAGCCTCGCCCATATTCCAGTAGGTATTGGCCTGACCGAGTGGAGAGTTTGCCTGCACATAAAGATGTAAGGCTTTTTCGCAATAGTCAAGTGTTCTTTGATAATCACCAACGCGCAAGTACATATTACCCATGTTCCGGTAAACATTTCCCATGCCGCGAGGATCTTCGGCCTTTGAATAATAGGGCCATGCTTTTTCATACATCTCCAGAGCTTCGTGATAATTACGTTTATAATAGTTCAGATTCCCTGTATCGAAATAGACATCACCTAGGCCAATCGGATCATTGATCTGCTGATACAAGGGCAGGGACTGGGTGTACATTTCTTTCGTCTTTTTATTATCTCCGGTGCGCAGATAAATTTGACCCATCCTCCAGTAAATATAAGCCTGGCCGGCTGGTTCCCTGGCTTTGAGAAAAAACGGCAGTGCTTTGTTGTACATCTTCAATGCCCCAGTATTATCCGAAATGAAGTAATTAATGTCGCCAATGCTTCGGTAGACATCTCCTTCACCAAGACAGTCGTTTGCTTTCCTATAGAAAGTAATGGCTTTATTCAGAGATAACCGGGCTTTGGCGTTATCGCCCATGCGCATATGGATTTCTCCAATGCTGCGGTAAACGCTTCCCAGTCCAGCAAAATCATTGCTGGACTGGGAAAAGGATATCGCTAGGTTGTACATTTTTATCGCTTTTGGAAAATCTCTTTTCCGCAGATAAAGATCGCCGATGCTTTGATAAGCATTTCCCTGGCCTGCAGCATCGTTTCCTTCCTTAGAAATGGAAAGGCTCTTTTCATACAATTCCAGTGCTTTTTTGTTCTCACCGGTCCGCATATGGACTTTTCCCATTCCTATGAAAACTCTAGCCTGTCCTGGTTTATCATCGGCTTTCATATAAAAGGACATGGCCGTTTCATACATGAACAATGCATTTATATTATCTCCTGTCCGAAAAAAAATATCCCCCCTATATTGGAAAACGATGCCATGACCGGAGAAGTCATGGATATCACGAAAAATGACCTCAGCAAGATTATAAACACTTTGCGCATCTTTATAGCGGCAGGACTTAAAATACTCCTGTCCCTGTTTTATTAATGCAGATGCTCTTTCATCGTCAGGCGTTGCTGAACAAACACTGGCTGTAATGCAAAATAACCATATACTGAAAATAAGTGTCTTAAGGACTTTTCTGCTGATAATCATGACAATACCTCAACAGGCAATGATGAGTGGTTAAAGCTTAACTATGAAATTTGTATCTCAAGATAATATAAAACATGAAATAAAAAGGGACTGAGAAATCAGTCCCTTTTCCCCTGAAAATCCTCAGGTAGAACAGCTTATTTGCATTTATTGAACTTAATCGAGTGTTACTTGTATATCACCTGCTGAAGTGAATTAGGATCTTTCGGTCCCTCAGGCGCTGGATTCGGTGGATCAGCAAAGCAACGAACTGTTAAAAGCATGAAAAAAAGAAACGCTGTTGCGAAGACTACAAATTTTTTCATTTTAATACCTCCTTTATCAGATCGAAGAGTTTATTTGCATTTATTGAATCATATCGGGTGTCAACGGTTGATGTAAAGGATTTGGCGGATCAGGTGGGTTAGGAGGGTCAGCAAAGCAAGGGACTGTTAAAAACGTGAACAAAAGAATAGCTACTACAAAGGCTACAAACTTTTTCATTTGAACACCTCCTTATATTAACTGTTGCTTTTAATTTTTCACTTGTCTAGGCAAAAGTCAAGTGTTTTTTATCAGTAAATCTTTTTCAAGGTCACGGAGATATTTTGAACTTTGCTGTACCTTTTAACTTGTTATTATTACTTCTAAATTTAGCTTATACAGGTGTTCCTCTCGATCTCTCGCACAAAAGATTCAGGGGTTGGGCTGGCGTTAGGTCCAATTTCTTTATTGATTTTTTAAAGAGTTAAGATAAAATAAAAACAATCATTTTTCAAATATGGCCTCTTCAAAGGGTTAACAACTAATCTGAGACCTTCTTATAAAGGTAGTGCCATGAAGAGGTTAGTAAAACCCATTACTCAAAAGAGGCGATGTTTTGTGTTTTAATCGTCCCTCAATTTTTGTGGAGGAGATGGAACCTACAAATACATCGTTTAAATATCCTGTTTATAATATTATCGTACCACTTTTAAATTTAAAGCGGAGAAAGTCCGTTGCATTGTCATGCTTTCTGGATGTATTTGTTGGCAGTTATGTATTTGCAGAGAGCTTTTGAGAAAATTGTCAAAATGGGTATTGAACATTAAGATATTTCATAACCAAGACTCCAAAAAGGCATGAGAGCCTCGGAGTATAAGAGTCAAAAAAAATAACAACAATAAAAGGAGAATGTACAAATGAAAACAATTTATAGACTAGTATTAATGATGTTTACGGTTGTTGTTCTGCTTATGCCCAGTATGCCTGTGCAGGCGTCCAAGATGGATAACCGCATAGAATCATCCGCTAAAAATTCGTATGTGTTTAAGACCTATCTAAATGCTGATGATATTAACATCCATTCTATGAATGGCGTTGTAGATTTGACTGGAACAGTTTCCGAAAAATCCCACAAATTATTAGCTGAAATGACCGTAACGGAATTCTCTATGGTGAAAAGCGTGAACAACAAACTGGAAGTCAAAGGGAATCGCCCCGCTAAGAACTCAGATGCGTGGGTCATAACGAGAGTAAAAACCATGCTTCTGTTTCATCGTAGGATGAAAGGCTTGGACGCTGAAATTAACGTAAAAGATGGAATAGTAACCCTGCAAGGTAAAGCTGCAAATGTGGCACAAAAGAATCTGACGACTGAATATGTCAAGGATGTCAAGGGAGTTAAAGGTGTAAATAATGAGATGACCGTGGCTGAGACCAAGAAAAAAACACAATCCGTAGGTGAAAAAATTGATGATGCTTCCATAACCGCTCAGGTAGAGATGACGTTGCTATATCACCTTTCTACCCGTGACATCAATACCACGGTCACCACGAAGAATGGCTTGGTTACATTGACTGGCACGGCAGAAAACGCAAAAGAAAAGGATGTGGTTGCCAAAATTGCTAACGACGTAAAAGGTGTAAAGGGTGTAAATAACCAGATGACTATAGGTAATCTAAGACTAAAGAGTATGAAAATAAATCCGTATTGGGGTGACGATGAAGATGAACTTTAAAGTTGAGTAGATTTCTCATAAGGACGGTGTCGCATGTAACCCTATCGTAGTCATCGGGCCGCACCTCACATTTTGTTGCCAAAATTTACTTGACATACAAGACTGAATTTCCTATAGATTAACTCCTTTCTATAAGAAGTTAAGCTGCACATATTTAAGGTGGAACGATAAATTTGTCTTAAGCTATTTTGATACCTCAATGATCAAAAAAAGATAAGGATGGTCATCAGGATGAAAGGCAAAAAATTAAACCAGAGTCAGAATAAGCGTGGGTCACTTTTATGGATGGTTATGGCAGCTTGCCTCATTTTCACAAGCTGTGCAAGTTTTGGTTCAATAGCATTAAATGATGCAGTAATCAAATACGATGATTCTGTGTTGCGATCAGAACAAGCATTACTTCTTCTCAACATCGTTCGAATGCATGACGACCAACCACCACACTTCTCGGTCACCAGTAGCATAGCGGCAACGTTCTTATTATCTTATACCGGCGGTTTGAATTCATCTTTCACAAACAATACCAAACCAGCCAATTACCCCGCGTCTGTATTTGCATCTGGTTTAACTCTTGGTACTACCGTTACCGAGAACCCCACGATCACCATCACACCTATGCAGGGAAAAGACTTTGCTAAAAGACTTTTGCAACCAATAGACCCTAATTTTGTTAACTTGATCCTTGCGCAACAAGGTGGATTGAAGCTTGATAAAATGCTAAGGCTCATAGGCGAAGATTTTTATATGAGAGGCCCAAAATACGCTGAAAAGGTATTCAAAATGATAAAGGATCCCGAAGGTGCCCCCCTAAAGGATTTCAAGAAGTATGATTATCCCTTCTCTAATCTTAACGATTTGAAAGATACGGAACTTAAACAGTGGGCAAAGGAGGAACTTTTCACATACCCCGAGGCCCGTTGTTTATTAGGGGACCATTGCTATATAGAAAACTTACCTACACGTATGCCAGGTGGAGATACTATTAAACGTGAAGATATACATTTCTATGAACTTTTCCGTAAGATTGTATTACATATCAAAGCTATGGCGTTGAGCAGCAAGCTAACCATTTATTCTCTGAACTTTGACGTACCGAATGAGGGCATTAAAGGCACGTTCACGCATGACCTGCCGCAAGAAAAGAACACAAAGGACACCAGTGACCAGTTTGAAAAGCAATATCAATGGCATGAAATACAATCAGCTACACAAGGGCAAGGCTTTGTAGTTAAAAAAAGTTATCCAATCATTGCAATTACCGATTTTGATATTGCACAGATAGCAGATAATAAAGAAATTCTCGCAACAATTCAAAAGGATCTTGAAATAAATGAAGAAATAAAGCTTGGTGAAAATATAATTATAGTCCTGATACGGGGTGACGCGTATAACCGTTGGCCAATTTATGGATACTTTACCGTGAGGAATTTTATGCAAGTGCTACGGTTTTTGGCAGATAGCCTCATCAAAGACCAGCCCGGATATGCAAGCGAAAACGATGTATACCCAAGCCGGTTCACGAACGACTTTTTAGGCAAAATTAAACAACTGCAACCGGGATGCCTTGATAACCCGGCACTGACACTTACAATCCATTCAGGAGAGACACCCCCCAAAGACCGGCTTGTTGACATCGACTACAATGGAAAATCATTCTGGATTTCTTCTGCGCGGGACCAATATCCTCCAAGATGGGATGGGGAGATTTTCAGCATGCTCTACGAAATATTTCAGTTTAACAGAACAGAACCTGCTGTTTCTACTCCTGAAATCGTAATATCCAAATAGTTTCAAACGTTGCTTATCTTCTGCAAGGCGACTGGGAGCCTTTGCACAACCCCGATTGAAGAATCGGCTATTGTAACTATGTTTTTTATTATTCATTTTCTTTAATATTCTTGACGCAAAAAATTAAAATATTTTGTATTCTATATAATTTTTACATCAAACGAAGGAGGAGAAATATGATAAAAAATTACATTGCCAGTATGCGCCACGTATTGTTTTCAAATCTGTATTTATCAAACAATAATGAAAGATGTTTTTGTAGTAAAATAAACAAATTTACACTTTATTGTTTGTTTATCATTCTGATGATCTTCTGGGTAATTAACCCGTATGTAGTCTGTGCCCAAAACTGGGTATATCTTGTCAAGTCGGATGATGGCGAGCAACTTTTTTATGATAGTGACTCTGTTAAATATTTGCCTGACAATATAGTGCAGGTAACAGTAAAAGTAGATGATTCTCGTATAGAGGCAGGTTCTGAGTATTCTCCTAAATGTGACACGGATCTTTGTAAAAGTAAGAATGAAGCATACAAAAATGCTGAGAAAGAATGTTTTTATGAAACCCACATATATGAGCTCAAATGTTCAAATTATCGATTTCGTGAAGTTTTTGGAACTTATTATGATAAAAAAGGGAATATAGTGTGTAAAGATTATACTAAATATGAATGGTTAAATGGTTATAATTTCGATGATATGACAATGTCATTATTTCAGAAATTTTGTAAGTAATGAGTAGACGTCAAGAGGTTGCACAAGGAGGTTTATCATGCGAAAATTCATGCCAGTGATTGCCTGTATTGTCTTTATCCTTGTTGTGATTCCAAACCATGCCTTATCGCAGGATACAAAATCCAAATACGACATCATGCTCCAAAGCCTGCTTGAAAGAGTAAAAAGCAAAGACCCTTCGTTAGGAGATGAAAAGGTAGCATCCAAGGCATTCAAGGAACTCAGATTCGCTTATACCGAAACGCCCCAATATAACCCGTACGGTGGGATAAAGGTCAAAATAGGCGGGGACATGCTGACGGCTGTCTACAACAAGGAATACAAAAAGGCCCTTGAATTTGCGGAAAAGATATTGAAGGAAGATTACGTGGATATTGACGCCCATATAGTCGCTTCGACCGCTTACAGAGAATCAGGGAATCAGAAGAAGGCGGATTATCACCAGGCCATTTTCAGCATGTTGTTTCTGTCCATGTCGGAAGACGGGCATGGGGATGAGTTGGAGACGGCAATTGAAGTAATATCAGTGGATGAGGAATACTCCTTTCTCAACCTTTCAGGACTTAAGGTGAAATCTCAGGCTTTATTGCAGATTAATGGGCACAATTACGACAGACTGACTGTCGTTGATCCGGTATCAAGTAAAACAATTAAAATGTATTTCTGCACAGATAAGCCCTTTAACTGGTTTCAGAAATCACTTGAGAAAGGTGATTGATCAAGCAGGGAATTTATAAACAGTGATCCAAGAAAATGGCAATGTATATACAAGTCCGTGACCCTACGCTCGTAAATAAAGGGTGTTATGGAATGACAATATAAATTCCTGCAATCTTAAGAAAGCGGGGTTTTGTGCTTTAGAAAAAAATTATTGTGCAACGTGATCATAGTAACGAAATATAATCAGAAAGAAACACTTGGCATTATCAATTAGGAAAGGGCGTATGACAAGTTCTGAAGAAAAAACAGAGACCAATTACAATGCTTGTGATGACGATAGCCGTCTGAAAGAGTTGGAAGCAGAAGCAGAAGCTGCATATGATGAAATGTATGAATCAAGTCACCCCATTGGAGAATATGCTCGTGCAAAGGAAGCATTATATGATGCTATTGGTTTGGCTAAAAAGATGGGCCGCATGGATGATGTAGAACGGCTGAATAAACGTTTGGAGCATATTCAAGATGTATTCATGCATCAGTTTGTCTAGTTTTATTCATATAAGTGGTGTGCCAGTCTTGGGATCAAAACTTAAAGACGGGGGAAACTATAAGAACATTTTTCGATGAGATCTATCTGTGGGAATAAATGAGAACACCAGACTAAAGGTAACGGAAAATTTCCTCGCGCTCGAAAAAGAGAGAGATGAATTCATACTAACTGATTACGTTAATCTTCAGCCTCTATATATAAAAAAGGAAAAAGATACATAAAGAACTTTTTGAAAGCCACATCGGACATGCAAACTTACAAGAACATCTTGGAAGCATTTCCGGATGATTTTCTATTAATAATAGATTTTCTCTGCCAATCGTGATTATCAGAATTTGATATAGGGTATTGACATTTCTACTTTGGACTCCCAATGGAAAAGTAGCATTGACACAGATTAACTATTTTATTATACTAATTTTCGTGAAACTCAACAAAAAATTAATCCCCCAATTATTGGTTATAACCTATGAAAAATGGAAATCCTTTTAGGAATTCTGAAACAATGACTATTCCGATTAAGTCTCCATCCTAATCCGCAGGAAAGGAACACCCAATTCCAGAGGAAGTCGCCACCCCCTGATCGGAGCGAAGCGACGCTGGTTTTTTAGTTCTTTCTCATAAGTATTTTATCAAGTCAATGTGGAATGTTTTTTTCTCATAGAACCTCCTTTAAGATTAATTTTATGGGCATTGTGGATAAGCCGGTCAAGGATGCCATCGGCGATAGTAGGATCGCCAATGATGTCATGCCAGTTTTCTATGGGCAACTGACTGGTAATGATGGTTGATCCATGCCCGTGTCTTTCATCGACAACTTCAAAGAGATCTCTTCTGTCGGGATCAGTCAGGGGCGCAATGCCGAAGTCGTCAATGATCAGGACATTGGTTTTGGAGAGTTTATTCATGATTTTTCTATAACTGCCGTCATTCCGGGAAAGAGCCATTTGATAATAGAAACCGGGGCTGCGCAGATAGAGACTGTGAAATCCATTACGGCAGGCCTTGTTAGCCAAGGCACAGGCCAGGAAGGTTTTGCCCACTCCGGTGGGACCGGTAATAATAATGTTTTGGAAGTTTTTGATCCAGTCACCGGCAATGAGCCGCATCATGACGGATTGATCAATACCCCTCTGGGTTTTATAATCAATGTCTTCTACACATGCCGGGAGTTTGAGTTTTGCATCTTTAAGATAGCGCTTCATCCGGCGGTTTTCTTTCCAGTCCCATTGAGCATCGACGATCATCGCAAAGCGATCCTCGAAGGAAAGATTATTCATTTTTGGTTGCTGAAGCTGTAAAGTAAAGTTATCCGCCATGCCATTGAGTTTTAAGACAGCGAGTTTTTCGATGGTTTGTTGATTGAGCATCGTTATTTCCCCTTTCATATTAATCGTGTTTAATCTCGTTTTAGTTGTAATATTCCTTGCCCCGTATATTAGGATGTACGATAGGAGCTTTCGGCGTAAAATTGTTTAATGGATCAATGAAGCTTTTTTGCTGGTCGAGCTTTGTTTTGAGAATCGACTCGATACTTTTATAACTGTAGCCTTTGATATGCAGAGCCAGGATACAGGCTGCTTCTAAACGTTCTGGAGAATAAATCTTTCCCAGCCTGATGATCCCCAGACAGGAACGGAATCCCTGTTCGGGATGTGGTTTGTTTTCGAGGATGTGGCGAACTATTTTTTCCGTGTTGGGACCATTCTTTCCTGCCCAGGCCATGATTCTGGAAGGAGTCCATTCCAGATAACGCTGATGCGACTGAGGCATGTGTTCCGTCAGCGTGGTATACTTCCATTTATCATAACTTCTTTGATGAAAGGCCACCCGACGGTTTTTGAATAAGATCTCCACAACGTTTGACGTCAGACGAACATCCACATGTTCTCT
>Ga0074044_10001382_pt1 | contig 21975 bp, 20 predicted proteins | sample BogForMeECP23OM1_FD_94443 | JGI IMG/M metagenome (GOLD analysis project Ga0074044, IMG submission 94443) | Bog forest soil microbial communities from Calvert Island, British Columbia, Canada - Bog Forest MetaG ECP23OM1 | ecosystem: Environmental > Terrestrial > Soil > Wetlands ...
GAGACGCCAGGCCGTCGTATGCCGTGGTGTGTCGCTTGATGTCATTCTCGACTATCTGCGCCAATTCCCTGAGCAGAGGCTTGGATGGAAGCGCGGGCGCGTCCGCGTAATCGGTGGAGAGAACCTTTTTCAGGTCAGCAAGCTGATTGAGGACTCGGGTCCCGAGCGAGCTGAACGGAACCTTGATCTCGCCGAGCAGCTTGGAGACGAGGTCGTCAACTTCGCGAGCTTCCAGCGCCGTAGGTTCTCGCGATGATATTCGTTTAGCCGCGGCTGGCGATGAGATCAGGGCTGCACTCATAGAACGACCATGAAGTCGAAATGCCAAATTAACTGGCACGATCGGCAGTTTATTTTAAGTACCATGCGCTGTTTTTCAAAACCCATTTACATCGGGCTAATCGAGCAAATCGTATGCCACACAACATATAGATAGCGCGATTAGATGCCATACCAGTAATAGTGTAGAGAAGTTCTCTATGCTGCGTCCTTGCAACCCCGCAAGTGCGTTTTCGAACCAATGAACCGACGGCGAGCCAGCCGGAAGTGTCCGAACGCCCCGGTTGGCCGCGCCGCCGCCGGTCCGCGTCCAGTGCGATACGCGGGCGGAATTCGACGGGGCCGGGGTCCAATCCGGCGCCATCGAAGTCAGCTCGTTCTCGCGCATCACGGCCAAATCCAAATCGCGCTCAGGAAATCAAAGCCTGGCGCGCAGCATTCATGATCCAGATAAAATCGCGCATGCTCCTCACCCGGCCTCTTCGGGGTCACTTTTTTTCGATCCGCGTTCCGCGCGCTTCAGAACCACACGCCCGAAGCCGACAACCACGTTGCTTTCGCGCAGCAGATTGCGCCTGCGCACCTGCGCCCGCCGGCATGCAGAGGAGCCAACCCGCTCTTCGAGCTTGCGGCGGCGCCGATCGATTGCATTCGCCATCGACTGATACATCTTCAGCTGCGCGCCCAACTCGACCCACAAGCATGGTCCGCACAGCGGCACGCACTCACCGGTATCGTCCGGTCCGGCGCATGGATAATGATTAGTGCAATTGACGCATCGATGGCGGTGCTGGCGGCGCGCGTTGCGTGAATCCGCACCGGGCATGGGCCACGGGAGCGGCAAGATCTCGAGCTCCTCGCCAAGAGTCGCTTGAGTCGCGACCAATGGAGTTTTGCTACGCGATATTGCTGTGCCTGACGCTGTCATGGGCGGTATTGTCCAACCTTACCTACAATTAGTCAAGTCTTTTGCTTAAACTGTAGGGCAGTTTTGATGCCATTATGGCGGTTTGAATTGGCGGTTGCGCTTGACCTCACCCCAGCAAAAGGAGGTTCGCCAGAGGAGCGTTTGTCGGCGGAAAAACCAGCTATTCCGGGCGCTTAAGGCACTGCTCGACAAAATCGAGACGGTCCTTGCCCCAGAACATCTCGTTACCGACGAAGACGGTAGGTGCGCCAAAGACCCCGCGCGCAACCGCGCCCTCGGTCAATGCCGCGAGCTCTTCCCGCGCTGGCTTCGCATCGGCGATCTCCATCAGCCTGGCGCCGTCGAAACCGGCGCTCGAGGCAATCGACGCGAGCACCTCGCGGTCGCCGATATCCTCGTCGCGCTCCCAGTATGCGCGCATGATTGCCTGCGAGATCGCGCCCTTGGCGCGGTCGCGGAGAGCGCCGTCGTCATCGGGTTGAGCCGTGTAACCGGCGGCCAAAACCGCGCGCAGTGCGGATGCCGTCTTGATTGGAGAGCGCCTGGGTCGCTTGAACGGCAACCCTGTCCATTGCGCGTAGCGCTCGTGATCGCGCCACAGGTAGCGCGCCTTGCGCGGCGTCATCGCCATAACGTCGAAGCCTGTGCCGCGGAAAAGTGCGGCGAAATGCGTTGGCATCCAGCTCACGCGGGCGTCGTTACGGGCGCAGACCTCAGGGAGGAGGAATGCGGCGAAGTAACTATTGGTGCTGGAGAAATCAAAGTATAAATCGACCGATCGCATTTGTAACCGCCCCGATAGTAGCGCGATTGGCCGGTACAACCGCAACGGTTGCCACCATCGGTACGGCTTGCCATTAGTGTCAATTTCAAAATGCCAAAGACCAAATTTAAAATTCTGCCCGGCATGCCGTATCCGCTTGGCGCTACCTGTGACGGCGCGGGTGTGAACTTTTCGATATTTTCCGAGCACGCGACCGGCGCGATGCTGTGCCTGTTTGGCGGTGCCGTTGGTAACGACGAGATCGCGCGAATACCGCTGGTCGAGCGCACCGAACACATCTGGCACGTTTATCTTCGCGGCGTTCGGCCCGGTCAGCGGTATGGCTATCGCGTCAGCGGTCCCTACGATCCCCCTGCAGGACATCGCTTCAACTCCGCCAAGCTGCTGCTCGATCCGTATGCGCGCGCGCTCGATCGCACGCCTCGATGGCACAATTCGATGATCGGTTATCGCTCGGCCGCGATCGACGCTGCGCCTCGTCTGGATCTGCGCAACAGCGCGCCCGCGATGCCCAAGTGCGTGGTGGTCGATTCGGCGTACGACTGGGATGGCGATCGCAAGCCCGCAATTCCGTGGGAGGATCTCGTCATCTACGAGGCGCACGTGAAGGGGATGACCGCGCTGCATCCCGAAGTGCCGCGCCAGATTCGAGGCAAATTTGCTGCGCTCGCGTCGCCGGCGGTTATCCGGCACTTGACCGCACTCGGCGTGAACGCGGTTGAATTGATGCCGGTACATCAGACCGCCCCCGAACGCCGCTTGTCCAAAATCGGCCTGACTAACTATTGGGGATACAACACCATCGGCTATTTCGCGCCGGACGTCCGCTTCGCATCCAGCGGCGCGCCCGGCAGTTGCGTCACGGAATTCAAGGCGATGGTGAAGGCATTACACGACGCCGGAATCGAGGTGATCCTGGACGTTGTTTACAACCATTCGGGCGAGGGGAATGAGAGCGGACCGACGATTTGTTTTCGCGGAATCGACAACGCGACTTACTATCGGCTGCGCACCGACGGCAGCGGCCGATGCGAGGATTACACGGGTACCGGGAATTCACTCGACATGACGCACTCGCCGGTTCTCCAAATGGTAATGGACAGCCTGCGCTACTGGATACTCGAGATGCACGTGGACGGATTCCGCTTCGACCTTGCGACCACACTTGCGCGCGGTCCGCGCGGCGAGTTCGCGGCCAGCCCGTTTTTTGCGGCGATCGCGCAGGACCCGGTGATAGCGACGGCCAAGTTGATCGCGGAGCCGTGGGACGTCGGCGATGGCGGCTACCGAGTCGCAAATTTTCCGGTCAACTGGAAGGAATGGAACGGCAGATACCGCGACGGCGTGCGCGATTTCTGGCGTGGCGCGAGCGATTCGATGGGCGAGTTTGCCTCGCGCGTCACCGGCAGTTCTGACCTGTACCGCGCCGGCGGCCGCGCGCCGCTCGCCAGCATCAACTTTGTCACCGCGCACGACGGCTTCACGCTCGCCGACCTCGTTTCGTACGGCGAAAAGCACAACCAGGCGAACGGCGAGGACAACCGCGACGGCGACAGTCACAATCGATCGTGGAATTGCGGGGTCGAAGGACCGAGCGAGGATCCCGCAATCGGTGCGCTTCGCGAGCGGCAAAAGCGCAACTTCCTCGCGACGCTGTTGCTGTCGCAGGGCGTACCGATGATCCTGGCCGGCGACGAACTCGGCCGCACGCAGCGCGGCAACAACAACGCCTACTGCCAGGACAATCCAATTTCATGGATCGATTGGGATGGCGCCGACGCGACGCTGATCGATTTCACCCGGCGGCTCGTCCAGCTCCGTCGCCAGCATCCGATCTTCCGGCGCCGGGGATGGTTGACCGGCAGCCCGGCGGAGGGCAGCCGGCTGAAAGATCTCGGATGGTTCCGGCCCGACGGCGCCGAGATGACCGCTGACGACTGGGGTGTCGGATACGCGAAAACGCTCGGCGCGTTCATCAACGGAAAGGCGATAACTGAACGCGATCGCGCCGGCGCTCGAATCGCCGACGACAGCTTCTTTCTGATGTTCAACTCATATCGCGAGCCCATGGAATTCAAGCTGCCGCCGAAAAGATGGGGGCGCGAGTGGACGCTCATCCTCGATACCGCGGACGCGACGGGGGCCGAGCGCGTACGATCGCACTCATTCGAGGAGCGGGTTCACCTCGCGGGACACGCGATGGTCGTGTTGCGGCGCGTAGCGTGATTCGCGGCGCCCGGCCGCGGGCTACGAGATCTTCATGCCCTGAGCGCGGAAGACTTGCGCCATGTCGACCGCCGGATGAACTTCGAACGAGACCTCGCGCCAGTACTCGATCATCGTGCGGATGTCGTCGTGATTGGACGACTCGAACACGAACACGTCGGGAGTGTCGCTGCCCAGTGCTCCGTAAAAGCCGATGGTCTTCAACCCGGCCGGCTTGGCGCCCTCGTTCCACCATTTGCGGGATTTTGCGATGACGTCGGTGTCGGTCGCGAATCCCGGTCTGCTCTTGATGAATGCAATGTAGAGCATCGCTCATGCCTCCTTCTCTCAACGGTCGCTGCCGGTGGCGACTATAGCACGCGCAGTCAAAGGGATGGCCAGTTGCTCGAGGCGCGGAACTTGGCGGGCGCAATCAGTCGCGAACCAATACGCCGCGATGTATCCCGCCAGTAATGCGCCGAAGCTCGTTTCCTCGAGCGCGTGAGAGAAAGCTGCTATGGACTCTGACGAGAAATACAAGAAAAACTGTGCCACGCTACCCCGTCGTCCGAGTGACCTCCGCGCCTGCTCGCGCGCCATTGTCGCCGAAGCGCTTCAGGTGCGGCCATTGTGGCCGGGATGGTGCAAGCGCAAGCCGGAGAAAGCGAGATGCTCGAAGTCCTTGTCGAGGGTGAACAAGGCGGCCTGATATTCGATGGCGAGAGCAGCGCGCAGAACATCCACGGTGGAGAGCGTCAGGCCCCGCGCGCGAGCGTGGCGAAAGATGCCGGCTGCGGCCACATAGGTGGCGAAGCCGCCCGGCTCGATCAGAGGCCAGCCGGCCAGAAGGCGCGCGACCTCGGCCACATCGCGTTTGAGGCCTTGCAGAACCTCGGTTACGATCACGCCCGCGAGCACGAGCGGGGCGCCCGAGCGGATCAAACGCTCCAGCTCGTTGCCCGCGCGCCCTCGATTAGAGTTGAGAAAGTCAATCCAGACGGAACTGTCGACCAGGATCAAACGCGGTTCCTTCGCATGGCTTTCAAATCGCCCCGCCAAATGCCGGTGCCGCGATAGCGCAGAATGTCTTTGCGGGTCTCGGTCTCGACGAGCAATTCGAGTGCGCGCTGCACGACCTCGCGTTTGGTGCGCAGGCGGGTCAGCTTGCGGGCTTGAGACATAAGCCGATCATCAATGTTGATATTGGTTCGCATACACCTACCATACACCCTTTTTGTGCATTGGGAAAGCATCAATCGCTATGCGGGTCTCCGGCGGCGCGCGCTGAGTCCGCTGGGTTATCTGGAGAACTCAAAATCGGTTTGACTCCAAAGACCGCAAATCCGTGGCAGCAAGCAACCCGGCTATTACAGCGCGATACTGGTGCCGAGAGCGGGACTTGAACCCGCACGTGGTTGCCCACGGAGGATTTTGAGTTCCTTCCAAGTTGGCTACACCCGTCCTTGCCTGTCCCAAACTGTCCGCGCTTTCAACGAATCTAGGCGACGCTGTCTCTCCTCAGGGGACGACTTTTCCCGCCTTTGGTCTACGAAAGAGTCAAAGTTCAGTCCAAGTAAACGCGCCTTCAGGACGTATCGAAACTGCCCACGGAGCCGAACAAATGCTCTGGCGCGGAGGCGAATCGATCCGCGTGGAGCTCAGTGACGAACAGGAAGGACTTGATCGGTGGTTGAACGCGAAATTCGGGATCGCATAAGGGAGTTGCGCCGTGTGCCCGGGTCACGCTCTTACGGCGGGTCACAAGTACAGATTCGCGACCGCATCACGGAATTAAGGCGCGTTAAGGCCTCTGAGCTGGCACCGAATCCCAAGAACTGGCGACGACATCCGAAAGAGCAATCAGCCGCGATGCGCGGGCTGCTGAACGAGATCGGATACGCCGGTGCTCTGCTGGCCCGCGAGCTCCCCGATGGAAAGCTCCAGCTCATCGACGGCCATCTGCGCCTCGAGACGACCCCGAAGGCGATCGTCCCGGTCCTGGTGCTCGACGTCACCGAGGCCGAGGCCGACAAGATTCTGCTGACGTTCGATCCGATCTCCGCGATGGCGCAGGCCGACAAGGTGCAGATCGAGGCGCTGCTCGCCAGCGCCAGGTTCGAGGATAAAGCGATCGCGGCAATGCTTGAGCGCGTGGCCGGCGAGAGCGCGTGGCAGGTCGCAGAGCAGCGGGAGGTCGTGGATCCGCCAGCGCAGATCGACAAGGCAGCCGAACTGCAAGCGAAATGGGGCACAGCGCCCGGACAAGCCTGGCAAATCGGCCTGCATAGGCTGGTCTGCGGGGACTGCCGCGACGAGGGCACCGTGGGGCGCCTTTGGCGCGACGGCGGCCCGAAATTGCGGATGGTGTGGACCGATCCCCCTTATGGTGTCGACTATGCGGCCAAGAACGCTTATCTAAACCGCGCCGATCGGGGAAACCGTATTCAAACGCCGATCGAGAACGACAAGCTCACGGCAGGCGAAACCGGGGTCATGTTCAAGCAGGCTCTTCAGATGGCAGTGCAGTTGGCGGAGCCCGGAGCCACCTGTTATGCGACGGTGCCCTCTGGCCCCCGGCTTCCGTATTTTATTCAGGCGTTTACTGCCGCCGGCTTCACATATCGGGCTCAGTTGACCTGGATCAAGCAGCAGTTCGTGATCGGGATGGCCGACTACCATCACCGTTACGAGCCGATCCTGTACGGCTGGCTGCCTGGCGCGGCGCATTATTTCGCGAACGATCGCAGCCAAGACGACGTATTCGAAGTCGACAAGCCGCACAGCAGCGATTTTCATCCGACGACAAAGCCGGTGGAGCTAATCGCCCGCATGGTCAGGAACTCGAGCCGCGAAGGCGAGCTCGTTTACGATCCCTTCTGCGGCTCAGGCTCTACCCTTCTCGCAGCGCACCAGCTCGGCCGCATCGGCTACGGCGTCGAGATCGATCCTGGCTATGTCGCGGTGACGCTCGAACGCCTTTCGATGCTCGGACTTAAACCGAAGTGGATCAGCCAATGAAGCGAAATCCAGATGGAACGTGGCGCAACGCCCGGCACGCCATCGTCGTCAGCAACCGGATCGTTGTCGCCCGTTGGGTCACCGCCGAGATTCTGCGCTGCAAACTGACGGGTCTCAGCATGGCCGCGATCGCGGTTCACATCGGCCGCGTCGGCCAAGCCCACGAGCAGCCACTGTCTCCGTTTCCCGAGGGCATCGAGTTCCCGGCCAACTACCGCATCAGCGAAAGTGCGGTTTTCAAGGCCTATCACAAGGCGATGGACCAGCAGCCTGCGATCAATGCCGAAGTATTCCGCAAGGAAGATACCGCTCGCTGCGAGGAAATGTATCTGAAGCTGCAACGCGGCGTCAGCAACGGAGATCCACGCCACGTCGATGCGGCTGTGCGCGTGCTGGCTCACAAGGCCAAGCTCAACGGGTACGCAGTCGAAGCCGAGCAAAGCCAAGGCCTCTCCGCATTCAGTATCCATCTCCACTTGGGAGAGGAGAAAAAGTAACGGCCCCGACCGCGCGAACCAGCCCGAAGATCGAAAAAGCCGATCGCCAACGCAGTGGATTCCATATCCCCAGCGTCCGCAATCCTGTAGCTGAATCAACCGTTTGTAGGGGACTTGGACTCGACTTGGACCGTACAAATAGGAGCCGCCAAAAGTGACCGCGAAAAGCCAAAGCGCACGCGCGGAGCCCTCTGGTTAGCGCCAATCGCGACGGTCGAATATCTCGAAGCCGGGCCTGCGTTCGCGAGCAATCACGGCCTCGGCATGGCGCTCGCACAGCTCGATTTGACAAACCGGCCGGCCAGCAGCATCGATCTTCCGGAGAGCTATCGTCGCTCTGCGCACAGAGGGCATCGCGGCGCACGGCACGGCGCGGGTAGCCGCATCGCCCGATCTGAACAGCCGTCGGGACGAATTCGAAGTCAGGTTCGAGCATCGTTTCGCTTCTATCACGATCCGCCCTCTTGGTGGTTTCGCGCCGTGGTCCAGGTTCGCGTCTATGAATTCGCCCGCCCAGTCGCGATACTTGGCCATCTGGTTCCGGGAAGGGTAGTCGCAATGCGTTGCACGAAGTGCGGCACCGACAACGCCGCAGACTCGAGATTCTGCAATCAGTGCGCGACGCCGCTCAGTCGGGCGTGTCCGAAGTGGCTCATCTGAACGCGCCTGATGCAAAGTTCTGCGCGCAATGTGCGGCTGCACTCGGTCCCGCCGCCGCCAAACCGGAGCCGTCCGGACCATCTCTCACGTTGCGCGAATCTGATGACGCCGCCGCGATGGACGGCGAGCGCAAGACGGTGACGGCGTTGTTCGCCGATATCAAGGGATCGACCGAGCTGGAGCAGGACCTCGATCCCGAAGAGGCGCGTGCGATCGTAGATCCGGCGCTCAAGCTAATGATCGATGCGGTGCATCGCTACGACGGTTACATCGTGCAGTCCACTGGCGACGGCATCTTCGCGCTGTTCGGCGCGCCGGTCGCGCATGAGGACCATCCGCAGCGCGCGCTGTATGCGGCGCTCCGAATGCAGCCGGAACTGCGGAAGTACCATCGCAACTGCGCGAGCGGGGCCTCGCTCCGATCACGGTGCGGGTCGGTGTGAACACCGGCGAAGTGGTGGTGCGATCGATCACTACCGGGCAGGGTCACGTCGAGTACACCCCGATCGGGCACAGCACTAATCTGGCGTCGCGTTTGCAGACGCTCGCGGCGCCGGGGTCGATCGCAGTCAGCGAGACCGTGCGCAAGCTGGTCGAAGGATACTTTTCGTTGAAAGCTCTCGGCCCCGCGCGGGTCAAGGGAGTGAGCGAGCCGGTGAACGTTTACGAGGTGACCGGGCTGGGCCCTCTGCGCACGCGGCTCCAGTGGCGCGCGAGCAGCGGCGACGTGCGCGGCAGGAAGAGAAGCGCCGGCGCAAGGAACTGCGGCGGCAAGCGAAGCGAGGTGGTGGCGGATGGAAGCCGAGGTCAGAGGCTCTATCGATCAAGCGTTGCGAGTGCTGAGAAGCAAGCTCAATCGCGAAGGAGTTTTCGGCATACTCCGGCGACGGGCACGGGTGATGGCGGTCTCGGCAATCCGATTGCTCACGGCCGCACACTGAGCGAAGCGACCGCGGCGTTAGTCAGGATGCTCGCGCCAGATGTCGCGTTGGAGGCTGCGGGGTCAGCCGTGAGTCTGGGGTTCGGCGCAAGCACGTCTTGATCTAAAAGCACTCTTTTTGGCTACTGCCTGGCCCATATCTGAAGAGCACCATCTATTAGGCAATCGCGTTGTCTGTCGTCACGATGCTCTAATTTTACACCAACCGACCGCTACGGTGGTGGCGGTCGCGGCGTGCATGTGTACACGTTGGTCGAATTGGTCGACTCACCTTGGAATCCGATTGCGAAGATGGCCTGACTCGCATTGCAGGCTGCGGCGAGCTGGAAGTCATTGTTGTTGTCGAGCAAACTCAGCGCAAACAGCGATGGGTTCGTAAGATCGGTGCTCTGCAGCAGGTCGACAGCGTTGGAGGTGTTTCTCGCGATGATTGCGGCTGACAGTGCGGGCGGATTCGTCAGGCATCCAGCCGGGGTGTAGAACAAGGATTGTCCGACCTGCGGCTGGCCAATCTGCGCGCTCATGAAATTGGGCGTGGCAGCCTTCGGATCGCCCCATATGTTGACCAGGAACGCGGTGGAGTTGGTCGATTCGGATGCGAACATCGTCAGCAGATCCGGATTCGCGTAGTACGTATTGGGCGCTGCGAAAAATAGACTGTCGTTGGGCTGAGCGAAATAGATTGGGAATTGCGGTCCCCAGGTCATTCCGTCGTATGAGTAGCTGCCGAAAATCGACTGCTGCCCGAGGCTATTCAACCCTTGTCCGGTAATCGTAACTCCGATGCCGAGGCCGCTCGTCGCGATTGTGGGGACGTTAAGCTGAGCCGTGGGCCCGAATACATTGATTGGAGTCGAAAACGGCCCCCCATTCTTCGACGACGTGACATAAATATCGTTACTGGAGGCGCCGCAGACTACATATAAGGTTTGCGAGGACCCAGCCGTCGCAGCCGCGATCCCAGGAAATGTACAGTTTGTCAGTGGATAAAACGGTCCGAATATTGTCTGGAAATTGCTCGGATTGATCGCCCGAACGCCGATATTCGTGGTACTGCTCATCCCGTTAACTATAACCGCATCGTCGGCGATGTAGATTGCACTACCGACGACGAGGGTTTGCGGCTTAGTATCGGTATTCCCGCCGGTGTTGTTTGTCAGATTCGCTGTCGACGACCAATTCATGCCCCCATTAAACGAGTAGGTGCCATACAGGTCGGTTCCGTTGTCACCCACCACGCTTACGGTGTTGCCGTTTATTGCGGCGCTCGGATTCTCGAAGTTGGGCAAAGTGAGGGTGGGACTACTGGGGCAATTGTAACTCACCGGCTTAGGAGTCGGAGTGGCGGTTGCCGTCGCGGTGGCCGTTGGCGTCGGGGTCGCGGTGGGTGTCACTGTGCTCGTCGGCCTCGCAGTCGAGGTAGGCGTCGCGGTGGACGTTGGCGTCGCCGTCGCAGTCGAAGTTGCGGTTGCAGTTGGGGTAGGCGTGGCGCCGATCACGCCAATGCCTTTGAGCTTGCCTATGACCTCTTTCTGCGAATTCTTATTGTTCTGATCTCCCAGATCGGGGCAGAAGTATTTTAGGAAAAAGCTCCCCTTAAATGAGCCCTTCTTCGGCGGATGGAAGTCAGCTGGTAAATTGCAAGTGCCGCCGGGCTGGAGCACCTGATTCTCGCACGCAGGAAAAAATACATCAAAAGCAGATGTATTTGACGTGCCCCCAGAAGAGATCCTGACAGGCGGATTAAGAGTATTATTCCTGATGATCGCCGACTTGCTGGAGGTGTGGCCGACCTCCACTGAACCGAAGTCAGTCGGATTATTCGGACTCGCAGCGTTGAAGTTCACACCGAGCGGTACGCACTTAACTAAGCCCTTGCCCTTGAGCTCGACCGAACTCCCCGGCCCCAACGAACCCGGATCGGGGCAGCCCTGGTAGGAGACAGCGAACGTCCCGGTCTGTTCGCCCAATGTTGCTGTTGTTGCGTTGAAAGTGATTGTCTCGTGGCAGGTGGCGCCGGGCTCTAGCGACTTTCCATAGCAGTTTTTTGTGGACGAAAAGGGAGCGCCAAAGGACACCGCCTCGTCAAAAACTGTCACAGTCCCATTTGACTTTGGATTCTTGATCGTGACGTCGCGTGTGGGCTCGTCGGGGACATCTACGACACCGAAATCAAGCGGCGAGGGACTCAGTTGGAATGGTGCGCACTTCTTTTCCTGCGCTGCGGCTAACGAAGGCGCGGTCAGGAACCAGAGAATCGCGAGCGCCACCAGCCATCTTGCCGATTCCCTGATCGCGCGTGCGATTCGATGTCTCATAACGCCGGACCAGCACCCCCTGAAGCTACGCGAGCACCACAATCAGATATAGCGGCCGGACTGCCCACCCGATCTGGCGACGTGTCATCTCGGCTCCCACGCGGCGGCGCCGAAAACCGCCGCCGCTGCCGTCTTCTACCCATTTGCCAGCTCTAAGACAATCCCAAATCTCAAGACCGCCAGAACGCTCGCGCTCGACGACGGTTTCGCAATGCTGCGGGCACCGTTCGATTTGTCGATCGCCGGCGCCCGCTAACCACGCTGCGATTGTTCCCCATCCCACATGGGAAGGGGTCAGGGGTTAGGTTGCTCCGCATCATCTCAACGGTTGATGCGCTGCCCTCGCTCCCTCAGTGCGCCGCAAGCTAAGATGCGCCGTCGCGACCGTGCACGCACTCACTTCACACACCTTTCTCGAAGATCTCGCGATGGTGCTATGCGTCGCCGCGATCACCACGATCATTTTTCAGAAAATCCGCCAGCCTGTCGTCGTCGGCTATCTGATCGCCGGCCTGATCGTCGGGCCCTACCTCCCGATTCCGCTGTTCGCCGACCCCGACCGCATCCGAACCCTCTCCGAACTCGGCGTGATCCTCCTGATGTTCGCGCTTGGCCTGGAGTTCAGCGTGCGCAAGCTGATTCGCCTCGGCCCGGCTTCGGGCTTCATTACCGCGCTACAGGTCGGCTTGATGATCTGGCTCGGCTACGAATGCGGGCGCGCGCTCGGATGGACGCCGCTCGAGAGTATCTTCACCGGCGCGATCCTTTCTATCTCGAGCACGACCATCGTGGCCAAGGCCTACGACGAAATGCCCGTCTCCGAGCACCTGCGCGAACTCGTGTTCGGCGTTCTGCTCGCCGAAGATCTCACCGCCGTCGTCGAGCTTGCGATTCTGACCACGCTGGCGTCGGGCGCGAGCGTCTCGGCGTCACTGATGACAGTTACGATCGCGCGCCTGATGCTGTTCCTGGTGGCATTGGTTGGCGTCGGATTCATCGTCGTGCCGCCTTTCGTGCGAATGGTCGTGCGGATGGGCCGGCCCGAGACAACTCTGGTCGCGGTCGTCGGCATCTGCTTCGCCTTTGCGATCCTCGCTGAGCACGCCGGCTATTCGGTCGCGCTGGGCGCGTTCCTGGCGGGTTCTCTCGTAGCGGAGTCCGGCGAAGCCGCGCAGATAGAACATCTGGTCGCGCCGCTGCGCGACATATTCGGCGCGGTGTTCTTCGTTTCCGTCGGCATGATGATCGATCCCGCGCTCATACAACAGCACTGGCCCGCGCTGATCGTGCTGACCGCCGCCGTGATCGGCGGGAAAATTTTCGGCGTGACATTCGCCTCGATTCTGAGCGGCGTCGGTGCCAAAACGTCGATCGAAGCCGGCATGAGTCTGTCGCAAATCGGCGAGTTCTCGTTCATCATCGCCGGCGCGGGGCTCAAGACCGGCGCCACGCGCGATTTTCTGTACACGCTCGCCGTGGCGATCTCCGCAGTCACCACCTTCCTGACGCCCTACATGATTCGCAGCTCGATTTCGGTCGCGGAATTCGCTTCCGCGCGGATGCCGCGGCCGCTCAAGGTGCTCGAGGCCCTTTACGACTCGTGGTTCGAGCGGATACGCAATTCTGGACAGCCAGCGCGCGACGCCAATTCGATCGGATGGCCTGCAGCCGCCATCGTGTCGAGCGCGGTTCTCATCGGCGCGATTCTCATCTTCAACGAACTAGATCCGCTCGACGTGACCACGACCGTCGCCAGCATGGAACATCTCACGTATTTCTCGGCCGGGCTGTTCGTGGACCTGTTCGCTCTGCTGCTATGCGCGGCGCCTGCGGCCGCGATGTATTTCGCATCGCGCCGGCTCGCGACGGCGCTCGCGTCGCGCGCCTTCGCCGAAGTTCCTCCAAAGCCCGGCGCCGGCGCGGTCGATGCGTTGATCGAATTGCTGCAGATCACGATTCTGCTGGTCGTTGCCGTGCCGCTGCTTGCGATCGTTCAGCCGTTCATGGAACCGGTTGAAGGGATCGGAATCGTCGTAATCGCGATCGGGCTAATGGTCGTCGTCGTGGCCCGAAGCGCGCGCAAGATGCAGGGGCAAATTCGCAATGCCACACGGCTGATCCGCTTCGCACTCTGGGGCGCTGACGCCGGAGCCGAAGGCGAGCAGTCATACGAGGTCCCCGGCGTGGGGATGATAACGCCGGTCAGCCTGCGGCCCGACAGCCAGAGTGTCGGCAAAAGCCTGGCCAAGCTGGATCTCCACACCAACAGCGGCGCCGTGGTGGTCGCTATTGGGCGCGGCGATGCGGAAGTAGTGGTGCCGACCGGCGACGAAATTCTGCGGCCGGGCGACATCCTCGAACTGGCGGGCTCGAGCGACGCTGTAGCCACCGCTAAGCGATTGCTAAACACGCCGCGCCCCCAGCCCACCCAACCGCAAGCCTTGCCGTGATCGCTCTCACGGGGAAACGGGCTCAGCGTCATTCTCCATTTGGGAGGAGAATCAGGCGAGCCTCCCCCGCGCTCGATTCGCGGCGAACGTATTTCGGCCGAACGCTGCTCGGGCGCATCAGCAGGCTCGGGCGTAGTCGGGCGCTTACCGAAAAGAATGGCTTGCAGCGGAATCCGGCTATGCATCCGCGTGATGAACAGCCCAAGTCGAGTCCAAGTGACCAAATTGCCCTTGATTCTAGGAGGCAATTCAGCGCGCTGCGAAGTGATCATCCGCTGCGTCGAGACAATCACAGTGTGTAAAATCGGCCGATACCAGACAGCTGTGGAGCGGTTTCGGACCTGAGAAGGGTCGCAACCAGCCGACTACGCCGCCGCCCCTGCGCTTAGCCGAGCCACAGAGGCGCAAAATGTTTGGCTAGCGCCAATCGCCGCGGTCGAATATCTCGAAGCCGCGCCTGCGTTAACGAGCAATCACCGCCTGAGCGTGGCGATCGCAGAGTTCGATTTGGCGAACCGGCCGGCCTGAGGCGTCAATTTTCCGAAGAACTATCGTCGCGCGGTTCCTGGCGCATCGCGGCGCCCGGCAGGGACACGGATAATCGCATCGCCCGATCTGAACGGCCGTCGGCGCGGGATCGAAGTCAGGCTCAAGCATCGGGATGAGCGTACACCAGCGGGGCAAAGTACGGGCACGGTCACTCGAAAGCCATTCTCTCCGTTGGGCTCTGCCCAGGCCTGAGGTTTGGTAAACCTTCTTGCATCAGAGACTCGGCAGAACAGCTCATCGTGGATGGCGGATCTCGATCGCCCTAGTCACGTGCCTCGAAGGCAGCGGGCGAGCGCCGCTACTTCACGCCGATCAGATCGACGTCGAAAATCAGCGTGGCGCCGGGCGGGATGTCGCCGCCGGCGCCGCTTGCGCCATAGCCCAGGTCCGGCGGAATGATCAGCGTGCGTTTGCCGCCGACATGCATGGTGGCGAGGCCTTCGTCCCAGCCCTTGATGACCTGGCCCTGGCCGAGCGTGAAGGAAAACGGCTCGCCACGGTCGAGCGAGCTGTCGAATTTCTTGCCCTTCTTGCCGTCGACGAACAGCCAGCCGGTGTAATTGACTGTCACGGTCTGGCCGGCCTGCGGCACGGGTCCGGTGCCCGGCTTGACGTCGATGATGCGCAGGCCGCTGGGCGTGGTGACCTCGCCGGCGGCCAAGGCCGCCAGGGGCGCAGCGACGAGCGCAAGGAGGATTGCAGAGACGAAGAGACGCGCGTGGGACATGAGGACCTCGTGAACTGAATGACAGGTATTCGGCGGCCGGCAACCGCCGGCCCTGATGCCGCCAGACATAGCATCATCAGGGCCGGTGCGCGAGAGGATGCTACAGGGGCATTGATAACCGCATCGGCCGATCTGGACGGCTGTCGGGGCGGGTTCGAAGTTCGACGCGAGCACTAAAGATCCCACATACGCTTCAGGTCTTTCGAAAGGTGGTCAAGGTCATTGTAGATCGTGAACTCATTGATCTTCATTCGAAGGAGTTCATTCAGCATTTTTCGCTTTGCCTCGCCTGCTGCCAGAATCTTCAGTTTTGCGAGCTTGCCGGCTGGAACCGTCACGGAATCGGCGTTGTGCATATGCAGTGTAAATGCCGAACTCTGCTGCCCGATGCGACCCGGCATGTTGTCGGGAATCAGTGGGACAATTAACGGGGGTCTTACCTTTCCCGGTTTCACCCAGAAGGATTCACCAATGGCATCTGACACGTAGGCGTGGCGGATCGTCTCGGCGCCCCACAAAACCTCATCTCCCTCTTTCTTTGGATCGGGCTTAGGTTCAGGCAGAATCGCTTTCGGCTCGACGGCGAATACTTCACCATCTGGTACTTCATCATCTACATTGTGCTTTTTCTCATTGTTTACAGCGAAGAAGAGCGCCGCGAGCGGGTTCATAGTCCAATCAAGCAATCGCGTGGGCACTCCGAAGTGCTGGGCCGTCAGGTAAACGTCAACTACCTCGTTCGGATCGAAAAACGTCGCTCCAACGGTTCGAAATTCCCTCAATATTAATCGCTCCAGATGTTGGCGCGCCCTTTCGAGATCCTTCCAGCCATTGTTTTTGCGCAGCGCTTCGGCTCTCTTGGTGAATTTCTCGCGATAGACGCCGGGCACCAATGGAATGTCGTAGATCTGGCCACTTCCTCTGAACCAAGTGTTGCCTAGGAGTGTGCCTTGCTGGATGTCCGCAGAGCCAATCCAGCGCGAGATCGCGGACACGTAACCCTTAAGGGTTGACACTTCGTCGAAGTATTTATTGGGCGGCTTGATTTCGGCCATGGCCGCGATCTTGAACCCTGAGTCGCGTCGGGGCAAGCTTGACAAACAATCGGAGCCGCTTGAGCGGAAACTCACGGCCAAGGCTCGATCAGCGGATTCTTCGGCCCATCTACGCGCGCGCGAGGCTGACCACCACCTTGACCACCAAGGGGTTGCATACGGGCGGACAGCGTAGCCTTTGGTGGACTAGCGATCGTACAGAACTGCTTAGCTTGGACGATGGCGGACAGCCTTCTTCCGGCCTTTCACGTCGGTAACACAGGTTTCAAATCTCCTCTTCGTGAGTCCAAGATTCTTTCCTTTGGGACATCTGACAGCGGGCGAGCGCTGCAGAAAAATATGGCCTGCAACGGAATCCGCCTATGCGTTCGCATGGCGAACGGTCCAAGTTGGGGCCAAGTCGCTGAATATCCATTGATTCATCTACTCCATTTAAGGCGCAGCGGATGGCAAGTTCACGGCACTTCGCGGCAGGAAAACCCCGGAAAAAACTAGCGAGGAGGGAAAATAAAGGGTCGGTCTGGATTTTGCCAGCCCGGAATTGTCTTGATTCCGGGTTTCTGACAACTTTCGCGTCGACTCTCGAACTGCGCCTCCGTCAAAAGAGCTGCCCACTGGATGCTTTGAATAGTCTAATTGAGCGCGTGGAGCGCAAGGCGACCATCGACGTTGCCGAGCGAGTCGCCCGGGGCCTCGGAAAGAAGCTATCCGCGCTCATCGCGGAAGCCGAACGCGCACGCTGATATAGACTGATGGGAGCCGAGGCGCCGAGCAGCATGGGCGCTGACTGGTGTTTGCCCCCCTTTGCCAGTCGGTGTTCGGGCTGGCGTCGGTTACTTCGCTGGCCGTTCCTTTTGGCGCTGATGCTCGGAGATATTTTGAGCATTTAAGCTGACACCTTGACGTAACTACGTTGGCTATAGTATTTCATGCGGTCAAATTTATTCGCTCCAAGGTGTGACAAGAATGAGAATTTCACGGGTTTTCCCCATCCTCGGCGCCGTTGTCCTTTTCAGCGCCACCACGCTCGCGTTTACGATCTCCGGCGCTCACGCTCAGGACGGCTCGATCTTCGGTGGCCAACAAGACGATAGCTCGATATCGCCAGACAAGAAGACGCCGCCGCTGACGATTACCGGACCATGGTCGGGATCGCTCGACGACAACTTGGCGGGACCGGGAACGCTCAACGCGGATTTTACCGAAACCACCAATGGAACGCTGGGCGGAACCTGGTCGTTCACATTCTCAGCGGGCACCGACTTCGGCACCATTAAAGGAAAAGCCACTTCAGACAAAGTGGATATTACCTTTGTATTCGCCCCGAAGAAGCCATACGTTCATTGTAGGTTCTCAATTGAGACCAGTGATGCGAGCGACTCCGCGATATCGGGTAATTATAAATTCGCCGCGTGTGGCCCGCTGACCAAGCACGAAGAGGGCAGCCTCGATATCTCGCCGGAGTGATTGCGTTTTCTGTTTAGACGTTAGTATCAAATCCCGCGATTGCTGGGTGGATTTGTTGGCTGGCGTCCCGTTGGCTAGTCGGCAGTCGTGCCAGTGCGACTTTGAGCGTGCTGGCCCGTTCTTCTATTCATTCCGTCGATCGCAAATCTCCAGACCGCGCGCCCGCTCACGAGCGACTACGACCTGGGCGTGCCGGTTGCATAGCTCTATCTGCCGAACCGGCCGGCCGCAGGCGTCAATCTTGCGCAGGACTATCGTTGCGCGAGTTCTGGCGCACCGCGGCGCCCGGCAGGGACACAGATAACCCGCATCGCCCGATTTGGACTGCTGTCGGGAGCGGGTCGAAGTCGGGCTCGAGCATCTGACAACGGCAAGAAGAAGCGCGCCAATCTGGTCTAGTCTGCTTTCGCGTCGCGTTTCTTCACCAGCTCGCGAAGAATCATGATCGCCCGTCCGCATTCGAACGCGTCGTTGTAATTGATCACCTTCGCCGATAGAAGCGCGTTGATGGCCCGCATCGCAGTCGTCGGCGGAAGCGCGCGGATCGCATCGCACAAATCATCAAGTGGATTGCTCGGCATCCGTCCCTCCTTTTGCCGCTTCGAGTCCCGGTTCGAGCGTGCTTCCCGTTCTCTATCACCAATGCGCTGGCGATGCCCGCCGCATACGTAACGCATTGCGAGTCGCATACGCGAACCGGGTGCCAGCTAGGGCGCCGGGCAACGCGCACGCCCTGGCGCTTCAATCCGGGCTACCGCGTGCTACCCAACATAAGGTCTAGTCTATTTCCCCTCACGCAGAGAACGGCTTTCAGCTTCGCGGCTTGCCCGTGTAGACGCCGTGTAGACAGCGCCGCGCCGAAACGGCCGATCCTCGGGAGCAGGCTGTAGACCGCCGCTACTCGTTCGGCCACTGGTAGCCGATTAATTCCGGGCATCCGCAAGGCGATACAGGCGACCCAGGCCTGCCCCAACCGACGCCTTGGTGCCTCCAAGGGTTGATGAAAGGCTTGCTGGGATCAGACACGTGTCTCCAAAAGAGCCCGAAGCGGTCGCTGCTGCCTTTGCTCCTGCTCCTGCAATGCGCACAGCGCCCGTTCAAGTGAAATTTACCGTCTTGAGTTCGCCACTGACCTTTGGCGCTTTCATCCCGCTCGACTTCGCCGCCACAAGTTGGACAATTTTCCATCTCGTTTGTTTCCTTTTTCCTGCCCGTGGTGGTCAAAGCTGGTGGTCGGTTCGCGCGCGTGGATGAACCGCATAAGAGAACAGCGGGAACGGAAAATCGCCCCGTGCCGCGCCGACGCGCCCAAGGCGATACGACCGCCCTGGCAGAATGCCTACGTCGAGCGCGTCATCGGCTCGATTCGCCGCGAGTGTCTTGACCATGTGGTCGTGATTAACGAGCGGCATCTGCGCCGGGTCCTGATCTCGTACATCGATTACTATCACCACTCTCGCACCCATCTGTCGCTCGACAAAGACTGCCCGGATGCTCGCCCCATCCAACCGCCGAACAGCGGCAAGGTGATCGCGATTCCGCAAGTCGGCGGGCTTCACCATCGCTACGAACGCCTCGCCGCCTGATCCGCTTTCGAGGACTGCGCAATCTCCAACGGCCGCCCCTGTGTGGCGGGCCATGCCATCGCGTGCTAGTCCCGATGGCGAACACCGACTGCCCAGAGTGACCAGCGCGATCGGAGACGGCCGGCGTCCGACTCAGCTCGTTGCATTTCATCACACCATGCTCAACGCAGCCGAATCTCACACGAGGTAGAGTTTTGCGCAGGCACAGCTATTCGTGAGCAACCGCGGAAATAGGCTCAGCCGCGACGCGGTTGAGCGCATCGTTCGCAAGCACGTGGAGTTGGCTTCCGACACGTGCCCGACGCTTAAGGGCAAGCGCGTAACACCCCATGTGCTGCGTCACAGCGCGGCTATGCAGTTACTCCAGAACGGCGTGGACCGCACGGTGATCGCGCTCTGGCTGGGCCATGAGTCTGTGGAAAGCACGCAGATGTATGTCCACGCCGATGTCCAGATCAAGGAACAAGCGATGGCGAAGACCAAGCCCGTGGCAGCCTCAACCGGCCGGTATCGGCCAAACGACCAATTGCTCGCCTTTCTGGAAGCACTTTGATTATGCCGATATGAGGCGCCCGTGACGCATGATCTGACCCCGGATTTCCATTTATGGAAATTCTGGATAAAACCGGAAACCCGAAGGGCCGACGCGACGGGGCGGGCCAACGGGTTGCTCTGGCAGTTTACATTTCAGCTCGCTAAATCAATATCGTCACTTTTTGCGTACCCAGATCGTAGCGACCCCCTTTGACCAAAAGCACGCCCTGGCTGACCAAGCCGCTGAAAGGCTGGGACGAGGCCAACTGTTGCACGGTCAGAATGACATGCTGGTCAATTGCGACGGGAGTAACCTCGGCAGGGTTGTCCGGGTCACCTCCCTGTTTCCTCACGATTTTCCGCGCAGCCCTAACCGCCGGATATATCGGCCGTTCGAACGCGAACTTAGGTTTTTTGGGGAAGGACTTCACTGCGGCGGTCACTGCGCCGCACTCAGAATGGCCGAGCACGAACAGAACCGACGCGCCGAGATGCTCGGTGCCATACGCCAGGCTGTCTTCCGTGATTGGTACTGCGCTGTTGCCCGCCACGCGCGCTAAAAAAAGGTCGGCCACGCCGAGATCGAACGCCAGCTCCGGCGGGACGCGTGAGTCGGCGCACGAGAGGATCGCCGCAAACGGTTTTTGCGTAACTGCACTACACGCCTGAAGGTAGTCCTCGCATTGGTCCGGATGCTGCGGGTCGAATTCGGACCAGCGCTGATTTCCTTGCTCCAGCGCGGTCAGCGCATCTGTCGGCGTTGCAGGCCGCGAGCTCTCAAAGTTGGGAATAGGGCAGGGTCCCGGGTTGCATGCGTTATCAGCGGCCCGCGCTTGATCTGCGTGGACGACCGGCAAAACGAGCGCGGTGAGAGCCGTAAGCGCTCCGAAGCGCAGCAAACCTCGCCTAGTCATTGTAGGCAGCATCGCCGCCATGCGCCTATCTCCTTCTTAGTTATTCTTTGTCGCTCGTTTTCTATCCAAACTCGTCAAACCTTGCAAGCGTTCGAGCCGTTGTGGCTCCTCCTAAGAAACAGGGTTCACGAGTAGCTCGCCGGTGGACTGCGGCTTATGCGGACCATCTACGCGCGCGGAAACCTGACCACCACCTTGACCACCAAGGGGGTGCACAAGGGCGGGCAACATGCACTCAGGCGGACTGGACTACCGTACAGGATTACTCAGTTTGGACGCTGGCGGACGGGATTCTCTCGAACTTGAAAACCGGCAGGGATGAAAGTCCCTCGTGGGTTCAAATCTCGGTAGTGGGCGGTTTTGATACGTCGCCGTAGCCGAACTGTCCCTGATGCTCTTCCTGAACAGCCGACGAAGACGCAGACACCGACGTGGTCGGCGACCGGCCCCTATCCGACTTGTACTGCGCGACCGGGAGTGTGATATGTTCTTTCCGACTCAACTAACGAACCCGGGAGAGCGAAATGACAACGTCCATGTCCATTCAGAGAGCGGTTTTAACCCATCAGAAGGACATGGTGTTTCATGCGAACGCTATTTTCCGGGGGATCAGCACGCACAACCCCCGATAAAACAAAGCTGACCGAGCGGGCTGCGAATCGATTCGCGGGCTCGCGAGCCAAAAAGTTCCTCTCCTACTACAGGCCATATCGAGGGTTGCTCCTCGCAGACCTTCTCTCCGCCGTCGTCATATCGGCCGCGGCGCTGCTGCTGCCTGTCTGTACGAATTTCATCACCAAGAACCTGCTTGCAACTAAGGGCGCACCCGGTGCGCTCGACAGGATTTATGCGCTGGGCGTTGCCATGCTCGCGCTGGTCGCCCTCCAAGCTGTATGCACGTTGTTCGTCGATTATCAGGGACATGTGATGGGCGCGAAGATGGAACGGGACATGCGCCGAGAGCTGTTCGAGCATTACCAGAAACTATCGTTCAGCTTTTACGACCGGCAGAGAACCGGCCAGCTCATGGCGCGGATCACCAACGATCTCCTTTCCCTCGCCGA
>Ga0074044_10001383_pt1 | contig 21973 bp, 21 predicted proteins | sample BogForMeECP23OM1_FD_94443 | JGI IMG/M metagenome (GOLD analysis project Ga0074044, IMG submission 94443) | Bog forest soil microbial communities from Calvert Island, British Columbia, Canada - Bog Forest MetaG ECP23OM1 | ecosystem: Environmental > Terrestrial > Soil > Wetlands ...
CATCCTTCTCTAGCCCCAAGCGCATATATAGGAGCCTGAAAAGACACGATGAATCCCCTGCTAATGACAACTTTCATGGAATCGATGGTCTAGTCTTACTGCGTCAGAAAATCCGCGGCGCTTTATGTGTGCCCTCGCCCCTTGCGGGAGAGGGCTGGTCGGCGGTTCAACGACAAAGATGGGTGAGGGGGCGGGGCCGTACCCCCCTCACCCAACCGTGTTTGTTGAACGGCCGGCGAGGCCCTCTCCCGCAAGGGGAGAGGGCATAGCTGGCAGCGCCGCGTTTTCTGACGCAGTAGTGCTAGAGTATTTTCAGGAAAAAGCCTGCCCCGGGCTTGACCCGGGGTGGATACCGCCCGGATCGGGCGTGCAACGATCGTGCGGTGGAAAGACCGCGAGGCCACTTGAGGTGAATGGCCCCGATTTATTTTTTACAGGGCGTTTTGCAGGATGGTGAAGACGTGGATCAGCTTGTTGCCCACGTTGTTGACCGAGGGAATGATGGCCACCGAGACACCGGATGCGAGCAGACCGTATTCGATCGCCGCCGCGCCGGATTCATTTTTCAGGAAACGCCGCATATGGTTCAGCATGTCTGTTGCCTCCTAAGACCGACTGAGGCTTGGTGCGATAGCACAACAGGCATGGTAAATGAATCACGATCGGAATTAACGGTGAATGCGCACGCCCGTTAACGGTGAACGCACCTGGAGACATCCATGAAACTCGGCTTCTTCATCATGCCCGTCCATCCGCCGGCGCGACATTACGCCGAGACGCTGCGGGAAGACCGCGAGGCCTTCATCCTCGCCGACCGGCTTGGCTACAGCGAAGGCTTTTGCGGCGAGCACCTGACCGACCTTGCCGAGAATATTCCGTCGAGCTTGGTATTCTGTGCTTCGCTCGCCGGCTTCACCCGGCAGATCAAGCTCGGCACGGCGGTCGTAAACCTGCCGTTCAGCCATCCGGTCATCGTGGCGGCGCAGGCGGCGCTGGTCGACAATCTGCTTGAGGGTCGTTTCCTTCTCGGCATCGGTGCCGGCATCCTGCGTAGCGATGCCGAGGCACTCGAACTGCTCGACGCCGACCGCGGCGCCATGTTTGCCGAGGCGATCGACCATATCCTGGCGCTGTGGTCCGGCGAGGCGCCCTACAATCTCGCGGGACAGTACTGGAACATCTCCACCGCAAAGACGCTGTGGCCGGAACTCGGCCTCGGCACCATCGTGAAGCCCTTGCAGAAGCCGCACCCGCCGATCCTCGGTACCGCGACTGATCCCGAGTCCAAAGGATTGATCGCGCTGGGTCGCCGCGGCTGGTGGCCGATCTCGTCGCATTTCCTGCACAGGAATTGCCTCACCAGCCAGTGGAACAATTACGCCAAAGGCTGTGCCGAAGGCGGCCACCGCGCCGACCGCGCCAACTGGCGCGTTGCGCGCTCGATCTTCGTCGCCGATGACGACAAGACCGCGCGAGCCTACGGCGGCGATGATCCAAAAAGCCCGTACCGGTTCTACATGGACCAGCTCACGTCCAAGCTGAAGAAGTCGCAACGCCTGGGCGGCTTCAAGGAACGGCCGGACATGGCGGACGAGGACCTCACCCTCGACTATATTTTCGACAATGTCGTCATCCGCGGCAGCGTCAACCGGGTGGTCGACGGCATCTTGGCATTGCACGAAAAGATCGGCGACTTCGGCACGCTGCTCTATTGCGGCAAGGACTGGGCCGATCCCGCGCTATCGCGTAAATCCATGGAGTTGATGGCCGAGAAGGTGATGCCCGCCGTGAATGCCGCCATCGGCAATCGCGTCGCGGCGGAATAATCGCAATCATTGCCGTCAACGCTGTTCGCAAAACCACGCCGCGGCGCCGGGATTTTAACCCGCGGCGTGCTGCCAAATGTGGCGCCGCGACGGCGGCGCGGCCGGCTGGGCGTCCGTTGTTTTCGAATATTATTTGGATTATCAAAGGCTTATAGCTACTTTGTGCGACGCACAAAAGTGCTGGATTTTCCGGCGGTTAGGCGCTAAGCAGGCCGCATCCAACGAATATGAGGGACGGACCCCAGCATGAAGACGATGCTTGCCGCATGCTTTCTCCTCGGCCTTTCTATCACGGCCGCCAGTGCGATCGATCTCGCCGAGCTTGCTCCTTGCCGGCCGGCCGCCGCCAGGCTTTGCGATAACTCCGGCGGCATGACCTGGAACAATCTGCTTCGCTGCGGCGCGACGCTCGCAGCCCATAGCTGGCGCATCAGCAGCGATTGCCGCGCGGTGCTCAAGAAGTACGGGCAATTGTGAACGGCCTGTCGGCTGACCACGACTTTACCTTCATCTTGAAATTCTGCCTTGATCTTGAAATTTTGCGCCTCGGCGTTTGGCGCGCCGGGGCTTCTCGTATTGGAGCAGGATGGTCGCGTCCACTCAGATCAGGTGCGAGAAGATAGCGCGTGCCCGCGCGCGCCATCGCGGCCGGAAACGTCGTTCATGACGTCCACCGCGAGGAAGATTGAAGCAATTTCGCGTCAGCCACCCTTGATATTTGCCGCTTTGATGATCGGCCACCACTTCTCGATCTCGGCCTTCTGCAAGGCGGCGAGCGCCTCGGGCGTCTGCTGATCGCGCGGCACAATCTGCGGACCGAGCTCCGCGATCCGCGAGCGCACGTTGGCGTCGGCCAAAGCATCGACCACGGCGGCATCGAGTTTCGCCACAATATCCTTGGGCGTGTCCTTCGGCACCCATAGTCCGAACCAAAGCGAAGCGTAGAACCCCGGCAGCCCGGCCTCGTCCACCGTCGGAATATCGGGCGCCGTGGCGATGCGAGTTTTGGCACATACGGCGAGAGCCTTGAGCGTGCCGGCCCGCACCTGCGCCAAAAAATTGGATGATGGCTCGATCATCAGATCGATTTGTCCGGCAATCAGGTCCTGTACCGCCAGGCCGTTGCCGCGATACGGCACGAACTGGTAGCGCGTGCCGGTCACCTTCTGAAACGACAGGCCGGTGAGATGTCCGGTGGCGCCGACGCCGGCAGTCCCCGCCGACGCCTTATCGGGGTTCGCCTTCAGCCAGGCGATCAGCTCCTGCAAATCATTCACCGGCAGGGATTTTCGAACGACGATCAGCAGCGGCTCGGCGGCGAGCTCGGCGATCGGCGCCAAGTCCTTCAGCAAATCGAACTGCAGCGCGTAGAGACCGCCGATCAGGACGTGGGTGGTCAAAGTGCCGATGGAGAGCGTGTAGCCATCCGGCGGCGCGTGCACGGCACGGCCGACGCCGATCACGCCCGCAGCACCGCCGACATTCTCCACGATGACGGTTTGACCGAGCGGCCTGCTCATGCGCTCGGCCAAGATGCGCGCCAGCACATCCGTTCCGCCGCCCGCGGCGAACGGCACGATCATGGTGATGGGTCGCGACGGATAGGTCTCGGCGCCTGCGCTGCGCAACGCCGCCGGCCATGCAGCGGCGACCGTTGCCAGGCGCAGAAATTCTCGGCGCGGTAAGTTCATGGTGCGTGCTCGGTAGTGGGTACCCGTTGGTACTGGCCTGATCTCATCATTAGAAGATTCTCGGAACCGGTGTTACGGAATTTCGCGCCGGCATCATCATCGCTTCACTCCGGCTTCGCTCCCGAAAATTTGACCACTTTGGCCCACTTCTCGGTTTCGTCGGCGATGAGCTTGCCGAACGCGGCGGGTGTCATGGCCATTGGCGCCCCACCCAAATCCGCCAGCCGCTCGTTTATGGTGGGATCGTCGAGGGCCGTGTTGATCTCCTTGTTGAGCTTGTCGACGATTTCGGCTGGCGTGTTCCTGGGCGCACCGATGCCCTGCCAGCTGCTTGCTTCGTAGCCCGGCATGAATTCAGCCAGGGTCGGCAGGTCCGGCAGCACGTTCACGCGCGTCGCGCTGGTCACCGCCAGCGCGCGCAGCTTGCCGGCTTGGATATACGCGATCGACGCCGGTACCGGAGCGAACATGACCTGCACCTGTCCGCCGAGCAGAGCGACCAGCGCCGGCCCATCGCCGCGATAGGGCACCGAGAGCATGTCGACGCCCGCCATCATCTTGAACAACTCGCCGGCGACGTGAGTAGGACTTCCGATCGCGCCCGATGCCATGTTGATTTTGCCTGGATTAGCCTTGGCATAGGCGATGAACTCTGGAACGGTTTTCGCCGGAACGGATGGATTGACCACCATTGCATAGGGCACACGCATGATGCTCGCGATCGGCGCGACATCGCGGATAAGATCGAAATTGAGATTGTCGTAGAGCGTTGTGTTGATCGTGCTCCCCGCGTTGACCATCACGAGCATATTGCCGTCGGCGGGCGCGCGAAGGACAACCTCGGTGGCGATGCTGCCATTGGCGCCCGGTCGGTTCTCGACGACGAACGATTGATGCAAACGCTCCGAGAGCCATTGCCCCATCAGCCGCGCCACGATGTCGGTCGTGCCGCCGGGCGAAAACGGAACGACCAAGCGCACCTGCCGCGATGGCCAGGATTGCGACCATGCGACGCGCGATAGAGCCGGGAGCGTGGTGGCTCCCGCTGCCAGATGCAGAAAAGTTCTACGGGGAAATCTCATGGCGGCGCCTCTTCGCGTTCGATCGCGTCGGTTGAGTTCGGACGAAGCTCGCGAACGAATGTCGACTGAGTTTCGCACTGCGCGCCCGCCGTGGGCATCGGCGCCGCCGTTCGTTTGCCGGGCATCGGCACGTCCCGCTGGTGGCTTGGCCGGCATGCTACACGAGCAATCCGTGTACGCGGAAGGGCTATCGCTGCTATGATTAGCCGCGGGAGGACGGCAGCCGATGGCTATCGAGCAGCGCGGGGCGGCGATCGAAATCGCGCATCTCAACAAGCAATACGGCAACGGCTCCGGCGCCCTCGTCGCGCTCGATGACATCAATCTGCGCGTCGCCGCGGGCGAGTTCCTGTGCATCGTCGGGCCGAGCGGCTGCGGCAAGTCGACGCTGTTGCGCATTCTTGCCGGGCTCGATCACCAATCGAGCGGCCGCATCGACGTTGCCGCCGCGGGCTGGGCAGTGCAAAACGCCATGGTGTTTCAGGACAGCGGTCTGTTTCCCTGGATGAGCGTCGAGACCAATGTCGGCTTCGGCCTCTTCACCCGCGGCGTAGCGGCGGCCGAACGGGCCGCGCGCGTGGCGGCCGCACTCAAGCTGGTGGGACTGACCAAGTTCCGCCATCACTTTCCGCACCAGCTCTCCGGCGGCATGCGCCAGCGCGGCGCCATCGCGCGCGCCTTCGTCACCGACCCGGCAATGCTTTTGATGGACGAGCCGTTCGCCGCGCTCGACGCGCAAAACCGCGCCATCCTCCAGGCGGAACTGGTACGCATGTGGGAAGAAACCGGAAAGACCGTCGTTTACGTCACCCATTCGATCGAGGAAGCGCTGCTGCTGGGCGACCGCACCGTGGTGATGACCGCGCAGCCGGGCCGCATCAAGCAGATCATCGACGTGGCGTTCCCGCATCCACGCAACCTGATGGCGTTGTCGGCGAGCGCCGAATTCGGGCGGCTCAAGCTCGACATCTGGCGCCTGCTCGAAGACGAAGTGAACCGCGCGCGAGCGGAGATCGAGCGATGACCGAGCCGTCGGCAAAGTGGCGCGAACGCATCCTCTACCTGATCTCGCCGATCGGCTTGCTCCTGGTCTGGCAAGCCCTGGTCATGGCCGGCTTCGGCGACCGCCGCTTCATCCCGACGCCGAGCGACATCGCGGTGCGGTTCTGGCAGCTCACGCTCAGCGGCGAGCTTGCGGTGAATACGCTGGCGACGCTGTGGCGCGTCGTCGCCGGCTTCGTGATCGGCGTCGTGCCGGCGATTGCGGTCGGCCTCATCATGGCGATGTCGCGCCCGGTGCGCATCTTCTTCGATCCGCTGATCGCCGCTTTGTTCCCGATCCCGAAGGTCGCGTTGATGCCGCTCCTGCTGCTCGCCTTCGGCTTCGGCGATGCCTCGAAAATCGCGGTGGTCGCCATCGGCGTGTTCTTCCCGGTGATCGTCAGCACTTACGCGGGGGCGGCCCACATCGAGAAGATCTACTGGGACGTCGCCCGCAATTACGGCGCCAGCAACTGGGTGATGTTCACGCGCATCGTGTTCTTCGGCGCCTTGCCGATGATCTTCGCCGGACTGCGCATCGCGGTCGCGGTGGCGTTCATCGTGTTGGTCGCGGCCGAGTTCGTCGCTACGAAAGTCGGCATCGGCTACCTGATCTGGAATTCGTGGGAGCTGCTTCAGGTCGATTCGATGTTTGTCGGCATCGTGGTGATCGGCCTGCTCGGCCTCGTCACCTCCGCGCTGCTTCAGGAGATCGAACGCAAGGTCATTCCCTGGAAGACGGACGAGCACTGACGGCAGCCCACTTGCGGTGCCGCCGCCAACGCGCAAAGATCGCACCAAGGGCCGGTCAAGACCCTGGATAAACCAACCGGGAGGTAGCCATGCGCTTTCAACTCATGACGCTGAGGCTCATCACCATCGTCGGTGTCGTGCTCGGCTTTAACGTCGCTCGGGCGGCTCCGTTCATGATCGTCGGCGATGACGAGAAGGCAGCGTTTGTAGACGGCAAGACCGTCGTGTCGCCGCCAGGAAAAGACTCCGTATTGATCGTCGATCTGGCAAATCCGCTGAGCCCGAAGATTGTCGCCAATCTGCCCCTGAAGAATTCCGTCATTGGGCCGCCCGTCAATCTGGACATCGATCCAACCGATACTGTGGCGATCGTCGCCGATTCGATGAATGCCGTCCAAGACGGCAACACCTGGAAGCAGGTGCCCGACAACAAGATTTACATCATCGATCTCAAGGCGAAGCCGCCAAAGCTGATCAACACGATTGAGGGCGGCAAACAACCGTCGGGCCTCTCGATCAATCCGGCCGGCAATCTCGCGCTGGTCGCCAATCGCGCGGACAAATCCATCTCGGTTCTGTCCATCCACGGCACCGACGTGAAACTCATCGACACCGTTGACATGGGTGATGAAGTCTCCGCCGTCGTCTTTACGCCGGATGGTAAGCATGCGCTGGCGAGCAAGAACGCCGCCAACAAGGTCGCGCTGCTCGACGTCGCCGGCGACAAAGTGACCTACGCCAAGAACGATCTTTTGACCGGACTGTTTCCGTACAACCTTGTGGTGTCGCCGAAGGGCACAATTGCGCTTACGGCCGACAACGGCAATAATGGCACGTCCGACGGCAACGTCGACACGGTCAGCGTCATCGATTTGGCGGCGCCGGTCCACGTCATCGATCACGTCACGGTGCCGGATAGCCCGGAAGGACTGGCGTTCAGCCCGAAGGGAAATCTCGCAGTGTCGGTCGACGCGACTGGCTCCAACCACCCGAAGACAGATTGGTACTACCACCCGCATGGTGTGGTGACGGTCCTGAAGGTGGATGGCAAGAAAGTGACCCGGCTGAACGACATCGAGGTCGGCGCACTGCCGGAGGCCGTCTGCTTCACGCCCGATGGCCGCTATATCTACGTCGGCAACTATTCGGATCGGGACTTTTCAATTCTTCGCGTCAACGGAACCAAGGTCACGGATACCGGCAAGCATTTCAAAGTGCCCGGCCAGCCGGGCTCGGCGCGCATGAGCCCGCACTGACGTATCGTCCTCCCCCGCCGGTGCGCGCCAGTGCGGGGGAGGACGGGAATTGCGCGGCACGCCATGAAAATTCCGCGGCGGGAATTCCTGAGCCTGGCAGCAGGCGCAGCCGCGATGTCGCTGGCGGCGCGCGCCGCGTCGGCGCTCGACTACCCGACCCGGCCGGTGCGCCTGATCGAGGGCTATGGCGCCGGCGGCACACCCGACCTGATCTCGCGCCTGATCGCGCAGTGGCTGTCGCAGCGGCTGGGCCAGCCGTTCGTCGTTGAGAACCGCAACGGCGCCAGCGGCAATCTCGCGACCGAGGCCGTCGCCACGGCACCGCCGGACGGCTATATGCTGCTGACCTGCGCTTCGGCGAACCCGATCAACGCGGCGCTCTACACCAAGCTGAATTTCAATTTCATCCGCGACATCGCGCCGGTCGCCGGGCTGATCCGCGTGCCGCTCGTCTTGCTTGCCAACCCGTCGTTGCCGGCAAAAACTTTTCCCGAGTTCATCGCCTACGCCAAGGCCAATCCAGGCAAGATCAACATGGCGACGCCCGGCATCGGCACGCCCATGCATGTTGCGACCGACCTGTTGAAGATGATGACCGGCATCGACGTCGTCGAGGTGCCTTATCACGGCCCGGCGCCGGCGTTCACCGATCTGCTTGCCGGACAAGTTCAGAATTTTATCATCACCGTGCCGGCTGCGATCGGTTTCATCAGGACCGGAAAGCTGCGGGCATTGGCGGTTTTAAGCGCGGCGCGGCTTGAGGTCTTGCCGGACATTGCGACCGTGGGCGAGACCGTGCCCGGTTACGAGGCGAGCGCCTGGGATGGCATCGGTGCGCCGCGGAACACGCCGGCAGACATCATCGACAGGCTCAACGGCACGATCAATGCCGGCCTCGCCGATCCGCAGATCAAGGCGCGGCTCAATGATCTCGGCGGCGATCCCATGCCGATGACGCCCGCCGAGTTCGGTCGGTTCATGGTCGCGGAAACCGAAAAGTGGGCCAAGGTCATCAAATTCTCCGGCGCCAAGGCCGACTGATCCCGGCGCATTGCCGCTGCCATTGAGGTGGAAAGTTCAGCATGAAACTTCCCCGCCGGAAATTTCTGCATTTTTTGCTGGCGGGCATCGCCGCCGCGCCCGCATTGCCGAACGTCGCATCGGCGCTCGACTATCCGACGCGGCCGGTGCGCTTCGTCGTCGGCTTTAATGCCGGGGGCGCGCCTGACGTCGTCGCGCGCCTGCTCGGTCAATCGCTGTCGGAGCGACTTGGCCAGCCATTCGTCATCGAGAATCGGCCCGGCGCCGGCAGCAATATCGCCGCGGCGACAGTCGTGCGTGCGGCGCCCGACGGCTACACGCTGCTCTTGGTCGCTTCGCCGAACATGATCAACGCGGCGCTTTACGCCAATCTCACCTTCAATTTTGTCCGCGATATCGCGCCGGTCGGCAGCATCGGCAGGAATCCGTTCATCATGGTGATCAATCCATCATTTCCGGCCAAGACCGTTGCCGAGTTCATCGCCTATGCCAAAGCCAATCCAGGTAAGATCAACATGATCTCGACCGGCACCGGAAATTTGACCCATTTCAGCGGCGAGCTGTTCAAGATGATGGCCGGTATTGACATGCTCCACGTGCCGTCTCGCGGCGAGATGGAGGCGCAGAGCGATCTCTTGACCGGCCGGGTCCAGGTTATGTTCGACCCGATTATTTCTTCAATTGGATACGTCAAGGCAGGCCAGCTGCGGGCGTTGGCTGTTACCACCGCGACCCGTTTGGCGACGTTGCCGGACGTTCCGACGGTGGCAGAATTCGTGCCGGGCTACGAGGTGGACGGTTGGCTTGGGATCGGCGCACCCAAGGACACGCCCAGCGCAATCATCGACCAGCTCAACGCGGCGATCGGCGCGGGCCTCGCCGATCCCAACATCAAGGCGCGGCTTGTCGACCTCGGCTTTCTGCCGACGTCGATGCCGCCCGTTGAATTCGGCAAGTTCATCGCCAGTGAAACCGACAAGTGGGCCAAGGTGGTCAAGTTCGCGGGCGTCAAGCTGGAGTGATTAGGCGGCCTGCGCGAAAGATCCATTGGAAAGGAATCATGAAACTTCCCCGTCGCCAATTTCTGCATCTGGCAGCGGGCGCTGCCGCGCTGCCAGCTCTCTCGCATGTCGCAAAGGCGCTCGATTATCCGACACGGCCAGTACGCATCGTCGTCGGCTTTCCTCCCGGTCAATCAGCCGACATTACCACGCGCATGCTGGGGCAATGGCTGTCGAATCGGCTCGGTCAGCCATTCGTCGTCGACAACCGGCCAGGTGCGAGCAACACCGTTGCCACCGAACTCGTCGTGCATGCACCAGCGGACGGCTATACGTTGCTCGCAGTCACTACGAGCAATTACATCAACGCTACTTTCTACGAGAAGCTGCCTTACAATTTCATGCGCGACATCGCGCCGGTCGCGAGCAACAGCCGCTCGACCCTGGTCATGGAGGTCAATCCATTGGTTCCCGTCAAGACCGTTCCGGAGTTCATCGCCTTTGCCAAAGCCAATCCCGGCAAGATCAATTTGGCGTCGGGCGGCATCGGCAACTTGACGCACATAGCCGGCGAACTGTTCAAGATGATGACCGGAGTCAGCATGATTCACGTGCCGTATCGTGGCTCCGCCCCGGCAGTCACCGATCTGCTCGCCGGTCAGGTCCAGGTGATGTTTGATTTCATGGCCTCTTCCATCGGATACGTCAGGGCCGGCAAGCTGCGGGCGCTGGCGGTGACGACGGCGATGCGCTCGGCGGCGCTGCCGGACGTGCCGACTGTGGGCGATTTCCTGCCGGGTTACGAGGCGAGCGGAGTAGGGGGCATCGGCGCGCCCAAAGGCACTCCCGCCGACATCATCGACAAGCTCAACGCGGCGATCAATGCGGCCCTAGCCGATCCCATGATGAAATCGCGGTATGCCGAATTCGGAAGTACACCGCTGCCGGGCTCCCCGGCCGATTTCGGCAAGCTCATCGCCGACGAAACCGATAAGTGGGCGAAGGTGATCAAGTTCGCGAATATCAAGGCGGAGTGACGAAAGCGCCGCCGGTCTTTGCGGGGGAGGGGACCATGAAAATTCTTCGTCGGCAATTCCTGCGCTTAGCAAGGCCTATCAGCAATCGCTCGTCGACGCGGCGGTCATACCGGTGACCGATTGGACGCCGGAGAAATTCAACGGGTTCATCGTCCCTGCTCCTGCGCAGGGAACAAACCGGACAACTCGTGTGCTACCTAACCCGGACAACTCGTGTGCTTACGACAGTGGTCAAAGCGATCGGTGTCAAACTCGATTGAGTGTGTTATAGTCAAAGACAAGAACAAAACGTTCGCCGCGGCACCCGCCGCAGTCAACGGGGCGTCAGGGAAAATTTCAGGAGGAAACGGACCATGAGCAGGATCACGTGGTTGCTGGCTGCGGCGTTGGTTGCCGGCATGGCATGGCAAGTCGCGCCCGCTGCCGCGCAGGACGGCAAATGGCGGATGGCGACGCCGATGCTGTCCCCGCAAGGTGAAATCACCAGCGTGGTGATCGGCAAGAAGTGGTACGTCATGGGCGGCTACGATGGCCCCAACGTGCAGGCGCGCGGCATCGTCACCGTGTACGATGCGTCGACCGACACCTGGACCGATAAGAAGAACATGCTCATTCCGGCGCACCACGTCGCCGCGGTTGCGCTCAACGGCAAAATCTATGTCTTCGGCGGCTTCGTCGGCCGGCCGGGCACCAAAGTGTGGCAGCCGATCCCGAGCGCCCTGCTGTACGATCCGGACACCGACAGCTGGAAAGAGCTGGCGCCGATGCCGACCCCGCGCGGTTCGGCGCAAGCGGTCGTTGTCGGCGGCAAGATCTACGTCATCGGCGGCGCGCATGCGAATATTCCCGGCAAGCCGACCGAACCGCTTTGGGTCGGCGTGCCGCAAATCGTGGTCGGTACGGTCGAGGAATACGACCCGGCCACCAATACCTGGCGGTCGCGGGCGCCGATGCCGACCGGCCGCAATCATTTTCTCGCCGCGGCGATCGACAACATCATCTATGCGGTGAACGGCCGGCTCGGCTCGTCCTTTGTGACCATGAGCGATGTCACCGATCTGGTCGAAGCTTACGATCCGGCGGCCGACCAATGGAGCTATAAGGGCCGCGCGCCGACGCGGCGCGGCGACGTCGCCGGCGACGTCTATAACGGCAAAATCTACGTCACCGGCGGCGAATACGAGGAGCCCGCCGGCAAGCTGACCTTCTGGGCCTTCGAGGCCTACGACGCGAAGACAAATTCCTGGCAGGTGCTGCCGCACATGCAGATCGCTCGGCACGGCTTCGTGGCGAATTTCATCGATAACGAGTTCCACGTGGCCGGCGGCGCATTGCAATCCGACGGCGAGCCTGGAATCTTCACGCAAATGGCGACCCACGAAGTATTTCCCGTGCCGAAATAGCGGGACAAGACGGCGATGCTGCTCGGCATCCGTACGGATCAAGCGCCAGCGGCGGCCCTGCATCAGCCGCCGTCGGCGATCGGCAGACGCCTCGCCACCTGGCTCACGCATCCGGTCGCGTGGGAAAAGCCGGGACGCCTGCGGGCCGCATTGGCGATGGCGGCCTGCTTTGGCGTTGTCGCCTTCGTATTGGGGGCCGGCAACCGGCTCACCCGCGGCCCTTGGTTTCTCTACCCGCCCGAGGTTTCCGTTGTTCCGCCATTCGGCGGCGCCGCTTGGCAACAGGCGTTCATTCTTCACCAGCAGTCGCCGCTCTATGCGCTGTGCGGCGGCTATGATGTGGGCGGGATGGAATCCATCACCATCTATAAGTTTCTCTATTGGTGGGAGTGGTCGCGCATCGCTAGCGTGGTCCTGTTGGCGACAGCGCTGTTTGTCAGCTCGCTGTTTTTCCTGTTCGGTGCGGCCAAATCGGCACGCCATTCCGGCCTGCTGCCGTTAGCCGGCTTGCTTACAGCGTTAGTCGGCTATTTCGTGCTGCGCTATTTTGCCGATCACGCCGGCCTGTTTGCCACCATCAATATCGGCCAACATCGCCACGCCCTCGACATTACTTTCGCGAGCGTCGGTCTCGCCATGCTGATCGTCGCGGCGGTCGCCCCGGAGCGAACCCAGGCCGGGTCGGCGATGCCCCGCGTGGCCTGGGGATCGGTGATCGCGCTCAACATTGCCTTTGGCGCGCTGTTCGAAGCGATGGATGCAGGTCCGCTGTGGACGACCTTCCCGGGCTACACGGACACATTGCTGCCGACGCCCGATCGTCTGTTCGCCTTCAATCCGGTCTGGCGCAATCTCACCGAGAACGGCTACCTTATCCAGGCCTGCCACCGCTTGCTCTCGATCGGGCTGTGGGCCGCGGCGGCCGTCGCGGTTGTGACCGCGATGCTTCGGGGGCTGCCCTGGACGGGCGCGCTGGTGCTATTCGGTGTGCTCACGCTGGAAGCGGTCCTGGGCATCGTTGCGTTGCGGCCCGGCCAACCGGTCATACCGTCGATCATGCACCAAGTTGGCGCCATCGCCGTGTTGGTGGCGGCGTTGACTCCGCCGGACCTTTACAGGTTTCATTCCTTCGCCAGTCGCAAATCAGTGGCGTTTGTCCAATAGCCGCTTGAGCCGTTGCGGCGTCACGGGAAGCTGCGTCACCGCGCCGGGCATGCCGATGGCGTCGTCGATCGCCGTGCGGATCGATGACTGCGGTCCCCTCTCCCCGCCGATATGTCGGACATAGCCAGGTTGAAGAGCAGGGTCGATTTTCCGCTGCCGGATTTGCCGACGATATAGACGTGACGCTCGCGCTCCTCGCGCGAGAACACGACGGCTCTGCCGTCGGCGGTCGTCGCAATAGAAATAGGCTCGGGCTCCATAACGTCGCGCCAGCCTCCGGTGAAAACGCGCGCCGCAATGTGGCCCGTGTTTGCCGTCGTGCGCTCTTGCCTACTTGTGGAGGTCGGGATGGAGCGCGGCACGCCGAGCGACCCATGGTGAGGTGTAGTCGGCGAACTATGAGAGACCGGCGCCACGCCGTGAGACGTGGAGGCTTCAGTTTAAGCCATCCCGCGCTGACGAAGAATTTTGCGCGTGTGGATAGGATGCGTTGACGGGCGCGAGTAAAGGCGCGCGAGAATTCAGACGGCGATTGGTGCTGTTCGATCAGGCACTGGCGTGATTACGATTGCCGTCATAACGGCCGATTTGTCGGATGAGATGTGGCGATAATGCCGCAAATCAAAAATGCGAAGACCGCGATGCAGTAGATGATTTCGATTGCGACCTCGTTCATGGCTCATCCTCCCTACCTCAGCGCAAGTCGCTGGGTGTCTTGCGGCTGCGCCCCACGTGCCGCCACGCGAAGCGAATAGTCGCGAAGGGCGACCGTGTACGCACGGCAAGTTTTCAGATGCCAACTGCGTTGCTACTTGTGCGCGGCAGTCCTAGTCAGCCATGCGCCTTATCGACGGCGCTGTATAGGCCAGCAAGACTGACCTAAAAGTACCTCTCGGCCGGTGGTGTGCGCATTTCAGAAGCCAGGACTTGCGAGCACCGCTTGGTGAGAACCGGCGAGATCGCAGCGGTGTGGATAGGAAGCGATGTGGTGCTCTCTTCCCCGCTCCATTCCCCGTGGTGAGACGCGGGCTGCATTCCCCGCGGCGCCGACGTGGATACGCGTGCGCGCCGGCAGCGCCGGTCAAGGTCGCCCGGTTAGCCGCCTCGAAGAGGTTGCCTTTACGGGCGCGAGATTCGGCGCGCGAGAATTGAGACTGCGATTCGTGCTAGAAGTTATCGTACGCTGTGGTGGCTGAGCTCAGCGTTGCTTAGCTTCCAGTCCTGCATCAGTTCCAGTACCGCTAGCAGAACGACAGCGGCGCCAAGGACGAAGTGCCAATAGCGGAGCGTGCCAGCATCGGCGTAGCCAAAAATGAATGGCGATGCGACCAGCCACAACCCGCACACGGTTTCGAGGCCCTCCTCCCAGCGACGCAAATCGAGCAACTCGGACGCGCCGAGTGCCAATACGAGGATGCCAACTATCGTGGCGTTGATCGCTACGGATTGGCTACCAACGTCGCCGACCATCCACGCGGTCAGCACGATCAGAGCACCCAGGACCATGCTGCCACAATCTTCCCAGAGGTAGTGGACATTGAAGATACGAATGCCTGTCATGGTATCCTCCAAAATTTGGATACACTTTGGCAGCCGAACGGTGTTCAGGAACTCCACGGACGCAGCCATCCGACTGCATTGGGTGCATGACTACTACTAAAGTAGAAGCAGAGCATTGATTCAAATCAATGTTGCGGTGCGGTATTTCAGCGGGAGTGGCGAATGTCGCAGCTAAAGCGGGCCTGTCATGAACTTCGTCGAGCCGACGCTTGTGTCACGTTGAAGCTCCGGGTACGTGATACTAGCGTGTATCGGTTCAGCGATTAATTTCTCGACCCGCCATTGCGCTTTGCGTCCGGCGCCCCATGTAATTAATAAAGGAGTGGTGGCTTGTCCGAAAGCTGCCGATAAAATGGGGACGTATCGAGGTCTCCGCTTCTTTTTATTGGCAGCCCTGGTGCTGTCGGCAGGCACGAAAATCGCTCTCAAGAATTGATGTTGGCTCGGACCGCAGAGGCCGCGGGCACCCGCATTCTTGCCTCACCGAGCTGCGTCGGAAGGAAGGAAAAGAACATGCGCCTCGACGTAATACCCATGAAGTCGTCGCTGCTGCCTCCGGGTTGCCCGAACTGCCAGCAACTAATGAGTTTCAAAGCCGTGGAGAGAAGGAGCCTGCTGCGCGGTAATCAGCTGAACAACTACACGTTCGAATGCATCAACTGCGGGTATTCGAGCGCGCACTTGGTTGAGGAACATCTATGAGTTCCCGGTGCCGCTAAAATAATGCGACCCCGGTTATGGTCCGGTCCTGCCCCAGTTAGGCGGGCAGAGGGTTTGCTGTGTCCGGGTACGAGTGCTGTGTGCTGTGGCACGACCAAGACCTACGGCCGACATCTGAGAAATTACGGCCAGTCTTGGAGTGTAACCTAATTCGCTTTAGTCAGAGATTGTGTTGTGCGGTCCAGCGACCGTGGGGGAGAACCGTAACCGGGCGCTCCGTCATGGCATGTGGTGTGCGTCCGGTGTTCTCGCCCCCGCTTTGTCGGAGCCCAAAGCAAGGAGCCGCGCCTCAGCGCGGCGACTATGCGACGGCGTCCGGCGCAGCCGGCCGACCCCGCGCCGCCAGCCCGAGCACCGCAGTCACCAGATGAGGAGCGCAGTGGCCGCCAGCTTTGCCAGATGCATAATTGTGAAAACCTTTTTATCGCGGATTGGGCTTCGAGGCTGAAAAAACTCAGCGCGAGCCGGCGCCGCGCTTGCCCAATAGCCGCTTGAGCCGCTGCGGCGTGACGGGAAGCTGCGTCACCGCTCCGGGCATTCCGATGGCATCGTCGATGGCAGACGCGATCGCGGCGCCGACGCCGGTGATGCCGCTCTCGCCGGCGCCCTTGATGCCGAGCGGATTGAGCGGCGTGGTGTAGTCCTCGCGCAGCAGGATTTCGGGCGCAGGCGTTTCGTGCATGGCCGGCAGCAAATAATCGGCGAAGCTGACGGCGAGCGGATCGCCGTGCTCGCTGTAAGTGAATTCCTCGAACAGCGCGCCGCCCAAACCCTGCGCGAAGCCGCCGACGATCTGCGCCTCGACCAGCGCCGGATTGATCGCGCGGCCGACGTCGTAGGCGATGAAATAGCGCTCGACGGCAACGCCGCCGGTCTCGCGGTCGACGCGCACGACCGCGATGTTGCTGCCGTAAGGGTACACCTGATGCGCAGTATTGAACCAGCCTTCGGCGGATAGCCCCGGCTCGCGTCCGCCGAGCGTCTTGGCGCCGGGCGCAAGATTTTGCGCGATCTTGCCGAGACTGATCGAGGGACCGGCGCTGCGGTCGCGGCGCAAAACTTCGCCATCGACGATGTCGAGCGCGTCGGGCGTGGTTTGCAGCAATTCGGCGGCGACTTCGAGCGCCTTCCTCCGCACGTTCATCGCGGCGATATGCGTCGCCGACGCCGTCATCACCGTGGCGCGCGAAGCATGCGCGCCGATGCCGTAGGCGATGCGGTCGGTCTGGCCGTGGATGACGCGGCAGCGCCGGTAATCGATGCCGAGCGCGTCGGCAGCGACCTGCGCCATGACGGTTTCAAAACCCTGGCCGAGCGAAGCGCCGCCGGTGACGACCTCGACCATGCCGGACGTATCGACGGCAATCTTCACGCCGTCGGTCGGGCCGAGCCCGCTTTTTTCCACGTACATGGCGATGCCGATGCCGACCAGTTCGCCGGCCTCTTTGCGCTTTTTCACGTGGGCGTTGAGCTTTTCCCAGCCGATCTTGGCGAAAAGCTTATCCAGCAGCCCGATATAGTCGCCGGTGTCCATATGGATTTTCTCGCCCAGCGCTTCGAGCGGCCGCTCGTAGGGCATCTCCGCCGCACCGATGGCATTGCGGCGGCGCACCTCGATGCGGTCGATGCCGAGCTTTGCCGCGATCGCGTCGACCAGCCGCTCGCGCACAAAGGTCGTCTCGTAACGGCCCGGCGCGCGGTAGGTTGCGGCCGGCGTCTTGTTGGTGAGGCGGAAGTGGCCGATCGAGCGGTAGGCTGGCACGCGATAGGGGCCGGGCAAAATGCCCGCCGTCATATGCACGACGCGCAAGGCATGGGTGCGTATGTAGGCGCCCTGGTCGTGGAAATAGACGTCGTCGATGGCGAGGATCACGCCGGCGCTGTCGACCGCGGCGCGGATCTTGTGCAATTGCTGGCGCGAGTGATTGGCCGCGATCAGGTGCTCGCGCCGGTCTTCGATCCATTTTACCGGCCGGTTGAACCGCTTGGCGGCGACGCAGACCAGAACGTCCTCGGGATAGATCTCGCCGCGGATGCCGAAACCGCCGCCGACATGCGACTCGTGGACATGGATCGCGCTCGGCGCCAGGCCAAGCATGCGCGAGAGCAGCTCCTGACTGCGGTGCGGCACCTTGGCGGCGCCGTGTAATTCGAGAATGCCGCGTGACGCATCGTAGCGGCCGATGGCGCCGCGCGTTTCCAGCGGCACGCCGGAATGCCGCCCGACGGCAAGTTCGACCTCGATAACGTGCGCCGCGGAGCGCAACACGGCATCGACATCGCCGTAGCCCTGGCGGATCAGCGCCGGCTCGCTGTTGTGTCCTGGCGAGAATTCGCCAGGCGAGGCTTCGGCATCGAGCAGCGGCGGCAGCTCCTCGATTTCCATCGCGACGAGATCGGCGGCATCTTCCGCCAGGTAAGGGTCTGCGGCGAAAACGGCGGCGACCGGCTCGCCGACATAGCGCACGAATCCATCCGCCAGAACCGGCTGACGATAAGGATCGAGCGCCGGAATGCTGCCCTCGCGGAAGTCGATCGGCGGCACGTCGGAAATATCCGCCGCGGTCCATATCGCGTATACGCCCGGCAGCGCGCGCGCCGCCGTGGCGTCGAGCGACACGATGCGGCCGTGCGCATGCGCGGAGCGCACGATGCGCATGTGCAGCTGGTGCGGGAAATTGATGTCACCGGCGAACTCGCCGCGTCCGGTGACCAGCGGCGGGTCCTCCAGCCGCTCGACCGATTGGCCGATCCACGGTTTTTTTGATTGCGTTGCGGTCATGGAATGACGGCGAGCTGGCACGAATGATCCCCTCCCCCTTGTGGGGAGGGGAAGGGGTGGGGGTCGCGAGGCGATGCGCGCCCGTCAACGCTTGCGCACCACCTCTCTACCCCCACCCCTAACCCCTCCCCACAAGGGGGAGGGGAACCTGCAAGCTCCTCGCTCACGACTTCGCCGCCGCTTCCAGCGCCCGGCGCGTCACCGCGAGGACGAGATCGCGGCGGAATTCCGCGCTGGTGGTGTTATCCTCCATCGGATCGACGGCGGCCGTCGCCGCAACGGCTGCGGCGCGAAAGGCTGTGTCGCCGGGAGCGGCGTTCGCGAGCGCACGCTCGGCCTCGGCGATGCGTCGCGGATTGGGCTCCGCGCCGCCGACCGCAAGCCGCGGCTCGACGATTTTTCCGTCTTCCACGCGATAGGCGCCAAGTGCCGCGGCCGTGGCGAAATCGCCGGCGCGGCGGCTGAACTCGTAGAAGCCGCAGCGCGTGTCGGCGGCCAGCATCGGCAGGCGCGCTTCGACCAGAAGCTCGTCCTCGCGCAGCGCCGTAGTCATGATGCCCTTGAAGAAATCGCGCGCCGCGATGCTGCGCTCGCTCCCCGCGCTTCTCGCGATCACTTCGCCATCGAGCGCCGCCATCACCAGGCACCATTCGGCGGCGGGATCGGCATGCGCGAGGCTGCCGCAAAACGTGCCGCGGTTGCGGATCGGATAATGGCCGATGTGGCGGACCACGCCGGCGAGGAGCTTGCCGAGCGGTCCCTCGCAAACCGGGCGATGGAAGGCGGCGTGGCGCACGCACGCGCCGATGACGAGCTTGCCGTCGACGACCGCGAGGCGATTGAGCGCTTCGACGCCGTTGATGTCGACGAGATGGCTGGGCCTGGCGAGCCGGAACGCCATGGTCGGCACCAGGCTCTGCCCGCCGGCAAGCACGCGGCCGTCCTGCGGGGCGACTTCGGCGAGGAGGGCCAAGGCCTCATCGATCGTTTTCGGCGCGTAGTAGCGGAACGCCGCAGGCTTCATCGGCTGGTTTCAACTTTGGGATTGATATATGTTTTTGAACTGATGCACGGTTTGTGGCACAGAGTCAAAGTTCGCAAAGCTAGAGAAAAAAGCAAGCCGGGATGAAACCGCCGCCCTTCTCCTATCACGACCCGCGCACGACGGCCGATGTCGTCGGGCTTCTCGGCAGCCTCGATAACGCCAAGCTGCTCGCCGGCGGCCAGTCGCTCATGCCCATGCTCAACATGCGCTTCGTGCTGCCGGACCATGTCATCGATCTCAACCGGGTCGACGGCCTGAGCTACATCAGCGAGCAAAACGGCGCGTTCGAATTCGGCGGGCTCGAGATCGGCGCCATGACGCGCCAGCGCGATATCGAATTCTCCGATCTTGTGCGCGAGCGCTGTCCGCTGATGCACGAGGCGATCCGGCAGGTCGGACATCGGCAGACGCGCAATCGCGGCACGCTCGGCGGCTCGCTGTGCCATCTCGATCCGGCGGCCGAGCTCGTTGCGGTCGCCGCGGCGCTTGATGCCAAAGTCGCGGTGACCGGCAAGAATGGCGCGCGCAGCGTCGACTTCTCAGCTTTTCCGGTCGCTTACATGACGCCGGCCGTCGAACTCGACGAACTGGTCACGGGCGCGACGTTCCCATGCTGGCCGCCGGGACACGGCTACGCCTTTGTCGAGTTCGCCCGCCGGCACGGCGATTTCGCCATCGTCTCGGCGGCCACCCTCATCGAAGAGGACAACAACGGTAGAGTGACGCGCGCGTCGGTGACGCTGAGCGGCTTAGGCGCGGCGCCGGTGCGGGCGAGCGAGGTCGAGCGTGCGCTGGTCGGCGAGATGATCGAGGAGAAGCGCCTGCGCGAGATTTGCGAAGTGCTGCGCAAGCTCGACGCCGTCGACGACATTCATGCGCCGTCGTCCTACCGCCAGCAACTGGCGACGGTGCTGCCGCGCCGCGCGCTCATCAAAGCGCACGAGCGCATCGTGGAAAGGACACGATCGTGAGCGACACGCGAAAAATCGCCGTCACGGTGAACGGCAGGCGCTACGAAGAAACGGTGCCGGTGCGCGTGACGCTGGCGGATTTTCTGCGTCATCAGCTCGGCCTCACCGGCACCCATCTCGGCTGCGAGCACGGCGTGTGCGGCGCCTGCACAATTCTGCTCGACGGGCGCTCGGCGCGTTCGTGCCTGCTGCTCGCAGTGCAGGCTGACGGCCACGACATCATGACCGTGGAAGGCATCGCGCCCGACGCCGAGCACTTGCATCCTTTGCAGGAGGCGTTCCGCGATAATCACGGTCTGCAATGCGGCTTCTGCACGCCGGGCATATTGACGACGCTTATCGAGTTGCTGCGTGACAATCCGGACCCGACCGAACAGGAAGTGCGCATCGGCATTTCCGGAAATCTATGCCGCTGCACCGGTTATCAGAACATCGTCATCGCCGCGCTCGACGCGGCAGCGCGCTTGCGCGCGGAGGACGGATGACGGATGACAGATGTCGGATGACAGACGACAGATGAGAAATAGCAGGGCATCGTAGTCATGAAAGCCTTCGACCTCCGACATCCGACCTCCGTCATCTGACATCTGATGCTCCGCTTCGACGATATCGGCAACCGGCTCAAGGCGTTCCGGCTCGGCTCCGGGCTGTCGGCCGAGGAGATCGCGCAAAAACTCGGCATTTCGCGCACCGCGCTCTACCGGTTCGAGAAGGGCGAGGTGGCGAAGATCGAAACGTTGGAGAATTTGGCCGAGCTGCTGCAAGTGTCGGTGCCGACCCTGCTCGGCGTCGGCGTCGAGTACATCGCCTCGGCGGTGAGCTATTTCGAGCGCATGCGGCAGATCGAGGAAAGTGCCGAGCACGTCATCGTGCTCGCCGGGCCGATCTCATACGTGCTCGCCTCCGAAGCTTTCGATCACGCGCTCGGTGACGTGTTGCGCGAGTCGGTGCCGGACGGGATCGAAACGCGCGAGCGGGCGCTCAATCAGATCGACGAGCTGATGGATGTGCTGCGCCAGCGCAAGGCGACCTATCGGCGGCGTCAGCCGGCGATCGTCAATCTCATCGCCGCTTCCGAGATGGAGCGGTTTTTGCGCAACGGCCTGGTCGGCCGGCTCGATCTGCCCGAAAAAGTGCGCCGCGAGCGCCGGGCGCTCGCCCGCGCCGAAGCCGAGCATTTCACCGCGCTCATGGAAAACGAGCCGATCGGCGTGCAGATCGGCATCGTGCTCGACACGCTGCCGCACACCAGCTTCCAGATTTTCCGTCAGCCCGACCGGCAGATTCTGGCGCTGAGTCCGTTCCGCCTCGGCGAGGAGCCCAATATCCGCGTCGGCGTCGCCATGATCACCTCGGCGCCCGAGGCGCTGGCGCTGCACGAGAAGATGGCGCGGGAGCTGTGGGCCAGCGCGCTCAAGGGTCCCGCCGCCGTGCGTTTTATGCGGGCGATGATGGAAAAGTTATCCGCCCCCGCGATAGCGCTAGGGCATGCACACATCTTTTAGGCTCCAGCCTATGAGGATTATGCGGAAATGCTCAAGGCCGTGCTTGTAGGTGATGGGACCCGGTGGCCTGGACGACGGATAGCCGTCCCAGCCGC
>Ga0074044_10001384_pt1 | contig 21965 bp, 17 predicted proteins | sample BogForMeECP23OM1_FD_94443 | JGI IMG/M metagenome (GOLD analysis project Ga0074044, IMG submission 94443) | Bog forest soil microbial communities from Calvert Island, British Columbia, Canada - Bog Forest MetaG ECP23OM1 | ecosystem: Environmental > Terrestrial > Soil > Wetlands ...
GTCCATCGGCGAGCCCGGCACGCAGCTCACCATGCGCACCTTCCACATCGGCGGCACCGCCACGCGCGTCACCGAGCAGTCCAAGGTCGAGGTAAAGAGTTCCGGCTTCATCAAATTCATCGACTTGAAAACGGTCGAGGGCCGCGGCGGCGGCCTGATCTCTATGAACCGCTCCGGCCTCATCGCCGTGGTGGACGACAAGGGACGCGAAAAAGAGCGCCATCACGTTGTGTATGGCGCGCACCTCAAGGTCACGGAGGGGATGCCGGTCACGGTCGGGCAGGTGGTCTGCGAATGGGATCCCTACACCTTCTCGATCCTCACCGAGGTCGGCGGCTCCATCCAGTTCAAGGACCTGCAGCCCGGCGTCACCATCGAGGAGCAGGTGGACGAGGTCACCGGGCTCTCGCAGCTCGTGGTCACGCTGCCCCCGGGCGATGAGAAGCACCAGCCCACCGTTCTCGTCCGCGACTCCGCGGGCCGCGCGCGCAAGAAGTACCTGATGCCCTCGCGCGCCCACCTGATGATCGCCGACGGCGACGACGTCCATCCCGGCGACGTGCTGGCCAAAATCCCGCGCGAGACCACCAAGACGAAAGACATCACCGGCGGCCTCCCGCGCGTCGTCGAGCTGTTCGAGACGCGCAAGCCCCGCGACCCCGCCGTCATCAGCGAAATCGACGGCATCGTGAAATACGGGGAAGTGACCAAGGGACAGCGCAAGATCACGGTCGAGAGCGAGGACGGCCGCACCATCAAGGAGTACCTGATCCCCCGCGGCGTCCACATCAACGTGCAGGAAGGCGAGCACATCCGCGCCGGCGAGCCGCTGATTGACGGCCCGCTCAACCCGCACGACCTGCTCGCCGTGCTGGGCGAAAAATTCACCCAGGCCTACCTGGTCACCTCCATCCAGGAGGTCTACCGTCTCCAGGGCGTCAACATCAACGACAAGCACATCGAGACGATCACCCGCCAGATGATGCGCTGGGTCAAGGTCGAGGACGTGGGCGACACCGCCTTCCTGCTCGACGAGCAGGTGGACAAGTTCCGCTTCCGCGAGGAGAACGACCGCATCCTCTCCGAAGGCGGCAGGCCGGCCACCGGGCGGCCCATGCTGCTCGGCATCACCAAGGCCTCCCTCTCCACCGACTCGTTCATCTCCGCCGCCAGCTTCCAGGAGACCACGCGCGTGCTCACCGAAGCCGCCATCTCCGGCAAGGTGGACTATCTCCGCGGCCTCAAGGAAAACGTCATCATGGGCCGCCTGATCCCGGCCGGCACGGGGCTGGACTTCTATCGCAACGTCCATCTCCTCACCGAAGTGCCCGAGCCTCTCCCCGAACCCGAGGAAGTGCCGCTCTCGCCCGAGGAGGCCGCCGCCCTCGAATACCTCCGCAAAGACACCGCGGCGCCCGCCGAGGGATAGGAACCTTGGTAGCGCCGGCTTGTCCTGAGTGGAGCCGAGGGGCGTCCCGTCGGCCCGCCGGCGCAGTTGTCGCGACGGTCCCGAAGGCCGCCGGGGGTAGAACGCAGCTCGAAAAGCAGCCAGACTGTCATCCCCACGCCGCTCCTGCGGGGAGGGATCTGCTTTTGCTCGGAGGCTGATTCGCCTCCTTTCCGTCCGCCCAGCGGATCGGCATTTTACCTCGTCGTTCCCAAGAGGTTCCTGACTACGGATGCCAGTTGCCCAGCCAGCCGGCCCGTCTTCGCAGCCGATTCAAGCTGCCGGTAGATGTCCTGGATGTCGCCCTGCTTGCGGACGCCCACGGCGCACACCACGACGACGTTTTGTTGCGGATAGATGCGGTACGCGATGCGGTGATTTCTGAACTGGTGCTTCCAATAGCCCGCGAGCGGGCCGCGCAGTGGCAGGCCATACCCTTCCGGGTCAACGGCCAGCTTTTTCTCCAGGACCTTTCGAATCTGTTTCCGCACGCTTCCGTCGAGAGCTTGGATATCCGCCGCGGCGTCGGGCGTGTAGCGGAGCTCAAAGGAAGGTTTGGGGCGCGGCTCTTCCGGCGATGGAACTGAGGGTGGAGGCTGTTTTCGCCCCTGGCTCATTTGTCAAAAACGTCTGCGGTGGTAAGCAGCCGGCCGGCCGCAAGGTCCTTATCAATCGTCCTCGACAAACTGAGCAAGCGATCCGTGAGTTCGCGATCGGCCAGAATCTCCAGAGTGGCCAGAATGGCCTCGCGCTCTTCGACAAGAGCGTCCAAGAATTCCTTGTCCACCAGGTACTTGGGGGCTTGGCGGCGGTTCTCCACCAGTAACACGCGGTTCGCTCTCGCTTGTCTCAGGTACGCCCTAAGCTTGTGCCGCAGGTCGGTGGCCGTGACCCTCTTCACGTCAATGGAAGCTCCAGCCATGGCGGCCCTCGTGGTGTACGGTTCGCAGTGTCAAATGTACATGTGAGAAGCAGCGCTGTCAAAGGTGGAGGGCAGCTCTCCTCCGGGCTCGTCCGGACGTGCCGGGAACTCAGCTTTTCCCCGCCGAGCCTCGAATTTCGAGCTTCGTGTTTCGCCTTCTCCCTCCCAAACTGCGTCCTGATAACAAACTTATGTTAACTGGATTGGCCGTCCAAAATTCCGCACAAAACCGCATTTTCGCCTTTTTTTTCGAATACGTGATTTTTCGCTTGATGTTCACCCTGACGAAGCAAGCGCGCCCTTCCCGGTTTCCGCTGTCTTTTCAATTTCAAGTAGCGTAGAAATAGCTCGCACATTTCCAGCACGCTATAATCGTCTCTCGATTCATGCCCGTACTCCCCGGAACACGTTTAGGACCCTACGAGATCCTGGCGCCGCTCGGCGCTGGTGGCATGGGTGAGGTATACCGTGCTCGTGACACGCGCCTCGGACGTGAGGTCGCCATCAAGGCGCTGCCGGTTGGTTTTGCCGGCGCTGCCGACCGCCTGGCGCGCTTCGAACGCGAAGCACAAATCCTCGCCTTGCTGAACCACCCCAACATCGCAGCCATCCACGGGCTCGAAGAACACAACAACGCCCGTTACCTGGTGCTGGAATATGTGCCCGGCGAGACGCTGGCCGAGCGAATCCAGCGCGGCCCGTTGAGCGTCGAGGAGAGTCTGGAAGTGGCAAGGCAGATTGCCGCAGCGCTTGAAGCCGCGCACGAGAAGGGCGTCGTACACCGCGACTTGAAACCGGCGAACATTAAGATCACGCCGGATGGCAGAGTGAAGGTCCTGGACTTTGGCCTGGCGAAAGAGACGCCGGTGGCGGACTCGGCCTTCCAGGACGCCGCGAACTCGCCCACGCTGGCGGTGGACTCGCCTGCTTACACCCGCGCCGGAGTCATCTTGGGCACCGCCGCGTACATGTCCCCGGAGCAAGCGCGCGGCAAGCCGGTGGATAAGCGTGCGGACATCTGGGCATTCGGCTGTGTCCTTTACGAATGTCTCACCGGAAAGATGGCGTTCGGCGGAGAGACCGTCACCGATACACTGGCCGCCGTCATCAAAGCCGAAACGGATTGGCGCGCCCTGCCGGATGCCGCGGGCCCCCGAGTGCGCGAGTTGTTGCGCCGCTGCCTTCAGAAAGATCCCGCCTTGCGGCTGCGGGATATCGGCGATGGCCGGATTCTCATCGCCGAGGCGCTGTCCGGGGACGCAGAAGTCGCCACGCCGGCAGCCTCGCGGCGGGTGCGCTGGCGGTGGCCCATCCTGGCGGGCGCGTGTTTCGTCGCGCTGGTGTTGGGGCTCGGTGCAGGTCTGTGGTGGCGTGGCCGGGCCCATCCTGGCGGAAGCTGGACCGCCGCCTTCCTGGGCGGGCCCGAGCTCTCCACGATCCCGCGGCCATCGCCCGACGGCCACCTGCTGGCTTTTGTGGCCAAAGACAGCGATGGCGTGATGCAGGTCTGGGTGATGAACCCTGAGTCGGGCAACCGCGTCATGCTCACGCACCGCCGCGACCTCGGCTTCGTCGGCACGTGCTCGTGGTCGCCGGATGGCAGCCGTATTTTCTACGACCGTTATTACGATCAGCTCAAAGGTGTCTTCAGCGTCCCGGCGCTGGGCGGCGAGGAACAAATGATCCTGGAAACCGGCGGCGCACCGGAAGCTCTTCCCGATGGCAGCCTGCTCGTGAGCCAGATCAACCCGCAACACCAGCAGCAGCTCTTTCGCTACTGGCCGGACAGCGGGAAATCCCAGGCGCTCCCTGTGATTGTGCCGAACGGCGTTCTGTATGGGTGGGCCACCATCCGCGCCTTTTCCGATGGCCGCCGCGCGCTCGTGGCGGGCATGGCTATGGGAGAGTCGGCCGACGCAGGAATGCGCCTCTACGTCGTGGACCTCGATTCCGGAAAGCTGCGCGCGCTGGACGCCGATTTTGGTGATCTCCTCGCCGGCGGCGGCGTGCCCGCCGCGGAGGTCGTGCGCGACGGGAAATCAGCCATCTTCAGCAGCACCGAGGGCCCTCTCACTCGGGTTTGGAGCATACCCATCGACGGCCACGCGCACGCCCGGCCGCTGTTTAATCTCACTGGCTACCTGGATTCGCTCGCCATGGGGCCCGATGGCAGCCTCTATCTCGACCAAAACGAGCGCCCCATGGAGATCGTACGTTTCACCCCGCAGGGTGGCCGTGTGGAGCTCGTAGCCGCCGTGCAGAAGCCTGTGGGAGACTACTTCGCGGCGCTCCCCGACGGCCGTGCGGTGTGGGCCGAATATGCGGCAGGGCACAGTCGTCTCATGATCGCCGCCGCGGGCAAGGAGCCCGCTTCCTTTCTCAATACCACCGAGGAGATCTCAGGTCCCCTGACCGCGGCTGGCCCCGGCGCCGTCGCATTCCTCATCGGGGCGGAGCCGCACCGCGCGATCGGCGTGGCCTCGCTCACCAACGGCCGGATTGTCAGCCGCATTCCTTTCGATAAAGGCCGCATCGAGCAAATGGCTGCCTCGCCGGACGGCAAAACGCTCTACTGCGCGGCTGCCGGGAGTATTTGGGAGGTGACCGCGGGCGGCGAAGTGCGCCGGCAGCACGCCGGCAACTTTGTGACCGTGGAGCCGGGAGGCCAGAGCCTGCTCGTCGAAGTCAGGGAGCCTCCCAACACGCGGCTCGTTCGCATTCCCCTGGGCGGCGGGCCCGACCAGGAGATTCGTGTCCCCGGCCCGCTGCAATTTGCCTACGCGATCGATAACGACGGTGTCCGCAACGGGCGCCTGCTGGCGCCGGAGAGCTCGCCCTACTGGTATTGGCCGCCCGCCATTTTCGATCTCACCACGGGGAAATCTAGAACCATTCCGCTCGAATACGTCAGCGACTTCCACCATATGTCCTGGACGCCCGATGGCAAGGTGATCGCCTGCGCACTGGCCTGGCGCTCCACCATGTGGAAGTTCACGCGCGAGTCGCGCTGACGCTCGCACGGCGCACAACTGGGCCGCAGGAGATCCTTCCATTTCGTACCGCCGGCTTCCAGCCGGCGTCTCTTCTCCGCTGCCGAGGATTCAAGATACATTAGGGGTGTGAGGACGCTGAGCGTTTGTCCAGTTGAGGAAATCGCAGCACCCCTCGACGAGGTTTGGTCCTTGCTCGTCGATCCGGGTAAGCTCGATCTTTGGTGGGATGCGAAGTTGCAGCGCGTGCGCCCTGCGGGCACGATGGTGCCGGGCCAGCTTATCGATGCGGCTCCTCACGGCTTCAAGAAATTCCACATCGGAATGGCTGTAAAGGAAGTCAATCACGCTCAGCATCGGCTCAGCTTGGTTGCATCTTTGCCCTTGGGCATCGCGGACCATGTCACGATTTCGTGCATGTCGCTCGGTGAAAACCGCTGTCGCGTTAGCTTCGGTTGAAATTTTGAGTTCTCTTCAGGCTTGAAGGGCTGGCTAATTGAGAAGCTCGGTGCGGGGGCGATCCGACGCGGTCCGGGTGAGTCCTTGGCACGCCTGAAGCGTGCGGCGGAATCCAGGGCGATTCGAAGCTGATTGTCACTTGAGGTGCCGAGCTGGCGCCTCAAGATGAAGTCACAAGCTGTGACCTCAAGTTCGCTTCTAGCGCTTCCTTTGAGGTCACAAAATGCAGCCACCTCAAATGCCAAGGCCCAATCTCTTCAGGTTCACTGTGGTTGCAAAGGGACCGGGCCGTTTCGGTTTCTGGCCAGGTCTGAACAATCGATATCTCCACTTCACCTCTTCTGGCTGGCCGTCGCTCTCTTGATGAGCGGCCCGGCTGTCTTCGCGTCCGCTTCCGTCTCGAACCCGAGTACGGCCGAGAACCTTCGCCCGATCGCCTGAGCCACAAAGAAAGTCATGTTGATCCCCGCGCCTGCGATGGCCCGGGCGATGGCGAACCCGAGACCCGGCTTGTCGTCCCCTTCCACCAGCAGGGTCGGAATCGAAGACGCCGACAGCCCAGCTTCAGCGGCCGCGGCCGTGATCTTCTTGCCTGCGATGGGATAAAGCTCAATGGCGGCCTTTGTTCCGCCGCCCTCATAGCGATATCCCATCAGCACCTGCAACTTTGCACCGGCTTTTGAAACCGGCTCAAGCGTATGCGCGAGCGTCCCAACCTGGTTCTCAATCTCTTTCCGCCAGAGCGAAATGTTTCTCACCGTGACTGGCATGGCAGCGCCTCCTGTGAAGTCTCATCGAGACCGGATGAAGTGAATACTACGCCCACCTGCGCTTTTGCCCAATCTCCATGGCCCGCCAGACGTGGGCCTGCCCGCCGCAGGCGGGTCCCGGTCTCTGTGTCTGGAATCCTCATTCCATCCAGAATTACCCACCGGTCATCGAAGCCCGCTGCGCGGCGGAGATCCCGATTCCATCGGGACCAGTCACCGTCCTTAACCTCCCATGCCGGATAGAAACTTTCGCGCGCGGCGGGCGTTGCGCTACCGCCTAGCGCTTCCCTAGAATCGGGACACCACAGGCCCTGAATGTCGGCCCCTCCTTCCAATCCGGCGGATCGCCGCTCCTCTTCTGCCACGGCTAGCGCCGGCGGACGCGCCCAGCCTCCTCCTTCCCGCGAACTCATCGCGGCGCAGGAACGGCGCGAGCAGGAGCTGTGGCGGTGGTGTTTGCTGCTGCTCGTGCTGCTGGCCGTGGCGCTGGGCGCGGAGTTTGCCCAGCACCTGGAAGACTTGAACATTCACATCGCCGCGCTGCCCGTGGCCGTCGTCGGGATGATCACCTTGCTGGCGGTGCTCGTGTGGCGGCGGAGGTCGCGCGTGGTGAGCGCGCGCCGCGAACTCGTGGAGGCCCAGACGCAGCAGCTCGCCACGGCCGCTGGCCTGCCCACGGCGCGGGAATTCGAGCGCCTCTACTACGTCATTCAGCGCTCCCAGCAAGGCTACCGCGACCTGATTGACAGCTTTGACGACCCCGTGCTGGCCCTCTCGCTCGACGGCGAAATCCTGGCCGCCAACCGCCGCGTGGTGGAGATTTTCGGCCGGGATTTCACGCAGGTGATTGGCCGCCGCATTGATGAATTCCTGAGCGAGCCATCCCTCTCGGACGCGACCGCGGCCCTGCCCCGTTTTGAGGAGCGGCGGCACTGGTTCGGCGTGTTGCGGGCGCGGCTGAAGCCTTCGGGCGAATTGCGGTTCTACGACTGCGTGCTGCACGCCGTGGTGCGCGACGGCCGCACCGCGGGCGTGAGCTGCCTGGCGCGCGACGTCACTCAGGAGCGTCAAAACGAGGCGCGTTTCTCCGAACTCTTCAATTCCCTCCAGGAGGGCGTGTATTTCACCACGCCGCAGGGTGAAATCCTCGACGCCAACCCCGCGCTCGTGCGCATGCTCGGCTACTCCTCCCGCGAAGACTTGATGGCCACGAACGCAGGGGAGCTGTTCCTGGATCCAAAACAGCGCGCGGCGGAGTCCGCGGCCCTGGAGGAGCAGGGACGGCTGGTGGCGCGGGAAATCGTGCTGCGGAGGAAAGACGGAACACCCGTCACCTGCCTGGATACGAGCACGCTCGTGCGCGACGCCGCCGGCCAGCCCGTCCGCTACCAGGGAATCCTGGTGGATGTCTCCGCGCGGCGGGAGATGGAGCGCTCGCTCCACGAACAGCAGGAATTTGCGCGGCGGCTGATCGAGAGTTTCCCCGACCTGATCGTGGTGCTGGACCGCGAGGGGAAATTCACGTTCGTCAGCAACCGCGTCCGCGAGATGCTCGGCCTCAACCCCTCCGACTTGCTGGGCGTGCGTTCCGGCCTGCGGGCGCATCCCGAGGATCGCGCGCACGTGGAAGCGCTGGTCCAGGAAATCCTGAGCGGCACAAAGACGAACGACACCTTGGAATACCGTTCGCAGCACCGTGACGGCACCTGGCGCATGCTGCGCGCCACCGTGGCGCCGATCGCGGATCCGGACGACGGCAGCATCACCGGAATGATCGCTTCCTTGCGCGACGTCACGGAGCTCAACCGCCTGGAGCAGCAGGTGATGCAGAGCGAAAAACTTGCGGCCATGGGACAGATGATGGCGGGCGTGGCCCACGAGCTGAATAACCCGCTGACCGCCATTCTGGCCGTCAGCGACATGCTCCGCGAGCATTCCGAAGATCCCAGCCATCGCCGGCAGCTCGAGCTGATGCACCAGCAGGCTCGCCGCGCCGCGGACATCGTGCAGGACCTGCTTTCCTTTGCCCGGCCGCCCGCGCCGCGCAAGGGCCGCGTGCAACTGGCGGAAGTGCTGCGCCGCGCCCTCCACCTGCACGAATATTCGCTGCGGCGGAACAACGTGGCCGTGGACTTCCTTCCCGAAAAAGGTATTCCCGACGTGCTCGGAGACTCGAATCAGCTCATCCAGGTGTTCCTGAACCTGGTGGTGAATTCGGAGCAGGCCATCCGCGAGGTGCGCGAGGGCGGCACCATCCGCGTGCGCATGGGGCGCGGGGCGGCGGGAAACTCGAACGTATGGGCTTCCATCCAGGACGATGGGCCGGGCGTCCCCGCGGATATCCTGGAAAAAATCTTCGATCCCTTCTTCACCACCAAACGCCCCGGCCGCGGCACGGGACTCGGGCTGAGCATCTCCCTGGCCATCGTGCGCGAGCACGGGGGCGACATCCAGGTGCAAGCGGCGCCGGGGGGAGGAAGCGTGTTCCTGGTCACGCTGCCTGCGGTCCGCGCCGGCGACGGCGAAGAAAGCGCCGCTCCTGCTGTGTGAATCCGTGGGAGCCGCGCGATTCGATCAGCGGGTGATTGCTCACGGCCGAAATCAGTTTTTCGCCCGCGGGGCGCCGGCCGCGTTCACGCCGAAATCCCACACGTTCAGGTCCATGCCCTTTTCCGGCACGACCTCGATGAAGGCGTACTCTCCGGGCTCAAGCTTCTGTTCGATGGTGTAGCGGTAGGTGCCGCGGGCCACCAACCAGCGCTCCAGCTTCATCTGGTTTTCCTTTGCGCGGGAAGCTCCGGCGATGTCCGTGCTGATTTCGCTGATGAGGCGGGAATTTCCTTGCACGCGGGCGCGAACCAGCGTCACGGCGGGCTCGCGCTGGTCTGCCGTGCGGAAATAGAACTCAGGTTGCGAATCGCTGACCCGCAGCTTGGCGTGCGCTCCCTTCATCTCTACGTTATGTTTCGTGGGCACGACGGGAATGGGTGTGATGATCTGGACAAAGAGGCGTTTCTTGTTGAAATGGGAATCCGCCAGGTCCCGCTGGAGAGAGGCCACCGCCCCGTTGGCGACGACGTAAAATCCCGGATCGTCCGGCAGGTAGACGCCCGGCGCGGCCTCGATGCTCGTATCCACGTCGAGCGAGGCGGCGCGCTCGTGCTGGGCGATGTCCTTCAGTTTTTCATCAATTTGCTTCTTCCGCCCTGCGTCCTCGGCTTCGCCTTTGTGGGTGGCGTCCCAATCCACGAGTTGCTCGGGAATTTCCTCCCATTCCGACCGCTCCACGCTCCAATAGCGCACGCGTGCGCCCTCGATTTTGTATTCGCGGACGAGCAGGAAGTTGCCGTCCTTCAGGAAAATCCGCGTTCCCGGGGGCAGCGGGACGGGAACGGCCGCGCTCGTTTGCGGCGCGAGAGCCGGCGCGGTCTTCTCCTGCGCGGGCGTTTGCGGAGGAGGAGGCGCGACCTGCTGCACGAGCACGAGCGACGCCGGCGCGAGCAGGAGCGGCGCAGCGAGGCAGCGAAGAATCGGGCGCGCGATCATTTTAGAGCGGTTCCAAAAATCTTCGATCCCCTGACCGGCTATCTGGAGGATGCGGGTTGCCTCCGGCGGGTTTTCCAAGCAATGCGCGGCATCAGACTTCAATCTGGACGCCCCGCCAGAAGGCCACGTGATCTTTGATCTGCTTTGCGGCGTCGTTGGGTGCGGGATAGTACCAGGCGGCATCCGCATTGCGTTCGCCGTTCACTTCCACATGGTAGTAGCTCGCGGTGCCTTTCCAGGGGCACTGCGAGGTGGTGGTGCTGGGCTTCAGAAATTCCCGGTGAAGCGATTGCGGCGGGAAGTAGTGATTTCCCTCCAGGAGCACGGTTTGGCCGCTCTCCGCAACCACTACCCCTTTCCAGACTGCTTTTGCCATGGCGAGGACCCTCCCGTCGAATCCGTTCGCTTTCAGACGGCGCTAAAAAGGCTTTGGGCAAAGGGCCATTCCGCATCCACCCACTGCGCTTCGCAGCAGTAACCGGTGCGCTCGCCCATTTGCGAGACTTCGACGCGGTCGTATTTGTGGCTGCTTTCCGTCCAGATGGTTTCGCCAGAGCGGAAGCTGACTTCCAGCGACGCTCGCGGGACGCGCACGGTCTGATCCGCGGTGGAGCGCAGGTGCATTTCAATGCGGCGTTCGGCCGCGTTGAAACCGATGAAGTGCTCGAAGCGAGTCAAATCAAAATCGGCCCCGAGTTCGCGGTTGATGCGCGCGAGCAAATTCAAATTGAACGCCGCGGACACTCCCGCCGGGTCGTCGTAGGCCAGCCGCAAGCGCTGCTCTGACTGTTCGAGATCCGTGCCCAGGAGCAGCGCGTCGCCCGGGACGAGAACGCGGCGCACCTCGCGCAGAAACTGCTCGCCCGCCGGCCGGTCGAAATTCCCAATCGTGCTCCCGAGGAAGAGCACCAGGAGGTGCACGCCGGGCTCGCGGCGCGCGGCGACTTCCAGCAGGCCGTCGAGATACGCGCGTTCGAATCCCACGATGCTGACGGACTCGATCCGCCCCAGGTCCAGTTCGCAGCGGTGCAAAGCGGCGCGCGAAATATCAATGGGGTAGTAATTCACGTTCTGCCTGTTCGAGAGGGCCTCGAGGATCCAGCGCGTCTTCCAGGCCGTGCCGCTGCCCAGCTCGGCAACCACCACCGGCGCGGGCAACCGGCTGACGATCTCCGCGGCGTTCCGCTCCAGCAGCCGGCCGCCGGCACGGCTCAGGCCGTATTCGGGGAGCAGGCAGATCACATCAAAGAGGGCGGAGCCGATTTCGTCGTAGAGATATTTGGAATACAGCTCTTTCTGGCCCGGCTTCGTTAGGCCCGCGCAGACGTCGGCGGCGAAGTCGGCCAGCGCCGCTTCCGTGATGCGTTCCGTGAACATCCGTGCGGCAGTGCTCATGGCTCAATCCTCCACGCAACGGAAAGTCGCGTACCCGTAGGGATAGCGGGGCTGGAACCAGTTGCGGAACGGGCGGCGCAGCAGGCATTCCGCGGTGCGCGCCGATCCGCCCTTCATCACGAAATGGCGCCCGTCGAAGAAATCCGCGGAATAGCCGGGATAGAAAGGAAAAGGCTGGAACCCGGGGAAAGGAGCCAACGGAGTGGAGGTCCACTCCCAGCCGTTGCCGAGAAGGTCCTGGACGCCGAAGGCGCTCGCGCCGGCGGGATGAGCCGCGACCGGCTGGGGGTCCCAGGCCGCGAAATCAAAATTCCCGCGCGTGGGGTCCGGCGGGACGTCTCCCCACGGGTAGATTCGCTCGCCACCGTCCGGCGTTCCGTAGGCCGCGCGGTGCCACTGCGCCTCCGTGGGAAGCGAGCGTCCGGCCCATCGGGCGTAGGCGGCAGCCTCCGCATGGCTCACGTAGACGGGCCAGTCGAGGGGCAGCGGGACGCGCTCGAACATGCCGCGGCAGAACCACTCCTCGCCGGCCAGCTCCCAGAAAACGGGATGGGCCAGCCCGCGCGACTCTTTCCAGCTCCAATCGTCCGCGTTCCACCCTGCGGCGTCGCGATAGCCGCCGGCGCGGACGAATTCGAGGAATTCGGCGTTGGTCACCGGAAGAACGCCGATGCGGAATTCGGGCACCTCCACGACGCTGGTTTCAAATTCGTTGTCCCAGCCGAAGGGGAAGGGCTGGCCGCTGGCAGCGGGCGCCGCGCCGTGGCCATTGCGGCGCGGCTGTCCGAGAGTCGCTGTTCCGCGCGGAATCGTTACGAGGCTCGGTTGCTGCGGAGGGGCGGAAGGGGAGGACGAAGCGGAGCGCCGGCGCTTTTTCTCGTAGGGCAGCCGCTGGAGCAGATAGGCCAGCGTTTCCGCGTGCATCAGACGGTGCTCGATGGCCACGTGCAGAAGAGTGCCGTCGGCCACCAGAGGCGGAAGGGCTTTCATTCCCTCCAGGGCGTGGATTTCGTCGTCCAGGCGCCGGCGCGTGGTGCGGTTGTAGTCGCGGATTTGCGTCTCACGCGGCCAGTCGCCGGGCTGGTCGGTGGGAAGATCGCCCTGCGTCGGGTCGATGCCGAAGGCAAACAATTTGTCGAATGCGGCGTTGTGCGATTCGATGTCGAATTCACTCCTGCCGAGCAGGTTCCAGTCAAATGTTTCCAGGTGGCCCAGGTAGAAAACCAGCCGGTGGCGCTCGGCGATGGGACGCTCGTAAAGCGCCTCGGGAGCCAGCAGCGCGAAGAGCGTATCCGTTTCCTTGCGCGCCTCCTGCAAGCGCCGCAGAAGCGGCTGAAGGGTCTCCGGTTCCATCGTGCGAGAGGACAAGGGTTCACCTGGGGGGATTCGTGGTTATTCTACCACCGGGGCCGGGGGGCGAGAAACGAAACTCGATCCCGCCAAAGCGGGACAAAAAACGAAAATCGGCAGTAGAAGGGCACGGTTACGGCCGTGCCGAAAAGTGGCTGTAGTTCAGGGGCTTCCGCGCCGTTTGCGTCCCGCGTTTTTCGGCGGGAAGCGCCTGAGGTCGGCCAGCCGCCCCCTGCATTAATGGGACTGATTCGAGCGGGAGGAAATCCCGACGCGGGAGCCGGGACCCGCCTGCGGCGGGCGCTCCGGCCTTTGCTGGGGCTCCGACTGTCTGGGGTGGGCTCCCAGGCGACGCGCTAGATCGGGTTGTGCCCCCGGGGCAACAGGGTTCTAAGCGACGCAATTTTCGTCCTCGTGGGTAGGGGCTTGCCCTCCGCATCGAGGACTCCCTCAGGCTTAGCGCCCTTCTTGGCCGGGTCGGAATCTCCCAGGTCGGAGCCGGAAAGGAGCGGACAGCCGCCCTCTGAGCACATCAGGAGGGGCGAGCGGAGGCCAAGACGTCGTATGATCAGGTGCGTGGAGTGCGGGTGCAGATCACTGTCTAGCCCCGGTGGTGACGCTGGCGACCGTCTTCAGCGCGCCGTTCACGGCAGAGACAAGAGGTGAACAAGTTGAGAGAGCGCGCAGATGAGCGAGGTGGCGACACAGGTGGTTAAGTAAGTCCGCAAGCTCGGCCATTTCAAGAAAAGCCGCGGATAAAAGATCAAAACTCCGAATACAATCAGAGCTGCCACCGCGGGAAATGCAAGGAGCATGAGGGGTACCTGAAGTCCGAAGTAGAAGAGGTACAGGCTCGCTAGGCCCCCGGCAAATGCCAACAAGCGCATTCGGTGCGGTCTTCCAGGGGCATCTTTGACCATCGTTTTGATGGCGCTAAGGTAGATCGCCGCGGACGTAATCCCCAACCCTTCAGGCCACCACCATATTGGAGTTGTGAGGCCATAGAAATATATCTCCACGATTTCCCTCTTACTTTTGCGCGCATTTCGAGAAACTGCCCATAGGTCGGCTATTGTTGCCTGGCAAGTACGAATCGGGACCGGTCTCCCGACCGGCGGGTGGCCCTGGCTTTGGTCTCCTCTTTTTATTCTTGACCCCAATCCACGGCGAGAGGATACCACCTCCATAGCTCACCGAGGAGTGATCTCGCGAGCGGCACTCGCCGATCCAATTGGTCTCTTTTGAGGACCGTGCTACAGTCCGCGCTTTCGATGGCTTCCGGACAGGGAGGGGATTCCGATGCGGAGCATGAGGCTGGCGCTGGCGATGATTGTGTTCGGGCTGCTGGCGGGTTTGGCGGCGGCGCAGGCGCAGTTCTGGGACGTGAAGCAGGTGGCGGACGGGGTGTACGCGGCCATCGGGAAGAACGGGGCGTTTGGGAATTGCGCCTTTGTGGTCAATCAGGAGGACGCGCTGGCGGTGGATAGCAGCATGCGCCCGAGCTGGGCGCGGGACCTGGTCCTGCAGATCCAGCGAATGACGGACAAGCCCGTGCGGTACGTGGTGAACACCCACTGGCATCCCGACCACACGCAGGGCAATCAGGCCTACCTGGAGGCTTTCGGACCCAACGTCGAATTCATCGCGCAGCAGTACACGGACGAAGACATCACCGGCAAGGAGATCCCCAACATCCAGAAGGCGCTCACCGACATGCCTGGGCAAATCGCCAAAATGGAGAAGTCGCTGGCGGACGGAAAGGATGCGGAGGGGAATCCGCTGGCGGAAGGGGCTCGCGCGGCCCTGGAGAAGCAATTGGCGGATCAAGAGGCCTACCTCGGCGAGTTGCAGCAGGTGCGGATTCCCCCGCGGACGCTGACGTTTGAACGCAGCCTCACGCTGCACAAGCCCGGCGGGCGGACCATCGAGATACTGAACTTCGGGAAGGGCCATACGCGGGGCGACGCGGTGGTGTTCCTGCCCAAGGAAAAGGTGGTGGTGACCGGCGACCTGCTGACCGGGGGCATCCCGTTCTTCCGCGATTCCTATCCTTCCCACTGGGTGGAAGTCCTCGAATCCGTCCACAAACTCGATTGGACGGTGGCCATTCCCGGCCACGGAGACGTCCAGCAGGGTAAGGGGCAGATCGAAAAGCTGATCGCCTTCATGAACGACCTCGTGGCGCAGGTGAAGGCCGCCGTGGCGCAGGGGAAGAGCCTGGAAGATACAAAGAAGGCCGTGCAAGCCTCGCTCTCCGGCCGGGCTGCGGATTTCCCCATCTATAAGACGCCCGAGGCGTATCAGAGGGCGTTGAATGTGGCGATCGAAAGGTGCTGGATGGAAGCTTCGGGGATGATTGCAGAGTAGGGTGGGTGTGGCACTGGAACGGCGAGTGGATGGGGGACAGGCGCTTCGCCCGCTGCCGCGGGCTCAGGGTGGACAGGCAAGAATGCCTGTCCTACTAGTGCTGGAGGCGATGGCGGAGGACGGAGAGGATCATCAGGTCGGACAGGGTAAACAGCAGGTGGCCTGCGGAGACGCCCGCGGCTTGCGCCGCGTCCGCGGCGCGGGAGAGGAAGCCGAGATGCCTCACCCGGGCCAGCTCACGCACTTCGTCGAGGGCGGCTCCGAACAGACTGGCCACTTCCACATCGGTGAAGAACTTTTGACTGGCACGTACGCGCAACATGCTGGGCTCCATCGCCGCGCGGGCAATCTCCAGAATACGCCGCGACGCATTCTTCAGAGCAACCCAAGTGCCACTCGAATGACCAAAGGCGCGTTAGCTGATTCGCGTCCTGCAAAGCGCCAATTCTGCGCGGGATACGCGGCCCGGCAGTGCAGTTGCTCCTGCGCAGTTTTGCCGCTCCAGGTTACGGGGACATGTCGCAGTGATGAAACTTTTCCCTAACTCTGGAAGGTTTTTCCGATTTCACGGATTTGCTTGGTGTGGCGGATTTCGTGGTACGCCAGCACGCGCATCCAGTCGTACAGGTTCAGGCTGCCCAGGAAGGGATGGGTCCTGCGGAAGGGAGCCAGGTCGCGCGAGGAGTGCTGGGCGAGGAGCTTGAGCGTGCGAGCGCGCGCCGCGGAATAGCCCTCGAGCGCCTCCTCGCGCTCTCGGACGAGCGAAAAGTCGAGGGGTACCGGGGTCTTCCGCTTGATTCCCCGCCAGGAGGTGAGAGCGACGGGGACATGGACTCGTTTCCAGAGCGGATGTTTGCCCGGCTTGCGAGAGAGTTCTTCGCGGGCGCCGGTCCAGACGGCTGTCTCGACCATGGTCAGGTGGGCGAGGACTTCCCCGGCCGACCAGCGGCCCTTGCCGGGGGCCCGCTTCCAGCGACTTGCCGGCAGCTCCGCGCAGGCTTCGAGCAGGTCCAGGTGGGCCCGGTTGAGCAGTTCGACGATGGCGGCGACGTCTCGCATTTCAGACCTTACTATGGCTCACTTTTGCGCTCCCGGAGCGGAAATTGCCGCGGGGCTACTCGCCCCGCGGTACAACTGGGACTCGGAGCGCAGCCTGAAAGGCTACGCTACTGGGGGTCCGCCGCGGGGGACCCAGCGCTACAAGTCGAAACTGCAACTGGGCTGAAGCCCAGCGCTACAACTGGAAACCGCCGGAGGCTTCGAAGGCGCGGGCCAGGCGCAGCACACGGCCCTCCTCAAAGTGGGGCCCGATGATCTGGAGTCCCACTGGAAGCGTCCCAGATACCTTACCGCAAGGGACGGAAATCGCCGTCACGCCGGCCAGCGAGCCGGTGACCGTGTAGATGTCCGCCAGGTACATGGAGAGCGGGTCGGCGGTGCGCTCGCCCAGGCGGAAGGCGGTGACCGGGGAGGTGGGCGTGAGGATCAGGTCCACCTGCTGGAAGGCCCGGTCGAAGTCGCCTTTGATGAGCGTGCGCACCTTTTGCGCCTTCAGGTAGTACGCGTCGTAGTATCCGGCGGAAAGCGCGTAGGTGCCCAGCATGATGCGGCGCTTCACCTCCGGGCCGAAGCCCGCACCACGCGTTTTGCGGTACATCTCGCCCAGCGTCGCGCCGGGGACGCGCAGGCCGTAGCGCACGCCGTCAAAGCGGGCCAGGTTCGAGCTGGCTTCCGCGGTGGCGATCAGGTAATAGGCCGGGACGGCATAGGCGGTGTGGCGCATCTCGATGGGCGCCGGGATGCAGCCCAGATCCTTGAGCCGGGCGATGCCGGCTTCCACCTTCTGGCGGACGGCGGAGTCGAGCCCCTCGCCGAAGTATTCGGCTGGGATGCCCAGGCGCAGGCCTTTTACCGGAGCGTCGAGGCCGGTGGAGTAGGCGGGCACGGGATGGCCGGCGGAGGTGGCGTCCAGCGGGTCGCGCCCGGCAATCACTTCCATCACGCGGGCCACATCTTCGACGGTGCGCGCGAACGGGCCGATGCGGTCGAGCGACGAGGCGAAGGCGATGAGCCCGTAGCGCGAGACGCGGCCGTAGGTCGGCATCATGGCCGGCACGCCGCACAGGGCGCCGGGCTGGCGGATGGAGCCGCCGGTGTCCGTCCCCAGCGCAACCACGGCTAGGCCGGCCGCTACGGCCGCGGCCGAGCCGCCGCTGGAGCCGCCGGGCACGCGGTCGGGAGCCACGGGGTTGCGGACGGGGCCGAAGGCCGAGTTTTCGTTCGAGCTGCCCATGGCGAATTCGTCGCAGTTCGTTTTGCCGAGGAAGATAGCGCCGGCGCGGTCCAGGCGTTCGATGGCGGTGGCGTCGTAGGGCGGGACGTAGCCCTTCAGGATCTTTGAGCCGGCGGTGGTCTCCGTGCCGCGGGTGTTCAGCACGTCTTTGAGGGCTGTGGGGACGCCGGCGAGGGGAGGCAGCGGCTCGCCGCGGGCGATTTTGGCGTCAATTGCGTCGGCCTGGGCAAAGGCGCGCTCGGGGGAAAGCGCGAGGAAGGCGTTCAGCCGCGGGTTGTCTCTCTCGATCCGGGCATAGAACCCTTTCGTGAGGTCGCGGGCGGAGATTTGCTTGGATTCGAGCGCGCGGCGGATGGACGGGATGGTCCAGCCGTTCGGCGCCGTGGAAGTGGGAGGGGTGGTCATGTTTTGCTCGGCCCATTCATCCGGCTGGATCACTCTCCCCGCTCGATGACCTTCGGGACGCGGAAATAGGGAGGCTGCGCGTCCAGGGCTTCCGGCGCGCGGCGGACGACCTGGCCGATGATGGCGGCATCGCGCGCCACGTCCTCGCGCAGGTGCTGCTGTGCTACAGGATCCGTTTCCTCCGGCCGTTCCGCAGCCAGCACCTGGGCCAGCGGCTCGACGGCTGATGTGTCGAGCTCGTTCAGCTTCTCGCAGTAGGACAGGATCGAGCCGAGCTGAGCCCCGTAGGTTTCGATTTCGGCCTCGGTCAGTTCGAGATTGGCCAGCTCGGCGACCCGGAGGACGTCATCTTTGGTGATCTTCATGGAGTCCCTATTCTATCGCATTGGGCAGCCGCAATTGGTGAGGGTGGATCGGGGTCAGCGGGCCCTGGAATCTGTCGGGTGAAGGGTCGCTTGGTTATTGTCTTGCTTTTTCGACGGGAAGAATGCCCAAGCGGCGGACGAAGTCCGAGTATCTCGGATCCGCATGAAGAGGTTCGAATTCCATTCGGGCGTTGAGGAGGATCAATGCACCCTCGCGGTATGCGAAAGCCTTTTCCAGCCATGCGAACGCCTGGTCTTTTTCCCCCAGTACGGAAAACATCTGGGCAGCATCAATCGCAACATCGTCCCTGTTCTTCGCCACATTCAGTATGTTTTGGAGGATCGCTTCGGACTTATTTCTATCGCCTGCAAGAGCATAGACTACGCCGAGTTTGGTTAACGCCCATGTATTCCCGGCGTTGAGAGCCAGGGCCTTCTGGAGATCGGAGACGGCCATCTGATAGTCTCTCGTTCCGACGTGGGAGTCTGCCAGGCACATGTAGGCGGGCGCGAAATTGGGATCCAGTTCCAGGGCTCTTTCTGCCTGCGCCTTCGATGAGTCGAACCGCCGCGCGTAGCCGAGAATTTCTGAAGTATCCGCCATAATGATGAGGGAGAGCGGATCGGCTTTTTGAGCGAATGCTAGTTGCTCCAGGGCCTCGCCAATTTTGCCTTGAGACGCGAACCAGAATGCATACCACTCGTGAGCCGTGGCGTAGTTCGGATTCAGTTCAAGAGCGCGATGGTACTCGCTCTCGGAGCCGGGCCAGTCCCAATCGAAGTGCATTTTCACAAATGCGAGCGAAGTATGGGCTTCGGCCAGGGAGTCATCGAGCTGCAATGCCTTGAGGGCCGCTTCCTTGGCTTTGGGCATTGCCTGGCTTCTGGGTATCGAGGGATTCCAGGAGGAGCCCAGGAGAGCGTAGGCGTCGGCAAGACCCGCGTAAGCCGGAGCGTACCCGGGATCAGCGGCAATGGCCCGCTGGAAGGAATCGATGGCCTTCGCATAGGCGTCCATGGTCCGCTTGTTCCAGAAGTAGCGTCCCTTCAAATAGAGCTCATAGACGCGCGGATCGGTGGCAGGAGGATTCGCCAGCCGGGCGCTTTCCGCGGGGGTCAGCCGGAGCTGGACTTCCTTGGCGACCGCTCCGGCGACATCGCTCTCCAAGGTTAAAATGTCGCGCAGGTTGCGGTCGTAATTCTTTGCCCATACATGCGTGTCATCTTTCACCTGAATCAATTGCGCAGTGATGCGGACACGGTCACCTTCGCGGCGAACGCTCCCCTCCAAGATGTAATCCACACCCAGTTCACGGGCGATCTGCCGGGTGTCCTTATGGGCGTCTTTGTATTGCATGGCGGAAGTGCGGGCGATGATTCCCAGGCGGCTCGGCTCCAGGCTGCCTAGCTGAGTGATCATTTCCTCGGTGAGGCCCTCACTGATGTATTCCTGCTGGGGATCGCCACTCAGATTTTCGAAGGGCAGGACCGCCAGCATGACCTTTCCAGTTTCCGGGCGTGCAGGAGTCCAGATCCGGTTGCGTGCGAAGAAGATTACAGCGGCGACCGCCAATGCCGCTGCGAGTGTCAGCGCAATGATTCGACGAGGCTGTGCACGGGCGCCCGTAGCACCGGAGAAGGCCGGCGGAGCGGCCTGCGCCGCTGCAGCCTCGTTTCCAGCGGGGGTGGCGTCAATTCGCTTTACATCTTGCGTGAAGCGGTAACCGTGACGAGGAACAGTTTCGATATACGCGCGTCCATCGGGCGCGTCTCCCAGGATCTTCCGCAACTGGAAAACGTGTTGTGAGAGGTTGGATTCATCGACAAAGGTGCCGGGCCAAACCTGCCGTATCATTTCTTCCTTCGCCAAGGAGTGGCCGGGATTCTGGACCAGGAAAGCCAGGATTTCGAAGGCCTTCGGAGTAAGGGCAATCGGTTTACCGTCGCGACGGAGGGCCCGTTCTCCCAGATCCAAACAAAACGGGCCGAAGTCGTAAGTCGGTTTGGATTCCGGGGGCATGGGGCTAGATGAGCAATTCACCGGATCTTGACCGGTGGTCGTCGAGTGCGGGGTGCTGAGGCATTATATGCAGTTCTCACTTCGGGAGCCACCAAATGCCCGAAAGTGAAACATCTTGCATATTTGGGGAACACCCGGGGCTAATCCGGAGGGTTCGGATGTCTCCAATCTTCCGTGAGCCGCTTTGACTTAGCACATCGTTCAAGAGAATGAGCGCTCACAAAATTAATAATGATCCGAATTTCCTCTGCCCACCGCACACAACGGAACGTTCCCTGATTCAAAACAAATTAATCACAATTTGAGTGCTGGCAGCCCGGCCTCCTCCCAAGCGCGCATCTGGATTGCACTGTATTCAGCATGGCTACGAGCCATGCTGCCATCTGCGCCCACTCAGGTCAGGAGAACGAGCGAGCGCAGGGTGTGCAAGACAGCCGGGAAATCTACCGCCGGGGAGAAACGAGAGGCTGGACTCCCGCGGAAGTTGGAGGGAAATGATGCTGGTAGCTGGTAAATCCGCGCACTTCACCGCCGGCCCTGCACTCCCGCTTATCGATTTCCAAGGACCGCGAGTCAATTCCGGCGCCGGCCTGCGGCAGGTCCGGGGGTTGGGAGAGCGCGCGGGGTGGCATCGGAAGGATTGGGTGTCTCCGCTGCTCTGTGTGGCGGTTTGTGCAGCGATGATGTTCTGCGGGACTCCGCCAGCGAATGCCCAAGCACCATCACAAGGGTTGCTGGGCGGTTACATGGAGTTGTCCACCGTAGCAGACGGATCGGGCGGCTTTGTTTTCGGGCCGGGGCAGATCGTAACCATCGACGGGGTGATTCCGCACGTTTACAACGGCGGCTGCGCGTCCATGTTCATAACCAACAAATTCCCAAAACCTTTCCTGGAAATCTATCCGGTAGCGGATTTTTACCTCATGAAAGATGACGGAACCCCTTTACAGCTTTTAGATAAGCTTACCGACGTGAACAAAACGCCAAACACGATTATCGGTTTGTCGGACGGCTCATTCGTGGATGAGATTGTGGCCATCACGATGCCGGCCGGGAATACCGGCGCAGGCAAGTACCGGATTGTAATGGACGTGTGCCAGACCGGTGTTTACGATGTGGGTGACATCGTGCTAGGCGATGCTTCCCAAACGGGTTTCATCGTCCAGGAGCCAGCGGTCTTGCCGCCTTTGGACCTCAGCCCCATAAAAACCAGTGCCAGCGCATATGTATCTGCCTTGTCGGACACGAAGATCGGTCCTTCGGGCGCTCAGATAACCATCCCGGGAGGTTGCTCGCTGTATAAGAAGCTGGGCCAGAAGGTGCCCGCAGCCACGTTGCTAGCCGGGTTGTTCCAAACCACCCTCACTTACTGCGCTGACCTCATCGGACATTACCAAGGACTGGCCGCCGATCCTCCTGACCCGAACTACAAAGTATTCGCGGAATTAGGCAGTATCGGGTATGGATCGTTTTCTGCCAGCACGCCGCTGGAGCGTGCCGCGAGGACGCTGGCCAACGCCCTGGCCGATCAGGATGCCGCGAGCAACGCTTTTCTGAACTCCCTTCAAAAATTTCAGGGCGCGCAACAGGCCGGCGACGATGAGTGGTCCCTGCTGCAGCTCATGCAGATGAATAA
>Ga0074044_10001385_pt1 | contig 21956 bp, 23 predicted proteins | sample BogForMeECP23OM1_FD_94443 | JGI IMG/M metagenome (GOLD analysis project Ga0074044, IMG submission 94443) | Bog forest soil microbial communities from Calvert Island, British Columbia, Canada - Bog Forest MetaG ECP23OM1 | ecosystem: Environmental > Terrestrial > Soil > Wetlands ...
GTCCACGAACGGGTTCAAGCACAGTTCGGCGCGGCCGCATCGGCTTACACGACCAGTGCGGGACACGGCGATCCGACGCTTCTGCGGCGGGTCATCGAGCTGGCGCGCCCCCAGCCGGGCGACCGCGCGCTCGATATTGCGACCGGCGCGGGACATACCGCGCTCGCGCTCGCGCCCCAGGTGGCGGAAGTAGTGGCATTCGACCTCACGCAGCAGATGCTCGACGAAACCGCGCGCAACGCTGCCGCGCGAGGCGTCATGAATGTCGTGACGCGGCAAGGCGCGGCAGAAAAGCTGCCTTTCGCCGACGCGAGTTTCGAAATCGTCGCCGTCCGCCAGGCACCTCATCACTATGCCGACATCCGCGCCGCGATCCGCGAGATGGCGCGCGTGGTGAAACCACAAGGCCGCGTCGTAATCATCGACAGCCGGGCGCCCGAAGCTGACGAACTGGACCGCGCGTACAACTATATCGAAAAACTGCGCGACCCTTCGCACGTGCGCAATTGGCGGCCCAGCGAATGGCGCGCGATGGTCGAAGCGGCGGGACTACGGATTATCGCCGAGCATCTGGACTTTTACACCGAGAACGGTCGTCCGATGGATTTCGACACGTGGACCCAAAGAATGAAAACGTCACCGGCCTCCGTCGCCGAGCTGACGAGCTTGTTTCGCACGGCGTCACCGGCGCTGGTCGAGGCGCTCAGAATCGAAATCGTCGATGGCAAGATCGGGTTTTGCGTACCGCAGATCGCGATCGCGGCGACCAAGGATTAACCACAAAGACACCAAGAAGAGAGAGCTCGATTCCTTCTCCCTTCCGCCCCTGGTGCCCTGGTGGTGAAGCTTTCCCGCTTTGCCGAAAGTGAAAGGATGACCGATAATATGGAATTCACTCAGGTTCGGAGGCTCGTGTAGATGGCGGCTCAGACGCTTTTCGAAAAAATCTGGAACGACCACGCGGTCGTGGAAAAACCCGGGGAGCCTGCCCTCCTCTACATCGACCTGCACCTCATCCACGAAGTCACCTCACCGCAGGCGTTCGAGTCGTTGCGCGACACGGGGCGCAAGGTCCGCGAGCTGCGGCGCACGTTCGCGACCCTCGATCACAACATCCCGACCATCGACCAGCTCAAGCCGATCGCGGACCCGGACTCGCGCCTGCAAGTCGAGATGATGCGCAAGAACTGCCGCGAGTTCGGCATCACGCTTTTCGATCTGGGATCGCACGAGCAGGGTATCGTCCATGTGATCGGTCCCGAGCTGGGCCTTTCGCAACCGGGCGCCACCATCGTATGCGGCGACAGTCACACTTCGACGCACGGCGCGCTGGGCGCGCTCGCCTTTGGAATCGGCACCAGCGAAGTGGAGCACGTGCTCGCCACGCAATGCCTGTGGCAGGCGAAACCCAGAACTTTCGAAATTCGCGTCGACGGCAAGGCCGGCCTGGGAGTCACCGCCAAGGATTTGATTTTGGGCATCATCGGGCGCATCGGCACCGACGGCGCCACCGGATGCGTAGTTGAATATCGCGGCGAAGCGATCGAGGCGCTGTCGGTCGAAGAGCGCATGACCGTATGCAACATGTCGATCGAGGCGGGCGCACGCGCCGGGATGATCGCCGCGGATGCGAAGACCGTCGAGTATCTGCGCGGCCGCCGCTATGTCCCCCAGGGCGCCGAATTCGATGCGATGGCGAAGCGATGGCTCACGATGCGAACCGATGACGGTGCTCGCTTCGACCGCAGCGTCGGTTTCGATGCGCCCAGCTTCGCGCCGCAAGTCACCTGGGGCACCAATCCCGGCATGGTCACGGACGTGACCGGCAAGGTTCCCGATCCCGCGGCAATTTCGGACGCCACCGACCGCAACACGGTCGAGCGCGCGCTGGAATACATGGGGCTCAAGGGAGGAGTGCCAATCGAGGACATCAGCATCGACCGGGTCTTCATCGGATCGTGCACCAATTCCCGAATCACCGATCTGCGTGCCGCGGCAGGAATCGTGAAAGGCAAGAAAGTAGCGGGCAGCGTGCACGCGATGGTGGTGCCGGGCTCGCAGGAAGTCAAAGCGGAAGCGGAGAAGGAGGGGCTCGACCGCGTCTTCACCGAAGCGGGCTTTGAATGGCGCGAGGCGGGATGCTCGATGTGCCTGGGCATGAATCCCGACATCCTGCAGCCGGGTGAGCGATGCGCCAGCACCTCGAATCGCAACTTCGAAGGTCGCCAGGGCAAGGGCGGCCGCACTCATCTGGTGAGCCCGCAGATGGCCGCGGCGGCAGCGATCGCGGGGCATTTTGTCGACATCCGCGAATGGGTGAAGTAGGAGAGTCGGATGCAAGCGTTCAAGAGTTTTACCGGCCTGGCGGCGCCGCTCGATCGCGCCAACGTCGATACCGATCAGATTATCCCAAAGCAGTTCCTGAAGGCTGTCGTGCGCGGCGGCCTCGACAGAGGCTTGTTTTTCGATTGGCGGCTCAATGTGGACGGATCGGAGAATCGCGATTTCATTCTGAACAAACCCCGCTACCGCGACGCATCGATTCTGGTGGCGCGGCAGAACTTCGGCTCCGGAAGCTCACGCGAGCATGCGGTCTGGGCGCTCATGGATTTCGGCTTCAAGGCGGTTATAGCACCGTCCTTCGCCGACATCTTCCGCAACAACAGCATGAAGAACGGCTTGCTGCCGATAATCCTGAAGCCCGACGAAGTCGAAGCGCTGCTACGCGCGATTTCGAAGTACGAAGGCTACCAGTTGAAAATCGAGCTCGAAGGACAGACCGTTACCGACGACTTCGGATGGTCCGCGCGGTTCGAGATCGACGCCTTCCAGAAGAAGTGCCTGCTCGAAGGCCTGGACGACATCGCACTGACTCTGGTGCATGAAAAGGAAATCGCGGCGTACGAAGCGAAGCATCCGGTGGCGTATCGGGCTTAGGATACGCGAAACTGGCGGTGATGGTTGCGAGACCAATTCTTTTCTGCGCCTTGATGGCCGGTGTACCGTCGGGATGCTGGTTCACGTCCGTTCCGGAAGGCACTACTGAATCCAATTGTCAGACCAACAGCTATGGGATGTTGCTGATGTCCACCAGCAACACGTCATGTCCTCAGCAGACACCGGTTGCCCAGGCCTCTCCGAGTACGAAGCAGTAATTTATCGCGCGGCGGCGCGATCGCTCATCCAAGCGGCATTTTTCTGCGATAATCGGGGCGATGGCAGCGCCCGCCACAATTACCGCTGAACCTGCGCACGCCGGGATGCGGCTCGATGTGTTCGTGTCGGCGCATCTCGCGCCCGAATATTCACGCTCGCAGGTCGCGCGGATGATCAAGGCGGGCCTGGTAACGGTGAACGGCGGCGCCGCGAGGGCATCGAGCGGCATACGTCTGGGCGATCGAATCGAGATTGCGGCGCCTTCCGTGCCGATGCCGCCGCAATCCACCGGCGATGCGCCCGCGATCGACGTGCTCGCCGCCGATGATGAATTCATCGTCGTCAACAAACCCGCCGGCATGACGGTCCATCCCGCGCCGGGACATCCGGATGCGACCCTGGTCGATGCGCTGCTGGCCCGGTTTCCGGAGCTGGCGGCGATGGCCGAGCCTGACGGCGTGCTCCGCCCGGGAATCGTGCATCGCCTCGACAAGGAAACCTCGGGCGTGATGGTCGTGGCGCGGACTCCGTTCGCGCGGACGGCCTTGGCGGGGCAGTTCAAGGAGCGGATCGTCCGGAAGACCTACCTCGCGATTGTGCGCGGCGTGCTCGCGCGCGACCAGGTGACGATCGCGCGCCCGATTGGGCGCCATCCGATTGAGCGCAAGCGGATGTCTACCGTGTCGCATGCGGCGCGCGACGCGGTGAGCCACGTCACCGTGCTGGCGCGATTTCCCGGCAGCTCGCGCCACAACCACGGCGCGACGCTGGTGCGCGTCCGTCCCGAAACGGGCCGGACGCATCAGATTCGCGTGCATCTCGCGTCGATTGGCCACCCCTGCCTTGGCGATCATCTATACGGCCGCGGCGCAGGCGCATCGGGGTCGCAGCCAGCGGCGCCAGGATTCAAGCGCCAGGCGCTGCACGCGCTCGCCCTTTCGATAGTCCATCCGCGCACGGGCGCCCGGCTCGAATTCGTAACGCCACTGCCCGCAGATTTCGCCGAGTTCCTGAGCACCCGCGGCGTCGCAGCGAATGACGCAGAGCTGCGGCGCTGGATCGATTCGGCATAAGCCCTCCTCTGGAGTTCCACATAAAAGACGCCGCCGGGAGCCGTTGCACTCGCGGACTCGCGCAGGGCAGGCTCTGGCGCCACTCGGAAAAAAGGTCGCTTCTACACCTGGAGTGGGGCCGGCGTCTCGCCGGAGACGCCTAGCGTCCAATCCTGACCAGGACGCAAAAGCAAAAAATCCCGTTGACACGGCGTTGCGGCTTGGGTAGCGTTTCAGTGGAGCTTCCGCACCAAGGACGCTGTGGCGGGGTTGAGGAGAGAGTCCCCCGTCCCCAAGCGGCCCGCTATTCCGAACTCAAGGCGTTCTCGTTCCGAATCCCGACCGCTTGGGGCAAGTGACAACAAAGGGTATTGCGCTTCGCGCGATCCCGTCCGTGAAAACGTCGCTAACCTGCGGCGCGCAATTTTGTCGGCGCGGCAGCGATCACAAGTAAAACGAGGAATTCAGGTTGCGGGGAAGGCACATGGCTAAAGGCAGAGGCACGGCGCGCAGTGAGAGCCACGATCATCTCGATATCGCCCCACCGCGTCAGGTTCAAACGGTACACGCCGAACCGCTGATAGTGATCAGCGACGACGGAGTGCTCAACCTCAAAGCGCTCAAGGGCGCAAAGATCACCGAGCTGGCGCAGATGGCGCGCGACTTCAACGTCGATGGCGCCACCAATATGCGCAAGCAGGAGATGATCTTCGCCATCCTGCAGGCGCAGGCCGCCAAGAATGGTGCGATTCTCGGCGAAGGCGTGCTGGAAATCCTGCCCGACGGCTTCGGCTTCCTGCGCGCGCCCGACTACAACTATCTGCCCGGCCCCGACGACATCTACATCTCGCCGAGCCAGATTCGGAAGTTCAACCTGCGCACCGGGGATATCGTTTCGGGCCTCATCCGGCCACCCAAGGAAGGCGAGCGCTACTTCGCGCTGCTCAAGGTTGAATCGATCAACTTTGAAGACCCGGAAAAGGCGCGCGACAAGATCCTGTTCGACAATCTGACGCCGCTCTATCCGCAGGAACGCCTCAAGCTCGAATACGACCACGAGGACCTGACCACCCGCATCATCGACCTGGTCGCGCCAATCGGCAAAGGCCAGCGCGGATTGGTCGTCGCCGCGCCGTTCACCGGCAAGACGATGATGTTGCAGGCGATCGCGAAGGCGATCGCGCACAACCATCCCGAGGTCGTGCTCATCGTGCTGCTCGTCGATGAGCGTCCCGAAGAAGTGACCGACATGCTGCGCTCAGTGCAGGGTGAAGTCGTAAGCTCCACCTTCGATGAGCCCGCCACGCGTCACGTGCAGGTCGCCGAGATGGTCATCGAAAAGGCCCGGCGCCTGGTCGAGCACGGCCGCGACGTCGTCATCCTGCTCGATTCGATCACGCGCCTTGCGCGCGCTTACAACACCGTGGTTCCGCCGTCGGGAAAAATTCTCTCCGGCGGCGTCGACTCCAACGCGCTGCACAAGCCCAAGAAGTTTTTTGGCGCCGCCCGCAACACCGAAGATGGCGGCAGCCTGACGATTATCGCGACTGCGCTGGTCGACACCGGCAGCCGGATGGACGAAGTCATTTTCGAAGAGTTCAAGGGCACCGGTAACCAGCAAGTGTCGCTCGACCGCCGCCTCCTGGAAAAGCGCATCTTCCCGACCATCGACATCCAGCGATCCACCACTCGTAAGGAGGAGTTGTTGCTGCCGCGCACCACGCTCAACCGCATATGGATTTTGCGCAAGCTGCTTTCGCAGTTGAACGCGGTCGAGGCGATGGAATTCCTCATCGACAAGATGCAGGGAACCAAGACCAACGAGGAATTCCTGGAATCGATGAACGCCTAGCAGGCCGCCGAGAAGGGGCTTTTACCGCCTGCTCCACCGCGCTTTGACCGGGCAGCGCGTCCTGATAATAATGGACGGTTAACCACAGCCGTTATAAGAGGTTGCGAAACAGCACATGACCGAGATCAGCATGAAGCAGCTACTGGAGGCCGGGGTCCATTTCGGCCACCAGACCAGCCGCTGGAATCCGAAGATGAAGCCGTACATCTTCGGCGCCCGCAACGGAATTTACATCATCGACCTTCAGCAGACCGTCAAGATGTTCCGGCAGACCTACGACTTTGCGCGCGATCTGGCCGCGCAGGGCGGAACGATTCTGTTCGTCGGCACCAAAAAGCAGGCCCAGGATATCGTCAAAGAAGAAGCCGAGCGCTGCGGGATGTTTTACGTGAACAACCGATGGCTGGGCGGCATGCTCACCAACTTCCAGACCATCCGCGCCTCGATCGACCGGCTCAAGAAGCTCGAGGAAATCCTGGCCGATCCCGAAATGATCCGCGCGCTCACCAAGAAAGAAATGAGCGAGAACGACCGCGAGCATGCCAAGCTGATGGGGACGCTGGCGGGCATCAAGAACATGCGCAAGCTGCCTGACGCGCTTTGGGTAATCGATACCAAGAAAGAAGATATTGCCGTCGCAGAGGCCAACCGGCTCAGCATCCCGGTGGCAGCGGTCGTCGATACCAATTGCGATCCCGACCTGATTTCGTATCGGATTCCGGGCAACGATGATGCCATCCGCGCGATCAAGCTGTTCACCGCCGCGGTCGCCGACGCGGTACTCGAGGGCAAGCAGCTCGCTGAGGAACGGCAGAAGGGCCAGGACGACGGAGGACCGAGCGGCGGAGGCGGCGCACCGGCGGAGTCGCCCAACGCGGTCTGACGCGCGTAGCGCGCTGCGATTTTCATGCTCCGCCGGCCGCGTGACCACGTTCATGCCGCCGGCGGAGCCATAAAACACCACGATTTTTCTTAGGACATCCGGATAATGGAAATAGACGCGAAGCTGGTTAGGGAGCTGCGCGAGAAGACCGGCGCAGGAGTGATGGATTGCAAGAAGGCGCTGGCCGAGACCGGCGGCGACCTCGACAAGGCGGTTGTGTGGCTGCGCGAGAAGGGAATCGCGGCGGCGCAGAAGCGCTCGGGCCGGGTCGCATCCGAAGGCAGCGTCGGTTCGTATATTCATGCAGGTGGCAAGCTGGGCGTGCTGGTCGAAGTCAATTGCGAAACTGACTTCGCCGCCAAGGGCCCCGACTTTCAGACGCTGGTGAAGGAAATCGCGATGCAGATTGCCGCGACCAACCCGCGCTGCGTCCGGCGCGAAGAGCTCGCGCCCGAGATTATCGAACAGGAACGCCAGATTTACGCACAGCAGTCCGCCGGCAAGCCTGAAAACGTGATCAACAAAATAGTCGACGGCAAGCTCGACAAGTTCTACAAAGAAGTCTGCCTGCTCGAGCAGAGCTGGGTGCGCGATCCGAATCGGACCATCACCGATCTCATCGGCGAGTATACTGCCAAGATCGGCGAGAAGCTCGACATACGCCGCTTCGTGCGCTTTCAGCTCGGCGAGGCAGTTGAGCAGAAAAACGCGGCCTGATCGGCTGCTCAGAGAGACGCGCGATCGGAGAGGAAGAAGAACGATGGATGAGGTTGAAAGCGTTTCGGTAAACAAACCCCGCTTCAATCGAGTTCTGCTCAAGCTCTCCGGCGAGGCGCTCGCCCCCGAACATCAGAACGGCGTCGACCTCGACGCGCTCGCCAACATCGCGCTCGAAATCAAGGAAATCAGCGACCTCGGCATCCAGCTTGCGATCGTAATCGGCGCCGGCAATTTCATCCGCGGCAGTGAATACGAGGCGCGGGGCATGGACCGGTCGACCGCGGACCAGATGGGCATGCTCGCGACGGTCATCAACGCCCTCGCCCTGCAGAACGCGCTCGAACATGCCAATGTCACGACGCGCGTGCTCTCCGCCCTAGAGATGCAGGCGGTGTGCGAACCGTACATCCGCCGACGCGCGGTGCGCCACCTGGAAAAGGGCCGGGTGGTAATCTTCGCGGCAGGGACGGGAAATCCGTACTTCACCACCGACACTGCCGCCAGCCTGCGTGCGCTCGAAATAGGCGCCCAGGTCATTCTTAAGGCAAGCCATCACGTCGATGGCGTATACGATCGCGATCCGCTCAAGGAGCCGAACGCCACCAAGTTCGACCGGCTCACCTACCGCGAAGTTCTCCAGCGCAACTTGAAGGTGATGGACTCCACCGCTATTTCGATGTGCATGGACAATGAACTGCCCATAGTCGTGTTCAATTTGCGCAAACCGGGTAATATAAGAAGGGCTGTCACGGGCGAGACGATCGGGACCTGGGTGGAGAGCAGTAAGGCGTCATGACGGGCGAAGTAGTCGAAATGGCGCGCAAGGAAATGGAGAAGACCCTAGAGGCCTTCAAGCACGAACTTGCGCGAGTGCGGACCGGACGCGCCTCCACCGCGCTAATCGAAAATCTTCAGGTGAACTATTACGGCGCCAAGACTCCGCTGCGCTCTCTGGCGGGACTCGCGGCGCCCGAGGCGCGGCTTCTCGTCATCACGCCATACGACAAGTCCTCGCTGCACGATATCGAAAAAGCGATTCAGACTTCGGACCTTGGCCTCGTGCCGATGAATGACGGCAAGCTGATCCGGATACCGATTCCCGAACTCACCGAAGAGCGCCGGAAAGATCTGGTGAAGCACGTGCGCAAGATCGGCGAGGAATTCCGCGTGGGTGTGCGCAATCATCGCCGCGACGCCAACGACATGCTCAAGGACCTGCACAAGGAAAAGCAGATTGCCGACGACGACATGCGGTCGGGCGAAGCCAAGGTGCAGCAGTTCACGACCGATTTCGTGGAGAGGATCGACAAGGTGCTGGCCGCCAAGGAAGCGGAGATCATGGAGGTCTGACAGCGGTTCGCGCCCGCGGCCCAAACTCGCTGACAGTTCCAGTGGCTATTTCACTCCCACTAAGTGATTTTCCGGAGCTTTCACTCGACCCGTCGCGGCTGCCGCGCCACGTTGCGATCGTGATGGACGGGAATGGGCGATGGGCACGACGGCGCGGGCTTGGCCGCAACGAGGGCCATCGCCGCGGCAAGGACTCCGTGCGCGCCGTCGTCGAGGCGGCGCGTGAGCTGGGCATTCCTTACCTGACCCTGTTCGCGTTTTCGGCCGAAAACTGGCTGCGCCCATCCACCGAAGTAAACTTCCTGATGCAGTTGTTTCATCGCTATCTGGTGACGGAGACCAAGCGCCTGATGAAGCGCGGCATCCGGATTCTCGCGCTGGGCGACACCGAGCGGCTGCCCGGGCGCCTGCGTCAGGTGCTGGCCGAAACCGTGGATGCGACCCAGGCGAACGGCGCGATGACGGTTGCGCTTGCGCTCTCGTACGGCGGGCGCCAGGACATCGTGAACGCGACTCGCAAGATCGCCAAAGCGGTGGCCGCGGGCGAAATGACTCCGGATCAAATCGATCAAGGCGTGATCGAGCGGGCGCTGACCACCGGCGGCATGCCCGATCCCGATTTGCTGATTCGCACCTCCGGCGAGTTGCGCGTCTCCAATTTCTTCCTCTTTCAGCTTGCCTACACCGAACTCTATTTCACCGACACGCTCTGGCCCGATTTCCGCGAGCGCGAGCTGTTGAGCGCATTGGCCGCGTACCAGATGCGCGATCGGCGCTTCGGCACGCTGAGCCCCGGCTAGCAGGCTTCGGGTCGTGCTCCGCACCAGGCTCTGGACGGCGATCGTCGTCCTGCCCGCGGTCCTCGCCGCGACTATCTTTCTGCCCAACGACGGATTCTCAGTGTTCATCGCGATTGTCGGCGCGTGGGGACTCTATGAAGTCGCGGCAATGACCTCGACCAGCGCCACCGCCATTTTGGCGATCCTGGTTGCCGGCGCAGCACCCCTGGTCCTGCTGCTCATGCTCGGCGACGTGGCAGGATGGCCCCTGCCGGCAGCGGTGATCCTGAACATGCTACTCTTGGTAAGCCTGGTCGCGGTCGGGGGCGGCGCGCCCGGAGGAACCTCGCTGATAATTTCGGGCGCGCTGTGGGTCGGCGTGCTGTTTCCTTACCTCGCGATGCTCCGAAATCTCCCCGGTGGAGTCGCGGGAATCATCTTGATGCTTTTGGTGGTGGTCGCCTCCGACAGCGGCGCCTACTTCGGTGGCCGCATGTTCGGCAGAATCAAGCTGGCTCCGCGCGTAAGCCCCAATAAGACCGTGGAAGGCGCCATATCCGGGCTGGCTGCTTCGGTCGCCGCCGGTCTTATCCTGCGAACGCTGCTCACTCCGCAATGGTCGGTCGGCACAACGGCCGCGATTTCCGCGGCTATCGCGGTGCTGGCGCAACTGGGAGATCTGGCGGGTTCCTCCTTCAAACGGGTCGCGCGAGTCAAGGATTCGGGCTGGATTTTCCCCGGCCATGGAGGCTTGCTCGATCGCACATGCAGCCTAGTCTTCGCGGCGGTCTTTACCTATTATTGTTTGAGATGATGCGGCTGAGCAGCCGCATCGTTTTTTCTACCCGTGTCGAGAGACTCCATGATTATTTCGATTGTCGCTTTCATTGTCATCCTCGGTCCGCTGATCATTATCCACGAAGCCGGTCACTTCCTGATGGCGAAACGGCTCGGAGTGCGTGTGTTGCGCTTTTCGATGGGCTTTCCTCCGCGGATTTTCGGCATCCGTCGCGGCGAGACCGAATACGTGATCGGCGCGACGCCGATCGGCGGTTACGTCCGTATGCTCGGCGACGAAGTCGGCGAGGAGCCGAAGTCGGACGATCTTCACACCTTTCTGGTTGAAATCGAGCACGATCTAGTGGGCGCCGCGCGCGCAACCGGCGCGCTCGATGCGGTCGCAAGCGCCCACGCGGCCCTTGCAGTTGGACACGACGTGGCGGCGGGTGAAAGGCCGTCACCCGCCGACAACGACGAAGATGCGACTCTCTACAACCTTGCCTGTCGTCTCGCGACCGGAGATTCCGCTCAGGCCCTGACCGTACTGGGACGCGCGCTCAAGCCCGAGGAAAGTCTTTTTCTAAATCGCATCCGTCTTGCGGGCTCTGCGGAAAAGGCACTCACCTCCCTTCGGGCCAACCCGCCCGACGAACTGCTCGGCGCGTTTCGCGCGTGTGCTTTTCCGACGCAGCGGTTATGGAAGCGCGTCGCGATCGTGCTGGCGGGTCCGGCATCAAACATCCTGCTGGCGCCGATTCTGCTGACGATCTTGTTCATGTACGGCGTGCCTACGCCGTTGCCGGTGGTGGGCCAGGTCCAGGCCGGACTGCCCGCGGCGATGGCGGGACTACAGACAGGCGACAATATTATCGCGGTCAACGGCAAGCGGACTCCCACTTGGGACGACTTCTCCGATGCGGTCAAGGCAAGCAAAGGCGCGCCGGTGACGCTGGAAGTCGAGCGGCCGCAGGGCGGGTCGCCGGCGCACGAGAGGCTGACGATCACACCGCGGCGGGAACAGCAGAAGACCATCTATGGAACGATGGCGAGCGACTGGATTATCGGCGTGATGTCGCGTGGCGACGAATCCACACGCCGCTTCAACCCCGTAAGCGCCGCGTATCACGCGGTAATCATGACCGGCTCGATGACGGCGCAAATGGTCATCGGAATCGCGAGCATCATCTCGGGCAAGATCCCGTTGCGCGAGAACGTGGGCGGCCCAATCATGATCGCGCAGTTGGCTGGGCACGTGGCTCACCAGGGCTTCGCCAGCGTCCTGCTGTTCACGGTAATGCTGAGTCTCAACCTGGGAATCATGAATTTGTTGCCGATGCCGGTGCTCGATGGCGGCCAACTGGCGTTTTTTGTGTTCGAAGGTTTGCGCGGCAAGCCGCTTGCCACGCGCCATCGCGAAATAGCTCTTCAAGTGGGGCTGTTCCTGCTTGTGGCGGTGTTGGCATTCTTCATTTTCAATGACATCTCCCGGATTGTGCAGGGCTGATTTTCTCCTGGCCAGTGCCAGGTCCGCCGGACCCGTAGTCGGTTTCGACACGGGCGCTTCCGTCGCCAGCATCGCGCTGGCGGTCGATGGCCGCATCGTGGGTGAGATCGCGCGCCCAGTGACCTCGCACGGCGCGGCCCTGCCGGGTGCGGTTGAGGAATTGCTCAATAAAGCGAGTCTTCGCCCATCGGATCTGAGCGGCGTGGCGGTCGGAATCGGCCCGGGGTCGTTCACCGGCCTCAGAATCGGGCTTAGCTATGCCAAGGGCCTCGTCATGGCGTCCAAAGCCAAAATTGTCGGGGTGCCGAGCCTGGACGCAATCGCGATAACCGCGCTGGAGTCTCCCGCCGCCCGACCGGGGCTGATGGTGTGTCCGCTTGTGGACGCCCGCAAAGGAGAAGTATACACAGCCCTTTACGAGATCGTAGGCGATGGGTTAGAAAAAGTGTCGTGGGACGTGGTGATGCCGCTCGTGCGGGTGATATCACATCTCCGACACGGCGCGATCCTCGCGGGCGACCATCAAGCAAACGATGCGGCGGCCCTTTTAAAGGACAGGGGCCTTGACGTGACGGTTCTGGAGCAATCGGCACTGGAAGCGCGTGGCCGCAACGTCGCCGCGCTCGGTGCAGCACGCATCGCCAGTGGAGACAGTGATCCGGCCGGCACACTCGAGCCGCTTTACGTGCGATCACCGGAGGCCACCATTAAGGCCCCCGGGAGCGCGACCGGAACGGAGGGTGTATGGAGCGTAGAGAAGAGGAACTCATCCGTCAGCATCTGGATGAGGACAACGAGCTGAAAGCGGTTTACCAGGAACATCTGGAACTCAAGAACAAGCTCCAGGAATATCGAGGCAAGCAGTATCTGACCCTCGAAGAGGAAATGGAGGAGAAGCGGATCCATAAGCTGAAGCTGGCCTCGAAAGACCGGATGATGGCCCTCCTGGGCCGTTACCATACCGAGGCTCGTTAGCAGCGCACGGGTCCGTCGATGCGTACGCGCACGCCTACCTCATGCCTAGTCACACGATATCGGTTCTGGTTGAAAACGAGTTCGGCGTGCTCGCACGCGTCGCGGGCCTGTTTTCGAGCCGCGGCTTCAATATCGAATCGCTAACGGTCAACGAGGATCCGCTCGATCCGACCGTCTCGCGAATCGTGCTCGTGACCTCGGGCGACGACCAGGTGCTCGAGCAGATCAACAAGCAACTCAACAAGCTCGTTTCCGTGATCAAGATCACGGACTACAAGGGCGTCGACACCGTCGATCGCGAGATGGTCATCGTCAAGGTCGCGATCGATGAGCGCACGCGCTCGGAACTCGACTCGATCGTCAACGCGTTTCGCGCCCACGTGATCGATATCGGCCCCAATGCGACCACCGTGGAAATGACCGGCGATTCGGACAAGATCAAAGCGTTCATAGCCCTGGTCCGTCCCCTCGGGATCAAGGAAATAGTAAGATCGGGGAAAGTCGCGGTGGCCCGGTCGGTACAACTCAACACCGAGAACCATCGGCACCATCGTTAAGCAAACCCCAGGAGAACCAATCAGATGAAGGTCTATTACGACCGCGATGCGGATTTGACGGCACTCAGAGGCAAGAAGATCGCGGTCATCGGCTTCGGAAGCCAGGGACACGCGCATGCGCTCAATCTGCGCGACAGCGGCATGGACGTGCGGGTCGGGCTCGACCCTAAAAGCAGCTCGCGCGAAAAGGCAACCATGCAGGGCTTGCCGGTCTTCGACACCGCCGAGGCGGCGCGGCAGGCCGATGTAATCATGATGCTGGTGCCGGACGAGGCGGCCTCCGACATCTACCGCGAGCATATCGAGCCGTATCTTAAGAAGGGTAAATATCTCGCTTTCGGGCACGGCTTCAACATCCATTTCAAGTTCATCCAGCCGCCGCCCGAAGTGAACGTGTTCATGGTCGCGCCCAAGGGCCCCGGGCATCTCGTCCGTTCCGAATATACCAAGGGGCGCGGCGTCCCCTGCCTGCTCGCTATTCAACAGGACCCTTCGGGCGACACACGCCAGGTCGGACTCGCATGGGCCTCCGCTATCGGCGGCGGCCGCGCCGCGGTTATCGAGACCAGCTTCAAGGACGAGACCGAAACCGATCTCTTTGGCGAGCAATCGGTCCTCTGTGGCGGACTTACCGAGCTGATTCGCGCTGGCTACGAGACGCTGGTCAATGCCGGCTATCCGCCCGAGATGGCCTACTTCGAGTGCGTGCACGAAGTGAAGCTCATCGTGGATCTCATCTACGAGGGCGGCATCTCGAACATGCGCTACTCGATCAGCAACACCGCCGAGTACGGCGACATGACGCGCGGCACGAAGGTGGTCGGGAAGGATGCGCGCGAAGCCATGAAAGGCATTCTCGCCGACATCCAGTCGGGAAAATTCGCCAAGGAATGGATCGACGATTACCGCGCCGGCCTTCCGCGTTTCAGGGAACTGCGCAAAGAAGGCGAGAAGCATCCGGTCGAGGAAGTGGGCCGCAAGCTGCGCTCATTCATGCCGTGGCTCGCGAGCGATCGGCTGGTCGATCGCTCCAAGAACTGACGCCGCGCGCGAGGTCTTTTGATGGCGCGAATTGGCGCTGCGATCGGAATCGCGGCCGAGGGCGTCGCAATCTCGATTGCTCTCGCCGGACTGGCGATTGCGCTTGTCGTGATCGGACTCCACGCGCTCGGCCTGTTCGTGCTCGTCTTCGGGATCGCGATCGCGATGTTTTTCCGCGATCCGGAGCGATTCCCCGCGCGCACCGAGGGCGTCGTGATTTCAGGCGCCGATGGCAAGGTGACCGATGTCTCCGAAGTCGAGATGCCGGGCGCGCCGGGCGCGAAATACCGCCGCGTGTCGGTGTTCATGTCGCCGCTCAACGTGCACGTGAACCGCGCGCCGGTGGGCGGCGAGGTGACTCGCGTCGAGCATACTGCCGGCGAATTCCGGGCGGCGTTTCGCGATGAAGCCAGCGAGCACAACGAGCGAAATCTCATTGTTTTCAAGGACTCCGGCGACTGCCGCTACGGCATGATGCAGGTGGCGGGATACCTGGCCCGCCGAATCGTGTGCAAACTGCGCGTTTATGATAGAATTGAAGCCGGCCAACGGATTGGCCTGATTATGTTCGGAAGCCGCGTGGATCATTTTCTGCCTCTGGAATTTCGAGTCACGGTCGCATTGGGCGACCGCGTCCGCGCGGGAGAATCGGTCCTCGGAGAACTCAGTCGATGAGTCGAACGCAGCGTACTACGCGCGCCGACGGGGCGCGCGTACGGCTTATCTCGGGCCGGATTCGCGAGCAGCGCCAGAAGGTCGTCGAGCCATTGCGCCGCGGTGTATTTCTCGCGCCCGCCACCATCACGTCAATCGGATTGCTCTCGGGCTTTTATTCCGCCATCCAGTCGATCGCCGGACACTTCGAACTGGCGGCCGTGATGATCATGGTCGCGTTCATCTGCGACGGACTCGACGGCCGCGTCGCGCGGTTGTCGCGCACCTCGAGCCAGTTCGGCGTTGAGTACGACAGCCTGACCGACGTAGTTGCATTCGGCATGGCGCCCGCCATTCTGGTGTACACTTGGGCGCTCCGTCCGATCGGCGGACTCGGCGCGGCGGTCTCCGGGTTGTTCGTCGTCTGCGCGGCGCTGCGCCTGGCACGCTTCAATGTGCAGACCGCTTCAGTCGACAAGCGACGCTTTGTCGGACTGCCCGTGCCTGGGGCGGCGGCGCTGATCGCGGGAATCGCGCTCGCTTACAGCTACTTCGAGTTCAGTTCGCCGCGAACCTTGTGCAGCTTTATGGTGCCGATCACGCTCGCGCTCGGCGGGCTGATGATCTCGCGAGTCCCCTATCCCAGCTTCAAGGTAGTCGACATGCACAAGCGCGCGCAGATCGAGCTGATGATCGGCGTGCTGGTCGTGGCAGCGTTCCTGGTCGCGATGCCGCAGCTGACCGTCTTCGCGCTCGCATCGGCGTTCGTACTTTCGGGACCGTACCTGATGATGCGCGGCGAACGGATGACCGTGAAAGTGCCCGTCCTGCGCCCGGTACCAACCGAGCCCGCCAAACCAGCCCCCTCGGAATCAGACACCAATCGCACCCGCGCCCTCTCTGATCCCTCTCCCGGACCGGGAGAGGTTAGGTGAGGGTCCTTATGATATTTTCCTAAGTAGCGCCGGCGTCACGCCGGGCGTTTTTATTCTTGCAGCGGAACCAACGCCCGATACTCGGGCTCCAGCATCGAATCATCAGCGAATCCTGCAGGCGGCCATCCAGGAATCGATCGCAGCGCAACACGCCCCTCGTGCTTGAAGCCGCACCGCTCGTAGCATCGGATCGCCCGCGTATTCGATGCGGCCACGCGGAGCCCGATCCGGTAAAACCCCAGCTTGTCGAACGCGAGCCGCAGCAGCACCTGCAGCGCATCGGTGCCGTAACCTTTGCCCCACTCCTGTTTGTTGAACAGGAACAAAGCCAGGTTCGCACGCCGGTCGACCCAATCGATATGTTCCAGACCGATTTGACCGAGGAACTGCCGGTCCTTGAGCGTCTCGATAACGAAATGGCGATCGGGTCCGGCGCCTGACGCGCACAGCTCGATCCATTCCTCCTCCTGCATCCGCGAGAGTGGATACTTGAGCGATTCCTGGATGGCGAGGAACCGCTTCAATTCCTCGTCGTTGACGAAGCGCATGAATTCGTCGATATCCGACCTTTCGTGCGCGCGCAGCCGCACCACCTTTCCTTCCATCGCGAGCCTCCGGCCCTGCTATTCTAGAGCACGAGCGCCGTGACCGGGAAATCAGGGGGTCATTCAATTTCGCGTCGCGCACAAGCCAAATGGAACACGACGAGAAAGCCTACTACGAGCGTATGCTCTCGACTTTCGAAGACGGCTACGTCGCAGCGGACGAGCGGGGCGATCTGGTGGGCGGCTCGGGATCAGGCGGCGGCATGGTCCGATGGGAACGCAAACGGCGCATCATCGCTGCGGCCTTCGATCACGACGGTACCTGGCTTGATACCGGATGCGCCAACGGCCTGCTGATGGAAACCCTGCGCTCGTGGGCTGCGGAGAAAGGCGTGCGCATCGAACCCTACGGCCTGGATCTCTCGGAGCGAATCGCACAGCGCGCCCGCACACGGCTTACCGCTTGGACGGACCGGATTTGGACCGGCAATATTATGAGCTGGAACCCGCCGATGCGCTTCGATTACGTGACTCTCCTGCCCGAGTATGTGCCGATCGCTGTACGTCGCGCGCTGCTGACGCGCGTGCGCAATGTGTTTCTGAATCCGCGCGGCCGGCTCGTCGTAAGTTGCTATCGTCCCAGCTCTGCTCCCGGAAGCCATACCGGCGGAGCACCGTCAGCGGGCGCGATGCTGCGCGAACTCGGTTTCGCCGCCGATGGCGCCGCGGAAGTCCGCGATGACGACGACAGCGTGTGGACCAGCGTTGCGTGGACCGACCACGGGTGACCAATATCGTGAGAGCTTTACCAATCCTTGGATTTATTGCAGCGGTTTCTGCGATGGCCGTCACCACAGCGAATTCAGCGCCGCAGGCGATCGCGTATCCGTCTGCGAAGCGCGGCGATCACGTCGACGATTATCAAGGCGTCAAAGTCGCCGATCCGTATCGATGGATGGAGAATATCGACTCGCCCGAAACTCGCGCGTGGGTCGAAGCGGAGAGCAAACTGGCCGGCGACTACCTCGCGAAAATTCCGGGCCGTGACGAAATCGCGCAGCGTTACCAGAAGCTCGTGAATTTCGAGCGTTGGGGCGCGCCGTGGAAGCGCGGGAAAAACTGGCTCTACTGGCACAACAGCGGTCTGCAGAACCAATCGGTGCTCTTCGTCACCGAGAATCCCGAAGGCAGCGCCCGTGTCCTGATCGATCCCAATTTGCTGTCCAAGGACGCGACTATCGCCGTCACTACTTACGCCATATCTCAGGATGGCAACCTGATTGCGTATGCCCTCTCCGATGCGGGATCGGATTGGCAGATCTGGCACGTCCGCGATGTCGCGACCGGCAAGGATCTCCCCGACCAGCTCCATTGGTCCAAGGCGGGCGGCGCAAGCTGGCGCAAAGACAGAAGTGGCTTCTACTACACCGCATACGATCCGCCGAAACCGGACGAAGTTCTCAAGGCGGCAAATCAATACGAGAAGCTGTTCTTTCACAAGCTCGGGACACCGCAGTCGGCGGATATGCTGATTTATACGCGCCACGATGCACCCGATTGGTACGTCGGCGGCTCGGTCACCGACGACGGGCGCTATCTGATCGTGAGCGCATCGCGCGGCACCGACGTAAAGAACACCCTGATGGTGCAGGATCTCACGGTGCCAAACGCACCCATGCTTCCCATCATCAAGGAGCCCATCGCGAGCTACGGCTTTATCGACAATATCGGCACGACGCTCTACGTCCTGACCGATGATCACGCGCCCCACTATCGCGTAATCGCGATCGATCTGGGCAAACCCGATCCGGCCAACTGGCGCCTTATCGTGCCGGAAGGCGCCGATACGCTCGAAGATGCGAGCCTGATCGGTGGCCAGCTAATCGCGCAGTACATGCACGATGCGCACAGCGTCGTGCGGCGCTACACGACCGACGGCAATCTGATCGGGACGGTCGATCTGCCGGGACTCGGCTCTACGTCGGGCTTCGAAGGCACTATCAATGACACGGTCACGTACTACGGCTACAACAGCTATACGACCCCAACCTCCATCTACAGATTCGATACCGCAGCCGGCAAAAGTATGTTGTGGCATTCGCCCACGCTTGCCGGGTATGAGCCCGCGCAATACGAGACCGCGCAGGTTTTCTATACGAGCAAAGACGGTACCCGCGTGCCGATGTTCATCACGGCGCGCAAAGGAACCCGGCTCGACGGCGAAAACCCGACGATTCTGTCCGCATACGGCGGCTTCAACATCCCGGCGTTGCCGAGTTTTTCCACCGCCTGGGTGGTCTGGATGGAAATGGGCGGCGTCTTTGCCATCGCCAATCTGCGCGGCGGCGGAGAGTACGGCCGCGAATGGCACGAAGCCGGAATGAAGACGCACAAGCAGAACGTCTTCGATGACTTCATCGCGGCGGCAGAATACCTCATCGCGCAAAAGTGGACTAATCCCAAGCGGCTCGCCATCTGGGGAGGATCCAACGGCGGCCTGCTGGTGGGCGCAGTCGAAGAGCAGCGACCCGATCTGTTTGCCGCGGCGGTGCCGCACGTCGGCGTGATGGACATGCTGCGTTTTCGCAAGTTCACGGTAGGCGAGGGATGGGAGTCGGAGTACGGCTCGGTCGACAATCCGGAGGACTTCAAGGCGATGCTTGCGTACTCACCGCTGCATAACGTGAAGGCGGGCGTCGCCTATCCCGCCACGCTGGTCATGACCGGTGATCATGACGACCGCGTTTTTCCGGCGCACAGTTTCAAATTCGCGGCCGCAATGCAGCACGACGATCTCAGCGGCAATCCGATTTTGATTCGGATCGAAACCCGCGCCGGCCACGGCGCGGGCAAGCCGCTGTCCAAATCGATAGACGAAACCGCGGACGCCTTCGCCTTCATCCTGAATGCGTTCGGCATGACTGCCGCCTCGCTACAAAAGTAGAAGGTAAGCACGTCGAGGACGGCGCGCATCGATCCACGGGCAGAGAAGCCCGCGCCACGTATTAAAGAATTCAGATCGTCGATCTGAAAGAATCGATCGGTCTCACGAGGAGAAAAGACCTTGGACGCGAAAGAAACCCCATCGAATGGCGGCGTGATGATCGTCACCGGAGCATCGCGCGGAATTGGCGCGGCGATCGCGCGGATAGCCGCCACACGCGGCTACGCCGTCGCGGTCAACTATGCTTCCGATGCCGCTGCGGCTCAGCGCGTCATCGACGAAATCAGGCACCAAGGCGGCCGTGCGATCGCAATCCAGGGCGATGTGTCCAACGAAGAGGACGTGGTCCGCCTCTTCGAAATCTCGGACCGTGAACTCGGTCCCCTCGGAATCCTCCTGAACAACGCCGGCATCACGGGCGGCTTCGCACGAATAGCGGAAATATCCGGCGATACGCTGTCGCGCGTCCTCGCAATCAACATCGCCGGCGCCTTCCTGTGCGCTCGTGAAGCGGTGCGCCGGCTTTCCACTCGGCATGGTGGCCACGGCGGATCGATAATCAATATCTCATCACGCGCTGCCCAACTTGGCGGCGCAGGCGAATGGGTCCATTACGCCGCATCGAAAGGAGCGATCGACACACTCACGGTCGGTCTGGCGCGCGAAGTCGCCAGTGAGGGCATCCGCGTCAATGCGGTCGCGCCGGGGCTGATCGAAACGGAATTGCACGCGGCGGCCGGGGCACCGGATCGAATGGCGCGGCTGGCTCCGACCGTTCCCATCGGCCGCGCCGGCCAAGCCGAAGAAGTAGCGGAATGCGTCCTCTGGCTCGCGTCATCGGCGGCATCATACGTGACCGGCTCGATCGTGCCGGTTTCCGGCGGACGTTAGCCGACGCTTCGCGTCACCGGCGAGACGCCAGCGCTATTCATTTCCCGCTCGATCGCGCAGTAGTGCCATCGGAACAAATCGTGATAGCGAACTATGTAGTAACCACCATGCTCATGTCTGTAATCGAAACCGAACGGCTGATTATCCGTCCACTGAGGATGGACGACCTGGAGGCTTGCCATAGGCTGTTCCTCGATATGCGATGGGCCGACGCAAAGCTCAGCGATGACGAAAATCTGGCGCGACGGCGCGAATGGCTTGAATGGACGATTCGAAGTTACGTCGAACTGGACCGCTTGAATCAGCCTCCCTATGGCGAGCGCGTTGTAGCGCTCAAGGAGAACGCACAATTCGTGGGCCTGATCGGCTTGGTACCGTTGCTGGCGCCCTTTTCGCAATTGCCCCACTTCGGCGGAATTGAATCCGCGCCTTTCTCCGCCGAAACGGGGCTCTTCTGGGCCGTGTCACCTGCGTTGCAGGGAAAAGGCTTTGCCACCGAAGCAGCTCGGGCGCTGATCGACTATGCTTTCGGAACGCTGAAGCTGGGACGAATTCTGGCGGGAACGGAATATGACAACGCACCGTCGATCGCGGTCATGCGCCGACTCGGCATGCGAATCGAAAGGAATCCCTTTCCGAAACCACCCTGGTTCCAGGTAACCGGCATTCTGGAAGCTCACGCGCGGTCCTGATTAAAAGCGCGCCTTGGTAAAGGAGGCGTTTCCGTATGGAGCCGATGCTCAAAGTGGTCGCGACGCTGTGCGCCGCTTTCTTCTCTGGCGGCGCTTTGTACATCTCCGTGGTGCAACATCCAGCCCTCATGGCCGACATGGCTGCTGCAACATCGCAATTCCGGAATATGTATCGGCGGGCAGCGCGGTGGCAGGCTTCGAACGCGTTGATTTGCCTTCTTGCGGCGGTGCTGATTGCCCTGTTCACGGCTCAGTGGTGGTGGGCGATCGGTGGCCTTCTGGTCGGTGCGTCCGTTCCTTTTACAGGCCTGGTAATCATGCCGACGAACGCGAGGCTGCTGGATGAAAGCGCGCAACTGACGCCCGATGAGGTTTTTTCATTGTTGAAATACTGGGGCACGCTTCATTGGTGTCGAAGCATTCTCTCAACGCTGGGCCTGCTCGTGCTGGTGGCTAAAGCCGGACCATAACTCAGTGCTAAAGCGAATGGGCGCTGATCCGGGATTCCTCCTAAGAAAAATGGCAATCAGCCTTATTTGAGGAATAAGCCTTCCTTAATGTGTCATCACCTTGACGCCCATTTTTCCGGCCTGTTGTGCCGCGACCTTCGTCGCGTAACCCCGCTCAAGAAAAAGTTTCGGAATGA
>Ga0074044_10001387_pt1 | contig 21951 bp, 20 predicted proteins | sample BogForMeECP23OM1_FD_94443 | JGI IMG/M metagenome (GOLD analysis project Ga0074044, IMG submission 94443) | Bog forest soil microbial communities from Calvert Island, British Columbia, Canada - Bog Forest MetaG ECP23OM1 | ecosystem: Environmental > Terrestrial > Soil > Wetlands ...
CGAGCAGATCATCCGGCCGACGGGCCTCGTCGACCCACCGGTGGAGGTGCGTCCGCTCAAGGGGCACATCGCCGACCTGGTCACGGAGCTGCGCGCGTGCATCGCCCGCGGCGACCGCGCGCTCGTGACCACCCTGACCAAGCGGACGAGCGAGGAGCTCACGAGGTATCTCACGAACCTGGGCCTGAAGGTCCGCTACCTCCACTCCGACGTGGAGACGCTGAAGCGTGTGGAGGTGCTCCGGGACCTGCGGCTCGGCCGGTTCGACGCGCTCGTAGGCATCAACCTCCTCCGAGAGGGTCTCGACCTTCCCGAGGTGAGCTTCGTCGCGGTGCTGGATGCCGACAAGGAGGGGTTCCTCCGGAGCGAGACCTCGATCGTCCAAACGGCCGGACGGGCGAGCCGCAACCTCTCGGGAAGGGTGGTCCTCTACGCCGACCGGATGACCGGTTCGATGCGCCGCGCGATCGCCGAGATGTCCCGCCGGCGCACCGCCCAGATCGAGTACAACACGGAGCACGGCATCGTCCCCGAGACGATCCGCAAGGAGGTCCGCTCGATCCTCGCCCCCGAGGAAGCGGCGCCCTCGGGCGACCTCTCCGTGGAGAACCTCGGGAAGAAGTGGAAGGAGCGGCTCCCGCTCCTCCTCGCGAACCTCGAGGAAGAGATGCGGCTGGCGGCGGAGCGCCTCGAATTCGAGGAGGCCGCGCGCATCCGCGACCGGATCCACGAGATCCGGCGGCAGGCGAAGACCGCCCGGGAAAGCCGCCCGACCGGCACCGCTGCCGCGTAACGAAAGCCCGGACTCCCCTCCCCACGCTCTTGTAGGTGCCCGGGAGTTCGGAGAACGTGCCGACTTCCCGCCGTATCCCCTCAGCCCGCCCGAGTGGCCTGGGCGCCCTTCGGCGGATCGGGACGGTCAGCGACCTCCTGTTCCTCTACGAGTGCGCCACCCGCGAGGTCGCGCAGCTCCGGACGATCGCGGACCGCCTTGGACTCTCGGTCCAGGCAGCCTCGCACACGTTCCGGGGACTCGCGCGCCGGGGGTTGGCCGAGCTCAAGGAAGGGCGGTACCGGCCGACCGTCGCCGGGGTGGATTGGCTCCACTCCGCCCTCGGGACGGTCCGCGACGACCTCTCGGACCGACTCGACCGGCTCCCGATCGTGCGCACGACCCGGGCGATCGCCGCGTCCAATCTCGCCGCGGGCTCGAGGGTGGGTCTCTCGATCCGCGACGGGACCCTGACCGCGCGGGCCGGCGCTTCGGGGCCCTCGCACGGAACGGCTCGGACCGCCGCCCGCAGGGGGGAGCTGGTCGAGGTGGTGGACCTCCAGGGGATCGTCCCCCTGCCGACGGGTCGCCTGCGCCTCCTTTCGCTCCCGGCCGAGCGGCTGCACGACCCCCGCCTGATCCGGATGCTCCGCGCCGCCGTCGGCTCGCCGCCCACCGGCCTCCTCGCGGCGCAGGGGCTCGAGGCGTACCACCTTGTGGGGCGCGCTGTGCCCGGCAGGGCGATCGTCCGCTTCGGTATCGCCGCTGCCGTCACGGAGGCCACGCGCCTCGGCGTCGACTGCACCGTAGTGGTGGTCGATCGCGAAGTGCCACGCTTGTTCGACCAGTTCGAGGGTCCGGAACCGCCCGCCCTCGAGATCCTAGCGGTTGGCGCGCGTGGTGGGGACTCCGTCATCGGGCACCGTCGCCAGTAGGCAACCTCGGAGCCATCCCTCGACGGCCTCCACGCCCGGCAGGCTCTCGGCCCCCGCGAGGAGCAACGCCTCGCGGGCGGCCGTACCCGCTCCGTCTGCGTAATCCCACGGGATTCCCGAAGGGGGCGCGACCAGCGCGATCGGGGTGCGGCGGACGCGCGGCAGGAGGTCGTGAAGGTTCGCGAGGTTCGAGGGCCCGACCGGGAACGGCGCGACCACGATCGCATCGGCCGTGTCCAGGAGCTCTCCGTTGCGCCGGCGAGAATCGGCCCCCAACGGCGCGAACGGCGCCTCGAGCGCCGTGGGAACATGCAGCTCGTCCGCGACGACCGTGTCGGAATCGAACAGGTGGAGCACGCCCGCGCTTACCTCGAACCCGTCGTCCGAGAGCCGACGGAGGATCGCCGACGCCGACCCGCCTCCCCCGACGACATGGACCCGGGCCGCGGACCGCCCCGGCCGCCGCGACGGCCGAGCGGCGCGGGGAAGTTCCGGGACAAGGTAGGGCAGGCCGCTCGTCGGATCCCTGCGGAGCTGGGCGACCACCCCCCACACTTCCGCGAACAGCTCGCTCGAGAGCACCTCGGACGGGGGCCCCGTGGCAACGAGGTGTCCGCGGGAAAGGACCGCCACGCGGTCCGCGAACCGCGCAGCGAGGTTGATGTCGTGCAGGGCGAGGACGACCGCCCGTCCTTCCTGGCGGGCGATCGAACGGACCCGGGCGAGGATGTCCAGCTGGTGCCCCATGTCGAGGTGGCTGGTCGCCTCGTCGAGGAGAAGGACGGGAGACTCCTGCGCGAGCACCCGGGCGAGGCGGGCCCGCTGCCTCTCCCCACCGCTGAGCTCCCGCATGCCCCGGTCCGAGAATCGGGAGAGGTCCACGGCGGCCAGCGCCGATGCGACGGCGCGTCGGTCCTGCGCGCCCGCCGCCGAGAACGGGGGAATGTGCGCGTACCGCCCGTACTCCACGTACTGCTCGAGCGAGACGTTCTCTCCGGCTTCCTCTTCCTGGGGCATCCACCCGATCGTGCGCGCTCTCTCGCGGAGCGGCTGGACCTCCACCGTGCGTCCGTCGTACGAGATGGTCCCGTCGGCCAAGGGCACGAGGCCGACCATCGCCCGCAGGAGGGTCGACTTCCCCGAGCCGTTGGGTCCCGCGAGCGCGAGGAGCTCGCCGGCGGTGACCTCCAACGAGACCGACCGCACGGCGACGCGGGCGCCGTAGCGGACCGTCGCCCGGTCCGCGCGGAGGCCAGAAGAAGCGGCCCCGCTCATGTTGGGCCCCCGACCGCCCTTCCGCGACGCCGGTAGAGGAGGTAGAGGAAGAACGGGGCGCCGACGAACGCCGTCGGAATGCCAACCGGTAGAACGATCGGCGAGATCACGGTCTCGGCGATGTCCCAGGAGAGCGTCAGGAAGACCGCGCCCACCAGCGCAACGACCGGGAGGACGCGCCGGTAGTCCGGTCCCACGAACCGGCGAGCGATGTGGGGAGAGACGAGCCCGACGAACCCAATCACTCCCGTGAACGCCACCGCTGTCGCGGTCAAGACGGTCGTAACGAGGACGATTCGGCGCGTCACCCGTCGAGCGTCCACTCCGACGCTTTCGGCCACGTCCGACCCGAGCTGCAAGATGTTGAGCTCCCGCCCGTAGAGGCCGATCGCCGTCCCTCCCAGCAGGAGGGCACTGAGGACGATCGCGTCGTGCGTCCAGCTCGCGTCGCCGAGGCCGCCGAGGAGCCAGAAGTTCACGTTGATGTTGCTGGACGGGCGGTAGAGAAGGAGAAGGTCGAGGATCGCCGAGAAGAGGAAGTTGAGCGCCACTCCCGTGAGGAGCAGTGTCTCGACCGACCTCCCCCCTCCTCTCGCGGCGAGGTAAACGACGAGGCCGGGGACGAGGCCCCCGCAGAACGCGAGGAGCGGGAGGGCGGCCGCCTGCTGGGCGGGCGCGAGATTGAACGTGAACAGCACGGCAGCACCGACGGCGGCTCCCGTGGAAAGGCCCAGTAGGTACGGGTCGACCAAAGGGTTCCGGAAGGTGCCCTGCAGCGCCCCGCCGGAGATTCCCAGGGCCGCGCCCGCGAAGACGGCGAGAAGGAGTGGGGGCATCCGGGCATCCCAGGCGATGGTGGTCCAGATCGCGCACTGGCGGGCCCCGTACGAGGTCGACAAACCGGACAGTAGACGGGCGGTACCTTCCCGGGTCACCGCGCTCTCGAAGAAGTAGAGGCTGAGGAACGACGGAGAGCCGCAGGGTGCGGTGGGGAAGGCTCCCCCCGTGACCTGATGGAGGACGATCGCCACGACGACGTGCCACGGGATGCGAACGGAACCGAAGACCGGCGAGAGGAATACCAGGGCTGCCAGCGCCGCGGCGAACCCCAGGAACGCGAGAACCCATCGGGGGAGGCGGTGAGCGGGCGGGGTCCCGACCGACCTGGGGGTCGGTCCGATCATCGGGCCCCCACAGGCCTACGCGAGCGGAGCGGGGACGATCGTAGGGTAGAACCAGTGCTCGAGCCACGGGAGGTAGAAGATCATGCTCGCGTCGGGCTCGGTGATCAACGTGACATCGACCGGGATCTTCGTACCGTTCAGCTGGCTCCAGTAGGGGGCGGAGGAAGTCCATGCGCCGGGGTCCTGGCCGTCGACAATCCACTCGTCGTTCCAACTCGTACCGTAGAGGATGACGTTCGGTTGGTCGGAAAGCACCACCGTCGCGTTCAGGTCCGCGTACTCGAACGTGAGGTTGGAAGAGATGCTGTTTCCTCCCGCAAGCGCCACCAGCGACTCGCCGAAGGAGTTCTGCCCGTACGCGCCGTACCCGTCCTCGTAGAAGTAGTAGGTCAGGAGAACGCTCGGGGCGGGCGTGTCGTTGTAAGAGAGGCTCGTGACGAGATCGGACGCGTTGTTGAGGATGGCGCCGAGGTGCGCTTCGAGCGAGAGCGCCGTTGTGCCCACGACCGGGAACAGTTCCGCCAGCAACCTCACGTCGGTTATGATCCCGCCGAGGTCCGCGGGGGCGAGGATGACAACCGGGATGTGGAAGGTGTCCGTTAGGGTGGCAACGTCGCTCGCGTAGGTCAGCGTCGAGGCCAGGACCAGTTGGGTGGATAGGTTCGCGATCGTCTCGGTGTCCAGCGTCGGGAAGTCGGTGATGCACATAGCGGGGGTTAGGTTCCAATCCGTGGTCTGGTTCGGAGTGTATTCGTTCAACATCCCACCGGCGATCCCGGTGGTGCATCCGATGCCTACCACGCGGTCGCGGAGGTTCAGGCGGTAGACGAGGTCCATCACGTTCGGTGCGAGGACGACGATTCGGGTCGCGTTCACGGGGGCCGTGACGGTCCGGTCCGAATCGTCGAGCACTGTCACGTGGGGACCGGGAGGGCCTCCCACCGCTGCCGGAAAGAGCGTGTAGTAGCCCGCCGTCGCAGCCACCGCCACCCCGGCCGTGATCAGGATGGCGACCAGGAAGACGCTGCCAGAGACGTTCCGGGGTCCCGCGCTTGACGGGTTCAATGACATTGTATTCGAGACAAAGGCTGTTGAACATAAAGGTTGCCGCGGTCGAAGAGGGGGTCGTCGCCCGTGGGGCGGTCCGGAGCAAAGGATAATTCCCCCTGACCTCCCCTTCGCGTGGGGAGGGAGCATAGGCTAATCTGGCAGACCGGCGGGCTCCAGTCAGGGCACGGTCTTCGTGCCCTGTGATTAGGGTCTGCGGAGGGACGCACGGCGTCCCAATGACGAGTGACTGGAGCGCGCGGAGAGACCCGCACATCGGGGTTCAAATCCCCGTGCTCCCACCTCCCCCACGCGTGGGAAGTCCGCTCCGGCACCGGCCGGACACACCGGCAGCCTAACGGGCTCGGGCCGGAAGCCATCCGACAGCCTATCCGGGGTCAAGCGACGGGAATAAGAGCGGGGCTTCGTCATCCCCCGCCGGACGTCTGTGGGGAGCGAGAATCCGGCAGCGAGCCCACTTCCCACGGAGCCCGCGGTCCCGACGCAGAAGCTCTCTCTCACGTTGAGCTCGAGCGCAGTGCTCGCCGCTGCCCTGGCCATCCAGGTCATCGGGTTCGTCGGGAACCTGTTCCTCTACCGAAACATCGGACTCACGGGGGAAGGGCGGCTCCTCATCGGCACGGCCCAGTTCTTCCTCCTGATCGGCTCCTCCATCAACGGCGTCGGCGACCTCCGACTCGGAACCGCCTACACGTACTTCATCGCGCGCGGGAAGCCGGCCACGGACAACACCCTCGTCTACCTGACCGTTCGAATGATGATGGTCGGCGCCGCGAGCGTGATCATTTTCGTGATCGCGCCGATCCCGATCGCCGGGCACCAGCTCGCGACCGGGAACCCCCAGATCATGTCCCTGGGGCTCTTCGTCCTCCTTCCGATCGCGTGGTCGTTCTCTACGGTCTACAATCAGTACTACATCGGCGCGGGGGACTCCCTGCGGGCGCAGTATCCCTCCCTGATCGAGGCGATCGCGCGACTTCCCGCGCTATTCCTGGTGGCGTACTACGTCCCCGCTGGGGACGCCCTCGAAGGGATCACTCTCGCATACGTTGCCGGAGCACTTTGCTCCACGGTCTACACGATCCCGGCGGTCGTTGCGCTGAGGGGAAAGTTCCGCTGGGGCGAGGCCTTCCGGTTGTACAAGTTCGCTTGGCCACTGATGGCGAGCCTGATGCTCAACTATCTCGTCACAAACATGGTACCGATCCTCGTCAACGCCGGCCTCGGAGCCGGGAGGCTCACGATCTTCCTCGCCGCCAACGGCTATCGAGTCCTCGTGCTCGCCCTGCCCCTCGCGGTCACGACACCCCTGTTCCCGTACCTCGCAGGCTTGCACCGACAGGAGAAGTACGAATCGGTCCGGCGAGTGACGTGGCACGCCTTACGGTATTCGGCGATGATGCTCGTTCCGGGCGTCGTCGCGTTGGTCACCTACCGCTACCAGTTCCTCAATGACCTCGCGAACCACAATTACGCGGTCCCGGGGGCCCTCCCCCTCGCGATCCTCGTCGTGGGCGCTCTCCCGCTGGCGCTGAGCCAGATCATACAGTCAAGTATCAACGCGATCGGACGTCAGCGCCTCGAGCTCTACATCACGAGCACGTCGGTGGTGGTGCTGGTCGCGGCCGTCCTCCTCTTGATGCCGCCGTGGGGGATCTTTCCGGCCCAGGACGGACTGGTCGCGGGCGCTGTCGCCGTCCTCGCGTCGAGCGTGGCCGCGCTCTGCCTGAACACCTACTTCATGGAAACCCTGATCCGCGTGCACATCGACCCTCTCTCCATCGCCCGGATCACGGCCAGCGCTGTCGGCACCTTCGCGGCCTTCTCGTTCCTTAACCATTCGAACCTCTTTCCCGTCAACTCGACGTTGGAGCTCCTGGCCGCGATCCTGATCGGGTTCACGGTCTACTTCATCATCTTGGCGGGGACCGGCGAGCTCACCTCGAACGACGTCGCCCAGATCGGAGCGTCGATCGGTCTCCCCCGCAGGCTGTACGATGCGCTCGGACGCCTCTGCTGGAACAAGTCCAGTCCGGACCTCCTTCCGGTCGATCTCGCGAGGGCTCCGGGGCTGCGATCGACCGAGTTCCCCGAGACGTTCACAGGAACGACCGAGATGCCGTCGTTCGGGCCTCTCGAGTCGGAGCCCGAGAACGAGAGCTCGAAGAAGCAACCCTGATCACGCCCGTCCCGGGATCCCGCCGCGCCGGGAACACGGTCCGGATCGCCGACCGCGGCGCGAGGAGGCGCGCCCCTTCGCAGACGTTAAGCGGCCCTCCCCTAGTCCTCGTCCGGAGAACCTGACGATGGCTCGCGCGAGGACGGAGGCGTGCGCTCGGCCGCTCTGGGCCGCCGCGCGATGCACCGCGAGCCCCGCCGGGCACGCAGCCCCGTGTCGCTGACCCGACCCTCGCCGCGGAGGGTCAGGCCCTTCCCGTCCTGCCGCACTGCCCTCGCTTGGCCCCCACGATGAGCGGGGAAGCTCTACGGAGTGAGAATCTCCGCAAGGTGTACCACTCGAAGGGCGCTCCCGCCGTGGAGGCTCTCGCCGGCGTCTCGATGGAGGTCCGCCGGGGGGAGCGTGTCGCCCTCCTGGGGCGCAACGGCGCGGGAAAGACCACCTTCCTCCGGATCGCGTCGACCCTCCTCCGACCCACGTCGGGGACGATCGAGGTCTTCGGCTACAACGCGGACAAGACCCCGGACAAGGTGAGACCGTACATCGCGGTCGTCCCCCAGGAGGGGAAACCGTTCTTCCACCTGACCCCGCGCGAGCAGATCTACAGCTACCTCCGGGCGCGAGGCCTGGGCCGAGAGACCTCCAAGGCGCGGACCGAGGAGGCGCTCGAGCGCATGGGCCTGATCGAGTTCGGCGACCGGCTCTCGATCACGCTCTCGGGGGGGCAGCGGCAGAGGACGATGGTCGCGACCGTCATCGCAACGGAGGCCCCGCTCCTGTTCCTGGACGAGCCGACGATCGGGATGGACCCGTTCGCCCGACGCGCGGTCTGGGATTCCCTTCGGACGCTCACCCAGCGCGGGTCGACGATCCTCCTTACGACGCACTATCTCGACGAGGCGGACGCGCTCAGCCAGCGCCTCTACATCATCGATCGGGGGACCGTGCTCGTCAGCGGAACGGCGGAGGACCTCAAGCGCTCGGTCGGGGGAACGATGAAGGTCCTGCTGCCGGACGGGGCCCGGGAGATCGAGCGGTTCCGTTCCTTCGGGTCGTGCGTCCGGGACGCAGAGAGCCTCACCGTGATCTCCTCTCCCGAGAGGCTGGGGGAGCTGATGGAGGTCGCGGTGCGTGCGCGCCTCACTGCGACCGTCGGTCCCGTGACGCTCGAGGAGGCGTTCCTGCGCGTCGTGGGGCGCTCGATCAATGAAGAGTGAGGCCGAGGTCCGCCCCCGGGCGTTCCGGGGACTGCCGGCATTCCTCTGGACCGAGGTCCTCGTGCAGATCCACGAGGAGCTCGCGATGGCCACGTCGATGATGGTCCAGGCGGTCCTGCTCGTCTTCGTCTGGGTGCTCAACCCCGGGCTGATCGGGGTCGCGCTGGTGGGCGCGGTCCTGTTCTCGATGTTCGCGATGGGCCAGCGCGTCCTGAACGAGGCCGCGTACATTCGCATCGACCACAAGGTCTCGGATCTCTACCTTGCCTCTCCCCTCAGCGCTGAGGCGTACTTCCTGGGCATGTCGGCCGGCGTGCTCCTGGTCTACCTCCCGCCGGTCGTGGTCGTCGGGGTCCTTGCCGCGGTCGTGATCCACCTCTCGCTCGTCGAGGTAGGTCTCCTCGTGCTCCTGGCCGGGACCGTCTGGCTGACCTCCGCGTCGATCGGATACGTCTTCTCGACCGCGTTCCGGGACAATCGGGCGATCTGGGCGTACTCGAGCCTTTTCTTCAACATCTTCGGGGTGCTGCCGCCGGTATTCTATCCGTTCGGCCTGTTCCCGGCGTACCTGCGGCCGGTCGCGCTATTGATGCCGCCGAGCGCCGCGGCAGCCCTCGTGCAGTGGGCTATCGGGGTCACGGTCCTCACGCGACCGGAGGTCTACCTTGCCTCGGGAGGATTGGCGGTCGAGGGGCTGGGGCTGTTCCTTTTCGCGGTCTACTGGGCCCGGCGCACGGTACGGGGGGAGTAGATGGACGCCGTCGAACGGGCGTACCCGGACGTCCCCACGACGGGCCGGGCGCTTCCCGCGTTCTTCTGGGTCGGGTGGCGCTGGATCTCACGGAACCCTGCGGTCACGATCACGCCGATTCTCCTCCCGTTCATCTTCCTCTACTTTCTCTCGCTGATCTCGCCCCCGTCGTACCGGCCCCTCGAGATCGTGGGCGCGATGCTGTTCACGATGCAGAACATCGGGTCGTGGGTCCTCGGCGACAGCGCCCTCTGGCGCATCGAGTGCTCCCTCCAGGACCTGTTCGTAGCGAGCCCCCTCGGACGGGTGCGCTACCTGTTCGGGATCGCGTTCTCGAACCTGATCGCGATGATCCCGGCCCTCGTGGTCCTGACCGTCCTCCTGGCATGGGTCGGCGGGAGCGATGGCCACCCGCTCACCGTCTACGCCGGGCTCGTCATCGTCGCCAGCCTGGGGGTCCTCTGGGTCCTCTTCTCGTCCATCGGGATCGCGATCTCCAGCCGAGTTCGGACGCAGCGCGAGATCTGGCCGGTGGGCAACATCACCTTCACGACCCTCGGAATGTTGTCCCCGCTCTACTACCCCCTGTCGGCGTTGCCCCCGCTCTGGCAGGGGGCCGCCCGGTTCCTCCCGACAACCTACGCCGCCCTGCTCGCGCAGGGCGCCCTGGGGATCACCCCCGCGACCCCCGACCAGATGCTCCTCTACGGCGGGCTTCTCGCGGCGTGCGCGGTCGCCGGGCTCCTCATCACTTTCCGACTCTACCGCTGGGGGGAGGCGTGAACCCGGTGGGGAAACGTTCATGCGGGGGGAAGGGCATCCCGCAGGCGGTGCGTTCGCCGAAGCGTTCCGCAATCCGCTCCGATTTCTGCCGGGCCGCCGGACGTTCTCGCTGCCGTTTCACCCCCTCCTCCCCACCGTGGGGGGGCCCCTAGGGATACCTGTCCATGGGCAACGAAGAATTCGACGAGATACTGTCCGCGCTCGACCGGGAGACCGCGCGCATCCGTGTACGGGCCGAGCCGCGGCGCTACAACAAGCCCGCGACGGTCATCGGGGGTTTCCCCCCCGGGGTCGACCTAGCCGAGACGACCCGGTCCCTGAAGAACCGCCTTGCCACGGGAGGTTCGGTCGTGAACGGCGAGGTCTACCTTCAGGGCGACCACCGCGCCCGCATTCGCGACGAGCTCGCCCGTCTCGGATTCGACCCCCAGACGATCGAAGTATCGGACACCGCCCTCCCGAAGCGGGGCCGGCGCGGCTGAGAGCGCCTCTGGAGCGGGTCCCGCTACTCCCCGATCCCCTTCCGGGTCGGTCGGAACGAGAGGCGCGTTCCGTCCTATCGGTTGGCCCCTCTGACCGCTCCGGGCCCCCGAACGGAGGGCTGCCGCTGGCTGCAGGAGCTCGGCTCGGCCAGCGCTGCGGCCCACTGCCGGCGGGCGAGAGCGGCGTCCATTCGGGCACATAACGGCATCTGGTTTCACGTCAGCGCGCCAAGGTTATGCCCCCCACGTCGACTCGTTCGTGCATGGCGGCGTACGCCCACCCCGAGGTCCTCGTAGAGAACGACTGGCTTGCCACCCACCTGCAGGACCCGGAGGTTAGGGTCGCGGAGGTCGACTACGACCCCGCCGCGAACTACGAGCTCGGGCATATCCCGGGTTCGGTCCTCTTCGACTGGAGGAAGGACATCAACGACCCCGTACGCCGGGACATCCTTTCCCAGGAGGCGGTCACGGAGCTGTTCCGGCGCGCGGGGATCGGTGACGACACGACCGTCGTCCTCTACGGCGACTTCAACAACTGGTTCGCGGCGTTCGCGTTCTGGGTGTTCACCTACTACGGTGCGAAGAACCTGAAGCTTCTGAACGGCGGCCGCAAGAAGTGGATCGCCGAGGACCGACCGCTCACGAAGGACGCCCCGAAGGCGGCGAAGGGGACGTTCCAGGCCCACGCCGCGGACCCCAAGCTCCGCGCCTTCCTCGAGGACGTCCGCGCCACGCTCCCCCACGTGAGGTCCGGGAAGGCGAACCTGGTCGACGTCCGGGGCCCCAAGGAGTTCAGCGGGGAGATCACCGCTCCGCCCGAATACCCCACCGAGCACGCCCAGCGCGGAGGGCACATCCCCGGCGCGAAGAACATCCCGTGGGCCCAGGCGGTCCGGGACGATGGGACCTTCAAGTCGCGCGAGGAGCTCGATGAGCTCTACCGGTCGAAGGGCGTCGCGAAGGATGCCCCGGTGATCACCTACTGCCGCATCGGCGAGCGCTCGAGCCACACCTGGTTCGTCCTGCGCTACCTGCTGGGCTACCCCGACGTCCGCAACTACGACGGGTCGTGGACCGAGTGGGGGAACCTCATCCGGACGCCGATCGAGAAGTAGGCCGGCGCCCGGGGCGGGCCGGTGTTAGCCGCCTCGGCGGCGGGGGACCGGATTCGCTTCCTTGCCGACGAGGAACTGGTGGAGCGGACCCTCCCGCCGATGCGCGAGCACGGAATGGCCGGTCTGGTCGGACCAGCGGACCATCTCGATGGGGCTCGTGGGGTCGTCGGTGACGAGCAGGACGGCCTCCCCCGCGACCCTCCGGGCGACCTCCTCGTTAAGCTTGGTCAGGACGGCCGAGCACTCGAGCCCGACCTCGATGAGCTCCGTCTCCGGGGTCTTTGGCCAGCACCGGATCCTGCGCGCACGGATCTGCTCCTCGAGGCGGGAGGCGATCGCCGCGGCGCTCTCGAGCCGCCGCGACGGCTCGGCAGGGTCCGTGGGTCTCGCCCGGACCACCCACCCCTCGGCGTAGGGGGCGTCGTTCAGGAGCCGCGGTCGGTCGACGACCGCGGCGTTTCGTTCGAGGATCGTGGCGTCCACCGGTAGCCGGACCGCACCCGTGTACCGGACGCTCTCGACGGTCGCGACGCTCCGGCCCCGGGCGAGCGGGGCGTCGACCGGCCGGAACGTCAGCTGGACGAACCGGCCGGCGAACGCGGAGAGCGTGCCGAGGACGCCGAGGAGCGCGGTGCCCGTCCCCGGATCCTCCTTCCACCAGACGTCGTTCTCGAGGTCGTAGAGGCGGTCCTCCGGCAACGGGCAGCCCTCGATCTCCACGGAGGGAGCCAGCCCGCACGAGCCCTTTAGGGCGACCGGCCGACAACCTTTTTCCATGACGGGCGGCTTCGCGACCCGATGGCGTCCCGCGGAGAGACCGGGGCACCCCACCCCCCGTCGCGCGGACGGTGCCGGTGCGGCCACCTGGCCACGCACCACATGGTCGTGAAGCCGGTAGGGGGATCGGCCAGCTTCCGACTCGAGCCGTCGGGGCCATGCCAGGTCTGCGGCGAGGCGCTGTGCCGAAAGTTCACTCCGGGCGGGAAGCTGACGCCGGCCAGCGCTCAACCGTAGGCTTCGCGGATGAGGTAGCCCTTCAGCCGACCCAGCCGATCGTCCCAGAAGTGGAAGTGCCACGAGCGGGCCTCTCCCCACGCGTCGTCCGAACCCCAGCCGGAGTGCTCGAGCGTGATGTCGATCCCTTCGGGGGATTCCTGCAGGCGAACGTACACTTCGGTGCGTGGGGTCGGCTCGTTCATGAGCGCGACGAACGGAGGAGGAGCCCGCCAGCTGAACCCGATGTCGAGGTCGGGGGTCAGTCGCGTGATCGCGCCAGCGCTCTCGAACGCCGGAGGTTCGTTCCACTTCAGGCGGTACTCGCCCCCGACCTGAGGCGTCACGGCGGCGGAGTCGCAGAGCCACCCCGTGATCTTGCTCGGGTCGGTGAACGCGGCGAAAATCATCGGGATCGGGAGCGGGATCGTTATCTGGATGAGGATCGGGTCGAGTCCCTCTTCCGTCACGAGCGCCGGGTCGCCTTCCGGAACTAAAGGGTTTGCGCGCTGTTCCGAGAACGGTGCGTTCGGTGTCCTCGGCGCCCCGGTCTCGACCGAGCGCGTGGGCTCGCACGGCCCCGGACCGCGCGAGTCTGTGAACGCTGGGGGTTCGTTCGAACTTTGGGAGAGCCGAGAACACGGGCGACCGGGCGGATGGCGTCGGAGGGGTCGATGGATTCATCTTTCGTGGCGCATCCTCAACCGAACGCGGCGGCGATCGAAGGAGCCTGGAGGAGAGATGGTGAATTGGGAGGACGCAGCCCTCTGGGCCGCGGCGGCGACGTGGGTCCTTGCGGTCGGGACGCTCCTGGTTCTCTACTGGCAGACCCGACAGGCGGGTATCCTGAACTCTGCGAACGCCGTGATCACGTTACGAGAACGGTTCGATTCGCCGAGGATGCGTCGCGCGCGACGCCATACGAGCGAGCGGCTCATGAACAACGACCTGGGGGACATCACCAGCCTCGAGGTCCTCACGTTCTTCGAGCTGATCGGGGCCCAGACCAAGCGGAAGATCCTCGACGAGGAGATGGTCTGGGAGGCGTTCGGCGGCTGGATTACGAGCTACTATCACGCGATGCGGACCCCGGTCGACCGGATCCAGCAGCTCCGTGACGCGTCCCGAGACCCGTTGCTGTTCCACAAGTTCGAGTGGCTCAACCACCGTATCTCCACGCTGGACCGGCAGCAGCTCGGGTCCGCCTACGGCGCGTCCGTCGAGGCGGTCGAGATGACGGGTCTTCTGCTACGCCGCGAAGCGGTCCTCGAGGTCGACTAGGCGGGTCGGACCCGCGCCGTTCGATCGCTTCGGGAGCTGCGAGCGGTCGACGGAATCCGGGATCGGTTACTGGCTGAGCTGCCGGAACTCGTCTTCGCTCAGCTCGATGTCGGCCGCTGCCAGGTTCTCCTCGAGGTGGGCGATCGACATCGTGCCGGGGATCGGCAGCATCACCGGGGATCTTTTGAGGAGCCAACGCAACGCAAGCTGGTGCGCGGTCACCCCGCGGCGGGCCGCCATCTCCACGAGCGTCTTCGCTTCGGCGAGCTTGCCGCGAGCGATCGGGGTCCAGGGAATGAACGCGATCGAGTGAGCCTCGCAGTACTCGAGTACCTTCTCGTCTTCCCGCTCCAGAAGGTTGTACCGGTTCTGCACCGAGACGATGGTCGCCACCCGTCGGGCCCGTTCGAGCTCCTCGACCGTGACGTTCGAGACCCCGATCCGATGGATCCTACCCGACTCCTGCATCTCCCTGAGGGCCCCGAGGCTGGTCTCGATGGGGACGTTGGGATCGACCCGGTGCAACTGATAGAGCTCGATACGTTCGGTCCTGAGTCGCCGTAGGCTTGCCTCGACCGTCTGTCGAAGGTACTCGGGACGGCCGTCCGCGCCCATTCCGTCCGGAGTGCGTGTCATGCCGCCCTTCGTGGCCACCAGCACGCTCCGTGCGTCGCTTCCGAAGGTGTTGCCGATCGTCGTCTCGCTCGCGCTCGACTGGTAGACGTCCGCGGTATCGACGAAATCCACGCCCAGCTCCACGGCCCGTCGGAGCAACGCGCGAGACGATTCGGTGTCCGTGAGGCGGTTCGTCCCGAGCCCCATCCGGTGCACCGACCGATCGCCGACCCGAACGGATCCGGCGTGGGTGGCCGAGGCCTCGCGCGCCATGCTGGTCGCCTCTCTCGGGGAGTATATCATCGTTCGTCACGCCGCGCTGCCAAGACCTTGGATCGAGCCGACCGTCGCCTCTCTCGCGGTCTGTTCTGGATGGGGCCTCGCCGCCCACGACGAAGGGGAAGGTGGACTGGTCGGGATTTGAACCCGAGCCCTCCGGTTTGCAAAACCGGCGATCTTCCGAACTGATCTACCAGCCCGCCCGGCGGCCACGGGCCGAGGGTGGGCTTAGCTTTTCGGAGCCGACCCCGCCCCGACCGCATCCCACGCCCGGTCGAGCTTTGGGACCGTAAGCCGCGAGCGGATCTCCGACGGGTCGACCCATTCGAAGGCCGTGTGCTCCCAGTCGATACGAACGTCGGTCGTTCCCACTCGGAAGAGGAACGGGTGGACGACGTAGACCTCCTGACCCGACCGGGCGTACACCGTTGTCCCTTCTACCTCGAGCGACAGCTCGTTCCGTCCGATCCCCGTCTCCTCCGAGATCTCCCGATACGCCTGGTCGATCGGGGTCGGGTCCTCGAGGAACCCCGAGACCGCCGCCCATCGCCCCTGGAAGCTTCCCACACGCCCGGAGCGGCGTAGAAGGAGGATCTTCCCGTCGTCCCGACGAAGGAATGCAGTGACCACAGGGTGCTCGGTGACCCCCTCCAGCGTCAGCTCGCCCCGGTCTCCGTCGACCTCCATCCGCTCCCCCTCGCGGAATAGGTCCCGGTCGAACCCAGCAACGACCGGCATTCCCGGTGAGGTCCCACCGACGAGCGGCGAGCCCTCCAGCACCACTGCCCGGACGCCGACCAGGTCTTGGGCCGGTGCGGGCCACCACACCGCGGGCAGTACGATCACTACCCCCGGATCACGAACTCCTCCCCAATCCAGGGGATCGTCGACAAGGTGGGTCTCGCCCCCGGCCCTCCCCGGCGCGAGCGGGATTCCCCGGAACGTCACGAGGGGGCGAAACCACAGGAGGACTTCGTTCTGTCGGGGACGTGGCGTCCGACCGGGCGGGAAACGCCTTCTACCCGGTGCCGGTCCTCTACGAGTTGAAGCTCAGCGCGTTCACGGTCGTGGACGATTACCCTGCCGGCGCCCCCACCGGAGGGGACCGGCTGCTCGAGGTCGTTCGCCTCGCCGAGGTCGCGGACGCGAGCGGTCTTTCGACGCTCTGGGTCGCGGAGCACCACTTCCACTCCGGTGGGGTCTGCCCCTCGCCCCCGGTCCTCCTCGCAGCCTGCGGAGCGCGAACCCAGCGCATTCGGCTCGGGGCTCTGGTCAGCGTCCTTCCGTTCCACCGGCCGATCGACGTCGCGGAGGAGTACGCGATGCTCGACCGGTTGACCGTGGGGCGGCTCAACCTCGGACTCGGCAGCGGTTACATCCCGATGGAGTTCGAGGGGTTCGCAGTCGACCCTGCGACGAAGCGCGAGCGGTTCGACGCCTCCCTCGAGACGGTGCTTGCCGCGTTCGCCGGGAAGGAGGTCCGGGCCGAGGGCGCGACCGCGACCCCGGTCCGACTGAACGTGCTGCCGGTACAGCGGCCACACCCGCCCCTCTGGATCGCCGTCCAGCGTAGGGAGGCGATCGCCTACGTCGCCCGACGCGGGGTCTCGGTGGCGCTCATCCCGTACGCTACGCTCTCCGGCCCGAGCGAGCTAGCGAGTGTGATCCGCGAGTTCCGCGCCAACCTGCCCGCCGGGAGCTCGGCGGAGGTGGCGATCGCGATCCATGTCTACGCCGGGGCGCGACCGGACGTCGCGCGGCAGGCGTTCCGACGGTACCTCGAGAGCCGACTGCAGACGCAGTCCACGTTCTATCGCGAGAAGATGCAGCGCGACCCGCGCCACGCCTCTCCGGAGGCCATCGAGGAGAGCGGGTTCGCCGCATTCGGGCCCCCGGAGCAGGTGGCGGAGAAGCTCGGAACGTTCGCGGACCTCGGCGTCGACGAGATCCTGGGGATCTTCGACTTCGGAGGCCTCGACCCCACTGAGGTCCATAGTTCGGTAGCGTCGCTCGGGAAGGTATGGCGATCGTCGGGGCCGGCGCGCCCCGCACGACCTCCGCACGCCCCGTAGAGGTCCGGGGGCGGGGATCGCCCCCCGAACCTCCTTTAATCCGGCAGCGCATCGGCGCGCACGGTGGTTCGCATGGCGGAGATCCTGCCCGGAGTGCATCAGGTCGAAGGGGTCGATCCCTCACCCGATTTTTCGACGCACGTCTATCTCGTGAAGGACAAGGGCTCCGGCTGGACCCTGATCGACACCGGGCTCCCGGGGGCCCACGCCGCGACCCTAACGTACCTCGCGAAGATCAAGGTCGAGCCTACGGCCGTCAAGCGGATCCTCCTGACGCACCTCCACCGGGACCACACGGGCTCGCTGAAGGAGATGGCCGCGAAGACCCACGCGAGGACGTTCGCCCATTGGATCGAAGCGGCCTACATCGCCAACTCCCCGAAGTACGACGGCCCGGGCAGCCCGCCGGCCGAGGCGTTCACGGTGGATGAGACGTTCAAGGACGGGGACACTATCGACGCGGCCGGCGGCCTCATCGCCTACCACACTCCGGGCCACACGCCCGGGCACACCTCCTACTACCAGGCCGAGCGCAAGCTCCTCTTCTCGGGCGACCTGTTCTTCGGTGAAGGTGAGAAGGTCGTCCTCACGCCCGCCGACTACACGCACCACACCCCCACCGCGCAGATCTCCGCGCGACGCATGAGCCAGCTATCGATCGACTCGCTGCTGACCTACCACGGCGGCCCCGTCCTGAAGAACGGTGGCGGGGTCGTCCGGACCCTTGTCCACAGCTTCCGCTGAGCTCGGCCGGAGGCTCCGAGACACGACCGGCGACCCGGGCGCGCCCGGGTCGAGTGGGACTGGCCAGATTTGAACTGGCGTCTCGGAGTCCCGAACCCCGAAGGATGGACCAAGCTACCCCACAGTCCCAGTCGGGGCCCGACCACTCGGCCCCGCTATTTGAGGGTGCGCACGGCCGGTCGCTCCGTCGGGTGTTTCATCACCCCTCCGCAAGGGGGTAGAGGTCGGCCGCTGTCTCACTACCGTTCATGCCGGCCGCGGTCGCCGATTCTCCCATCCCGGGGCTCGCCCCCGTCGAGGACCTGACGTGGACGGTGCCCGGCCTCCGGGAGGACCCCACCCTCTGCCTACGGTGCCGCTCGGCGCAGCTTCTCTGCGGAAAACCGGTCTGTCCGATCCTCCTCAAGTATCGGGCGTTCTCGAGGACCCTCCCGATGGTCGGCGGGACCGACTTCGAGGGGAGCTCTCCGCCGGGGCTGTTCGTCGGTCGGTTCGGATATCCACGGGTCTCGATAGGACCTCTGTTCTCCCCGGAGCACGGGTCGACCGAGCTGTTCGATACCCCCGAAGAGTGGGTCGGACGATCGGTGGAGGAGGTCATCGGCTTCCGCACGGGCCTCGTCCGCGGGACAATGCGCGTCAACGTCCTCGATGCCGAGAAGCCGATCCGGCTCCTCGAGGAGGTCCAGCTCCTCGGCCTCGCGGCAGAGTCGGTCGAGAGCGAGGCGACGTTTCGCCGGCCCCCCCGGGGGCGGATCGCGCTCTCGGACACTTCGCCCCCGTTCGGCCCTTCGGCCCCGATCGAGAGCGTTCGGCTCGACGTGCGTCGCGTGGACCCCCAGCTCGACCGGCTTTCCTCTGACGTGCACGCGAACGCGCGCGTGGCCGTGACCGAACTCTACGGCCGGGGGGTACGGGTCAGCCGAATCCAGAGGGCGTTCAGCGCCGGAACTCTCGGACGGGGCGGTCGCCGCAAGCTGGTCCCCACCCGTTGGTCGATCACGGCCGTGGACGACCTGATCTCGAAGCAGAACCTGGAACGCGTGCGCGACCTCCCCCAGCTCTCCGAGATCCTGCTGCATCGATACACCGCCCTCGACAACCGTTGGCTGGTCGTCCTTCTCCCCGGGGCCTACCGCTACGAATCGATCGAGGCGTGGTACCCGAACACCCTTTGGAACCCGAGCTCGGGCAACGTCGTCATCATGGGCGACCACGAAGGGTACAACGGGCGGACCACCTACGCCTCCATCGGGGGGTGCTACTATGCCGCCCGCCTCGCGACGAGCGAGGGCCTGCTGGAGCGGGGTCGGCAGGCCGGGGTGGTCGTCCTCCGCGAGGTACATCCGGGCGAGATCCTGCCGCTTGGCGTCTGGAACGTGCGCGAACACTTACGGGCGGCCCTGCGGACACCTCCAGAACCCCTGGGCACGATGGGGGAGCTGCTCCAACGGATCGGGTCGACGTTCGCCATCCCGCTGAACCGTTGGCTCGGGGCAAGCGCCGTGCTTCACGAAGCGAGAACCCAGCGAAGGCTGGACGCGTGGCTCGAACCGGTGGCCTCGTAGGGTCGCCGAACGTTACCCGTACTTCTGACCGCAGACGCCGCAGAACGAATCGGTCGGGAGCCTCGGGGCACCGCACTTCGAACACGTCGCGGGGACGCGCGGTGTGCCGCACCCCCGGCAGAACGCATCGGACGGCTGGGTCGGGTGGCCGCACTGAGGGCACCGCTCCGCCGCCGCTACGGTCTCCGCGACCTCGACCGGCGTGTCGCTCGTCAGCGGCGCTTCCGTTGCCTCCGGAGGCACGCCGGCGGTGCGCGCAGGGCCCGGTGCCAGCGTCTCGACTCGGCCCCCCACCTCACGACGCCCCTTGAGAGCGAGCCGGAACGCCTCGGTGTAGTCGGCGCGGTCGTAGGCAGCCTGAGCCGCCGCGCGGGTCGTTTCCCCCTTCTTCGTGCCGCCCTGCTTGGGCCGCTCCCGCTTGGCCGTTTCGAGGTCGCGTTCGAGAAGTCCGAGCTCGAAGTGCGATTCGGCCCTGTTCTTGGGAACCTTTGAGACGGCGGGGCCGGGGAGATCCCCGTCGTTCGGTCCGGCGGCTGGCATCGGGACCGTGGGACGGAACGGCGGCGGAGCGGGAGAAGGAGCCGAGGAGGCCGGCGGCTGGGCGGGAGGGGCAGTCTTCGGGGCCTTGCGGGCCGCCACCAGGGTGTTGTGAGCGGACTGGGCTAGATCGAACGCCCGGTCGAACTGGCGGGTCCCGAACGACGACTCGGCGAGCCCGATGAGCTGGCGCGCCTGAGCCACGTCCCCCCCCTGCCTCTCGAGAAGGTCCGCCTCCTTGCGGGCCATCGCGAGTCGGTTGAACGCCCGGTCGCTCGCGACCGCAGGGTCGTCCTGGCGCTTCTCCCGAAGCCGTTCACGCCGTCGCCTCAGGTGGCGCATCGCGTAGAACGCGACCGCAAGTAGTACTGCGGTGAGAACGATCCCGGTGGCGAACGCGGTTTGCTCCCCGGTCGACAGGTCGGCCATCGCTAGATTCACTTCCCTCCGCGGAACGCTTCCTGGAGTAGGATGGGAAGTGATTGCGAACCCAGGGTATTTAGAACGACCCGTCCGAGCCGCCTCGACGCAGGGGAGCCGGCCGCGCTGTCGGAGCTGGGCTCATCGGTCGTGGCACTACGCCGGCTCGGTCGGATGACCGGCGACACGGGGGGGAGGGCGGACCCCTCCCCGTCGGCTGAGGTTCAGAAGACGGTCAGCTTGTCCGTGAGCAGGCGGCGCGGGATCGTGTCGATCTGGTCGAACCATCCCTGGGCGACACCTTCCACCTTGGCCTTGAGCGAGGCGAGCTTCACGCCGTTCGCGGGCAGGATCTGGAGGCTCGCGACCTGGGGCTGATCGACGGGTTTCCCGATCTGGGAGAGGATCCGAACGTGGACCTCTTTCACGTCCCCGCCGGTCTCCTTGACCACGTCGTTCGCGATCAGGTTGCCGAGGAGGTTGTAGATCTTGCCGACGTGGTTGACCGGGTTCTTGCCCGCGGTTGCCTCCAGGCTCATCGGGCGGCACGGGGTGATGAGTCCGTTCGCCCGGTTGCCCCGACCGACCGAGCCGTCGTCCCCGGCTTCCATCGAAAGGCCCGTGACGGTGAGGTAGAATCGGCCCAGTTCGGGGTCGTCGGCCGTGTTGACGTCGATCGTGACCTCGCGTGCCGTGAACTTGGTGGAGAGGTCCATGAGCTTGTCGTGGATCTCCTCGCAGACGGAGGCGTATTCCGTCGGGTTGGCGATCTCGCTGTCGACCAGCGCCGCCGCGACCGTCAGATGGATCTTCTGGTCCTGGCGGTAGCCCATCACCTTGACGTCCTCCCCGAGGGCCTTCAGCTTCTTCTTGAGCTTCAGCGTGAGGAACCGCTCGCTCTCGAGCACCACCCGCTCGGTGTCGGAGAGCGGGGCGAACCCGACGCCGAACGACGTGTCGTTCGCGAGGACGGCCTTCTGGTCGAACACGCCCCGAAGGTCGACCGACCCCGAGCCGATACGGCAGTCGAACTCGATGTGATGGTCGACGTCCAGATGGCTGCAGACCGACCCGACGTAGTCGCGCGCGGCCTTGATCGCCACGTCACGGAACGGCAGCTTCTCCCCGTCCACCTCGGTCGTCGCCCGCCCGACCAGAAGACAGTAGATCGGAGCGGTCACACGGCCGCCCCCGAACTTGGGCTCGGACGCGCCACCGACCACCTGGGTCTCGTCGGTGTTGTGGTGCAGGATCTTGCCGAACTCGTCGAGGTAGAGCCGACTGAGGGCCCGGCTGACCGACTCCGAGACCCCGTCCGCGATGGAGTCCGGATGTCCGAGTCCCTTTCGTTCGACCAGCTCGACTGCCTGGTCCTCGATGTGCGTAGTGTGGAGCGGTTCGATCTGGATGTTCCGGCCCATGTGGGGGTCCCTTCGGTCGGCGGAGCCGGGGGTGGGTTTAACGGTTGCGCGAGCGAAGACGACGCACGCGAGACGCCGGCGGCTCAGGCGTTGTGTCCGGCGAAAAGTTGCTTCGCCATATGAGGGCCGTCGCTCTCGAAGCCTCGCGAGCGATAGTACTGCCGGGTGCCGACCGCGCTCGTGACAAAGACCCGGCCGAACCCCCGGTTCCGGGCGGCATCCTCGGCCGCGGCCAGCAGCTTTCCCCCGAACCCGCG
>Ga0074044_10001388_pt1 | contig 21949 bp, 18 predicted proteins | sample BogForMeECP23OM1_FD_94443 | JGI IMG/M metagenome (GOLD analysis project Ga0074044, IMG submission 94443) | Bog forest soil microbial communities from Calvert Island, British Columbia, Canada - Bog Forest MetaG ECP23OM1 | ecosystem: Environmental > Terrestrial > Soil > Wetlands ...
AGGCGCAGTCCCTCATTGTTCCATATGTGGCCGGGAATCGGAAATCGCTCCTTGGATTTCCCGGCGGGCTATGCAGCAAGCCCCGGCTCCGGCGAGCAGAGCTGTCTAAAGTGAGTCAATCCCGCAAGGAATCAAAAGCGGCTACAATAAACCGGTCCGAACGCAAATTGGAGGGAGCTGTGAATTCTAAGCATCAGTACGCCATAACTGTGTGGTGCGTCGGCTATCTAATGCTTGCGGGTGGTCTCTGGGCGCAGGAAACAGATCTTCCCCGATCCGCGGGAGTTCCCCAAGACTGGTCCGACCACAGCATCGTGTTTACTCTCGATGGACTTGCCCAGCACCCTGAACTGATCTATCAGGAGCCTCGCATCTTGCATCAGTTAATGCAGCGTTTTCAGGTACACGACTCAGATGTCTTGCGCGCTGTCGAGACCGAGGCCGTGTCCGCCGCCGCCGACGCCGGTGCCGGCGCCCGCCACCGCGACTGGAGCGTTGCCTTAGGCCGAGGGCATGTGGCGGCAGAAATGTACCCGGCGAAGTGGACCTTCGATCCGAGTGCCCCACCCAATTGCACGAATGATTATGTGGTATTTGGGCTGGCCACCGCAGGCGCCGCAAACGGTCAGGCCAATCTGGTTGGGTTCAACAACCTCTATGCCGGCACCGGCGGATTCTGCACGACTGGGCCGAATACGTACTTTGCCTACAACGTGACCACGGTGGCCGGGGGCAAGGTGGTAACTTCTCCCGTAATTTCGTTGGACGGGACCAAGATCGCTTTTGTGGAGAGCCTGGGAACTGCGTCCATTTTTCACGTGCTGACGTTTACGCCTGGCCAGGGCGGAATCACGACCGCGGCGACGCCGACTGCAATGACTTCTCTCACCTATTCCACTTCCAGTACCACGACTTCGTCTCCGTGGATTGACTATAGCGACGACGTAGTTTACGTGGCCGACGACAACGGCGTTCTTTATAAGATCACGGGAGTATTCAAGGGAACACCAACCTTGGTTAAATCGTCGCCGTGGCCGATCACGGTGTCGAGCGGCTCGCGCCTTAGCCCCCCCGTCCTCGATAGGTCCCATGGCTTTCTGTTGGCTGGAGGAAGAAATGGGGACCTCTATGAGATCAACATATCGACCGGAGCGGTCTCGGTGATGATTGTCGGTTCCCATGGCGCCAAGGGTGCCGGTGTGTGGGCGCCGCCCATTGTTGACGTCACGAACGGTACGACATTCGCGGTCAGCGGCAATGACGGTACGTCCGCGGTTCTGGTGCAGGCCGATACCGTGACTCTTACCCAATTGGCAAAGGCTCGGATCGGTGTGGGCGGGACCAGTGGGACTGCCATTAACATTTATCAACCCGCTCTCAGCAACGACTATTACACGAGTCCGTCCAGTGGAGCGATCTACGTATGCGGGACCGGAACCGGGGCGGACACATCGCCTTGGGCATACTCGTTCGGTTTTACCGGACGCACCATGCTCACAACCGCGGTGTCCAAGAACCAGCTGGTCACTTCCACTGCCGCCACGTGCACCTCATGGAATGAGTTTTTCAACCCTAATATTGGCACTAGCGGAACAGACTTCTTTTTCTTCGGATTGACGCAGGGTTGCCCGGGTGCTGGGGGCAGCACGGGCTGCGTGGCATCGATCACAACGACTTCTGCGACGCTCGTAACCGCGGCTGTCGCCGGCGGGCCTAGCGGAATAGTGGTCGACAATTACAGGACGGAGGGGCAAGCTTCCAGCATCTATCTGACGGGTGAAGCCACGAACACGGCCTACAAATTCACGCAGAACGGGCTGAATTAGCGCAGTAGAAACCACGGGCCCTGCTCAGGCTAATGGATCTTCGAGCCTGCGGCAGGGCCTTTTATCCCGCTGGTTGGCGGGGAGCTCTTTCTGGTTTGCGCTACTCCCTGGTAATTTCCCAGCCGTTGTCTCTCTTGCTTAGGAAGATCGTCACCTTGCTCGGGTCGGCGTGGTAGAAAGCGGCTCCGAACTTGTCAATCAAGGTGGAGCGTTCCCACGTATTGAAAGCCTTCACGGCAGGCCCGGAGGCGTCAAGCAAGTCCCCTGCCTTGGTGGTCTCCCATTTCCAGGAGTAATCCACCGTCGCCTTTATTGGGCTCAGCATCGTAACCTTCTCAACCGCTATCAGCTTCCGTTGTGCCAGTGGCACGGTGTACTCAGTTCCGTCATCGGTCTTCTTTTCTTTCACGCCCGCGACCGTCGTCAACCATTCCTGCCCGCTGGGCGTCAGCGCTACGGGAGTTTTTCCTTTCTGCGCCTTGTCGATCTTGAGATATCCCGCCTTTTCCAGCAACCGATAGCGTGGATCGAGGGGCGTCTGGTCTTCAACCGCACCGGTGGAAAAATGCAGGGTTGCGGGACCTTGGCGTTCCAAGCCCGCCAGCACGATCGGACTCACCTCCGCGGTAGTGAGCGTGGTTCGGCTCCACAGCACAAAGTAAAGGGCCACACCGGCGATCCCCACAATGAGAGTGACCATCAGAAGTAAAGGAAGAATAGAAGAACTCTTTTTTTCCATCTCCAACTCTTGCTCGAACATGACATCCTCCATGAACGTGTTGCGCGCACCGGACGAACTGCTCTATGTCAACTCAATTTTGCGCCCGGAATTGCCTTGGCCCTGTGACGTAGCTCACACTGTGAGGTTGGAAGGTCACTAAACATTCACCTGCCCCACTACTGGCTGACCAAGGATTTGCAAGCAATTGCAGTTGGGGTTGAATCCGGTTGAAGCTCTCGGCTAAAATAACAGGCGTAACATATTGATAAAAAACCGCTTATTTTGCAGGGACACTGGAAGGACAATTGCGCCAGCAAGCCGCATGTTGGGGTTCTTGCCGAGCGCGGTGGAGGGAGATGCCGAGGCACCAGTGGCTGAGAGTGCGCCGGGAGGGCCTCACCTCCTATTACGGGGCGCCTCGATATTGTTGCTGGTTGCGTTCAGTTGCGTGCCCGGGTGGTCGGCTGCGATCAGGCCGTGGCGCGTGAATCCGCACCGTATTTCACTCTCGCAATCAGAGATCTATCTGCGCCACGCGCCCCCGCACGTGTCCGAACTCACACCTACGATGCCGACAATGGCCCTGCCAAGGTGTGAGAGCGTGCAACCAGCCGAGGCCTTGCTCACTCCCGATCCTCTATTGCCGATCGCGCCTGATGGTCCGCTGGTGCGAGTCAGTTTTGTCATTGGTCCAGACGGACGCGTGCACAGTGCCTTCGTGCTTTACAGTGGAGGAGCCAATGAAGATGCCGCGGTGCTACGCGCGGTACGCGGCTGGCGGTACCGTCCGGCGCTCTGCAACGGCGTGCCTACCGATTCGGAAGTGCGTGTACGATTCAGCATCCACGAGTGAGCGAATTTCTCCTACAATAGATCGCAATGAGGTTGCCGTGAGCGACGAAAAGAAGCCGGTCGAATCGGACGAAAAGCCTGCCGGAAGCAAGGAGATCGAAGATTTCTTTCAACGCCTTCCGGCCAACTTCCGTTGGCCAAAGCCAAATGCGGACGCGGTGGCCGCGGCGGTAGAAGCGATCCAGCGAATGTCAGGGGGCGCGGCCGTCGCACAGGATCTGGCGGCGATCAACGATGCCGCCGAACTATCGAACACCTGCGGCGCCTGCGGCGGGACCTTGCCGACGACGGCGCGTTTCTGCGTGTGGTGCGGACTTGCGCGGGACGGTTCCGGGCCGGCTGCGAATCAGCAGCACGTTCATCATCATTATCATCATCTCGTGCCTACTCAGAACGCGTCATCGGTTGCGCCCGCGACCGAGGCCGAGTCGTCGGAGCCGCGCGGCCGCGCGCCCGGCTCTCCGGGGCCGGCGCCGGGAGGCCGCGCGGAACTCGCTGCGCGCCAGGTTGCCCAGGATTGGGCGCAGGCCTGCAATACGCGGCACATTGATGACCTCGTCGAGCTTTATGCAGCGGACGCGACCCTGATTCGGTCGAGTGTCCCACCCGTGCGCAGCCTGCCTGCCATCCGCGAATTTCTTTTGTCGATGCTGGAAGCCGGGTTAGGTGAAGTTGAGCTGGAATCTTTGCGGCTGGAAATGATGGGTGAGATTGCGATGGACATTGGCCGCTGCAAGATGCTGGTCCCAGTAGCGATGGGAAAGCGGCGCGAAGAGCGCGGGAAGTATCTGATAGTACTTGTCCGCCAGCCTGTCGGCACGTGGAAGATCCTGGCGGACTGTTGGTCCGCGGATCTGCCCGTGAGCGCGCCGCCCGAGGCCGCGCAGCGAAAGGGGAGCGAGCCCGGTCCGCCGGCGCAGAAACGGCATTAGCTCTCTTCCGCAATTTTCCGCTACAGTAGCGCAAAGAAAAACCCCGATCCTTGCGGATCGGGGTTGAGGATCAGTTGCGTGCTCAGTTACCGTTGAGACCACGCGCCGCGAACAACTGCCGGTAGCCCAAGCTTTCGATGTCCTTGAACATCGGCGTTCCGGGTGGCAGGCCCTGGGGCACGGTGAAGTCCGTGTCGAAATAGTAGTCGCGCGGATTGGGCGGCTGATACACCACGTATTCGCAGCACTTGAACATTCCGGTGTTATAGGTGGAGTAGAACATTTCCACCATCGAGCCCGCGTAGTGCATCGTGGAAGGAGTGTCCTGCCAGTCTTCGAGGAAGCGCAGGAAGTTCCCGATTCCTCCATCCGTGCCTATGGAATAATCGTTGCCGTCTTTCTCCCATCCCGGGTGCGGGAAGGTCAGAGTCTTTCCGGCAGCGGTCGCTAGCCGATAGTAGGTGTTCGCGGACGCCGCCCGGTTGTAGGGAGGTCCGCCGCCGTCGCTGGCAGGCTGCGATGGCTCGAGGATCGTGCTGTTATCGTCGTTCCAGTTAGTAGAGAGAAAAGTGACGGTATCGGCGATCACGGCAGCCGGAACATGCAAAGGAGAAGTCGTGTCCGGTCCCAGCGCCCCACCTGTCTCTTTCGTAAAGGCCGTGTCGTTGGGACCGCTGTTGTAGTTGCCCTGGATGTACACGGGATTTTCCGAAGCGACCGTGAATCCGCCATAGAAACTGACGTTGTTGACGGAAACTTGCACCGGGGTCGTGGGCAGGTTGCCCATCGAACCATCCACCAGTTTCAGAACGTGACGAGCACCGCTCACCCAGTTCTTGCGCCCGGTAGTGCCGCAGGAATTGATACGCGGACTGAATGGATTGTCAGGCGCGGCCGCAATGATTTGGACGTTTTGGTTGGTTGTGCCGTTCCACTGGGCCAAGCCCAGGTTCGCCGTGCCAAACGTGTCGATAAAACCATTCTGATTGACGTCTTCGCTCGCCCCCTGCGTCGCCTGTGACACGATTAGTGGGGTGCCGGCGGCGTTGTCGGAGTTGATCACGTCCTCCAGACCGGAATCCCCGGTTCTAGCCGGTGTGCCACCGGTGGCACTCATCGGCGGATTCGGGTTCGGGAGCATTCCGCGGCGGTCAGAAAAATACAGAACATATCCATTCTGTTGGAGATAGTCCACACTTTTGCCGCTGCCGGAGATGTTTCCCGCCAGCCATCGCTGTAGATTGCCTACATCGATTTCCACAGCGCTCATCACACCAAGCGTCGTGCAGGTGTCGTCCGTGTTCACCTGGTGGGTCGTGACATCCCGTGGTTCGCCTTCGCGAGCATCGTAGAAATTGATCGGATACCAGTTGTACTGGGTCAGGCTTTGCGGAGTTTGCACCTGGTTAGTGTTAGCGTTTGTAGGCGTAATGCCAAAAGCCCACTGTCCTCCCGATCCCGCATCCGAGGCAAGGAGCGGCACAGGCTGCGTGGCCGCCGCCTGCCAGGCCGTGCATCTCAGGCTGGCCCCGCTGCCAGTCGTGGTGGTACAGACCGGAGAGTTGGCTTGCGAGGCTGGCCAGACTCCGGCCACTTGGGTTGGTTCGGTAGGAATCGTAGTACTGCCGGCATTGCCGCGGTCGGCAGGCCGTTGCAACAGAAGAATCGCGTTCGGAGTGATCGGGTTCGGAGTTCCCGTCGTCGGGACGCCGGCGCCGTTAGCCGTCGGCGGCGTCACGCCGCGGGCGAATCCCAGGGACAGCCATTCCTGAGTTACCGGGTGCCAAACGCCCGAAGAGTCAACGTATTCCACCCGGAGATAGCCATCGATCAGGCTCCAGGCATTGGCATTGGGCGAGTTGTAATAGGTTAATTGCGGGTTATTTCCGGCGACGACCGGCGAAGCGGGATTGGGAAAAGCATAATAGGGATACGTTCCCGCGCCAAGGCAGGTGGCAGGGATGCTGGCTGGCGTCGGAGTTGCCGGCGGACAAATGTTGATTGCCGGATAAGCAGCGGGAGTACCGGCCCCCCAGTTGAAACCGGTCGTGCCGTTGGTGCCGATCATGAAGGTCGGGGAGTTTACCGCGCCTACATTCGTCGGGTGCGGGTTCGTTGGCTGGAGCCCCTGTGAGGCAGATTGTGCGCTATACGGCCAAGGCGCGTAGGGCCATTCCGGGGTGCTGCAAGAGTTCGCCGAAACGCAGGACGACGGAATCGGGACCGCATTCGAAGCGGCGGCAAAGTACAGGCTATAGTAGTTGCCAGCCGCCGGCGTTCCCCAGGTCCCGGTGCTGTAATTGCTTGAGGATATCTGGATGCCAAAGGGATTGATGCCGGTATTGCCGGTTGGGATCGTCGTCACCCCATTTTGCCAGTTTAATTCCGCAGGCGTCGCGTTTGCCAGTCGGACGTTCTGAGAATCCGAGGCTCCTCCAGGCAAATCATTGGGATCGTCGCTCAGCAGCACGTGAATCTGCGCCAGGTTATATTCACGCGACTGGCTTAACGCAGTCGTGTCGGTCACGCCCGCAGCAGTCAGATATTGATCTGGTGGCCTCCGAATCAGTTCGTAATCGTGTTGGGTTCCGGTGACAAAAGGCAGCTTCAGCTGCTTGGCGCCCGTTCCCACCTCGCCGCTGGTGCTATTTCCGTAGTCCCCGTTGATGAGCTCGTGGTTCACGCTCGAAGAAACCGAACTGAAAGTGCTGTCATAGGTCGAAGCGTAGGTGGAAATTTCGAAAGCGGTGTTATCGAGCGACGCGGGTGGAGCTCCACCCATCCCGAGCACGCTGCCGCTGTTGAGGGCCACGCAAGTACTGGACGCCTTCCCCGGAAATGGACAATTACCGTCGGCAGTCGGAATGTAGACCGTGCCGTTATCCTCAGTGCTGGAATTGGCCGTCAAGGTGTTGGGAAGATTGTTGACGACAACGTTGCCGAAGGCCTCGAGTTTGTTGTGAAAGGTCAGCGTGGCGTTGTTCGACACACCCAGGTAGAGATCGCCGTTGGCATGCAGGCGCCCGGCGAAGTCGAGGGTGGGATTGCTGAAGAACGAGCAATCGGCTTCGCAAAACACTCCGTATTGAAACACGGGGATCAGAGCTATCTGAGCGCCCCGCGTCATGCTGACTTCCTGGCCACCCAGCATGGATGCGGTCACTGTCATGCTGATAGGAATGATTTGCGCATACAAACCAGTATCAGGCCCGGCAGAGATCTGTCCCCAGCAAGTGCTTTTTCCAGGGCAACTGGGCGACACGCCCGACTGCGCCGACACGCTGCTGTTGCAATTCACGGTCGTGGCCGACGATCCGGAGCCGGATGTTCCCGATGCCTGCACCATATAGTACGGGAATGTGACTCCGGGAATGCTTGGGGTCATACTGTTGATGGCGCAGATTTGCGCGACGGTGGGCGCCTGCACAGCGCTGATGGCAGTGCTCAGGTCGGAGTACATCTTCTCAATGCCACCCTCGGCGGCGTGATAGGCCAAGTTATTCTGCAGATCGGTGCCGCCCACTTTGCCTTCGGTGTTGACCATCATCATCAGGCCGATTGCAATTCCCGACAACAACAGCAGCAGCAGCAGGGACGCAATCAGCGCGAACCCCTTGGCTTGCAGTCTGGTCGTGTTCATGCCATAAATTCCCATATTGTCGCTCCCCGTTACCTCGTTCCCCATCGCGTTGCCAGCCCCTTGCGTTTGCGCCGCGGCTTCTGGCCGCGGGACGGTCGATTGCTAATAGTTGTTCACGTACGTCAGATTCCGAGCGCTTACCGATGTCTGTAAATCGATGGACTGATCACCCCTGGACAAGCCGTACAGCGACCCCTTCACCGAGCTATCCATAGCCATATTGGCGATGTTGATCTTGGTGATCTGGTTGGGAAAAAGTCCGCTCGAACTGCCCGAATAGCAGACATCGCCGGCTGCGCCGGGGTTTTGACATTGCGTCGCCACCGAAGGAGGAGTGGTGGACGAGTTGAAAAGGTCATACGTGAACTTCATGTACACGGTGCTTTCCGCCACCGGAACCGGGGAGTGCCCACTAATCTGCCGCATGAGCCGTGACGGAGTGACGGTGGTGTCGATGTAGTAAGTGATTACCTCAAGGCGCACTCCGTATCCGGTGGTGATGGGCGAAGCAGAGTACTCGCTAGCGAGGCTTTTAGGGATGGTCGACCCCTGGTTCATCTTGAGCGGATCGCCGGAGTTGAAAGTGACGGTGGTTGACGTCGGGGTGGCGCCGTAAACTTCCCCCACCACCGGTATAGTGTTTGAACCGGAGGTAAAGTAGAACAAGACCAGATCACCAGGCGACAGTCCCACCGCCGAATCGTTTATGTTCTGTATCGAGGCGGAATTCGGTGCCGTACAATTCGTGCTCATCGTAGCGGGCTGAGCGAAGGTGACCGTCGTCGTGCTCGCGACCGATGCGGTGTAGCAGTCCAGGTAGAACGCGGGGTCTGTATAGACCACCGTGACGATATCCGTGGTTTGCCCCGAAATTGTGGGTCCGACGTTGTATCCGGTCAACAGCCCATAAAGATACGGAGTGCCGCTCGGTTGAGGATACTTCACGGATGCGCCGCTGATGTAACACGTGCTCGACTGATCGCAGCCATACACCGGAATGGTTGAGGAGGTTGGCAGTTGGATGGCCGCGCCGTTACCCAGGCCCGCCCCAGCCAGGCTCAGGTCCTTCGTCAGCATGTTGGAGGCCGCCCGAAAATCCTGCTGCATCTCGGCTCTCTGAGAAATCGTCCAGGTCGCGTTCACGCCCTGTACATACAGCTGTGTGGCAGAGGCGACCACAATTGTTCCGAGGGCGGTGGCGACCACCATTTCCATCAAGCTGAATCCTCTCTCGCGCTTTGTTGAGCGTTTGCTCATAGGCCCCTCTTAGTTGAACTGTGAAATGTATGAACTCAAAACGTATGTCTTCTGGCTGTTCTGGGTTGTCGTGTATTGGATGGTGATGGTCACGCTGCGCAACGAAGACTCCAATTCACCCTGGGCGTTGTACATCGGCCCGATCGCAATGGTGCGCTGATAGCCTGTCAATGGGATGTACACATCGTCTGATGTTCCGAAGATTCCATCTGGTCCGGGATCGTGCAATGTTTGCCGCAGAGCTGAGGCCTTGTCGTCTGCCGTCCCATAGATTCCATCACTCCCACCGCTGTAAATCTGCTGAGCTCCGGTCAGGAAGATGCCGCAGGGGGAATTGTTGGTGACGGGACAGTTCGTGGAGCCAACATTCTGGATGTCGTCAAACGTAATCTGCGTGGTGTTGCGGGCCGTGATGATGCTTTCGTAAGCTTCATCGGCCAGTTGTTTAGCGATCATGTCCTGCTGCGAGGTTTGCGTGGTAGCCATGGCCAGGCCGAACACGCCCAGCAGACTCACCAGGCCTACCGTCAGCACGGCCATCGAGATCATGACTTCGATGAGCGTAAATCCGGCCTCCACATCCTTCCGCACTCGAAACTTGCCGTTTTGCTGGATCATTGCCGCAACCATTGATAGCCACCTCCGCTCAAGGGGTATACACGCCAGCCGTGAATGCGGCCCGTACCACCCCACAGTGTGATCGCCCTCGAACTCAATATGTTTCCCGATTGCGCGATGTACACCACGCCACCATCCCAACTCCCCGAACAATTTCCTGTGCCGTCCTCGGCGTCCTGGGCGGAACCGTCGGGGCAAAAATAGACCGTCGATGATCCTCCGGTGCCACCATTGGCGGTATAGCCAAAATCGATGGGCAGCAGGGTGGAGTTGTTATAGTTATCCGGGGCTGTCGCCTTCGTGTTGGGAAGGCCGGTTTGAGCAAGAAACTGCACGTCCGTCGGCAATTTATAGGTTGCGTTGCACAACTGACCTGAAAACGTCGCCGTCGGAGTTATCGTGATTGTGTTCGGCGAGACGGTGTTGGAAAAAGTCACGGAGTATGATGTGCGCTGCGCCACCGCGCAGTCGCGCGCCTGTCGCATGACTGACAGCGTGATGTCATACGCGTTGATCACGTGCTGCTGATTCAGCAGAGGCATCAGAGTCATGACCGAGATCACGGTCACAATAATGCCGATCGCGAGCGTGATCGTCATCTCCACGAGGCTGAAGCCAATAAGGTTTTCGCGGTTTGTTACCGCATTGATTTTCATTCTTCGTCCCCACCTGCTGAGCAGGTAAAAGTCGACGCTCTCAGCTCGCGGCTCGGAGCGGTCGGGCGGGGGATAGCCACCGAATACACGGCCGAGTAAGTCGATGTTAGGAACAGGTGGCGAGCGCGTCAAAGTACCGGGGTACATCGGCCTTTCGGTCCCTGGCCTTCCGTAACGTAATCGCAAACAGGTTACTTGTGAGCCAGCTGTTACCTGTCGGAAGAGGGCCGGCACTCCGGACAATTCTCAGCGCGCGTCTGGCCGCGTGTCTCTCCCGCGCCGACACCGATTGACCAATGTTTTCCCGTGACGCAGGTAACTTGTAGGGAATACTCATTCTCTCTTACGATCCGAGCATTATGGATTTGCGCTCGCTGGTGGTGTGCTCGGATCAAGCGTCAACCGGTATGTTGACGACAGTTTTGTCCGAGAAGGGGATGGCAGTGGAGGCGACGTCCTCGATCTCGCACGGTTTAAAGCTGCTGGGCGAAGAGCGCTATGACGCTATTATTTTTGACTATCGGGCTGATCAGACCTCGGAAGAATTTCTTGCGCGCCTGCGGCAGTGTTCCAAGAATCGCGCCACGGTCTTGATCGCGATCGTAGATGCAGAGTTCAACACGCGCCCCGTTTTCGGGCTAGGCGCAAACTTTGTGCTGTACCGCCCGCTCTCGTTGGAGCGCTTGCGGCTTAGTTTGCAGGCGGCTCGCGGCTTGATGCGTCGCGAGCATCGCCGGAATCCTCGTTCGCCGGTGCGATCGGCGGTAAACGTTTCTTATCCCGGTGCGCCTGACCTGGGAGGGGCGCTCAACGATCTGAGCGACGATGGCACCTCCATCACAACCGGCGGGCGCCTGCCCAAAGCCGGCAAAGTTTATTTCGAATTTGCCCTTCCCGGACAGCAGCAATTGGTTCGCTTGTCGGGCGAAGTGGCATGGCAGGACGCATCGGGACGCAGCGGCATCCGTTTTCTCGATGTGCCGCAAGCCTCGCGGCGCATGATCCGGTCATGGCTTCAGCAGAAAGATGTGCGACAACAGATGAACGGCGCGCAGAAACTGCCAGATGCCAGCGACTCGAGCCAAAAACGAAATGAGACCAAGCGATCTGTTCGGGCAGGGACTGCTGGCAACCGCCGCGGCGAGATGCGGATTCCATGTGCGATTGGAGCTGAAGTCTACCGGCTGGGCACCAGCATTCCTAACCGCTGCCGGCTTTCCGACATCAGCGAGGGCGGCTGTTACGTTGAGATGCCGTCACCGCTCCCCGGAAAATCCCGTGTGGAAATCGCGGTGCGCACAGCTGACATAAAATTCAAAATCCAGGGGCAAGTATTGGCTACCCATCCTGGGTTCGGCATGGGCGTGCGCTTCGTGTTTAGTGATCCGGCAGAGCGCGGGGAGATTCTGCGACTGCTCGGCGTGCTGGCAGCGGGACCGTCGCTCGACGAACAGCCCCGCTAGACGGGGTGCGTCTCGTCCAGCACCGCTTTGCGAAAATATTCTAGCGAAAGCCTCAGTCCATTTTCCAAATCTATTTTCGGCTCCCAACCCAGCAGTCGCCTGGCCTTTGAAATGTCCGGCCGCCGCTGCTTCGGATCATCCTGCGGGAGAGCCTCGAATTTAATCTTGCTAGCCGAACCGGTCACGGCGATGACTTTGCGGGCGCACTCGAGAACTGTAAATTCCGCCGGATTTCCCACGTTCACCGGTTCGTGTTCATCGGACTTCGCCAGGCGCAGAATCCCATCCACCTCGTCGCTTACGTAGCAGAAACTGCGCGTCTGGCTGCCGTCGCCGTAAACAGTGAGATTTTCGCCGCGCAACGCCTGCCACATGAAATTCGGGATGACGCGGCCATCATGGAGTTGCATGCGCGGACCATACGTATTGAAGATGCGCAGAATCCGCGTGTCTACGTTGTGATAGCGGCGGTAGGCCGTGGTCACCGCTTCCGAGAAGCGCTTGGCTTCGTCATACACCGACCTCGGCCCTACAGGATTGACGTGTCCCCAGTACGACTCCGGTTGCGGGTGTACGAGAGGATCGCCGTAGCATTCCGAGGTCGAGGCCATCATGAATTTGGCCCCGCAGCGCCGAGCCGATTCGAGCGCTTGGAACGTGCCATAGGATCCGACGCGCAGGGTCGCAATGCCATGTTTGGCATAATCCACGGGGCTGGCAGGGCTGGCAAAGTGAAAGACGTAGTCGAGCGGTCCCCAATCCGCCGACTCACAGACGTCTTTTTCCACGAATTCGAAGCGCGAATCGTTCCGAAGATGGGCGATGTTTTCAAGGCGTCCGGTCAGCAGGTTGTCGGCGGCCACTACCTGGTAGCCTTCTCCCAGCAGCCCATCGCACAAATGCGAACCGAGAAAGCCCGCTCCACCGGTCACCAGCACCCGTCGCTTGCTCATCGTTTCAGGCGCGCTCCTTTTTGGTCGTCCGGGCTGCGGGCGTTTCTTTGTCTAATGCTGGAGGACGACCGACGCTGTAATAGGAGAATCCGTGCTCCGCCATCATTGACGGTTGGTAGAGATTCCGTCCATCCAGCACAATGGGGTATTTTACGACTCCGCGAAGCCTGGCAAGATCGAGCGTCGCAAATTCTTCCCATTCCGTCAGGATCAGCACCGCATCTGCCCCTTTCGCCGCCTGGTACGCATCGGGTGCGAACTCAATGCCATTTCCGAGCGCTTCCTGGGCGCGTTCCATTGCGGCCGGATCGTACGCGCAAACCCGGCAGCCCTCGCGCAACAACTCCTGTACCAGCAGCAGTGCGGGAGATTCGCGAATGTCATCGGTCCCGCCCTTGAACGCCAAGCCGAGTACGCCCAGCCTTTTGCCGCGCAACGTCCAGAGCACGCTCCGCACTTTGCGGAGGAACCGGTGCCTCTGCTCCTCGTTGATACGGATGACTTCCTCCAGCAAGCGAAAGTCGTATCCGCTTTCTTTTGCCACTGCCCGGAATGCCGTCAGGTCTTTCGGAAAACATGATCCGCCATATCCGATCCCCGGGTTCAGAAATTTCGGCCCGATGCGAGAGTCGGTCCCGATCCCATCGCACACCTGTTGAACGTCGGCGCCGACGGTTTCACAAATTGAGGCGACCGCGTTGATGAACGAAATCTTCATGGCCAGGAAAGCATTCGACGCGTGCTTAATAAGTTCTGCGCTCTTGGCGCTGGTGATGATGAGCCGCGGAGGTACTTGCGCGCGGTCAGGCCGGGGAATGGCGTCGGCGCGCCCGTAATACCATCCACTGGTCAGAGGCCCGTAGATGTGCCGCATCACTTCTGCAGCCCGCTCGGTCTCTACGCCTACAACAATCCGGTCGGGGTATAGGAAGTCGGTAACGGCCGTTCCTTCGCGGAGAAATTCCGGATTCGAGGCGATGTCGAACATGTCCGGATGGGCGCCATTGCGCAATATGATCGTCTGGATCCACTGGTTGGTGTAGACGGGAACAGTGCTCTTCTCAACTACGACTTTGTAGCTGTCAACCGCGCCGGAAATTTCCCGCGCCACCGATTCGACATATGACATGTCGGCATCGCCGCTTTCGGTGGGAGGAGTTCCAACCGCAATAAAGATGGCTTCACTGGCCCGCGTGGCGGCTTGCAGGTCGCCGGAAAAGTCGATACGCCCGCCGTGATGCCTCTCCAGCAGCTCCGGCAGGAAGCGTTCATGAATCGGCACCTTACCTGTCCGCAGAGCCTCCAGCTTTTTCTCGTCGTTATCGACCAGCACAACTTCATGACCCAGATCCGCGAAACACGCGCCCGTCACCAGGCCGACGTATCCCGAACCCACCACGGCTATCCGCATATGCGAGCCCTTCTCCTTGTTTTTATGTGCACGTCCGGCTCTACGGCGTGTAGTTATTAACTGTACCAGTGTTAATTGGCTTTGAGAGCCGGATCCTCGACATCAGGGTCTCCGCCGTGACCGGGAATGGGAATCCGAACCTCACACAGGCTCGTGACCGTCGTCACCGCCCGCGAGCATCCCCGGTTGCAGAATTCAATACAGGAGGGATTTATGCCCATCCTGATGGTTGCGCTCGTCGCGCTCGCCGCGTTCGGCATCATCGGAGTCTTTCTCGGTGCGGCCGTCGTTCTCGAGCAGCGCAAAATTACCGGCAAGCATCCCCCTGGCAAGGCTGCCTGAAACCTCAGCGAAGGTTCAAGTTCCCGCAGGGTTAGCCCCTTTGGGGCTCCAACCTGAATGTGCGCCCATCCTTATGTCTTGCTGGCGCCTTAGAACCTTCTCGTGTGCTAGAAAGCGGTGCTGAGACGGAGCGCGAAGCTGCGGGACGGCCCAATGGCATTCCCAGAGAACAGGCCGCCGAAATCGATTACGTCCAGAACGTTGGTGAGGTTTTGTCCGTCGGCCTGGAAGCGTATCTTGATCCGGTCTGATTTGTAGAGGTCGGCGCCCGCCGAGGCATTGACCTGAAAGGCGGGAAGAATACGCTGGCGGGTAAAGTTGATGCGGTCGACGACCTGCTGTCCGTATGTCTGGACTTCCTGGGCGATGCATTGAGAACTCGGGATGGTTGGATCGCATTGAAACTGGAAGGGCAAGCCCGTATCGTATTGCATTCCTACCGCCACCCAAAAGCGTGGATGCACCTGATACCGAAGCCGTCCACGCAGCGTGTGGCGCTGATCCTGCGAGTCGGGGAAATGGCCGCTGGTCGGAATGCCCTGCGCGTCGTCGCCCAGAAACAAGCCGCCCGTCACCGGATACCACACATTGCCGACCATGTAGGAACAGCTGAGAAAACCGGAGAAGCGCCGCCACTCGGGCAGATCGACCTTCGCTTCCGCGCCATAGATCACAGATTTGTTGAATGCGATCGGAAAGCTGATCGCTGTGTTCTGAATCTGGTCGTCATCCGCGTAGTTGTTCACATACCGCCGGTAGTAATTCGCGTCCACCCGCAGCTTGCCCGCAAATCCCTTTGTCATTCCCAGTTCGAAGTAGTTCCCTTCGGAAGGCTGGACCGGCAGACGGAGAAACGACGTAGGATCGATCGATTCGACCGCCGTCGAACTTGACAGCAGAATATTTTCGAACGACGGCGTCTGAAAAACGCGGTCGTACGAAAAATGCAACAGCAAGTCCGCCGAAGGAATGTAGTGCGAGACCGCCAGCCTCGGCTGCACGCCCTTCCGGTTCAGCAGGAGTTGATAGTGATCCCAGCGCAAACCGGCGCTGACCGTCCACTTGCCGAGCCGTATGCGATCCTGCACGAAGGCTGATTGCTCCAGGTCGGGGCGGTTTGCCGCAAACGAAAAAGTCGGTGGCGTGTCCGGATCGAACTGCGTCGGATCGGTGATCGCGTAGCGGAAACTCTCGTTCAGCGTGGCGTTGTCGGTTTCGAATCCCGCCTTCCACTCATGCCGCCCGCGAGTTACGCTGATCGTGCCGCGCACATATCCTTCGCGAAACCCGTTGTTCTGGAAGACCTCGATCGGCGTCGCATAGTCGTTCGAATTGAAATTGATTGCGTTGTCCCGCACCATCGCGTGGAGGTCCGCGACCATGTTCGACGAGAACGTGTGCTGGTAAGAAGCGATTCCCATCGTCTCAATATTGCTGGCCGTTTCCAGCTGCGATCCCAAGGGCAGCGACCGATCGAGAGAGTCGAGGTGGGGCGTCTGTTGCACCTGCTCATTGGGCAGCTCGTAGCGAGGGAACTCGTGCCGCACAATCAGGTTCAGCCGGTCCTGGGGCGTGAGGTCGCGCTCGTAATGCGCGGAGAAATCGCCCAGCGTTCCCGCGTTGGTGTAATTCTCAGGAACCACGGGATTCAAATAATGGTCGCTCATGCTGCCGCTGGCACTTGCGCCCATGGCGTTCTTGCCCCATACGTATTGCCCCTGCGCGAAAACGCCTGCTGAATCAAAGCTGCCGCCGGAGAGCGCAACATCCCCATGGAAGCCGGACTGCACATCCTGCAGCGTATTGACCTCGATCACACCACCCATTTTCCTTCCGTATTCGGCGGGAATTCCGGCCGTATAAATGCTTACCGACTGGACATCATCGGCTTCCAGTTCGGGACCGAAGCCGGGCGAACGGTTATCGGTCAGCGGGATGCCATCGACCACGAACTGGGTTTGATACTCGGAGCCGCGCGGATGCAGGACGGCGTTGCCTTCGTAGAGCCATCCGGGTTGCGCATTGACGAGATCCTGCATGGAGCGCCCGGGGACGGACGTTACGCGGGTCTGAATCTGTTCGGAGCCGATCTGGGTGACGGACCCGGCTTGCTCGGGATTGACCAGCGTGCTTTGAGCCTCGACGTTTACCACTTCGCCCACTGCCGCTAGCTTCAGTTGGAGCTTGTACTCCATCGGCACCGACGAGCGTACATTGATGGTCTCGAGGACATTGGCAAAACCGGGCTGATGAATTTCGATGTTGTAGACGCCATAGGGAAGGCGCTGCGCGATCAGGTTGCCTTCATCGTCGGTGTCGAGGGTATTGCGATACCCATTCGCTTCGCTCACAATATGCACCGACGTTTTAACGCCGAGCCCTGCGGGGTCAGTCACTTTGAGTCGCAGTTCACCGTGATTGGCTTGGCCAAATCCAGGCCGTCCAAACCCAGAGAAAGCCAGGGCCAGCATCACGCAAAACATCCCCACGTTCTTCATCGTGAACTCCCGTGCTCCTCGGAGCCGAAGCCATGCGCACGCTTTCGGTCCGGAAATCAAGAATGTCGATTCAGTGTATGTCACGTCAAGAGCGGACGCTAACGCCCCAGGTTCTTACACCCTTGTAACCCCATCGATTCATCACGCTTAATGTGGTTCAACATTCATCGTGTCTAGCACGATGCGGATAGATGATGCAGGAGGGCCGAGTGGCTGTCGCGGAAAGACAAAGAAAGCCTTGTGCAACGGGCGGCAAAGGCGGAAAATGAGGCGTTCCAGGAGACGACTTTGTCCGATCGTAAATACCGGCAGCGGGGATACCAGGATTCCGGTAACGAGGCACAGAAGAAACAGGAGAAGACATCGGCGCCGAAAAGAGACAATACCTTCGGGCCGCGGCCTCTGAACATGCCGGGAACGCGGACGGTTTCCCGTTGTGCCGAGTGCGGTGCGCTGCTGGAGAATTTGAGCGCGACGGTTGGGCAGTGTCCGAAATGCAAGTTTGAACTGCACTCATGCAAGCAGTGCGAGCACTTCGATCCTTCGAGCCGCTTTGAGTGCAACCAGCGGATTCCGGAAAGAATCTTTCCCAAAGATAGGCGGAACGAGTGCTCATTCTTTTCCATGCGGGTGAGGCTGGAGAAGGAAACCTCGAGCAAGCCGGCGCAGCGTCCCAGCGATGCGCGGCAAGCGTTTGAGAATTTGTTCAAGAAATAGCTTTGAGCTACGAGCTACGAGCAAGCCGACTCGATAGGCTTTTCGGTCAACGATTCCAACGATGCGGTTCGAGCTAGAGCCGAGCATGTCCACGAGTTCGTGAATTGTAACGCGTCGTTCGGTCTGCCGAAGTGTTCTCCGGTCAGGATCATCTTCGAGCCGATTTTTCAGGGCTTGTGCGTGGGGCGGAGGAGAATTTCGCTCATGAAAGATTGCGGGGCTTGGGTGACGATCATGGCTACGGCATGGGCTACATCGGCGGCTTGCAGCATTTTTTCTGCATTCTTGCCTGCATGCGAGCTGAAATCGGTGTGCACGGAGCCGGGCGCTACGACCGAGACGCGGATATTGTGGGCGCGGAGTTCTTCGGCCACCGAGTAGGTTAGTCCGTTGAGTCCCCATTTTGAGGCGGAGTAGGCGGCTCCGTTGGGAAGGGCGTTCTTGCCGGCGAGAGACGAGATGTTAATGATGTGGCCGCTGCGGGCGCGAATCATGAGCGGCGCGAGGCTGCGAATCATGTAGTAAACGCCGCGGAGATTGGTGTTGAAGATGCTGTCCCAGGCTGCGGGCGGAAGCTCATGAAGTGGGCCGGCCGGGCCCATGATGCCGGCGTTGTTGACGAGGATGTCGAGCCGATGGAACGTGCGCTCGAGACGCTCGGCCAGCGATTGAACCGAGCGCAGATCAGTGACATCGCATTCGATGATTGCGGCTTTGTTGTTGGCGTCCTTGATGGTGTTGGCGGTTTGTTCGAGGGCGGGACGCGCGCGTCCGCAGAGAACGGCTTGGGCACCGAGTGCGGCAAGCCGGGTGGCGATGGCTGCGCCGATGCCGCGCCCAGCGCCGGTGATGACTGCGACCTGGCCTGTGAGGGGCGTTGCGGGCGTGGGTTGGTTCATCGAATTCCTTTGATGCCCTTGATGACACGGGCGGGCGGGGGCGCCCGCCGCTCCATTTTAAGTTTTCAGTACTTCACGATCGCTGCGAAGGACTTGGGATCGAGCGAGGCACCACCTACCAGGGCGCCGTCGATTCCGTCCGTTGTCATCAAGGCATTCGCATTGTCGGGCTTTACGGAACCTCCGTAGAGGATGCGAAGGTTTTCGGCGAAGTCGTCGCCGAAGGAGCGGCCGGCTTCGCCGCGAATGATGGCGTGGGCGTCGGCGGCGATCTCGGGAGTGGCGGTCTTGCCGGTGCCGATGGCCCAGACGGGTTCGTAGGCGACGACTAGAGAGTGAGCCTTCTTGGCGGAGATTTTGTGGAAGGCGCGCGTGCACTGGCGACGGAGGACATCGCCGGTGAGGTTGGCTTCGCGCTCCTGGAGGACTTCGCCGACGCAGACGATGGGGATGAGTCCGGCTTCGAGCGCGGCCTTGAGTTTGAGATTGACGGTGTCGTCGGTCTCGGCGAAATACTGGCGGCGCTCGGAGTGGCCGATGATGACGTGGGTGACGCCGACGGCGAGCAGCATGCTGGCGCAGACTTCGCCAGTGTAGGCGCCTTCATTTTGCCAGTTCAAATTTTGGGCGCCTACGGCGACGTTGGATCCCTTGGCGGCGTGGACGGCGACGTCGAGCGCGAGGTAGGTTGGGCAGACTACGATTTCGTCGCGGTCGTGTCCTTGAACCAGAGGCAGGAAGTTGTGGAAGAAGTCTTGGGCCTGGTCGGGGGTTTTGTACATCTTCCAGTTGGCGGCGATGACTTTTTTTCGCATGAAGGACCTTTCTTAAAAACGTAGATAAGAAGACTTAAACGAATTCCAAGCGCTTGAGCTTCAGGTGGCTGGTTTGTAAGTTTGCGAGGTCGTATTGCGCTTGCTGCACGAGCCAGCTTTCGGCGCTGCCGCCGAACACCTTGGACAGCCTAACGGCCATTTCTGGGGAGACACCGCGCTTCTCGTTCACCAATTCGGACAAAGTCGTGCGCGTGACTCCGAGGGCAGCAGCGGCCTGCGTGATGGTCAGGCCCAAAGGCTCAATGCACTGGCGCAGGACAAAACCGCCCGGGTGAGGTGGATTCTTCATCGGCATGGCGCAACCTTCTTTCAGTGATAGTCGAGATAGTCAACGTCGAATACATCGTCCCCGACAAAGCGGAATGTTACTCGCCAATTTGCCCGTACCATCACCGACCAGAAGCCCTTCATCCCGCCCTTGAGCGGATGCAGGCGGAAGCCGGGCAAATCCATATCGGAGGAGGCATGGGCCGCGTCGAGGCGCACCAGAATATCGCGCAATTTGACGGCGTGTTCCGCGATTACTCCGCGCGCGTCGGCGTCTTCATACAGGCGCTTCAGTCCCCGGTGGCGGATCGACCGGATCATTTCGTACTGTAATGCGTTACGTTACGGGTGTCAAATGCTCCCATATAGGTGTGTCCGCACCGTGGCTCTAAGGGCTCTTCTCGAAGATAGCGGATTTTAGCAGGGGATCGCGGGAAATTCTTTCGGCGGCTCGGACGTAGGTCTTGCAATCGGAGACGTCGAACAGCACGAAGCGGACCAGATTTACGTGGGTAGTGGCAGGCAAAGCTTCGGCGATGGCCTTGATGGCGATCTCGGCGGCTTCGTGGATAGGATAGCCGTAGGCTCCGGTGGAGATGGAAGGGAAGGCAAGCGAGTGAATCGCGTGATCGTCGGCTAAGCGGATGGATTCGCGGTAGCAACTGGCCAGGGTTTCGGCTTCGTGCTGACTGCCACCGCTGTAGATGGGGCCCACGGTGTGGATGACGTACCTCGCGGGGAGGCGGCCTCCGGTGGTGAGGACGGCTTTGCCGGCGGGGAGGCGACCGATTTTGGCGACGATGCGCTTGCACTCTTCGAGGATCGAGGGGCCTCCAGCGCGGTGGATGGCGCCATCGACGCCGCCACCGCCGAGGAGCGAAGAGTTGGCGGCATTGACAATGGCCTCGGTGGTTTCTTTGGTGATGTCGGCGGGGCCGTGGAACTCGAGCGTCTTGCCGTTGGCGAAGGTTAGCTTGGCAGCGAAGTTGGGCATGGTGTCGGACGTCGGAACAGGTGGCGGGCGAGGGCGCCCGCCACAACTGCCGGCGGGGCGCCGGCGCTACGATCTACGGTTTTGCCAGCCGTCACTACTTGGCAATTTTCTTTGCTACGAATTCTACATATGTTGCGAACTGGTCTGGCTTGCCTGGTGGGGCGAGCTCGAACTTTTCCTTCACGGAATCCGGCCCAACTCGGGTGTAGGTCATGCGGGCGTGGGTTCCGCCGGGCGCAGCATCGCTCAGGAACTGAATTGAGTCCCCGCCCGGGGCAACGGTGACAGCGTAGCGAATGACGTGGTCTTCGTTGTCAAAGAAGATCGCATGCAGAGAGTTGTCCTGAGGATCGTGATACACGTACAAGAGATCGTCGTGGGTAAACGCTGCGCGTTCCTTGCTGGCCGGATACTCGAGGTGGACTTTGCGAAGCAGCACCGTCCCATTCATGTCAGGTTCGAAGGTGGATGTGCCGTTGGCCCGGCCGGGCTGGCCTCCTCCAGACCACGTCCAGTTACCGAGCACGAAATCGAAATCCTTCCATGCGTTGGATGGTTGCGGAGCTTGGGCCGATGAAAATGCTGCCAGGAGAAGTACTGCGAACACTATCTTCCAGTTCATTTCGCGCCTCGAATTCGGCTAGCAGCTAAAGTTTATTTCTTGTCGGTCAGAGCCTCTACTCCTGGGAGCTTTTGGCCTTCGAGGAATTCTAACGAGGCTCCGCCGCCGGTGGAGATGTGACTGATCTTGTCAGCTACTCCTGCGGCTTTTACTGCGGCTACGGAATCTCCGCCGCCTACGATCGTGACTGCTCCGGCGTTATCGGCTACCGCCTGGGCAATCTTGTTTGTGCCTTTGGCGAATGGGGGCATTTCGAAAACGCCCATCGGGCCGTTCCAGACAATGGTACGGGCGCGGCCAATTTCTTCGGAGAAGGTTTCTATGGTTTCGGGGCCGATGTCTAAAGCCATCATGTTGTCGGGGATGGATTGGCCGTGGCCTACTACTTTGGTGAGGGCATTGGCGTCGACGCGGTCGGCAATTACGTGATCGGTGGGGAGCAGGA
>Ga0074044_10001389_pt1 | contig 21948 bp, 19 predicted proteins | sample BogForMeECP23OM1_FD_94443 | JGI IMG/M metagenome (GOLD analysis project Ga0074044, IMG submission 94443) | Bog forest soil microbial communities from Calvert Island, British Columbia, Canada - Bog Forest MetaG ECP23OM1 | ecosystem: Environmental > Terrestrial > Soil > Wetlands ...
CCTTCCTTCACCGGCCCGACGGGACCCACGGGCGCGAGCATCACCGGCCCTACGGGTCCGACCGGCCCGAGCATCACCGGGCCGACGGGTCCCGCCGACACAGGCCCGACCGGGCCGACCGGACCGCAAGGAAACACCGGCCCGACAGGTCCCTCGGTCACTGGCCCGACGGGACCAACCGGCGCGAGCTTCACTGGTCCGACGGGTCCCCAAGGGAGCACCGGCCCGACGGGACCCACCGGTCCCACGGGTCCGAGCATCACAGGTCCCACCGGTCCGCAGGGGAGCACGGGTCCAACCGGGCCGACAGGGCTCGCAAACACCGGCCCCACCGGTCCCACCGGTCCCAGCGTCACAGGCCCGACGGGTCCGAGCTTCACCGGTCCAACCGGACCGACAGGCGCGAGCCTCACCGGCCCGACGGGTCCGACGGGACCCTCGATCACGGGGCCGACGGGTCCCGCCGACACGGGTCCGACCGGCCCAACCGGATCAAAAGGCAGCACGGGTCCGACGGGTCCGACCGGCCCTTCGTTCACCGGCCCCACGGGCCCAACGGGTGCGAGCTTCACCGGTCCCACCGGTCCCACCGGCCCGACCAGACCTTCAATCACGGGTCCCACTGGTCCGACCGGAGCTAGGGGTAGTACGGGACCGACCGGACCCACCGGACCATCGATCACGGGACCGACGGGTCCTACCGGACCAATGGGCGTAGCCACCGGACCTTCAGGTCCGACAGGTCCGACGGGTCCTTCTGGATCCATTGGAGCTACTGGACCGACCGGACCCGCTGGAGCGACCGGCTTCCAGGACTTCACGGCGAGTAACGCCGCATGGCCCATTCCGCCAGGGGTCCAGATCCTCTACTTCGAAGGCTCCGGCGGCGGAGGGGGAGGCGGCGGAGGAGCTGGAGGAGCCACCGCCAGCGGCACCTCGAGCGAAGGGGGCGGCGGCGGAGGCGGAGGAGCCCGGATCACCGGGACGATCGCCGTCGGTGTCGGCGACACGACGGTGGCCATCTCCATCGGCGGCGCAGGCGCGCACGGGCCTTCGGGAGCGGCTGGCGCGCCAGGCGGTAACGGAAACCGCGGCGGAGACACCAGCGCGGTCACCAACACGACCGGCAACGGAGTCTGGGCTCCTGGAGCGAGCGGCGGCCAAGGAGGTGGTCTCGCCAGCACCCTGGGGAGCGGCGGCGCCCCCGCGTACGCGCACGGAGGTGTGAGCGTCTTCGCGAGCAACGCAGCCCTCGGCAGTGGAGGACAAGCCGGCGGCGGAACCACGTCCGCCGCCGTCTCTGCCATCGCCGGCAACGACAACATGGCGTCGTCGACGAGCGGAGCCATCAACAGCGGCGGCGCTGCCGGCACCAACGGAGCAAACGCCGTCACGAACGCCGGTGGTGGCGGAGGCGGTGGCGGCGGAGCGGGCGGCGGGCTCAACGGTACCGGCGGGGGAGGCGCCACTGGTGGCGCAGGCAACGACGCGGGCGCGGGCGTTGCGGCGGCTGCTGCCGGCGGAAACGGCACCGCCAATTCCAGCGGAGGTGGAGGTGGCGGCGGAGCAGGAGGCAACGGGAGCACTGCTGGCGGAGCAGGCTCCAACGGAGGCTCTGGTTCGACCGGCTACGTCCGCCTCTCCTGGTAAGACCGCATGGCCGCATAAGAGTGAATCACTCATATAGCTGATTCAATCTTAGGAGAAAAAACACTTATCCATTCTCATCAGTGATGCAGCGGCTGCACTGGCCTGATACATCAAGAACTCGCCGCACATGATGCTCGTAAGCGTCACCATCACCGGCAGCCGCGAGGATGAGATCGGCGACGCGATACGGAGCGTCGTCGACGTCGTCGACAAGGTCCTTGTCGTCGACACGGGCGCGGCCGACCTCACGCTCGTCCGGGCCAAGGAGGCTGCCGGCGACAAGCTTGCCTTTGCACGCCACGAGTGGAAAGACTTCTCCCAAGCGCGTAACGCCGGCCTCGAGGAGGCCAAGAAGCTCGGCGCAGATTGGGCGCTCATCCTCGACACCGACGAGCGCTTGCACTGGAACGGCACCGATCCGCGCAGCTACCTCGAAGAGAAGCTCGGCAATCCCGAAGCCGTCATCATGATCGAGTCCTCCGACGGGCACTACCCGAAGGAAAAGATCGTCCGCTCAACAGCCGGGGCGCGGTGGATCGGACCGACGCACGAGGCGCTCGTCGGCGGCACACGCGAGACGATGCCCGGCGTCAGCTTCTCCGAGCTCGGCAAAACGGGTGAACAGCTCGCGTACAAGTTCTCGCGCGACGCGGAGCTCCTCTACGACTTCGTCGCCGAAAACCCCGACGATCCGCGCTGGTGGTTTTACCTCGGTCAAAGCCTCGAAGGACTCGGCAAGCGGGCGCGCGCCGCGGAGGCCTTCCGGCAGTGCGCCGAAAGGCGAAAACACGGCGACGAGGCCGCATGGGCGTCCTACAAGGAGTCCGAGCAGCTCTTCATGCTCGGACGCTACGAGCAGGCCATCGCGGCGGCGGGGCGAGGCCTCGGCGCCGGCGTGATGTACGCCGAGTGTGCGTGGATGGCCGCCGTGGCAGCGGTACGCGTCGGCCGCGCCAAGGACGCGGTCGCGTGGGCGCGCATCGCGGAGGCCGTCGGTCGCTTCCGTGGGTGCGGAACAGACAGGGCATGGTTTCGCAAGCTCGAGGCCCTCTACGAGCTCCCGTACGACGTGCTCCGGTATGTTCTACCGACCGAAGAGGAGCGAACCCAGGCCGAGCGCGACTTCCACGCGGCCAAGCGTGCCCGCGTCGGCGCATCGAGCCTCGAAGAGCTCGACCGGATCTCGCTCCTTCGCTCGTCGCCGGGCCATCACCGCGGCGAGGCGCGCGGAATGCTCCGCCCCGAGCCCCTCAGTACGCCATGCCCCGGGGCCAGGGCGACGAAGATCAAGTTCGATCCGCCCACCGGCCGCCACGCGATGAACCCGAGCATCACGGTCCTAGGAAAGGAGCTCGCCTGCATCGTCCGATGCATCAACTACACACTCGACGGGCGCAACTACTCCATCGACGACCCGCAGGGCGTCGTCCGGACGGACAACTACCTAGGCGTCCTCGGCGAGGACGGTAGCTTCGAGCGTGCACGCCTCATTCGAGACCTCGATCCGTCCGAGCGCAAGCCCTCGATGATCGTTGGCTACGAAGACATCCGCCTCGTGACGCTCAAGAACAAGGACAAAGACAAGAGACAAGGTAAGACCGGGAAAGCCGCCTCGCACAAGCTCGGTGCCAGCGCGACGATCTGCGACCGCGACCCTGCCCGCAGGCAGATCGCCCGCCTCGACCTCACGCCGGACGGTGACGTGAAGCATGCGCACGTCATGCAGAGCCGGCAGTGGCACGAGAAGAACTGGATGCCCATCGTGGTCGAGGGGCAGCTCGCATGGATCTATTCCCTCGACCCGACAGTCGTCGTCGGTGCGAAGGAGATCACCCAGCTATGCCCGATGGACCTCGCGCACCTGCGCGGCGGAGCCGCCATCCAGCTCGGGGAAGAATGGCTGGCCGTCGTCCACGAAGTCATCGAGACCAACGAGAAGCGCGTCTACCTGCACCGCTTCGTGCGGCTCGCGGCAGACTTCCGCGTCACCGCCGTCTCGCCGGCGTGGGTGTTCGCGCACCACGGGATCGAGTTCTGCGCAGGCCTCGCCGAAGTCGGTAGCGACCTCGCCATGAGCTACGGCGTCGAAGACAAGGAGGCATGGGTCATGCGCGTTCCGACCAAGGAGGTTCTCGCCATGAAGTGGATCACGCCATGAGTATCGATGAAGTCAAGGAAACCGTCGTCCGCAACATTCCGACGCTCCCAGGCTGGTGCACCCCGGAGAAAGGCAGCCGTATGGCCGAAGTCTGCGTAGGCGCGCACGACTGCGTGGAGCTCGGCGTCTTCGGCGGCCGGGGTCTCGTCTCGATGGCCCTGCCGCTGAAGGACCAGGGCTTCGGCCGGGCGTACGGCATCGACCCGTACACCGCGCAGGCTGCGCTCGAGGGCACCAACCACCCCGTCAACATCGAGTGGTGGACCCACCTCGACTACGAGCAGATCGCGAAGAGGGCGCAGATGGCTATCGACTACCTGGGACTCACCGCGCACGCGTGGCTGCTCCGCGCCCGCTCGGCCGAGGCTTCGCGGATGTTTCTGCCCGCGTCGCTCGATGTTCTGCACCAGGACTCCAACCACTCCGAGGAGGTGTCCTGCGAAGAAATCACCCTCTGGGTACCTAAGATGAGACCGGGGGCCTATTGGATCTTCGACGATACCGACTGGCCGACCACGAAGAAGGCCCAGAAGATGCTCCTCGACCGCGGCTTCGTCGAGCTCGAGGACCACGTGCAATGGAAGATCTACCGCGTGCCGGGTAGCCAAGTTACGCAAAACCAAACGCCGGGTGAGCCGTGATTGCCGCCGGCCGTGTGAGCGTCGGAGGGAGGCCAGGGATGGACGTCGCGAGCTTTGCAGGGGCACCGTTTCAGCAGACATGGTTCGATCTTCCGCTCTGGGAGCACTTCCTCAACACGTTCAAGTGCCGGAGCCTCCTCGAACTCGGAACCGGCCAGGGAGGCATGGCGCTCTTCTTCGCCGCGCAAGCAGCTGCGCGCGGCATGACCTACACGACGCTCGACCGGGAGGACCTCTGCCGCGCCGACGTTTCCGCCGCCATGGGCCGGCTCGGCGCGAAGAGGCACCTCGTCGAGGTCTTCGACCGAGCCGACTTCGTCCACGGCCTCATCGCAGCGGCCGAGCGCCCGCTCGTTCTCTTCTGCGACAACGGCAACAAACCCCGTGAGTTCCAGACCTTCTCCCCGTCGCTTCAGAGCGGAGACTTCGTCGCCGTACACGACTGGAACGCCGAGATACGCCTCTCGGACGTCCGGCCGGAGCTCCCGATGATCCTGGCCGAGGAGTGCGACGCTACCAACAGCATCACACGCTTCTTCCGCAAGCCCTGAGCCCGCGAGGACCGGACGATGGCATTGCCTCCGCTGACGATCGCCTACCTCACGTTCCGCGCACGGCCCCTCTTCGGCTGGTTCGCTGCAAGTCTCGCGCGCGAAGTTCGCAGCATGCCCGACTACGACCCGGGTGACCTCCAGGTCCTCGTCATCGACGGAAGGCACCCTCGCCTCAGCCTCGAACTCGAACAGCTGAGCGCACCGTTCGTCTTCCAGAAGCACGCGCCCAAGCCCACCGTCTGGCAAGGCCCCCACCGCCTGACGACGCGCGACTACTTCGCCGCCGCCAGCACGAGAAACACCGCCCTTGCGCTGGCGCGCCATGGCCACGTCGCTTTCGTCGACGACCTCTCGGTGCTCCTGCCAGGCTGGCTCAAGGCGCACGTCCACGCAGCGAGCCACGGATACGTGCTCTGCGGCACGACGTGCAAGCACCGCAAGCTCACCATCGGCCCCGAGGGCGACGTCCTCGAGAAGGACGACTTCCCTCCCGGGATGGATTCCCGCATGAAGCACCTGCACGACGACAACCTCCTCGCTTGCACGGGCGGCTGGCTTTACGGAGGCACGTTCTCGGTTCCCCTCGAGCACGCCCTCCGCGTCAATGGCCAGGACGAGGCCCACGACACCATCGGGGGAGAAGACTACGACTTCGGAATCCGTCTCGAGCGCGCGGGATCGCGCATCTTCATCAGCCGGACGTGCGGCACACTCGAGGACGATCTCGCGCACCATTCCGAGGTGCCGATGATCCGCGTCGACAAGCCATGGCCGCCGCTCCCCGGGACGGTCGTGCGTGGGGAACGGCTTTGCACGAGAACCCAGCCCCGCGCCCGACTTTCCGTGCAGCGGGGGATCGTGCACGAGAAGTCATTCGGTGAGTCGATGACGCACTCGGGGGCGTTCGCTGTGAATCGGCTTTGCCTCACAGGCCAGAGCTGCCCCCAAACGGGGCCGCCTGCCCCAAAAAGTGCACGGGGTCGCCAGCCATGACGGCTAGCGCGTTCCACCCAGCATCACCTGGCCAAAAAGCTGGCTCATCCCGGCGTGATAGCGTGCTCTGCATGACAAACACTCTGCAGATCCGCGTCGAACAGCAGCGCAATCCGGTAGCCGACGAGGTGTCAGCGCTGACGGCGGTTGTGCGCCCCATCCTGGAGGCAACGCTTCAGTCGCTCAACCGTTCGATCGTTGGTCAGCTAGGCGGCCACGACAACATCAGCCTTGAGATGCTCGCCCGCGTCTACAAGCCGGGCGATGGCGATTGCGGGATCTGTTTTGAGTGGGCGGTTCACGATGCCGTGAAGCGCAAGGATACTGCGGTCTATGAGCGCATCGCGGACGCAATGAAGCGATGCCGGGTGCCAGGCAGAGAGCCGGCATCAATCCTGTTTGGCGGAGAGAAAAACGGCGCCCTGCGGCTAATAGACACCGCAAAGACCATGTTGACCGATGACTCGCGTGTCCTGGCCGGCACAGTAGGTCAGCCGCCCAAGCTAAAAAATAGGCTCACGCTGCTAGCAAACGCCATGCATCGGCAGGGCGCCAGGATCTACATACCCAGCAGCATCAGCGGCATATGGAAGGCGGACCTATTTCTTGGCGATGTCACCGAAGAGCGATGGATAGGAACTTCCGTCAAGGTGAACCCATCCGCCGTTGAGAGCGGCAAGGGGCTGCGCCTCGCCATCGTGCCATCCAGACAGGGAAAGTCGGATCGCATTCAGATCGACAGCGGCAAGAACCTTGTCTTGTGCCCACTGCCGTACGACGGCTCATTTATGGAGCTGTTTTACCGAGGCTGGAATCTTGTGCGTCAGTTTTTCGCTGCCGGCGCCACGTGTCCAAAGGAGGTGAACTTGCCGGTTGCAGCGGATCGTCAGGTAGCCAGGACGATGGAGACTCGGCGCTCATTTCCGACGGTTGACGTCATCGAGGCCATGCTTCCCGAGTGCCAGCCAGAACTGCTTGACGGAAGCGTCACCAAGTCCAACACGACCGTCACTACTGAGCAAATACCAGTTGTCGAGGCGATCGTTGCTCCAAAGGCAAGGGTGATCAGGTGACGTTCATTTGTGCGCCACAGTGCGGACAAGTTCCAGCCGGAGGAAAAGCTCCCGTCAGCACCTCATCTACCCCCACCCCCGCGACCTTCGCGACCCGGAACGCCATCAACGGCGACGCCGACGTGGTGCCAGCGGCCACGTTGCCAACGGTGCTGAGGCCGAGGTGCAGCGCTTTCGCCGTCGTACGCCACGTGCCGCACTTCGCTCGCAGGAAGCGCAATGCAGCACGTACGTGCTTCTGCTCGTCGGCGGTGAGGTCGCTCACTGGAGCACCATCGGCGCGGGCGGCGCATTGAAGGCGGGCTCGATGCCCAGCTCGTACATGCCGTGCACGAGGCAGGTCACGTTGTAGACGAGGCACTTGAGCAAGACCTCGTTCTTCTGGGCCGCGGGATTCTTCGCCCGCACGGCACCACCAAATAGGCGCTTGACCGCGCTGAACGTCGATTCGACGTTGCTCCGCGCGTGGTAGTGGCTGAGAAACTCGTCGCGGCGAAGCGAGAACGTGTGCCATGCGCGGCGCCACGCGGCCGGTCCCTCCCCGCGGCTATTTGACTTGAACGGCACGTAGGGAACGGCGCCCACAGCTTCGACCGCCGCGAGGTTGTCCCGGGACAGGTACGCCTTGTCGGCGGAGACCTCGGCCACGTCGAACCGGCGCGCCGTCGATGCGACGAGGGCGGGAAGCTCGGGGCAGTCGTTCGCGTTCGACTCCGTGACCTCCACGGCCGTGATGACGTTCGTCGAGGTCCCGATCATCGCGTGGCACTTGATCCATCGCTGCTCGGCCATCTCGCGGCCGTACTTGTGATCGAACCACCGAGCGTACGTGCTCGTAGAAAAGCCGGTCGAATCGACCGCGAACCGTGACTCCACGGCCTTTAGGGGCGCGGCACTCTCCTCGACGAGGGTCTTCAATAGCGCCGTGACGTCCTCGCGGTCGATGAAGTCGAGCACGCTGTTGAAGTGAGGCGCGCGGTCGATCAGCCCCTTCGCCGCGCACTCGCGCACATCCGTCGATGCGCGGCGTCCGCTCATGCCGACGTAGACCTTCATCGCGGCGGAATGCGCGAGGTCGGCGAGTGGCAACCGCGGCCGTCCGCGGGTCTGCTTCGGCTGCACGACGCCATCGCAGAGGCCACGGAGCAACGCGCCCACGTGCTCTTTCTCTGTGGTCTGCGCCGCGTTGTAGCGGCTCCAGTTCTGCGTGTACTTCACGCGCACTTCGCGAACCGTCTCCGTCGTGGTGGTCGTGCCGTCCGATTCGGTGACCGTCTCCGTCACGGTCTGCCGCATGACGATCTCCGCGGCGTACTGGTGCTTGCACTTCAGGCCCCGCGTCTCGAAGTCGGGGCACGTGCACGTATGCGTCTCGACGTTCACCGCGTACGAGCCGACGCCAGTGGAAGACGTCACGATCCAGCACGCGCCGTAGAGCCGCTTTACGCCGGCGCTTTGAGCCAGTTTCGCGCCGCGTTCCTCTCGTGCATCCATGACAAGTATACTACTACCAAGGTATATACTCGTCAAGGTGACCGGCGCGAGTTACACTCCTTTCCGTGGGTCTAGTGAAGGTCACGATGTGGGGGTTCAAGTGCCTGCGCTGCGAGCATCAATGGGTGCCGCGCGGGTTGCCGGACGTGCCGGAGGGGAAGAAGCCGCCAGAGCCAGACGAGGAGCCGCGGGTGTGCCCGAAGTGCAAATCGCCGTACTGGAACAGGCCGCGGAAGACCTAGCCGCTCATTCCTTGGTCTTCGGAGGGAGCATCGGCAGTTCCACTCCCCGCGGAAGAGGGAGCACGGGCGCCTCGACCGTCTGAGCGATGACGGTCTGGCCCCCCTTCTTCGGGAAGACAGCCCGGACCATCTGGTCAAAGTGGGCCTTATCCAGCGACACCGTGGCAAGCGTGGTGATCGACGCCACGAGCGCGATGACGGCGGGCTCGCCGATGTTCTCGCTGAGAAACTGCGTGTGCTTGTGTCGACGATGCTTGCCGATCACCGGGTTGCGTTGGCGTAGTTTCTCCAGAACGCCTTCTGGAAGTAACTCGTATACGTATTTATTGATGAACTTGCCCACGTAACGCGGCCCCTGCGTAATCCCGGGCTTGTACGGCCACCCGTGCAGTCGATAGACCTGCCGAAAGAACTCGGACGGAAACAGCCTCACCCACGGCCGTAGCATCTCGACGACGTACGCCTCGGCGAGCCGCTGCAGCTCATCGCTGGCCCGGTCGTACTGATACCCGGTGGCTTCATCCACAAGGGCGTCGATTCCAACGCGCGCGAGGGTCCGGTACAGGATGCGGGCGGCCTCCGCGAGCCTCTTCTGGACCGCAAGCAACACGCCAGCGTCGTCCGCCGCCATGAGCGACTCGCAGATGAGGGCGAGCCACTTTGTGTCGTAGCCGTAGGCCATCGCCTGCCCTCTGGGGCGATAGACGAGGGGGGTCGCCAAACTCAGCGAAAGTTCAGAGGAAACGAACGGTAGGACATTCTTGGAAGCAAGAAATGCTGGGAAATTTGCCGTTCCAAGGGGGGAGCGCCCGGTCGGACTCTTCTTTTTCGAGCCGAACGCCTGATTGACGCCCGAAACCGTAAGGACGCGGGTCGGTTTCCCGTCATCGAGGACTGCGCACGGCAACTCAATGTCACCGATACGGATCACGCCTTCATGCGTGCTGCGTGGAAGCCCGGACACCTTGGCCCACCGCTGCTCGGCCGCCTTTTTGGCGATGGCACTCCGCTTCTTCTGACCAAGAGCCGCCGCACGAGCGATCCCGCCTAGGGATGCGAGCGCCCTCGCCGCGCTTGCGATTCCGTCCGGATTCGAGTCTGCGTCCTTATCCTTGCCGTCTGCCATGCCTGTCTCCTTGCCTGCAAGCATGGGTAGCGTGGTTTACGACGTCACAGCAAGCAACATGATCGCATCGTCAGCAAGCATTGCCGACGCCTTTCTCGTGCAGCCAGCCGACTTCTCGTGCAGCGGGGGTTATGAGTGCAAAGCCGTGGGGAACACGGCCTCGCCGGGGTCGACAAGCTCGTGACCGGCTCAGACGGTCCCTACAGCTCCAACCGCCTTTACAACAAGCTGATGCGCGAGAGGGAGCGTTTCACGTCCGTCGGCAACCACTTCGATCTCCGGGAACTGCGCGACCGCGTGCAACGCGGAGAACCGTTCCCGGTTCCTGCCGAGCCGAGCACGCACTGGGTCGACGGCCAGCCCCTCTCGGAGATGTGAGCAGCGCGTGGGCCATCTCTCGGTCAACGAAGCGAAGGAGTACCTCGCACGCCACCCGGCGGCTGTGCATTCGTTCGTCGAGACGGGAACGCACCTCGGCACGACGCTCTACCCGATCATCGACTCGGGTCTCTTCGAACACGTCCACTCCATCGAACTCTCGAAGGAACTCTTCAAGCAAGTGTTGGAGAAGCTCCGCGGCTCTCGTGTCGTACTCATGAACGCGGACTCTGCCGTCGCGATGTCGATCCTCTCGCGCATCCTGCTCGAGCCGACTTTCTTCTGGCTCGATGCGCACTGGTATGAGGCGGGTGAACCGGTGTCGAACGCATCGCCGTGCCCGCTCTTCGCAGAGCTCGAAACCATCGCGCGGAGACCCTTCGCCGACATCGTGGTCATCGACGACGTGCAGTGCTTCGGAAAAAAGTGGTCCGACGGCCCAGGCGGGGACTGGACCGGCATCCACGAAGAGTCGATCCTCGATAGACTCGGCCGAACGCGTGTCAGTGAGAAGTACGTATCGAACGAGAAGCTCGTCGTGCACCGCACGCCCGCTCTACGCTGAATGATCGTCGTCCACTGCGCGAAGTGCGGCACGGAGTTGGAGCAGCGAGGCGCGCTTCTCATCGGACCGCCCGACGCGGACGACAAGTGCAAGAAGGAGCACCTCTGCACGAAGTGCTACGGGATCGTCAAGCTCAAGGTTGGTGGCGTGCCGGTGGCGCCGAAGAGATGAAGCAAAGGCCTCCTCTCATCGGCTGGGAGGCACGCCGTTCGCGCTGGTGTGGAGGCGTAGGCTCTATCGGTTCCCTCATGCTCGGGGAACCGTCCGACCCCGGTGGGCACCCGTCTCAACCGGCCTTCGCGGAGCCCCAGCGCGGGCGCTCCGTTCTGAGAGGGAGCGTAGCACCGGAGGGAGACCGGAGAGAGACCAAGATCCACGACGGAGGCTCGAGGATGCGCTTCGCGGACCCGCGTATCGAGGACGCACGCAGGAACGCGCGCCTCTCACATCAGCTTTCTCGTCCAAGTCTCCGGCGCCTTTTTCGACCGGATCTCGACGGGCAAGTGGTACTCGAACGGCTTCGGTCCACGCATCCGTATCCACTCAACGAGCATACGCATACCGTCCTCGAGGCGTGTCTTCGGCTCGTAGCCGAGCAGACGTCTCGCCTTGGCTGCGGAACAAAAGGCGTCTTTCACTTCTTGAGGACGAGGCGGCAGGTACGTTGGCAAGAGCTCCACGCCGACAAGGCTGGCAAGCTTGCCCGCAAGCTCGAGGATCGTCACCGACCCGTCGTCCGGCCCAAGGTTCACGACCTCGCGGACGACGCGATGCGAGGACGCCATGAGCGCGAGCGGTCCGACGACGTCGTCGATGAACGAGAAGCTCCGCCTCTGCGAGCCGTCGCCGTACACGAAGGGCTGCCGGTCCTGGAGGAGCAAGTTGGCGAAGATGGCTGCCACGTTCCGGAAAGGATCGTCGTACTTCTGCCGTGGTCCGTAGATGTTGTGCGGGACCGCGTTCGACCACTCGACGCCGTGCACGTCGCAAAGATTCTTCACGAGCTCCTCGGCGGCGACCTTGCCGATGCCGTAGGGATCCTGGGGACACGTCGGTGCGGACTCGAGAAACGGTACTGTACCAGTGCCGTAGCGGGCCATGCTCGAGAGGAAAACGAACCGGCGCACGCCCGCATCGCAGGCGGCCGACAGCATCGAAGCGGTCGCGGACACGACGCTCTGGGTGACCAAGCGCGGAGAGAAGACCGAGAGGCCCTCGTGTGGAGCAGCCGCACAGTGGAAAACGACGTCGACCCCGCGCATGTGTTCCTTCATGCACTCGAGGTCGTTGCAATCCTCTGCGAAGAATTCCGCGCGCGGGGGGACATTGTCGAGGTAGCCGCCGAGGAGACTGTCAACACCGACCACGTGGTGACCCTCGGCGATCATCGTGTCGGCGAGATGGCTCCCAAGAAAGCCCGCAATGCCAGAGATGAAGACGCGCATCAACCCCTCAGTGGTGCATGACAAGACGCAAGACGACGGAGTGCGCCCAGAGCGCCACGATGATGCACCACACCATCCGCGTGCTGCCCTTCACGGTTCGAACCCCGTGCCGAACGGGATGAGGTGCGTCTCTTCGCCCGGCAAGCCTCCCCACTTGGCGAGATAGCGCTCGCGGTTTCGCGCGAGACCGTCGCGAAATCACCTGTCTTTCTCCCCGCGCCAACCCTGGTAGCTCCCGTCCTCGCGACCCCAGCCGTGCGTGATGCCGGAGACGTACTTCGCGCGGCCGTACGAAGGCCTGTAGACCTCCTCGACAGGCCAGTTCTCGCTCTCGACGCCCGCGAGCTGCATGCGTCTACGGTAATCGGTGTCCTCCCAGTAGACGGGATAGTAGAGCTCGTCGAAGGGGCCGACCTTCTGCCAAACCTCCCGCGAGAGCCGGAAACACGAGAAACCGTGCGCAAAGACGGCAGGCTTCGGGGACGCGAGCAGGCGCTGGAAGGTGTCTCGCGCGACCTCGCAGTCGCCGTTGATGATGACGACGTGGTCCGCCTCGAGCTCGTTCAAGGCCCGCAAACAGATGACGTTCCACGCGCCGGCGCACCCAACGTTGCGCCCTGGCCGGACAACGCCGAAGCCTTCCACCGGTCCGAGAGGTTCGTCGCCGTTGTCGACGACGATCGAAAGGTCCGGAACCTGCGCGCTCCTGCGCACCGCCTCGAACGTCGCCGAGAGCACCTCAGGCGGCTCGTTGCAGCGCGGGATGCCGAGAACGAAGAGCATGGACGCGAGGGGTGAGTCTAGCTCGGACGACCTTCTATCGAAAGTCTGAATCACTCTTTCCAGCTTATTGCTCATACAAGTGAATCACTACTAGGAGCAAGTCAGTGCGAATAACAGGCGCTTGCGCGACGCGCACGCATCAGCGATGATAGGTGCGTCACGAAAAAGAACTGCTCGGCTCCCCGAGCAGCGATTGGGCGCACCCTGGTGCGCCGCCCCGCGCACGAGGTCCGCTGCCCGTGAAGTTCGAGGTCTACAACCGAGGACGCCTTGCCACCTCCTTGGACACAAGGAAGGAAGCCCTTGCGTACGTGGACGAGCGTCGCAAGGGTGAGAGGCCTTCGGAGCAACGGCTCTGGGAGATCCGGCCTGAAAACCCCTTCAAGGTCGTCGACCGCTCGGGGCGCGTCATTGCGAGCTTCACGACCCGGCGTGAGGCCGACGCCGTGCGCTCCCAACTCGAGAGACGGGATCCAGGCTCTCGGCCGAGCGTTGTCGGCGGAACCCTGAACGCCGAGGCGAGCCTCATCAAACCGAGGGACTGAAAAACCATGTACGTGCCCATCAACCCCGTCATCTTCTGCGCGGCATACGCGGGCGCGACATCGGGGATGGTAGCGTCCGGTCGCTACATCTCGAACCCCACGCCATCGACGCCGGCCGAGGACGGGAGTCTCGTGTCGGTCGCGTTCGCGTTCGCGGAGGCATACGACCAGACCTGGAACGACGCCGCCAACCCGTGCGAGTTCGAGGTCCTCGCGACCGAGGGAATCGTCCTCGCAACGTTCCAGGACCGACAACCAATCCTCACGCCGGCAGCGGCCGAGTTTCCGTCGTGGCTTACCCTCGCAGAAGCGGTTGTCGAGGTGGTCAAGGTCGGTGAGATGTTTCTCACCGCGCAGGGTGTTACTTGTCCGCCATGGCCGTCCGGCAGCGGCACGACTGGTTCCACCGGTCCAACAGGACCAACCAGCACGGGTCCGACCGGCCCGACGGGACTCTCGAGCACCGGCCCGACAGGACCTGAAGGAGCTACGGGTCCGACGGGTCCTTCGAGCACAGGCCCGACGGGTCCTTCGACCACCGGGCCCACGGGTTCGGGCGGCGACACGGGCCCAACAGGACCATCGCTCACGGGCCCGACGGGTCCTTCGACCACCGGGCCCACGGGCCAGGACGGCGACACTGGGCCGACGGGACCGTCGCTCACAGGCCCGACGGGGCCCACGGGCCAGGGCGGCGGCATCGGCCCGAGTGTGCTTGCGACGTTGGTGGGGCCGACGACCGCAACCGCGGTGGCGGGTACCCTCTACATATGCGACGTCACCGGGGGCAATATCGTAATCAACCTGCCGGCTCTCGTGTTTGGGGCCTCCGTCGGCGTCATCGCGGCGAAGGGGGGCGCGGCCTACGCGACGAATTCGATCACGGTCAATGGGTCCTCGCCGCAGACGCTTGCGCAGCCGGCGCCTAATGCCCTATCGGCCCCGGTCGCATCGTTCGTCATTGGCGGCCCCTCGGCCTCGTCGGGTGATGGCGCGCTCGACGCGGGAACGTCCGTGGTGTGGCTCAACGGAGGGATCACAAATGTTCTCTCGATTCTGTAGCCTCGCGCTCGCGGCGGCGCTCGTCGGCTGCGCTGGGCCCGTGCCCGCGGGCGCGCCGGACGCGTCGGCGCCCGCTCACGTCTACGGCGCCGCGCTCCCCTTCGCTTACCCGGTCGTGCCACCCGACGGCAGCGTCGGCGACCTTTGCTCTGTCGACGGGTCGACGGTCCCGCGCGTGTGCTCAATCCAGGGCGTATCGGTGCCTCCCGGGGGCGGCGGCGGGGCCGCGTACGAGGCCGGGACCAATACCAGCCAGGCTCTCGTGTGGAGCGGCAGCACGTACGCTCCGCGCCAGCTCACCACCGACGACCTCGCGCCAGCGTTCTCGATCGGTCTCTCCGCCGCCTCCGGCGGCGGCTCGCCGATTCAGATCGGGGCGACTTGGACGCCGACCTTCAACGTCAGCTACTCGCCGAACGGCACGGGCCTCACGGCTGCCACCGAGGCGGACTCGCTCGGCAACTCGCTGAACGTCCTCGGGAGCTCCAACCCGCTCGCGTCCCCCGCGACGAACTACACGCAAACGAGCGTCAACGCGACGGTCACGGTGTCGGTCACGGCGACGCGTAGCGGGGTCACGAAGACGTCCAACGGCGTCGGGATGCAGTGGGAGCCCTTCTGCTGGTACGGCGTCGGCACGGCCGGCGCGACGGGGGTGAACGGCACCACGGGCGTGCTCGCGGGGGCGACGGGCACGCTCTCGAGCCAGCTCCGCTCGGGGCGCGGCGGATCGTTCTCGGCCTCGCCTAGCTCGCAGAAAGTCTATTTCGCGTGCCCCGCGAGCTACGGCGCCGTGTCCTTCCTCGACCAGAACGGTTTCGCGTTCTCGATGCTCTCGCCGAGCACCATCACGGTCGTCAACGTGTCCTCGATCTCGCTCTCCTACTCGCTATACGAGAGCACCAACCTCCTCTCAACCTCCTACACCGTGAGCGAGAGCTGAGATGAGACTTCGATACGACTTCGCAGCCTTCGCGGTCCTGACCGTTGTCCTGGTGTCGACGATCTCGCGCGCCACGATCCCGCTCTCCGACGCGGTCACGCCGGGCGGATCGTTCCCCGTGCTGAACGGCGGGGGCCAGCGGCTCGTGAACGTCGGCGACCCGACGGGGGCTCAGGACGTCGCGACGAAGCACTACGTCGACGGCGTGACGCCGACGGGCGCGGCCGGCGGGGACCTGTCGGGCACGTACCCCAACCCCGGCGTAGCAAAGCTCCAGGGCGTCTCCGTCCCGGCGATCAGCGGCACGGGCGTCTACCTGACCGCGAGCGCCGGCGCGCTATCGTGGGAAAAGCCGCCGTACTTCCGAGTCACCGACTACGGGGCGACCGGGAACGGGACCTCGGACGACACGACCGCGATCCAAGCGGCGATCACTGCAGCAGGTAGCGCGGGCGGCGGGACGGTCCTCTTCGACTACCCGGCGACCACGTACAAAATCAGCGCGCCCCTCACCCTTACAACGCCGGGCGTCACGGTCTCGGGGACCTCGGGGCCGGGCACGCTCACGCATCCGTATTTGACACAGGCGACATATGGGGCGGGGATCTTTCAGGCCTCCGTTGGCAACGTCCGGATCCGCGATCTCTCGGGGCAATACGGGCCCACCACGACCCTGGCCTCGTCGGCGAGCGCCAGCGCATCGACGCTCTCGCTGCAGCCTGTCACCCTCGCTCCAACGGCGACGGTCACGAACGGCTCACCGACGGTCGTGTTCTCCTCGGCGCCGACGCTTGAGGCGGGCGAGCTCCTGTCATTCTCGACCCAGCCGGGGACCTGGTACACCGTCGTCGCCAACTCGTTCAGCGCCACGTCGATCACGCTGACGACGAACTACAGCGGCACGGGGGGCTCAGGTGCGACGGTGCAAACGTCCGGGTGCGCGCCGAACGACACGCTCATTTTGGATCAGTGGGGACCGCTAGAGACCGAGACTCCAATGGAGGCGGTCACGGTCTCCGCCGTCACCGGAGGATCTCCGATCGCGGTGACGCTGGGTTCCGCGAGCGTGAACGTCACGGGGACGGCATCGGACGCGAGCGCGTCGAATTGCGGAGGGACCGCGGGGTGTATCAAGCTCACGGTGAGCTCGACCACGGGCATCATCAACGGCGTCCCCCTCGTCGTCGCGAGCGTCGGGGGGACCACGGAGGCCGACGGCCTCTGGTCTCCGTTCGTCGTCTCCTCCACGACTGTCGACCTGCAAGGCTCGACGTACGCAAACGCGTGGACCTCGGGCGGGACCGCGGTGCAGTCGGGCGCGACCACGCAGGCGCATTCAAGCGGGGCATGGGTGCGGACGCAGGCGATCGTGCAGGGGGCGGGCGCGGCGGCACAGCCGGCGCGTAACTTCGCAGGCTTTGCGAGCTTCGTCACCGGTGATGACACCCTGATCGAGCACTGCGCGGTTCTGGCGATGGTCGTTGGGTCGTACTGGAGAGGCGAGCCATCAAACAACTCGTGGACGGACAGTAACAACGGCGTCGATGGCTTTCACACGGCGTTCACGCAGTACATGATCCTGCCGTTTCAGCAAACGGACTTCGCGATCAACCACGTCTATTACGAGTGGTCGACGAGCTCCCAGCCGACCGCGCCGGGGCATGCGATCTACATGACTGGCCTTGCCAACCTGAGCTCGGCATGGGCGGGCGGCTCGACGTACGCCCTCTATGACCAGGTCTCGTCGGGTACCGCGCTCGCGGGCACTGCAACCGTGACGTCCGGCTCTCCGACGGTGACCTTCTCCAACTCGCAGACGCTCAGCGCGGGGGCGGCGCTGCAGTTTTCGTCGCAAACCGGGTACGCCTACGTGCTCGCCTCGCCGGTCTCGGGTACGACTGGGACGTTGACGCAGAACTACGGAAGCACCTCGTCGTCGTCGACCGCGACGATCGTCGCGAACCCGATTCAGTACATCTCGCTCGCGGACTCAAACGTCGGCAACACCCCGGTTAGCTCGCCCTCATTCTGGAGCCCGCAGACCCTCCCGAGCACGTCGACCGGCTGGCGCACGTACAACCGCGGCCTGTCGATTCACAATGTCTTCGTCGATGCGCACGACCGCTCGAAGGACTGGTCTGGCGTCAAGGTGAAGTGGACGCAGAACGCCACGATCTCGGACGTCCGAATCAAGCACGCGGTGCGCGGTTTCGACCTAGAGGAGTGCGACAACTGCACGATCTCGAACGTCACAGCCTCCGACTTCGTACAGCCGCTCACGTCGGATTCGAGCGCCGCTGCGATCGACCTGCTCGACTGCAACGCGACCACGGTGGACCGCGCGAGCGTCAACTTGACGCAGTCGTCCGACTTCGGCGACTACGGCGCGGCGATCGACATGCCGGCGGTCTACAACCGCACGGACTACCTTCTTGACCCGCGCACCGGCGCGTTTCAGGGGCTCAATAACACCTTTTCCAACATCTCGGCGATCACGAACTACGACGCGTCGTACACGTCGCAGCCGTTCCGGACGCAGGGACAGAACGCGGTCTTTTCCAATGATCGCCTGGTCGAGAACGGCGGGAATAACCCCTTCGCCTTCAACGCGTCCGCCAACCCCACCTTCGGCACGTTCGCGAACGGGATGACCGTGATCCTGCCGGTCGTGAGCGGAACTACCAACGTCGTCGCGCAGAGCGCCGGGACGACGGGCGTGGTCGCGAGCGTGGACGGAAACCTGTTGCCCGCGGGCTACGTGATCCAAGGCGGGATCGCGCGCAATGACCAGCCGGCGGCGCTCACTCTCACGCCGACGTCGACAAGCGCCACCGTGATCGGCGCGGTCGGCCCGGCGTCCGAAAACTTCCAGTGGATCAGCCTACGCAACTCGGCGGGTAACACCGAATTTTCTGTCGACGCGCGACAGGTAAGCAGCGCCGCCGCGATGCGGATGAACCTCGAATCATCCTCGGCGGCGAACCCGCCGATCTTCAACTGCGGGACCAATGCAGCGGCCGGCTACTCGACGAGCGGGCAAACCCTGTGCGAAATCTTCGTGACCGGAAACAACTCGTCCGCCTCGACGGCCGGCGGTCTGTTCATCACGGCTGCGGAGAATCAGAGCGGCTCGGCACTCGGGACGAACACCCTGCTAAAGGTGGTCACGCCGGGCACGACGACGCCGGTCGGCTCTCAAGAGTGGTACGGCAACGGGGACATCTCGCTGAACGCATCCGGCTCCGCGCTTGCCACGAACGCAACGAGCGGCTTTACGTACCTGCCGACCATGGCGGGCACGCCGAGCGGAGTGCCGGCGGGCCACACGGGGGCCGTTCCCACGGTTTATGACACGACGGACCACACGCTGTATTTCCGCAACGGCGGATCGTGGGAACAGGAACACCCGAACGTTACGAACGCCACTGGTACGCTCCCCGTGGCGAACATCGCGGCCGGCACGAACGGTCAGGTGCTCGAGACGGTGAGCGGGTCGCCCGCGTGGGCCACGCTCTCCCTTCCCTATACGGAAGACTCTCCGTCGTATCACTCGCTTCAGGAGTGGAACGGACAGCCCGCGTACATCACGACATTGACGATCATGGCCAGCGGCAGTCTAACCCGCGCGCGATTCACCGCGCAAACGTCTGCAACGATCTCGAATGTGTGGGGGATCATCTCGACCGCAGGATCGAGCCTCACGGCAGCCACGACGACGAGCGTCACCGGTGCGGTAAGCAGCTCAGGGCTTATCGAACTCACGGTGGGCACGTCTCCTGCGACAAACACGGTCGTCACGATCGCTGGCGTCACGGGGACCACGGAAGCGAACGGTGCGTGGCTCTGGACATCGATCGACGGCACACACGGAACGCTGCAAGGGAGCACGTTCACTAACGCATACGTGAGCGGTGGTACCGTCACGACGTCAGCAAACGCGGTGGCGATCTACAGTTCAAGCGGTACCTTCCTCACTGCCACGGGGGATCTGGTGTCCAACTGGGGCTCGACGGGATCGAGGACGATGGCACTAGCCGCATCAATCACGCTAACGGTGGGCAACGCCTACTGCGTAGAGGCGATGTCCGTTGGGACTACGCCACCGACTATGCGCGGTTACAGCGCGAACGCCGGCACGCAAAACATCAATCTCAGCGCCACAAATCTACGGTGGGCGATCGACGCCACAGGGCTAACAAAGCTGCCGAGTAGCGTCACACCGGCCAGCGGCGGCACATCGAACTTGGTATCTTGGTGGATGGGGCTCAACTGACAAGGAGATTTTGCATGTACCAAAATATTTTGAGGCTGCGAACGGTGTACGGGACGGTAAACGTCAGCAGTCCGGGCGACTCCAACGTAAAAGACGTCATACTTATGGTGGGTACCGGGGCCGCCTCGCAGGTCAACCTCCCAGATTCTCCAAGTATAGGAGAGACCTACACCATAAAGGACACTACCGGGTCAGCTGCGACTAACAACATGGCGATCAACACCAGCCCAGTCCAGGGAAATCCGATCGAGGACGGGACACTCAACGTGAGTGGTGGGTACACACTGACTCTCGCCACCAACTACGAATCGGTCACCCTTACGTGGAATGGCTTGATGTGGATGATCATTGCGAGTCACAAGTACCCGTGACCTGGCGACAACAACAAACAAGTTAGGGAAAACAGCATGAAAAAGACAGCAATTGTGATTCTGCTCGCCGCGATGGTCTCGCCGTGAAGGACTTGCACCGAGGCCTGCTAATCGGGGCGGCGTGCGTCGGCCTCGGCGCTGGCGTCCAGGCGGTCGCTCACCGCGACACGGCGCCGCCCTCGAGCCCGATCCCCTCGGGGATGCCATCGCTCGCACCAGCGCCGGCACCGCGCGTAGAGCCTGCGTACGGCTCGGTGCGGGCCTCAGCCGAGGAGCCTTGCCCCCGTTGGTGTCGGCTGCACGACGGGGGCGCGGACTGCGTGGCGCGGACTGAGTTCCGCGACGCGCGAAGGGCGGCGGGGACGGGGTCGCTCTGCCAGTAGCTACGTTCGCGCGTGAACGCATGGACGTCGCGACCTTCAAGCGTCACTTCCCGACCTTCGCGCAGTCCGATCAGAACTTCGTCCAGGCGAAGCTCATCGCGGCCGCGTCGTACATGGGAGTGGGGAGCGGTTGCTCTCGGTGGCCATCGTTCGCGACCGCGGGCCAGCCTCTGACGAAGAGCGATCTCGCCCAGGGGTGGCTCGCCGCGCACTACCTCTGGACCGACCCCGCAGGGACCGAGCTCCGGCTCACGGGGGGCGAGGGAGGGACCTCGTACTTCGAGGAGTTCGAGAACATCGCTCGCGTCGTCGGGATGGGGCCCGTGGTCTCTGGAGGTCGACCGCGTGGGCCCTGCGCGCCGCCTGCCTCGCCCCCAAACACTCTCGCGTTCACGCCTGGCGTCGGGACTGCCTCCGTCACGAACGGCTCGACAGCGGTCGGTTTCTCCCAGCCGCAGACGCTTCCCGCCGGAACGCTGATCGTCTTCGGCTCGCAGGCCGGCGGGTACTACGCAATCGCGGTGAGCATCGTGAGCGCGACGTCGGCAGTTCTGATGTCGCCGTACACGGGAGTGACGAACGCCGCGACCTCGTGGACGCACACATGACCGTCCGCGACACCGACCACGGTTACGCCGCGCTCGTGAAGCGTCTCTTCGACTCGAAGAAGGTCCGCATCGCGACCGGCATCCTCGAAAAGGACGGCGCCGAGCCAGACGGGCACCTCACCGTCATCGAGGTGGCCACCTGGGCGGAGTTCGGCACGGAGACCGAGCCCGAGCGCTCGTTCATCCGCGCGTGGTTCGACGAGTCGGAGCAGGCCATCCGGGAGGTCCTCCGGCAGCAGATGCTGCTCGTCGTCGCGGGGAAGCTCGACCGCGACCGCCCTGAGACGGTCGATCGAGTACTGCGCCGAGGCGTCGCTGAAGATGAGGAACGTCGAGAGCACCATCCCGACCTCGAACAGCTCGAGGTCGATCACGATCTGATCGTTCTGATTCTTGGTGACGCCGTACTGCTGCGAACCAGCAACCCCTCGTCCCTTGTGGATACCCGCTGCGATGGTCATTTGCTCTGCCCTTTCTTGGATTCGTTCCTGAGTTCATCGAGCTTGAGGAGCACTGCGTTCACGATCTCCTCGAGCCTGTTCGTATCGTCCTTCGCGTCAACGATGTAGGCGCGCACCTTCTGCACGGTCGCTGCGTCGCTCCCGAGCTCGCCGATGAGCCCCTCGAGGCGCGCGTGTAGGTCCTCGAGTTGCTTCTTTGA
>Ga0074044_10001390_pt1 | contig 21934 bp, 15 predicted proteins | sample BogForMeECP23OM1_FD_94443 | JGI IMG/M metagenome (GOLD analysis project Ga0074044, IMG submission 94443) | Bog forest soil microbial communities from Calvert Island, British Columbia, Canada - Bog Forest MetaG ECP23OM1 | ecosystem: Environmental > Terrestrial > Soil > Wetlands ...
GCGAAGGCGCAGTGGAATTGAACACAGCCATCAGCTAAACCAGCTTTTCCTGAAGGCTGGGTGACGTCTCAGTTCAGAAATTGATCCCGCCTTATTGAGAAGGCGGACTCACAGCCCCCCGTGGAATCGTCCGAATGCGTGGGCAAGCAGCAGCGACATGATCAGAATGCCCGCCCCGAGGACGAGCACGTGCTGGGTTTTGCGCAGATTGAAGCTACCGACACGACAGACGAGCAGGTAGCCGACGGCGAGGTTGAAGAGGCCCCATAAGACATTGACGATCGAGGAGGACAAGCCTACTCCGGGTGGTGACGCGAAGGGGCTCTGGAAGGCATGCCCCGAGATCCCATTGCCAAGATGGGGCAGGGTGTTCGCGAGGAATGCACCCCCGAAGAAGTACGCCACATAATGGTACCAGCGCATGGTTATTCCCTTCTGGCCGCCAAGCAAATGGTAGCAGGTCCCAATGAAGATCGATTCAAACGGGCGAGTACAGAGACTGAGACACCCCCGACAACCGATCGCGGAGATCTGAGGGGTGACAGCTCTTTTCGGCGGTATAATCCACCTAAGGTTTTCCCAGTGGGGGTAGTTCCTACCATGAGTGTTGCCCGAACTCTCGGCGAGTTGCGCCATAGTTCTTTCACTGCACAGCGTCTGGGTGCGCGGCGGGTTAAGGATGAGCTGCGCGAGAACCTGATGTTGCGGTTGCGCGAAGGTGCTCCGATATTTCCGGGCATCGTGGGATACGACGACACGGTGGTGCCGCAGATCGTGAACGCGATTCTCTCGCGGCATAATTTCATTCTTCTCGGGCTGCGCGGGCAGGCGAAGAGTCGCATTTTGAGGGCGCTGACGGCGTTGCTTGATTCGCAGATGCCTTACGTCGCAGGCTGCGAAATCCACGACAATCCATACGCTCCGATTTGCCGGCGCTGCCGCGAGCTGGTGGCGAAAGAAGGAGACGCCACGCCCATTGCCTGGTTGACGCCCGACCACCGTTACGTCGAAAAGCTGGCTACTCCGGATGTCACGATTGCAGACCTGATCGGCGATATCGATCCGATTAAGGCGGCGCGGGGCGGGCACGAGTTGTCCAGCGAATTCACGGTGCACTACGGGCTGCTGCCCCGCGCCAATCGCGGAATTTTTGCGATTAACGAGTTGCCGGATCTGGCGGGCAAGATTCAGGTTGGACTGTTCAACATCATGCAGGAAGGCGACGTGCAGATTAAGGGATATCCGATTCGGCTGCCGCTGGATGTCGCGATTGTGTTCAGCGCAAATCCCGAGGACTACACCGCGCGCGGCAAAATCATTACACCGCTGAAGGATCGCATCGGATCGGAGATTCGGACGCACTATCCGGCGACGGTGGAAGAAGGGATCGAGATTACGGCGCAGGAGGCGTGGATTGAACGCACGGTTGAAGACGATGTGTCGCGGCTGCATATTCCGAAATACGTGCAGGAAGTGATCGAGCGGATCGCGTTCGCGGCGCGCGACGACAAGAAGGTCGATAAGCGCTCGGGCGTGAGCCAGCGGCTGCCGATTTCGGCGATCGAGAACGTGGTTTCGAATGCCGAACGGCGCGCGCTGACGCACCAGGAAGAATTCATCGTGCCGCGGATCAGCGACATCTACGCCGCGCTGCCGGCGATCACCGGCAAACTGGAACTGGAGTACGAAGGCGAAATGAAGGGCGCGGATCACGTGAGCCGCGAGTTGATCCGCACGGCGATTGCGAAGACGTTCGATACTCATCTGCACGGCGTCAACCTGAATCAGGTGGTGCAGTGGTTCGATCTGGGCGGCGAGATTCAACTTAGCGACAATGCCGCCGCCGAGGAAGTGCTCGAAGGGCTGAGGCAGATTCAGGGGCTGATGGAAAAGCTCGTCAAGCTGAATGTCGGCCCGAAAGACAGCTCCGAGATGCAGGTGTCGGCAGCGGAGTTCGTCCTGGAAGGGCTGCATGCGCACAAGAAGATTGGACGCAACGAAGAGCGGGTGTTTACGGCGGGCGAGAAGCCTCCGAAGATCGTTGAAAAGCCTTCGTTTGAGCGGGAGGAGCCGGGGTTTGGAAGGAAGAGAGGATTCAACTGAAGGTCTTAGGTGTTAGGTCTTAGGTCTTAGGAAAAGCCTTCGCCAAGTGCCTTCCTTTGGTTTTCCTAAGACCTAAGACCTAACACCTAAGACCTCGCTTTTTATGAAACGCATCCGCTACACCAAATACGTTCCCGATCCGGCCAGCGAAATGAGCATGGAAGACCTGCTCGGCGCGCTTTCGGACTATTTTCTGCAGAGCGGATTCAACGACAACTACTGGTACCAGTTGCCGGAGAGTGAGCACACGCTCGACGAATTGCGGCGCGCGCTGGAACAAGCGCTGCTGAATGGCGAGATGTTCGACGAAGAAATGCGCGACCGGCTGCAGCAGATGCAGATGGAGGGCGAACTCGAAGAGCTGATCGAGAAGCTGATCGAGCGCATGCAGCAGGAAGATTACATCTCGATTGATCAACCGCATGATCCGGCGAAGCAGTCAAGCGTGGGTGGACAGGTTGGTGACGCGCAGCAGCAGGCGAAGTTTGAGATCACCGACAAGAGCCTCGATTTCCTGGGATTCAAAGCGCTGCGGGATCTGCTGGGGTCGCTGGGCAAATCGAGTTTTGGACGTCATGACACGCGCGACATGGCGACTGGCATTGAGGCGAGCGGCGCGGCGAAGCAGTATGAATTTGGCGACACTTTGAACCTCGATATCACGGCCACTCTCTCTTCAGCAATTCAGCGGGAAGGGCTCGGGCTTCCTCTGAATCTGGAATATAACGACTTGCAGGTGCATCAGTGCGAATATCAGTCGTCGTGCGCGACGGTGCTGATGCTCGACTGCTCGCATTCGATGATTCTGTATGGAGAAGATCGCTTCACTCCGGCGAAGAAAGTCGCGATGGCGCTGTCGCAACTGATTCGAACGCAGTATCCGGGAGACTCTTTGTCGCTGGTGCTGTTCCACGATTCGGCGGAAGAAGTGCCGCTCTCGCAACTGGCGCGGGTGAAGGTTGGTCCTTACTACACGAACACGCGCGAAGGGCTGCGCATGGCGCAGCGCATTCTCCAGCGGCAGCGCAAGGACATGAAGCAGATTGTCATGATCACCGACGGCAAGCCGTCTGCATTGACGCTCGAAGACGGGCGCATTTACAAGAATGCGTTCGGACTCGACCCGCTGGTGGTCAGCCGGACGCTGGAAGAAGTTTCGAAGTGCAAACGCGCCGGCGTACTGATCAACACGTTTATGCTGGCGTCGGATTTTGGGCTGGTGCAGTTTGTGCAGAAGGTAACCGAGATGTGCCGCGGCAAGGCCTACTTCACGACGCCGTATACGCTCGGGCAATATTTGCTGATGGATTACATGTCGCGGAAGACCAAGACGATTCACTAGCGATAGGAGAAGTCGGATTACAGAAGTAATGCCTGGTGTGCCGCCCGGGAGCAGCTTCGGTGTAAGATCGCTGAAGAATCCTCCGTTCGGAGACGTTATGAAACGACTTGCTGCTTTCATCCTGCTGGTCGCCTTGAGTTTGGCAGGGGCGATGACGGCCCAAGGTCAACGCATCAGTGTTGCAGAAAATGAGCGCCAGTCCCGGAAGGCAGCCAAGCAGCAGCAAAAGATGTTGAACAAGGCAAACAAGAAACAGAGAAAAATGATGAAGAAGTACGAGAAGGCGCAACGGAAGGCGGCCAAAAAGGCGAACCGCCGCTATAGGAAATAACCTTTCGCGTTTTCGTAACCATTCATCACAAAACCGCAGTGACGGCCCGCACATCCGCTTGATCCCTGACGCAGTAGTCTGATTCCACTCCCAGGACCTTTCCCGGTCCCGTTCCCTCCAGAAAGAGACTCGCTATGCGTGCGTCAAGATGCGTGTTGATCATTGTTCTTGCCTGTTCATCGGTCTTTCTGTCGAGTTCGGCCGCGGCGCAGCCATCGAATCAAGTCATTGCTGAGCGCGTACTTGGTCCGCAATGGAAACAGCTTTCGCGACAGGCAGGGATGATATTTGCCGGCACGGTGCTCACCACGGCGACTTCGACTGTGACAACTCAGACTGCGGTAACCGATCGGGCAGGTCCGGGGGCGACTCCGGCGGTGCAGTTGAGTTTTCGCGTGGATGAGGCGATTGCCGGGGTCCAGCGTGGACAGGTTCTCACCATTCATGAGTGGGCGGGAGCGTGGTCCATGCATCGACCGATGAGCAAAGGCCAGCACATTTTGATCTTTTTATATCCACCGAGCCGCTTGGGCCTTACCAGCCCCGTAGGTGGATCGTTTGGCCAGGTTGCTCTCGACTCCAGCGGGAAGAACGTTGTCGAGCGGAACTCTGCTGCTATTGGCGTGCAGAACACATCGTCTGTGCAGCCGCGTGTGCCCGTTGCTAAAACGAGCGTCGTTCAATTGGAGCGGGCCATCCGCAGCGCCAGAAGTGAAGAGGAGTGAGTCATGCGCAGGCGAATGCTAGTGATTGCTGCTTTTGTGATCTGCAGTACCGTTGTCAGCCGCGCTGGAGGTCCGGCCTTTGTCGCGGGGTCCGGCTACGCTGCCGGAGTTGAAGGACAAGCCCTGGTCTGGGCGAATGGCTCGGTCGAGTACTTCACCGACCAGGGAAACCTGAGCCCGATCTTGACCGGAGCGCAGGCCGATACTCTGGTCGCCAGCGCCTTCAGTACCTGGACCAGCATTTCCGGCGTGGCGCTCGCCGCATCCCAGGGCGGGCATCTTGCCGAAGACGTGAATGGCAGCAATATCGCCGTCGACAGTAGCGGAACGATCACCGCGCCTGCGGACATTACGCCTTCAGCCACGGGCACTCCGGTTGGAGTCGCTTACGACTACGACGGAACGGTCACCGACGCGCTGCTGGGGCAGGGCGCTGGAAGCTCATCCGATTGCTTTACCAACGCCGTGTATGGGGGACCCGACAACTTCTCCACGGGCGGGAACCTTGTGCATGCGCTGGTGGTGATCAACGGAGTTTGCGCGGCCACCAGTGCGCAGTTGCCCGACGTTCAATACCGGTTGGTGCGCGTCCTGGGGCGCAGTCTGGGCTTGGGATGGTCGCAGGCCAATGTGAACGTGTTGACACGGGTGCCAGTTCCAACCAGTGCCGATTTTGCGGGATTTCCGGTGATGCACTTTATCGATCCGGAGAACTGCGTGCCCATCAGCGCCTGCTATTCCAACGCGGCTGTCCCGAAAATGGACGACATGGACGCACTCGCGCGGCTCTACCCAGCCAGCGTAAACCCACAACCGGCGGGCAGAGTCTACGGTAGCGTGTATTTCACCGATGCCTCTGGAAATGCGGTGCAGCCAATGCAGGGCGTCAATGTGGTGGCCCGGTTGATGATCTCAAACGAACCCTCGCGGCAGTACGTTGTAACTTCCGTTTCCGGATTCGCATTTCACGGCAACGCGGGCAACATCATCACTGGATACGTGGATGTCAATGGTCTTCGCTATGACCGGTGGGGAGGGAGCGACCCCTCGCTCGAAGGGTTTTTTGATCTCGGCCAACTGACGATTCCGACTGGGCAAAACCTCGCCCAATACCAGTTGAGCGTGGAAGCGCTGGACCCGGAATGGTCTGTGGGCGTCGAACCGTATGCTCCCACACAGGTCGCGCCCTCGGGTTCGTTCGCCCCGGTGGTGGTCACGGTGACGAGCGGGTCGAATGCGGAGCGGGACATTCTGATGTTGCAGGATGAAGTCGCCGAAACGCATCCCGGGAGCGGATCGACTTACGCGAATCCTGCGGCGCTTCCGCAGGGCGGTGGATGGGGGTCGTGGATCTCGGGCTACGGCAGCGCGGATTTCTTCGAATTCGCGGCCCAGGCGAACCGGACGGCTTCGATTGCGGTGACCGCCCTTGACGAAAGCGGCGCGCCCACCGAAACCAAACTGTTTCCCGTGGTTGGGGTCTGGGAATTGAGCGACCAGAGCGGCGATCCAGCACCGGCGTCGACGCCCTCGGCATTCAACTCGAACACTCTTGGAATGACGCGACTGGATGCGCAATTCAGCGTGTCAGAGACGTACCGCGTGGGGGTGGCTGACTTCCGTGGCGATGGTCGTCCAGATTATTTCTACCGAGCCAGCATCCTTTATTCGGATACGGTTACGCCGCCGCGTCTGAGTCTGGCTGGCGGCGTGACTACTCTTCGTGGCGTCGGGTTCAAACCGGGGCTGCAGGTCAGCGTCTCCGGCAACAACGGCAACATTCTTTCGGTATCTGCGAGCCAGATCGAGGTGGTCATGCCTTCGGGAGCGCAGGACGGAACGGCTTCGATCCTGGTTGCGAACCCGGTGAGCGGCGCTTTTTCGCAAATGACGAGCGCGCTGAGCTATGGCGCTCTGGCCACCGACCTGTTGCTTCTGCTGCAAGGTGCGGAACCGGCAACGCCAGTGGGGTCCGCGGCCGCCAATCCCATTCGCGTGCGCGCGGTTGCCGCCGATGGAGTTACGCCGGTGAGCGGGGCGACGATTGCCTGGAGCGCGACTAACGGTTTGCAGTTCTCGGCGTGCAGTGGAACCTCTTCTTGTTCGGTGCTGAGCGACGAAGCGGGAGAAGCCTCAAGCTGGGTGACTCCTACCGCGACCGGAGCGAGCACGATTACGATCGCTCTGGCGCCAGCGTCGTATTCGCCGCCGCAGTCGCAGCAGACGACGGTGGTGGGAAATTCGTCCGCGCTCGATCTGGTTGCGGTCGCACCGACGCGCTGGGTTGGGCAAGGCGTGACGCTCGCGGTTCCGCTTACCGTGGAAGCGTTGGACCTGGGCGTGCCCAAAGCGAATGTCACGATCAATTTTGCAATCACCAATGGCACGGCTGCGCTTTCGGCGAGCAGCGCGACCACCAACGGCTCGGGAGTCGCCACCGTCACGGCACAGCTCACGAATCAAAATGCCGATGTGCAGGTGAGTGCGTGTGTTGCTCCTAATAATTCGCCGTGCCAGACCTTCACTTTGTTCTCCACGCCGGCTTCGCTGTGGACGCTGGAGACGGTGAGCGGATCGCCGCAGGTGGTTGTGACCGGGCAACCGTTTCAGCCACTGGTGATGCGAGTGACCGACGGCTCGAGTGCTTCGAATCCGGTGATGGGAGTGAATGTCACCTTTCAGACCACGCTGGCGCGAGTGCCGGAAGACGGCATGCCCGTAATTCTCGGATCGTCTCAGGCGCAGGTTGTGAGCACGCAGGACGGGCTTGCTTCGATCGTTCCCTCTGCCGGGAGCGTGGGCCCGTGCGATGTGTTCATCACGGTGAGCGCGGGTTCCTCGACCGTGCAGGTTCAAATGGAGAACGTGGTGGCTATTGCCACGGGCCCGCCGAACAACGGCGGGGTTAAGGGCGGGCCTGTGCGGCGCGGTCCGCATTTTGGCCCGCAGACGGATTCGCAAGCGTCCGCGCCACAAGGCTTGTCGGACCTGCTGTTCGCGGTTCCGCAGTTTGCTGTGGTGGATGATGCGGCGGCAAACCAGAGCACCTGTTCCGGCGCTCCTCAGGATACTCGTTCCAGTGGTGCTGGCGAGGGGGTCTCCTGTGAGTCGGGCGCCGAGTTGCGGGAGGTTGAGGCACCTCGGGCCCCAAAAGAGCCGTCAAACAAGCCGCCAGCGGAACCTTGAATTTGGGTGGCGCAAGCGCTTTAGCCTGTGCATGAGAACTGGTCTTTCGGCCCTTCGGGGCTTGTCGGTTTGCACGTTTCCCACGGCTTACGCCGTGGGCTGCGTTCTTACGCCGCTTCGCGGCTAATAGCGCCTGGCTGTTCCACTGCATCGTATCTGCTAAGACAAATGTCGCCGTGGCGTTTTTCTTGAAACCTTGAAACTCTGAAACCTTGGAACCTGTCTACATCACTTCTTCGTCCATTGGTCTACCCAGTCGTTGACCGTCTTATACCAAAGCTGCGCATTCTGCGGCTTCAGCACCCAGTGGCCTTCGTCGGGGAAGTAGAGCATCTTGGACGGCACGCCCAGACGCTGCAGCGTGGTAAAGAGCTGGAGGCCTTCGCTCACGTCGAGGCGATAATCGAGTTGCCCGTGGATGACGAGCGTGGGGGTCTTGAAATTCGCCGCAAACAAATGCGGAGACCACTTTCGATACAACTCGCGGTTCGTCCAAGGCGTGCCCTTGAACTCCCATTCGTTGAACCATAGCTCTTCGGTCGTGCCATAGTCCGATTCGTTATTGAACGTGCCGTCGTGCGAGACGATGCACTTGAAGCGGTCAGTGTGGCCGAGAACCCAGTTGGCCATGTATCCGCCAAAGCTCGCGCCCAGCGCGCACTCCCGGTCTTTGTCGATATAGGGAAAGGTTTTCTCCGCGTAGTCGAGGCCCTTCATTAGATCATCAAACGGAGCGCCGCCCCAGTCGCCATTGATAGCGTCAATAAACTTCTGCCCGTATCCGGTCGAGCCGTGGAAGTTGATCATGATGACCACGTATCCGTTAGCGGCAAAGAGTTCGGGATTCCAGCGGTAGGACCAGTCGTCTCCCCAGGCGCCTTCTGGGCCGCCGTGGATCAGGAACTTCACGGGGTATTTCTTAGTGGGGTCGAAGTTTGGGGGCTTGACGAGGAAGCCTTGGACTTTGTCGCCCTTCGCTCCTTCGAACCAGAAGGATACGAGCGGGGACATGGCGACTTGAGAGAGGACAGAATCATTAAGATGTGTGAGCTGTCGTGCTTTTGGTAGAGAACATAGGGGTAGTGGTTCCGTCGACTTGCCAAGAAGCAAGGCGTTCGTCTTTTCAAGACCGGGTGCGCAAGAACCATAATCTGCAACGAAAATTCCTGTAGGCCCTTGGAGGGACATCTGGCTGAAAACGACGGTGTTCAGAAGATGGGTGCTGGTTATATGAGTCTCGTCCTGACGCGCAAATGCGATGTCGTCGTTGTAACCGTTGACGAGCTTAATCGGATGGCATCCCTCCAGACAGATCTCAGGCATGATCCAGTAAATTGGTGAGTCTCCCGCATCCTCGGCCGTCAAGTAGATTTCATGTGCGTTAATCCAGGCAAACGATCCGACCCAGCGATCAAAATTCTCCGTCAGATTTCTTTTCTCCCCCGTCTTGCGGTCGTACAGCATCAGCCGAAAGCGGTCGCTCTCGTATCCCGGACGCTGCTGCGCGCGGTAGGCGATGTACTTGCCATCGGGCGAATAGAGCGGAGTCGAGTCGCTGGCGGGATTATCGGCGGTGATGTTCTTGGCAACGGGCCGGGCAGCCGAGGCGGCTGCCGCTACGTTTACCGGAACGATCCAGAGATCGTTGTTGGTGGACGTGGCTTCCACCTTTTCGTGATTTGACGTGTAGCAAATCTCCTGCCCGTCGGGCGAGAAGGCATAGTCGTCCTGGCCGCCTAGCGAGAACGGAGGCGCGTCGTAGTCGCCGGGGGTGAGGTCGCGCGGAGAGGGCGGCGGCGCCATGTTTCCCGGGGCAGCTCGGGGCCCGGCTGGAGGAATCGGCTGCGAAGGAGGTGCAACTGGCATTACGAAAATGTGGGTGCGCTTGCCTTCCTTGTACGCATTCCAGTGGCGATAGAGCAGACGGTCGAAGATCAGAGCTCGTACCTTCGAGTTTTCTGCATCTTTGACCTTCTTGATATTGCAAGTTTCTTCGATATAGGGCGAATTATCGCACTCGGGATACACATCCGAGGTGAACAGAATGTTCTTGCCATCCGGCGACCAGAGTTCGCCGCCAGTTTCGGTCGCGACCGAAGTTAGCTTGTGGCCGCCGGTGATTGTTCCCGCAGCGCCGTCGAAGTCGGCGATCCAAACCTGCGATCCGCCCTCTTTGTTAGAGATAAACGCGAAGCGCTTCCCATCCGGAGCCCAGCGCGGACGGTCGCCGTCCTGATCGGTAATGATCTCGCGTTCTTGTCCTCCCGCCAGCGGCACGATCCAGATGTGCGGCGTTTTTTTATTCGCGGCCAGATCCACATCGACCGCGCTGAAGAGCACCCACTTGCCATCCGGCGAAGGCACGGGCTCGCCCACGCGCTTCAGCTTCATCATGTCTTCGAAAGTGAAGGGGTGCTTGGCTTGGGAGAAGGCGGGGAGAGAGAAAAGAAGAACGAGAAGAAAAGCAAGACGGCGCATAGAGTGCCTCCGCGGAACAAGAGAGTTTAGCACTCGGCGACGCTCACGTAGGGACAGCCGCCCTCGGCTGTCCAGCCGGGCGAAGCCCGGCCAAGTGTATAGCGCCGACGATGCCGAAGAGTAGATGAGAAAGACGCCGCAACCCGCGAGCCGCGGAGCTTCGCTCCGCTGGACAGCCGAGGGCGGCTGTCCCTACGCGAGCATTTTAGTTCGCGAGTTCTTCCAGCATGGCCGTCATCTCTGATTGCGCGTGCGCGTTGCCGGTGCGGCTTGCGGAGGAGATGCCATCTACCAGCCAGCGCTTGGCTTCAGCGACTCGACTGGCGCTGGCTAGGGTTTGCGCGGCCATGAAGTAGGCGGGAGTGTAGTCGGGATTTTTCTCGACCAGCGTTTTATATTCCTTCAGCGCCTGGTCGATTTGTCCGGCCTTCGAGTACTCCATGGCCAGGCCGTAGCGGGCGAACACATCGTCTGGATTCTCGGTCAGAATTTCGGTCAATGCGGCTATGCGATCCATAAAGAACGTTTTCAGTTGTCAGTTTTCAGTTCTCAGTAAAAGCTAAAGGCCAAAAGCCAAGAGCTGTTCTTTCCATTCATATCATGGGGCGCGTTACAATGGCTGTTCTTTGAGGGAGCAGATTGGCTTGCCCTTTTTTTGTGCCGGTTGAGATTTTGAACAACGGTTCCTGGCCGCATCCTTCACGTCTGCCGCTGGGAGCGGGATGGACGGGGAACTGCCTGGCTTCGGGGCAGGAACTGGCGGCATCCGACAGCCACATACGGGAATTCTGCAATCTTGGTTACGCAACTTCTTGTCCGCACCTTCCTCCCCGGCGGGATTGGGATGCGATTCGTTTTTCGGTGGCCCGCGCTGGCCGGGAGCAGGTTACTATCTGCTTTGTTTGCGAGTTAGACCACGCTCCGCTCGAGCATGGGGAATTGACGTTTGACGTGGCGAGCGAGGCTTGGGTGAACCCGCACTCGGACCCGCGTGTGCTCAGACTCGCAGACTGTTATCTACAGTCATATCGCGCGCGACTGATGGTCTATGAATGACGACGACAAAGCGAAGTTAATGCGGCCGCGGCCGGTGCGCGAATCGATCTCGGAAATGGCCGAGATCGTGCTGCCTAACGATGCCAATCCGCTGAACTCTCTTCTGGGCGGACGCCTGATGCACTGGATTGACCTGGCCGGCGCCATGGCTGCGCACCGGCATTCGCGCGCTTACGTGGTGACGGCCTCCATTGACCACCTGGATTTTCTGGTGCCTGTTCGGGTGGGAGATTTCGTCATCCTGCGCTCGTCGGTCAATCGCGTCTTTCACACTTCGATGGAGGTGGGAGTGAAGGTCTGGGTGGAGTATTATCGCTCCGAAGAGACCCTGCATGTGAGTTCGGCGTATCTGACGTTTGTCGCGGTGGATGCTGAGGGGAATCGCATGGCGGTCGCACCCGTCGTCCCTGAGACCGAAGATGAAAAGCGCCGCTATGAAGGCGCTGCGCGACGCCGGGAGATGCGCCGCGCGGAGTCGGCACGCCGGAACGACGGGAGGAGTTAGGCGCCCAGCCCCTAAAGGGGCTTTGATTTAGGGGAAGTTACGGTATCGCTCAAGCGATACTTGATCTACGAACCGGCATCGCTAAGGCGATACCTGATACGAAGCGTCGGTAATTTTATTTGTTTGTTCTTAGCTGAGACCTTATAACTTAGACCTGAGGCCTTATTTATGGACAGTGCACTTTTTGTTCATCGCCTTCACTTCGCCTTCACCGCTACATTCCACTATCTCTTCCCGCAACTCACCATGGGGCTCGCGCTGTTGATCGTGGTGCTCAAGACGATTGGGTTGCGGCGCAACGATCCCGTATATCACGAGGCGGCCCGCTTCTGGGGAAAGATTTTTGGCATCAACTTCGTGTTGGGGGTTGTGACTGGCATTCCGATGGAATTCCAGTTTGGCACCAACTGGTCAATCTTTTCACGATTTGCGGGCGGGGTCATTGGACAGACGCTGGCCATGGAAGGCATGTTCGCCTTCTTCCTGGAATCGTCGTTCCTCGGATTGTTTCTTTATGGAGAGAAGCGGCTGAGCCCGAAAGCGCATTGGCTGTCGTCGGTCGCCGTCTTTGTAGGATCGTGGTTGTCAGGTTACTTCATCATTGCGACGGACGCTTTCATGCAGCATCCCGTCGGCTATTTCACGGCTGCGGACGGGAGCCTGCAACTGGCGAGCTTCTGGGATTTCGTGCTGAATCCGTGGGCGGGATGGCAATATGCGCACAACATGTGCGGCGCGGCGATTACTGGCGCATTCATTATGACGGCGGTGGGCGCGTTCTATTTGCTCTCCGGGAAGTGGACCGCGCATGCCCGAATTTTCGTGAGGACGGGCGTGATCGCAGGTTGCGTGTTCTGCGTTTTGCAGATTTTTCCGACCGGCGACGGACAAGGCAAAATGGTCACCGACCTGCAACCTGTGACTCTGGCGGCGATGGAGGGATTGTTTCAGGGCCAGACGGGCGCGCCACTGGTCATCGTAGGTCAGCCTAACGAGCAGCAAGGTCGGATCGATAACCCGCTCGAAGTTCCGAAAATGTTGAGCATGCTGACTTACCGGCGATGGAATGCCAACGTCCGCGGACTCGACGCCTTCCCCAAACAAGACTGGCCGGGCAACATTCCCCTGCTTTATTACAGTTATCACATCATGGTTGGGTTGGGGACGGTGTTCGTCGCCGTCATGATCGTCGCATTGTTTCTGCTGTGGCGCGGCAGGCTCTTTAACGCGCGATGGATGCTGTGGATACTGATGCTGGCAGCGCCATTTCCTTACATCGCCAATACCGCCGGATGGATGACGGCCGAACTTGGGCGCCAGCCGTGGCTGATCTATGGATTGATGCGCACCGAAGCCGGCTACTCCAAAGTGGTGTCGGCCGGCAATGGCATGTTTACTCTGTTGGGGTTCATGGGCATTTACATGGTGCTGGGCATTTTGGGCCTGTTCTTGATCCGGCGGGAAATTGAACAGGGCCCGGTGGCCGGGCCGGCGACGGAGGCAAAGTAGATATGGCTAGCCTTTGGTTCTGGATTGTCGCAGTGATGGTTGCGACCTACGTTGTGCTCGACGGATTCGATCTGGGCGCGGGTGTGATTTATCTGCTTGCGGCCAGGACGAATGACGAGCGGCGGCGGGTGCTGCGCGCCATCGGGCCGGTGTGGGATGGCAACGAAGTCTGGTTGCTGGCGGCCGGCGGCGTTCTGTACTTTGCTTTCCCTCAGCTCTATGCGTCGAGTTTCAGCGGGTTCTATCTTCCGCTGACCATGGTGGTGTGGCTGCTGATGCTGCGCGCCGTCGGCATCGAGTTCCGCGCTCACATCGAAAGCGTGGTCTGGCAGGACTTCTTCGATACGGTCTTCAGCATCTCCAGTATCTTGCTGGCGGTGTTTTTCGGGGCGGCGCTGGGCAACGTGGTGCGTGGAGTTCCACTGGATTCGAGCGGCTATTTCTTTGAGCCGCTCTGGACCAACTTCAAACTGGGGCCGCAGACGGGGATCCTGGATTGGTACACGGTGCTTACCGGAGTGGTGGCGCTGGTAACGCTGGCGGCGCACGGTTCTTACTACGTTGCGCTTAAGACGGACGAGGATCTCGGGCGCCGCGCCCGCGGTATCGCTCTGCTGTGCTGGCCGGTACAGTTTTTTCTGACCTGCAGTTCGCTGGTTGCAACTTATTTTATCCGGCCGGAAATTATGGTGAACTACGGGAAGCACGCGGTCGGGATACTGGTTCCGATCATCGTTTTCGCCAGCCTGGCAGTGATGCTGTGGGCGAATCCCAAGGGCAAAGAGAAACTGGCGTTCGTTGCCTCCAGCCTGTACATCACGTTCATGCTGGTGGGAGCGGCGTTTGCGCTTTATCCCGTGGTGCTGCCTGCCCGCAACCACCAATACGACCTCACCATCTACAACACCGCTGCAGGAATTCACGGGCTGAGCGTCGGCTTGGTCTGGTGGACGCTGGGTGCGACGCTGGCGGTGGCGTATTTTGTGTTTGTCTATCGCATGTTTCGCGGCAAGGTGCAGTTGGGAGAAGGACACTACTAGAGATTGCAGAGGTCAGAGGTCAGATTGCAGAGGTGAACAACTCCGATGCAAACGGTACTGTGAGCCCTAGAGCTCTTACCTCTGCAATCTGACCTCTGCAATCGCCAGCCTTTCCTCCCGTATAATCTTCGGATGAGCGCACATTCACATCATCCTGGACAACAACAGCCCACACCTCAACCTTTACCTGGCGTCAACGCCATTATTGCCGTGGGTTCCGGCAAGGGCGGAGTCGGCAAGACCACGCTCTCGGTGAATCTGGCAATCGCCCTCAGCAAGATGGGGCACAACGTGGGATTGCTCGACGGCGACGTTTACGGGCCGAACGTTCCGCTCATGCTTGGAACCAACGAGCAACCGAAAGTGGTGGGAGATGGGCAGATCGCTCCCATCCAATCCCATGGGCTCAAGGTTATTTCGGTCGGCTTCCTTAACCCTGGAGACAAGCCGCTGATTTGGCGCGGTCCGATGCTGCATTCGATCATCAAGCAGTTTCTGGGATCGGTGCAGTGGGGACAGCTTGATTATCTGGTCATCGATTTGCCTCCGGGAACGGGCGACGTTGCGCTTTCGCTGATTCAGACTGTGCCGTTGACGGGAGCTATCGTGGTCTCCACTCCTTCCGATGTTGCTTTGCAGGATGCGCGCAAGGCCATCGAGATGTTCCGCCAGATGAAGGTGGATATCGTCGGCATGGTCGAGAACATGAGTTACTTTGTCTGTCCGCATTGCCAGCACGAAGTGGACATCTTCTCGCGCGGCGGCGCGGAGAAGACGGCTAAACAATTCGACATCGCTTTTCTTGGCAGCGTCGAACTTGATCCGGAGATTCGCAAATCGGGCGATGGCGGCGTTCCGTCCGTGCTTCAGGGAGAGGATTCTCCTCACGCGAAGTCGTTGTTTGCGTTTGCCCGCAATGTGGCGGCGCGAGTGGAAGAGATCAAAGCCAGCAGTTCGGAGAGCGTGATTCAGATTCAGTAGGACTCGCGGTTTTCCCTGTGAACCCCTGTGTCCTCTGTGGTTGAAAAAATCTTTACCACAGGGGACACAGGGGTTCACAGGGGAAATCACTTCGCGCTGATCACGGCCGCGCTTTCTGCGCTCCAAATCGCGCTAAACGGTACAGCGGATCAACAGTTTCATCTTTCAGCACCAGCTTTGCCGCCATTTCGCCGAGCGCTGGGCCGTGCTTGAATCCGTGGCCTGAACCGCCTCCTACAATCCACACGTTTGCGTTTCCGGGATGGCGATCGACTATGAAATTGTGGTCGGTGGTGTCTTCGTACTGGCAGACACGGGTCTCGACCAGGGGCGCATCTTTCATTCCCGGAAAACGGTAGGCTAGATAACGGCGGGCCTCAGCGAGGTTTTCTTCGCTCACCAGGCGCTGGCCTGAGGTGGGATCGAACTCCGGGCCGCGCGTGTCATCGCCGAGTTTGAAACCTCGGCCCTGATTGCCGGGAATTCCGTACATGAAGTGGTTGCTGCGATCGGCCCACACGGGAAGGTTCTCCTCGTTGTAGCGCGGATCGTCTGCAGGAGTGCCGAAGAAAAACACGTCTTGTCTGGTCGAGGTGAAATGCGGACCTACGGTTTGCGGAAACAATTTTCCTAGCCATGGTCCACAGGCGAAGACGTAGCGGTCGGCTGCTAGTGCTGAGCCATCCGATAGTGTCAGGGCTTTCCACTGGCCGCTTTCGAGATCGTGCGCTGCGACTGCTTTCTGGCGATACTCTCCGCCTTCGGCTACAAATTGTTCGACCACCGCTTGCGCTGACGCGCGCGCCAGGAGATATCCGCTTTGGGGCTCGTAGATGGCCCACTCAACGTTCTCGAAACTGATTTGCGGCCAGCGACGCTTGAGCTCGCTTACGGAGAGTTGCTGGAAAGGAATTCCAGCTTCTTTCAGAAAAGGAAGCGAGCCGCGCTCGAATGCGTCATTATCATTGTTATTGTTATTGCCTTCGACCATCCACAGGACTCCGATGGGGAAAAGGAATTTTCGCTTCCACTGGGCTTGGTGTTGCTTCCAGAGATCGAGAGCGCGCGCGGCTAGTTTCGTGTACGGCTGATCGGGGCCGTACGCACCGCGGATGACTCGGGTCTCGCCTCCTGAGGACGCACGCGAATTTCCTGGACCCCAGGCATCGAGCAGCGTGACGCTGGCTCCGGCGCGAAGAAGATAGAGAGCGGTCCAGCCTCCGAAGGCGCCTGCTCCGACTACTGCTATGTGTGGCTTCGTGGCCATATTCCGGTGGCCATGCTCGGGCAGTATATCTCGGGGAGATTGCGGCTCGATTTCTTCTATTTACTCTTAAGGTATTAACCCATGTTTTATGGGTACCCCCCCCTCCCCCTGCCCCCGGTCTTTTGGAATCAGAGACTTAGGAGGGAGCCCTACCGACAAGTCTTTGAGTTTAAAGGACTTGCGGGTAAAGTCTTTAAGAACCAACGAGTTAACTTGTCAAAGAGCGCTGAAAATGGGTTTGGGGCAGTTTCGAGGAGATCCTTCGCTTCCCTCAGGATTTCGGCAGCGGGCTCCCACTTCGCTCACGCCCGCTAAGCGCCTCAAATTGCCCCAATCAGATCTCTAGCGTGACGCGCGACGGGTCTTAAGTCAATGGACTTCGAGCAGGGATGACTTGTGATCAAGAAAGTTGCACTCGTCACCGCCCATCGCGCTCTGAGGCCACCGTTCTAGTTGCCCCGAGCCGTCGATTTCCTCTGCGGAGCCACCACCACCTTCTCCGTAGCCGGACAAAGATTGCGATAAGGACAATACGAACACTGATACCCCGGCTTCGCGCCAAATTTTCCCTGAGCAATTCCGTCGGAAGCTTTTTGCACCCGAAGCTTCGCCGCTTCCAATTCGCCGTCGCTCCGCGTGGTGCAGACGGCCATATTGTTTTCGAGATTATGGAAGATCAGGCGGTCGGCCCGCTTTCCAAACGCATCCCTGGCCGCAAGCGCATACAAGGAAAGTTGCAGGCTCTCGTCGGCATCCTCTTGGGACCGCGGTTTGCCCGTCTTGTAGTCCACAATGGCCACGGTGTCCGGACCCGTGCGGTCGATGCGATCCACCCGTCCCGTTAATTTCGCCGCGCCCACTAGCAATTCAGACTTGAGCTCGGTCTCAAACACCTCGGGCGGCGCCGCCCTGCGAGCTACCTCGAAGAACTGCCGCAGTTGCTCCATTCCCTGACGCAAATACAGCTCATACTGATAGCGGTCGGCGATGCCCGCCGAAGCCAGGTGGGACCGGAACTGTTCCAGCAACTCGTCGTCGCCGATTTCACGCTGATAGCGCTGCGCGTCGTAAAAAGTACGCAGCACACCGTGCATGGCCGCTCCGTAGTGCAGCGAGGCGGACACATCGCGCGGCAGATTCCACTCCCGTTCCAGCTTGAAGCGCAGCGGACACTCTTCATAGATTTCAATCGCCGACGCGCTCAGGCCGGTGACGAAATTGGCCGACGGCGGCAGCAGCAGCCACGCCGCAACATTCGATTGCTGCACCGCGATTCTCTGTTCCTCTTCAGCAAACAAAGCATCCTGCACCGCCGCCGCTGAGCGCGTGCACCAGAATTTCTTGTAAACCGGATGAATCATAAACTCGCGCAGGAACTGTGTGGGCTTAGGATCCTTTTTGCCCCGACCCTGGTGCGCATAGATCGCCAGCGTGTCCTTGGCGCGCGTCATAGCCACATAGAAAAGACGCCGCTCTTCCTCTTCGTGCAGTGTCTTATCGTCAGCAGAAAACGCGTCCGGGCGGCGGCCCAGTTCCGGAGGAAAATCAACCAGCGGCTCCCGGTAGCTGCATGGAAACGAGGTCGAAGAACCGCGCAGGATGGCCACGTGCCGGAATTCAAGTCCCTTGGCGGCGTGCGCGGTCAGCAACTGCACGGCATCGGCATCTTCCTCGACGCGCGGTAGCGCAATTGTGCCTCGCGCCTGCACAAAGTAATCGAGGTACTCGAGAAATTCCGAAGGGCTTCCGGTTTCGGCAATAGCTTTCGTGTGCCACGTTTCCACAAATTTCAGAAACGCAACCACCAAAGCCGACTGCGGCAAGCCAAAGTGACGGATCACAACGTTTACCGCATCGTCTGCGCGAACCCCATCCTTCCCCACTTCCCGGTGCACCTTCTCCACGCTCTCCAGGACCGCCGCGCCGTTCGGGAGCCTTCCCAGCACCGTGCGGAGATCGAGTTCCTGCCGCCGCACCGCCCTCATTGCCGCCCGCAATTCCGTCGGTTCGATGCCGAACTGGGGCAGCGCCGCCACACGAAACAAGCTCGCGGCCTCGTTCGGAGACACCGCCGCCGCGAGGCAAGCCACCACGTCGCGAACCTCAGGCGTGTGGAGGACGTCCAGCCCTTCGATGGAGAATGGAATGCCCCGCTCGGCAAGTTCATGGACCAGTTCATCGCGATGGCTGTGCTGGCGATAGAGCACCGCAAAATCGCTCCACCGGCAGCGCCGTTCTTTGCGATTCTTCTGGATTCGCCGCGCCAGGTCGGCGGCCTCGACTTCCTTATCCCTCCAGGTAACAATTTCAACGGGCGGCGCGGCTGTGGTCTCACCCCTTTGCGCGGCTTCCTCGTCGCGCAATGATTCCAGGGGCGTCCTCTGGTAGCCCATTGAATTTCCTTGTTGCGCGAACCTTGGTCCAAACACTGGCGGGTTCTCATTCACAATGCCAAACGCGCATTGCAGAATCGGCGATAGCGACCGCCGGTTCTTTCCCAGCACCACCACGCGCGCCGCCGGAAAGTTCCGCATGAACAGCGTGAACGCTTCGCTTGAAGCGCCGCGGAACTGGTAGATCGCCTGATCCGGATCGCCCACCGCAAAAACGTTCGCCGCCGCACCAGCAAGCAACGAGAGAATCTCGACCTGGGCAAAGTTCGCGTCCTGAAACTCATCCACCAGCACGAAGCGATTGCGGAGCCGTTCTTCTTCAAGCAACGTGCGATCGTCCTTCAGCAACCGATAGGCGTTAGTGATCATGTGGCCGAAGGTGCCCAGATTCTTTTCCCGGAGCATGTCTTCCACGGCAGCGAAAACGCGAGCGATTTCCCGGCAGCGCTCCAAAATCTCCGGGTCTTCCAATTCCGCCTGCTTCTTCGAGCCGGCAACCCGTGGAGGTGGAACCTCGCCACGCTCCAGACGCTCGACGTAGCGCGCGTATTCTGCGGGACCCACCAGTTCGTCCTGGCAACGCCGCATGAAATCGAGCAGGTCAAACAGGAACTGGCCGACGTTGGCGGCGCGCACAAAGTGCTTCAGCCGCAGATCGCGAATACGGCGCCGCAAAAACACCCAGAGGTCTTTCTCGTCGAGCACACCAAAGCCCAAGCCGCACCGCTGGAGCAACCCGTTGCACCAGGCATGAAAAGTGCAGGTCTGCAACCCGTCAATGGCCGTCCCCTTCAATTCTTCTCGAACCCGAGCCATCATCTCCGCTGCGGAATTGTCGGTATAGGTAAGCGCAAGAATTTCGTCAGGGCGGGCGTGCCCTTCGCGAATCAAGTTGGCCACGCGCTGTGTGAGGACGGTGGTCTTCCCCGTGCCAGCGCCGGCGATCACCAGCATCGGGCCGTGAATGTGTCCGATGGCTTGCTGCTGGCGTTCATCGGGCACGATCTTCGTCGTAATTGAGGCAGTCGCAGTCACTAGCCGGAGAATATCAGAGGAGGTTGTGGAAGGTGCAGACTGGTTGTAGAGGTCTTCCGAGAATCCAGCCCCGGAGGGGCGTCTGAGCTTAGGCCAGCGCTGCCCAGTCCTCACGCGTACTCTTCCAGCGCAAGCGCAGTAGCCACAATCGCCGCAGTTTCCGCCCGCAGGATCGTCTCGCCAAGCGAGGCCGCAACCCATCCCTCTTCGAAAAACCACGAGAGTTCCCCGGAAGCCCATCCGCCTTCCGGCCCCACGGCGAGCACAACCTCGCCTGGCCGCGAATGCAAAACGTCTGCCAGCCGAGTATCCTCCTCCGACTCCGCAAGAACGACGCGCGTCAATGCGCCCGTCGGCAAAACGCCATCCAGTTCCTTCAGCTTGACCGGGGATGCTACTTCAGGCGGGGCCACCCTTCGCGACTGCTCCGCCGCCTGACGTACGATACGCAACCAACGTTCATGCCGCTTAACCGAGGCGGTGGCCAGATGAGCATCCGTCCGCCGGGCGATGACGGGAATGATGCGAGCCACTCCAATCTCCGTGCACTTCTCGATCGCCCACTCCATGCGGTCGAACTTGAAAATGGCGAGCGCGAGAGTGATCTTCGGAGCAGCCGCCGGCAAGGACCTGAGCTTACGGTGTGGCTTCGCGTCGAGCGCGAAATCAACCCGATCGTAAGAGACAAATGTGATGGTTCCGCGGCGAACCTCATCACCGGTAGCGATGTCGAACTCCTGCCCGACTTCGGCGCGCAGCACGCGGGCAAGGTGAGCCGCATGTTCGCCCACCAAAGCGGCAGTGTTTCCAGTTACTTCATCAGCAATCCAGCGCCGTCGTGTCATGAATCAGTTCTCAGGTCTTAGGTCTTAGGTCTTAGGTCTTAGGTCTTAGAAAAGGCTCATTTACGGAAGGGATAAGGGCAAGCCGCTTGAAACCTAAGAACTAAGACCTGACACCTAAGACCTGCCCTACGCAAACATGTCCTTCACCCGTCCCAACAGTGAGCGGCTCTGCGGCTTGTTTTCTACCGGAGACAGTTGCCCCAGTTCGGCCAACAATTCGCGCTGGCGTTTCCCTAGTTTCCCTGGCGTTTGGATTCGCACCTCGACGTAGAGATCGCCCTTGCCGTGCCCATTGAGCACCGGCACGCCCTTGCTCCGTATGCGAAATGACGTCCCCGACTGCGTGCCCTCGGGAACTTTCAGCCTGTGTTCTCCCTCCAGCGTCGGAACCATAATCTCTGTGCCCAGCGCCGCTTGCGGAAACGAAATCGGAACCACACAATGCAGGTCGTTCCCTTCGCGCTCAAAAAAAGCATGCTCTTTGACGTGCAACACCACATACAAATCGCCCGCCGGCCCGCCGAACGCTCCCGCTTCGCCCAGCCCGCTGAAACGAATTCGCGTGCCATCCTCCACTCCCGCAGGCACCTTGGTTTCCACCACGCGCTCGCGCAGCAAGCGGCCTTCACCTTTGCACTTAGGGCAGGGATCGGTGATCACGCTGCCCGCCCCCTGGCAGGTTGGGCAGGTTCGGGCAATGCTGAAAAACCCTTGCTGATACCGCACCTGGCCTCGTCCAGCGCACGACCGGCAAGTCACCGCAGCTTTTCCCGGAGCCGCGCCGGAACCGCGGCAAGCGTCGCAGCTCTCATGGCGCCGTACGCTAACTTGCTTCTCGACCCCGAACACCGCTTCATCAAATTCGAGATGCAAATCTTCCCGCAGATCGGCCCCGCGCTGGGCGCGGCTGCGACGACGCCCGCCCTGTCCAAACATGTCGCCAAATCCGAACATGTCTCCAAAAATGTCGCCGAAATCCTGGAAGATGGCCGGGTCGAACCCGGCTGGACCCGCACTGCTGCCGCCAACACCGGCGTGTCCAAAGCGGTCATACAAAGATCGCTTCTCGCTATCGGCCAGAATTGCGTACGCCTCGGTAATTTCCTTGAATCTATCTTCCGCGTCAGGATTGTTCGGA
>Ga0074044_10001391_pt1 | contig 21932 bp, 14 predicted proteins | sample BogForMeECP23OM1_FD_94443 | JGI IMG/M metagenome (GOLD analysis project Ga0074044, IMG submission 94443) | Bog forest soil microbial communities from Calvert Island, British Columbia, Canada - Bog Forest MetaG ECP23OM1 | ecosystem: Environmental > Terrestrial > Soil > Wetlands ...
AATACCCGCAAATCAGAATATTAAAATCGACGGGAAGATTTGCAACACCACCGCCCTGGACCCCAATGTAGATAACTCTACTGACATATACGGCGCCTGCATGCCGTAAGCCACGTGACTAAAAGGTTTGTCCTGTTTGCATTCCTCGTTACTTTGACGTTCCAGGCGGCCTGCGGAAGCAGCAGCCCGGCGGCACAAGGATGTCGAGCCTTGTTCTTCCGCTGAGCGACTCAAGCAGGAGCTCGCGATGGTCGGCGTGGAACGCTTCACGTCTGCGGACTACAAGCCCGGCCTGGTCCGGCACATAGTATTGTTCAAATGCAATCCAGCGGTCACACCTGAGCAGAAAGCAAGAAGTAATTCGCCATTGCACAGCTTTGCCGGCGGCAGCGATGGGCAGAGCCCCAATTCGAGTCTGCTCGTAACCTCCGATGGGGACCTTTACGGAACCACGATTACGGGCGCACTCCCGGGCAATGGCACGATTTACAAGATAAGCCCGTGATGAAATGAACATGCACCGGAGAATCGCGATGGGCAAGGTTAGAACTTCGGGTTGTGCACTGGTCCTGTTCGGATCTCTCGTGTTTTCTGCTTCCAGTGCCTTGGGGCAAACCTGCACGCCAGTCTTCTACGCGTTTCGACATGCGGAGGATACCAATCCTCCAGTTCCGCCAGGCGCCCACCCACCCGTAGGAACAGTGCCGATTTTCGCACTTACTCCGACGGGGCAAGCGCATGCTGCGCTTTACCCAACAATGGTTAGTGACTTTCGAGCTGCCAATAATCTTTGTCCGGTCACAAAAGTGTACGCAACGACGAAAGTGGAGAAAATGAAATGCACAAGTAACTGCGCTAGTGCGACCAATGCATTCGATACGGGCACGCCGTTGGCCAAAGCAGTAATGTCAGGAACCGATCCGATTACCACTGTTACCAAGGATGATGGTACGAAGAAGGAACTGTACGAATATTTGGGCAACGGAAACGACGCCCCGATGAACCCGGATTACACTAACGCTACCTCGACCGCACTTCGTAAGGAACTTCTCGTAACGGCAAATGCTGGCAAATCGTCGGCTATCTTCTGGACCAGCCAGGGTTTGCATGTGTTGGGTGGGGCAATCATAAATGGGACTAGCAATGTCCCCGATAAAAATTTCGGCGCGAAAGTGTCTCCCCCGCGAAATGCGGTCTACATTTTCGCGGCTGCCGGTAGCGCTCCCAACATTACTAAATTTGATGACATCCCCGCGACTACGTCCCTCTATGTTCAGTGCTTCAATTTCGTTGGAGCGTCAATTAGCTTAGCCCCCAAGGCCAAGGGTCCCCGATTCATCGTTCCCGAAGACGACCCTGATCCCGACAACCCTCCCAAGCAACTCTATTACTGTGGGTATGGCGCGGAAAATGTTTTGGGAGGCACTCTGCCAGAGGGATGTGCATTGGATGCGCAATGCGGAGTGATAGCAAATGACCAAAATAAGAATATCAATGGAAAGATTTGCAATACCACCACTTCCATGGTGCCGAAAACCACGGGTACAAACACATTCGGCGCTTGCAGATTCAATGAATGAAAACTGCCGACTTTTCGCGGTTACTGTCGATGAGATTTCGTGCTTGTTTCCGAAAAGAACCACATGAAAGTGCATAAGATCAATACATTGGCGCATAGCCCGTCGCTCCGAACTGGGCAAGTCAAAAATGCATTCGCTGAGCAATGAGCTACATCCGATACGGGGAATTAAGCGAATTGCGCCGCCGGGCGGAGGACGAGGGGGAACCGAGGTCGACGAAAGCGATCGAGCGCGACCATCGCGAGAATCTTTAGAAAAATGGTCGCGCGTCGAGGAGCGCAACCAGCAACTCCTCGGAGGACAATTTGGGGACAGCGGGCACAATTGGGCCCGGGGTCCATTGGATTGCTTCAGCCCGCAAGGTCGTATCGACTCCAGCGCTTCGGTTCCACCCAAGGTTGCACAGTCCGCGCCTTAATCGGCTCCCGGATAGATTGCCGGAAGTTCAGTTGGGTTTGCGGATGAACGCGAAGCACAAAAGAGGCTCGTCCCTGTCGGAGCGGGATATGTTTGAGCCTAAAGCTGTCGCCGTTCATCTCAAGGATGTGAACGTGGTGGGTAAGACGATCGAGCAGCGCGCCGGTTAAGCGCTCGGAGGCGAACACACTGGTCCACTCGTCGAAGGGCAGATTGCTGGGTGACGATGATGGAGCCGCGTTCGCAGCGCTGGCTAAAGATCTCGAACAGCAACTCGGCGCCGGTCGGCGAGAGCGCGACGTAGCCGAGTTCATCCACGTTAAGTCGGCTTCGGCGTCTTAGTCGGCTTTGGGGTTTTGGTCGGCTTTGGGCTTTTGGTCGGCTTCGGCGTTTTGGTCGGCTTTGGGGTTTTGGTCGGCTTGGGCGTCTTGGTTGCCTTGGGCGTCGGCGATGGTGTGGGTGTCGGAGTGGCTGTGAGAGTGGCTGTGGGTGTCGGAGTGGCTGTGGGTGTCGGAGTGGCTGTGGGTGTCGGAGTGGCTGTGGGTGTCGGAGTCGGCGTCGGAGTTGCAGTGAAGCCGCTCAGGGAACACACGTTTGATGTTGGATCAATCACAGACAGAAATCCATTAGTGGAATTCTGCGCCGCAGCTTTGTTGGTCGTCTGAAATCCCGTAGTAGTGACCTCAAAATCCGAGGAATACGTTAGCCCGGCCACAAAGGCATCGTTGGCGGTCAGGCTAGTCGAGCGATCGATTGCTATCCCAGTTCCGATATCCACATCAGACTTCTGGGTCCCTCCGAGAAACCGGCTGAAGACGAGTTGATTCGCTGTAACTGACTGGCTCGGGTCCAGTTCGGCGACAAAGGAAGTAAACGCTGTGCCGTTGCTAGTTTGGCAAGCATTCGAGCTCAAGGGGAAATTTATCGAGGAGAAGGCAAACCCCGTGACGAAGACCTTTCCACTATTTGACACGGCGAGGTCGAGAATACCATCCCCCTCTCCAGCAAAGTAGTTAGGACCTAAGGTGAGAGTGCTGCCGCTTCCGCCAAAGTAAGTCGAATAGAGTAGTTGCGCGTTCCCGTTTTTACTAGTATCTAGCAATGCCAGAAATCCAGCGGTCGCGGGAGCGCCTGAGTTCTTATTGGCTTGGTTTGTAGACTGATACATCGTACTGCTTAGCGGAAACAAGTCGCAGGAAGTGGTCATGCCGCCAATCCAAACTTGACTGTTCGATCCTGGTGCCAGGGCCACCGCCGTGCCGACATCGCCGACTGGTATGCTCACTCCTTTCGGATATGCTCCTGTGCCACCGAGATACGACGCATAGAGCAGAGACGCCGCTCCTACCTGGGTGGGATCGAATTCAGCTAAAAATGCATTGCTTGTCTGGTTCGCAGTTGTTCCGTTGTTGCCACAAACGGCGCTCGGCACGTCACCTTGGTATTTCGTCTGGTACGCATTAGTCGTCGTAAGATTTGACGAAAAGGTCGATCCCGTGATGAAGGCCTGACCCAGCGAGTCAACTGCGATTGCCACTCCTGTCTCACCGTTCACTTTATAACCAGCTCCACCATAGTAAGAGGAATAATCGACCGATTGACCACCCCCATGTACCACCAACACGAAGGCGTTACTCGTACCGGCTAGATTCGTTTGTGCCGCGTTTTTCAGCGTCACCGGAAATCCATCGGTCGTGGAATTGCTCTGTGTGGATCCCACCACAAACGCTTGGCAATTGTTGGAACATTGGGGTGAAAGTGCGACCCGAGAAGCGGTGACACCCTGGACGCCATCGATATAGCATGAATAGGTGACACCTCCACTGGGGTTCAATTCTGACACGAATCCAACGCCCTTCCCTGAGTTCCCGTTGTTGGTTTGCCCCCAGGCTCCACACTGCGAGGTCCCAGGAAAAGGCGTCGGAGATAACACGCGACTACCAGAGTATGTCTGTCCCACTATAAAAGCGTCACCGCTTCCATCGACCGCGATACCATATGCCTGGTCTCCGTTTCCGATCGCTTGATCGGAAGGCTGCTTATCGCCTTGTCCACCTAAGTAGGTGGCATAAATAAGTGAACCCTGACCAGATATTCTGGGGTTGAACTTGGCTACGAATGCGTTGGGATTCTGTATCGGGGGCGAATTGGCGCCGGTTTCGCCTGAAAGAGCTCCAGGCAAATCGACGGAGTATGCAAACCCAGCGATGTACGCCATGCCTTCGGAATCCGCCGCTACGTCCATAGCGCCGTCTGCTTGATTTGGAGTGACGGTGTTCGGCAGGAATGAGATCTGTTGGGCGTGAGTAGGTCCAATACTACCGGCAGACCCACCATAAAACGTCGAATACACTATCTGCGGATCGATGACCAAGGGGCGCGAACGATCATATTGTGCGAGTTCGATGCGTAGCTCGCGGCAGCGTCCGCGGTTCTTGTAAGGACCGAGCGCAAAGGAGCTTCGAATTGCCGACCGCATTCCAGCGCTATCCTGCTGAAAGGCAACTGGCCGTACTATGGTTATTGCTCCTGTCGGCGTTTGTATTAGCACATCGCCTCGGGAATCGATGCTTGTCTGAGTCGATCCCTGTATGTCGAATCTTATCGTCCTAGTGTCCGTGCCCGGAGCGACCAAAAAATCGTACTCTATTCCACGGGCAGAACCATAGTAGGCTAGGTCAACGCCACGGTAGACCTCACGATAGAGAACGCGAGAGAAAGTGGGTACGTCACGCTGCCAGTTTTTGGGTTCGTCTCCTATTAGATAATTAATTCGACCAGGGAGCGGTCCCATCGCTGTGATTTGTGGAGCGGGATTCGATCCAACAAGGCGAATCCGTACGGCTGATTTGATCAGAACGCGACTGCTCCGTTTGCCTCCGACTGCTTCCGCCGGAACGGTGGGTTCGCTCGGTCTGAGCTCAAGAATTTCGAAAACGGCTGAATCGTCCGTTAGAAATAGCGAACCGTTTGCGGTGCGGGCCAAATAACGCACGCTTTGATCCACTTGGCCCTGATTTTTCTCGAAGAAGATCGGCGAAGAAGCAATCTGGGGGGAGGTTTGTGATTCGGCGCGAGCGAACCGTTGTGGCCACTGCGAAAAGAGAAGGACCAGCGCGATCAGACCCACAACCGCAGCGGCAATACGCGAATCGTGCGCCAAACGTTTCATTTGGAGGCCCCCGATATTTCGAAACGCGGCGCGAACATAGAGCCCAGGAGTTCGCCGACAGGATCAATCGCATTGATCAGGGGGATTGAGGGCAACGGAGGAAAATGACGCCGGACTTTACGTAGTCCGCGCGTTCCCCCCAGGACCTGCCTATAGGCGGACCTAGTGAACCGACAATCGTAATGCTCTTTTGTCATTTGCGCATCACTCAGGATTCGCCAACGATGAAAAATGGGGCCCACGCGGCTGGATGAGCAAAATATCCTGGTGCGTCGAATCGATGAGGGTTCATGAGTTTGGACATCCCCGCTCTGAGTGCGTCGATCCTCGACACCCGCCCATGCGATACATAAGAGCTCATGACTGCGGTCATTAGCTCCAGGGTAGCCCTGTCATCAACACTCCATTGTGAGACCAATAGCGAATGTCCACCCGCGTAAAAAAAGGCTCGCGCGAGACCCGAAAAACCGCCTCCGCTTCCGCTGGCGCCAGCCGTGTTGCAAGCCGATAAGATGACCCATTCGCTATGACTGAGTCTGAGATCGAAAATATCGTCGAGCGTGAGCAGCCCCACGTCTTGATCGCTTGGCTTTTCCGGGGGCGTCAAGACCAACGCCGGTTCTCGTAGTCCGTTGAACTCGCCGTCTACGAGCGCATGGGTCGCAAACGAGACCACGCTCGCATGGTCAAGGCGGTCGTGATTGAGATTCATAAGGTTTGGTTTGGTCGCCCGATCTTCGGTGTAAACTGAACGTAGCACGTTGGCGCCCAGCAAGCGGGCCTCGGCAAGTAGTTCCTCGCGCGTCCCAGGAAGCGCTGGCAGCGCTCGAACTCGGGCCGCGACACTGGCGCCCCGCAATTCGAACATTGTTCCTCCCCTCTCTGTTCCAAACCCTGTAAGCTTTGGATCTCCGAATCCTATAAAAGGCTCGCCCGGGAGGGTGCGCTCGTTCCATTTCGGACCTCGCGATCTAAGAATGCGCAAAGAAGTGGCCGAGGGAAGGAAACTCACTTGGAACCCTTGATTGAAGAACCAATGTATTCGGGGATAAAGACTCGAGAGTTCCGCAGGCGATGGACTCAGTCCATCGTGATACTGCCGCTGCAACTCCCGAAAAGCGTCTCCCCGGTTATCTACTATTAGCGCCGAAAAGGGGATCGGGAGCGTCGTTTGGTCAGCCACTATGATTATTCGACGCGACTTCAAAAAATGTCGAATCGGCTTGAGGGTCAACTCGTAAAGGGTGTGCGCATCGTCGACATCGTAGGGACTTTCGACTCTTAGGCTCGCCCTGAGACGCTTCGTCATGTTTGCCAGGGTGCCCCGCTTTATGGGCACCTCCGACCAACTTACTGGGCCCCGCGAAGGTACTACCCAGATTTCCAGACGCTCTTCCAGAGCATAGTAGGCAACCAGCGTTTCAGCCGAATCCAGTAGAGGCTGCAGCTCGGAGGGCGTAATTGCTGTGGGAGCGAGCAATTCCGCATATTCCGGAAACTCCTTAAATAACTCGGCACTCTTACTATCGAGTTCTTGCTCGAGTGAGTGTAACCGCAAAGACAGAGCATTGATTCGCGATGCACTCTCACCTGTTGAACTTTCACCTCGAGACTCGGAAAGAAACTCCTTTCGCGTATTTTGAACCTGGATTCGCAACTCCTGCACACGACTGAAGGAGTTCAGTGTCTCCGCTTTGGAAGTGAGTCTCCGTATCGCTACCTTGCTGAGAGCGGCGTCAGCCGACCCGCTGCGAAGTTGATCCGCTACGGAAAATGCCGTCGACGTCGCTTCTTTCCGTTTGCTTGGGTGCAAATTAACTATCTCGGCGAGTAAGGGAACATATTCTTCGAGCGGTGGAGAATTGTGCTCCCGTATGCCCGCAACCAACTCGTCGTCGAGTTCGAGATTGCTTCTAGATGCTGCCACAACAATATGGCGAACCCTTTCGTAGTCATCCGCCGCTTCCTCGAAATGATCCGGCCCGGTACAGGCAAGACTGGCAGCCAAACGGCATAGCGCAACTCCTACGTCGGGGTGATTTGCGCCCAGGATCTTTTGCCGCACCGAAACGCTCTCCGTTAGCCAAGTCGTTGCATCTCGGCAGCGGCCGCTGTGAAGAAGCAACCGTCCCAAATAGTATTCAGTCTGCGCCGTTTCTTGATCGTCCTCACCGAGTAAGGATTTGTCTATTGATAGTGCGCGCTTTAGTTCAGCCTCGGCGGCATCGAATCGCTTCGTATCGTCATGCAGCAAGCCCAGACGTGCAATGGGTTCCGCTGTGCGTAGATCATCCTTCCCGAAGTGTGCTTCTGCCACACGCAGCGCCTCGCGCAACAGCGGCTCGGCCTCCGCGTAGCGTTTTTCGTCGTTAGAAAGCACCAAACCAAGAGTGCTCAGGGTCTTCACCTCGGCCTCGGCACTTTCTGCGCGTCGCTCTGAATCGCCTGCGCCATCGCTATCTGAAGTCATCCCTCGTTCCTGGCTTAGCGCGGTCCTTAGTAATTGCTCTGATTCCGCGACCTGCCCCTCGGAGCGCAGCAGTGCAGCAAAATTGTTTAGGCCGGTCAGTACTCGAGGTTGACTGAATGCAAGCGAGCTTTCCCAAAAGGATACAGCTTGTTCGAATAGCTCCTGGGCCTTGGAATACTGAGCCTCATCGAAATAGAGGGCGCCTAAATTGTTAAGCGCATCAGCGAATTCCAGCCGGTCCCAAGGAGCGAACTTCGTGAATACTGTTAGTGAGCGCTCCAGTGCTCGTTGTGCCTCGGTGTAACGTCCTTGCTTTAGATACACGATCCCCAGCTCGTCGAGTACCACAGCGTACGCCGCGCTGTTGACTCCCTCAGTATGGGTAGCCTTCTTCAGGGCGGTCCGATAGGCGGCCTCTGCCGCCGCATATTTTTGACTACTTTCGAGTATTCGTGCCTCGTGAAGAGCATTTGCAGTTTCTTCGCTATTGAAGGGAGCACGCGTCGGGAGGCCGCCTTTGGGTCCGTTACATCCAAAGCCGAAAAGGACTAGCGCTACACAAAAAGACCTAAGGAAAATAATATGCCGTTGCTTCTCGTGGAAAATTTCTACCAAGAGCGTAACTAGTGTTTTCTCTGATTTCCGCAGTTCTCAGGTAGTCACAGACCAGGTTGACTGGGTCGTCGTGTCTTATGGAAAGTGTTCATATCGTCTGTCTTTAGAGCGCGTAGGCCGCTGCGTGAGTACAAAACAAAGAGGCCCTGGCCAATCGCTCTTGTCCGGAGGTCCGGGCCACCCTTCGAACCACTGGACACCTCAGCTACCCACTGCAAATGGGCGGCGGGTTGCACCCTGGAAGGTCATTAGTAACCGTGCCGCAGGAATAACCGCCTGCCACCAAGACCGTGCCGTCGGCCAGCGCTATCGCTGAATGCAGAGCCCGTTGCTGCCCCATGTGACCTACGCGGGCAGACGTTCCACTGGTATACAGCTCGGCTGAGCATAGATATGCATTAGGGTCGAATGTTGGATCTTGAAGTTGAGTTCCGTTCGAGAGCTGAATTTTCTCATTTATCAAGCCTCCAGTGACCAGGATTCCGGATCCAAGTAGAGTAGTCATCTGGTGAGAAAAGCGAGCGTCCATTAAATTGCCCGCGCCCGAGAATGAACTATTGGCGACTGTATACTGTTCCACCCCCGAGACCGCCTCTTCGCCATTTACAGAGTTAAAGGCGCCCCCAGTTATTACAAGATTGCCATCTTGCGAAAATGCAAAGGCTTCCAAACTGAGAGGTTGGTTGCTAGTCAGAATGTTTGCCGTAAACATCGTAGTCTGCGTCGTTGGGTTGTACAATTCTGCAGTGTTCTGGGCGTCACCCCCAGCGATCAGAATCATGTTACTATTGAGAGCGGCAACAATAGGCGAGGTTCGGGCGGATTGCATGGTTCCGCCCGGTGTGAAGGTGCGGGTCTGTGGATTGTAAATTTCGATCGAAGAGAGAGGTGCGAGTGGTGTCCCGGAACCGCTGGCGTCAAAAGCCGATACGCCTCCAGCGACCAAAACCGACCCGTTTGGAAGGAGGGCGGAACCTGCCGACATTCTCGCTGTAACAAGAGAGCCCGTCGAAAGGAATTTTTGAACAAAAGGATTGTAGATTTCCGCCGAGTAATTGGCATTAAATGTGGTCGTTGTGGTCGTTCCTGCCCCACCTGCGAGCAGAACGGTTCCGTCGCTCAACAGGGTGATGGTGTGAAAGGCTCGTGGATATAGCATAGGGTTTGAGGTAAAAGTGAAAGTCTTTAACGTCGGATTGTAGATCTCGGCCGAATTCGTAGCAGATTCACCTGGTCCACCCGTGATTATTCCGCCCGTGAACAGCACAGTCTCGTCTTGGAGCTGGACCACGCCAGACGCTGCCCGAGCTTGCTGCATGGATCCAGCGGTCGGGGAAAATGATTCAGAAACTGGACTATAGATTTCGGCCGAAGAAGTCGCGTAGTGAATCGCCTGAGACCCCATAGGAATCCCAGCTGCCGAGACTGCTACAGGGGGCACGTTGGCTCCCCCGCGGCTCCCTCCACCGCCTCCACCGCAAGCGAAATCGCAAATCGAACAAGCCAACAGGACGCTTCCAAGAAAACAGGTTTGCGCCCATAGGGTCCTACTAGAGCCGTTCATTTACCAGGCTCCGGCGATCTACCATTTTTCCAGCGTGTGATTTCGTTGCGTCTTTGCAGCAAGATGAAACCGCTGAACCTCGATGGTGATTTCTATTTCGGTTCTATTCATCGGCGCGACGGATTCACAGAAACTTGCTCTGGTACTTTACAGACTTCGCACGCGGGTTGATGGGAAGGCTCAGGACGAGTGGGCAAGGTCACCGTCTTCGCCAAAATGCGTGTTAAAGTGAGCCTCACATACTAGGTCTCCGTCTTATAAGTGTCAACAAAAAGGCCTAGTGAAAAAAAGATAATTCGTGTCGACAAAAACGGCACTTGGACCGCCGATCATGCTTTTTTTTCGACGCTCTTGGCGATCTCCATGCCTCGCACAGGTAGGCGGCGACTCCATGCCAGCCAAGCACAGAAAGCACCAAGTGGAATCCAGCCAATCAGGCTGGTGAGCGAGCCTGCAACAATAGAGTCGTACTCAACCAGAAAGCAGCCGGCCAATCCCATGGTGAGGTTGACCGACGTGTGAGCTGCTGCCGCAACCCACACACTTCCCCCCGCCAAACGCAACCAGCCTATGATAATTCCCAGGAGCACGCAGAACACGACCATCATCGGAACGCCAAGAGACGGATGACCCCAATAGTTGTAGCCTCTGAGGATTATAGGTGCGTGCCAGAATCCCCACACCAGCCCAGTCACTGCAAGCGCTTGCGATTGACCCAGCCCCGATAGAAGCAGGCGCGGCAGTAGGAATCCTCGCCAGCCTAGTTCTTCGGCTAAAGCGTAAATCGTAATCTCTGGAGCCAAGATCGCTCCTGCAAGCAAAGCGGCCTCAAACGCGGCGATGTTTGGTTCAAAGCGAGCTGCTCCCGTAGCTACAGATAGGCAAATCGTCATGAAAACCAGGACTGGCGGTAGTAGTAAGGCCCACAGATAGAATTGTTTGTTTCCGACACGATCAAGCGTCGTAGTTCGCCAACTCTCGCGCCGCACCCCGCACGTCACTACAAACGCTACGAACCCTGGAATGAGTGTCGCGGCTAGCGCAAGCGGAACGAATCTTGGATCAGTCTTCGGCTGAACAGTGATCCCTGAGGAGCTTTTGAAGATTTGATGTGGATCGGGAGCTTTGATGTCCCATAGCCAGAAGAGGCTCCAGAGAGACCAAGTCATCACGAAAGTCAGTAGCACAAACCACAGAACCGCATTGCGATTCCGTTGCACTTCCGGATTCAGCGGTGTTCCAACTAGCGACGTCATGACGAATCCCCTGGCGCACTGAACTTGCTACTTCCCTTCATAATCCGATCGCAAATCGCCGAGAACAAGCGGCACCCATAAGACACCGCACTCGTCAACCGCGAGTGTCAATCGCGGAGTCGGGGTCTCTCGTAATACGGAACACTCATGGTGGTCGGATGTTCTATTTAACACGTTACAGGTGAGAAATTCACCAATGCTGTACCGGGCGAGATGTATCGAGGCTTCCGGGATTCGAACCAGCGTAAGTGCCGCACCTGCTTGAATCCAGAAGCTCGTAGCTGAGAGAGACGAGCCGAAGGAAAACCGGAGAACTCACTCCCGGTTAGGCCGGCGTTCAGCGACGTTTTACTTGCAAGGGAAAGATCCACGACTTGTTCGATCTAAAGTCGGCTCTGTTCCGAGTGTTCAGGCGCGGTCACAGAAACGATCAGAGCACTCGCCTCGATCTCTTTCATTTGGTGGTCAGAACATTTACTGCATTCCATGGCTGGATAGGTGGATTGGTCATAAATTCCCGGGCCCGCCGGGCCATCACCAATTCTGGGCTGAGATGGGAGTCAACGTGACCGTCGTGCCCAGTCGCCGAGTCGGAGTTCGCGCCGGCCAGCTCCTCCCAAATCGATGCAGCTGTGCTGAAATTGCCGTCCCGATAGTGCGTCAGCGCCTCCGCAAAACGTGCAACGCGAGCGAGTTGCTCCGAAGTCGCCGCGTCCCGCTGAACGATCGGCTCATAGATCGGCATTGCTGAGTGCGCCCCTTTGACCAGGATCCAGTCGAGTTCTTTAACCACAAACTCTTCGCGGACCAGCTCCGCGGTTCGAGGGCCGAGCCCGATCGCACAATGATAGATGCCTGGGACGCCCTCCAGTCGTGAGGCGAGATTTACGGTTTCCCCGACCGCGGTGTAATTGTAGCGATGCTCGGTGCCCACATTACCCACTACCGCGGGACCTGAGTTCAGACCGATCTTGATGGAAAAGCCGGCTTGCCCGCGAGACTCGTCTTCCCGCTGGGCCCGGGCGACACTCTCCGCCGCTCTCATTGCACAGCGTAGTGCCTTGCTGGCATGGAGCGGACTGGCGACCGGGGCGCCCCAGATCGCCATCACTGCATCGCCAATGAATTTGTCGACATAACCTGCGGCCCTTTCGACCTCTGCAACCACGTAACTCAGATAGCGATTGACGGTCGCGGTGAGTATTTCGGGCGATACCTTGCCCGACATCGCGGTGAAGCCTGAGAGATCGGCAAACATCACGGTGATCTCGCGTCGCTCACCGCCGAGCTTAAGTGCAGAAGGGTCGGCTGCCAGTTCCTCAACGATCGTGGGCGACAGATAGTGACCGAACGCATTTATCACACGCCGGCGTGTTCTCTCCTCAACGAGGTAACGAACCACCCAGGACAGCACGGGCGCGGCGCCAAGCGAGTAAAGCGGCATCGCGATCGGTATCCACCAACCGAGCTGCAACGCGAAAGCAGCGGCACCAAGCAGCAGCGCAGCGAGCGTTGCTAAGAGCGCAGCCGTAGTCCATGGGGCGAGCAAGAGCGCAACACCCGCTCCGACGCCGGCTGAGATTGAAGCCAGCAAGGCGACTGTCAGCGTCGGCGCGGTCAGAGTGATGTCGCCGGTCGCGACCGCTTCGGCGGCCGCGGCGTGCAGAAACACGCCAGGCACCGTATCCGATCCGGCGCTTGAGGCGCCCAGCGTCCGCAGTCCGCAGGGCGCAAGAAGTGGAGAATCGGACAGTGCCGGCGCAAGAAAGCGTCCGGACGTCTCTTTCCGATCTTCCTCGGGCAGCGTTCCGCCGACGAGTACAATTTTCCCTCCAAACGCTGCCGCAAGCGCCGCCGGTGAGCTATCGGCGCAGCGCAAGACATCGACCAGGGCATAAGTAGGTATGCGCTCAAGATGACGTCGAGGTGTGATCAGTACCGTTTTCGGCATTGCGAAACCTGCACGCTTTAGCAACACATTCGTCAAAGAGTCCTCGCGGCCATCGGCAGTCTGTTTCCAAGCTGGGACATGACGATAGCGGCCATCTGGGTCAGGCGGCACTTCGCTCAATCCCAGGGCGTCATAGCCAACGCTGAACGCGAACGGTCGAGCCGGCAGCGTTCCTACCGACCGCGCCAAAACGACCCGGCAGCGATTCTGATGCAGCGCTGCGAGAAATGACTGATCGAAGGCGGGGTCGATTCCCGGGAGTGTGGCGGGATCGTAAGCGAAAATCTCGTCGAACGCGACTATACGAGCACCGGCGTTGAGCGCTGCTGTGAGCGTCGTGGTCCAGACCGGCCCGAGCAGGTCGCGCGGGTAGCGAACCAGTTCGGGTGACGCGAGGCTGCGGCGATCGAGCGCAATCACAGCGACCGGCGACGTGGATTTCGTACTCGCAGATGTCGCCATCGCCCTCAACGCGACGATAAGGTCGAGGAGCGGTCCATCGGTTGTTACTGGAGGTGAAAGCGCGATGCTGACAACTGCAGCGGCAACCATGCAGAAGCCGCAGGTGAGCAGCCGGTAGTGTCGCTGGCTATGCAACCCTCAGGAGCTCCTCCTTTTCTTGTCGTACTTATGGCCTAGTTTGCGCGCAGCAAAACGAGCGGATCAGGTTGGCCGCCTGTCGATCCGTCTTCGACAACGAAGCGGATCATACGAGGCGACGCTCGAGCGTTCCGAGGAAGAAGCGAAAGCTCATACTGGCCCGCCGGGAGCGCATTCGACCCTGTCGGCCAACTGAATCTTCGGTTTTCGATTGGTGAGGACAGCAGTACTTTGCCGTTTTGCGAAACGCGGACCGTAGCGAAATCGTCTGCTTGACTGCCCACCATGACAAATCCGGGCTTACTCGAAAGATGCGGCAGCTCAAGCGGCTCACCGCGGAGTACGTCGCCGGCGACTTCGCCGACGTCCGTGGCCAGAATTTCGCGCTGGCAGGGAATCCGCACCTGTGAATTCTGCGAGGCACCAACCGCTTGGTAACCTTCAGAACTGAACCGGACTTCTCCGCCCGCAACGGTCACCTGCATACAACTGTAGAAATCTACAAAGACCAAATGCCCGCCTTGGCCCAGCTTGAGAACCGCACCAGCGTCAACCTCGGAATAGGGAGCCGGATTCGGAACGATACCGCCGCTGCTTTCCAACACCAGCGCCGCCGGGTTGGAGGTCGCAAAAGCAGTGCCGGTGAACATCGAGACCGAACAAACCGTGGCTGCCATAGCTCGCGCTAGACAACCCGTCCAGCGTTCTGTAGAGCAAAAGAAAGCGTCCTTGGTCCGCGAGGAACAAGCGGTATTGGAAGGCAAACGCTTGATTAATCTCACCTGAAGAAGCCACTACTCAATATTGATCACAGTCGCAAGTTCTCATCGGACCGTCATCTTTCAAGCATCGTTGAAACACTCTAGTCAATTGTGGAATGGTCATGATTTTTCATCACTTGTCGATCTAATTTCCGATGGCCACAGCGTCGCGTTAACTCAGCCTTCCTTAGTTTTCGTCTCGGCGGCAACGATAAAAGGTCTGATTTTTGTCGGCCCGCTGCCGGGAACTGCATTCTTGCAGTTGCAAGTCGATTGTCAAACAGCAATAGCTCATTATGGCATTTTAATGCGCGAATGGTGCTTTACCTTATGACCGATAGTACGGGTTCTCAGCGCTAACGGATTGACAGTTTGGTGCGATCTTGTAGGGCACGGCAATCCAGCACCGCCTAACGAGGCGTAATTCAATTGTGAACTTGTTCATTCCGACGCAATTCCGCTACTTGTGGCTACTAAAAACTCCGAACGCGCCCGAAAAGCCTAGAGTTTTGGGATGGGCCGCCGTAGTGTCGCCGGCATGTTTCAGCTCGAGCGATCCATCGTTTCTATGCTAGCCCGCGCCGATTCCGTAGTCGGGCGGTGGTGGAGCTAGAGAACCTCGCGCTCCGTCACCAGCTGCACGTTCTTCGCCGCCAGCGGCCGGGTCGGCTCCGGCTGTTCGCGATCGACCGCTTGCTCTGGGTCTTGCTCTACCGATTGTGGCCTCGCTGTCTGGAGGCGATGGTGTTGGTCAAGCCGGCAACGGTGATCCAGCGGCACCGTCACGGATTCTGCTTGTTTTGGCGGTGGCGCTCGAGATCCGGGCGGCCGTCAGTAGAGCGCGAGATTCGTGACCTGATTCGGCACATGAGCAGTGCCAACCCGCTCTGGGGTGCGCCTCGGATCCATGGCGAACTGCTCAAGCTCGACATCGAGGTCAGTCAGGCTACGGTCGCCAAGTACATGGTGCGAAGGCGCGGAACACCACCGTCTCAGAACTGGGGGACTTTCCTGCGCAATCAGGCCCAAGGTATCGCGGCCATCGACATGTTCGTTGTGGCGTCCGCATCGTTTCGGCTGTTCTACGTGATGATCATTCTGGCCCACGAACGCAGGAATATCGTACGCACCGCCGTCCCCGAACAGCCGACCGCAGCCTGGCTCTCGCGCCAGGTAACCGAAGCGTTCCCGTGGGACACCGCTCCGCGCTATCTGCTGCGCGATCGCGATGCATCGTATGGCTCCTACTTCTGCAACCGGGTTGAAGCGATGGGGATCAAGGAGGTCATCACCGCGCCACGCTCACCCTGGCAGAACGCTTACGTCGAGCGCGTGATCGGTTCGATTCGCCGCGAGTGTCTGGATCACATCGTGATCTTCAACGAGCGCCATCTGCGCCGCGTCCTGTCCGCGTACGTCGACTACTACCAACGCACCCGCACCCATCTTTCGCTCGACAAGGATTGCCCGGACCCGCGCCCGATCATGCCGCGCCGGAGCGGAAAGGTGATCGCCATTCCTCAGGTCGGCGGCCTGCATCACCGTTACCAACGTCTCGCCGCCTGATTCGTATCCGATTCCTGCTCACGCGCCGTTGCGTCACGCCCAGTATGCCGTCAGCTGATACTCTCTGTATCGGAGACTTTGGGTCTCGATCAGGGGCCGACCGTTTTGGTGTCCTGACTGCAGGACATCTCACTTAAGCGCATCAATTCGATAGCAATTCTAGCAGCCACTCAGATTACGGTTCAGATGGAATTTTCAGTAGGGACAGGGAGCTTCAACTCGCCCTACAGACCCAGCGGCCTTCCTGGGCAAAGGTTTAAGTCGGCTTCGGCGTCTTAGATCAGATGATTTCCCACGAGCCGAACCCGCTTGTGTTGGGGTTCGCTTGACACTAACCTAGCCCCCGCCGAGTTAGTCGAGCACAGTTGGTCTATATGCGACTTTTTTCCCTGGTTTTCACCTACGCAAGATTTGTCGAGCAGAGGTGGGCGCGGTCGCGAGACCATTTCCCCTGCGACCGTTCCGGACCGTCAGCTCAATTTCCCAACCAACTGCGGGAGGCTATATGGGAGTGGTATCGCGAGTAGAGTTTTCGAACCTCAACCTGGTCGCCTCGACGAGCGTTGGAGCGACTTGAACTATCGGAGTTGACGAAGCGGACCGCAATCGGCCGTGGCTGACTAACTGTGGTGAGGCGTTGAAGAACCGCAGGAGCGATTCATGACCAGCAAGATCCATCGTGCTCATCGACGAGAGACGCGCATCAACTTGAGCGCCATTGCGACCATTTCGCTTCTCCTTGGCGCTTGTGGCGGTGGCGGCGGCAGTGGGGCGCCACCACATCCCATGGCGCTGACTCATTGCAATCAAAGCCGGGTTATCTCTCCGAGCGCGGCAGGCAAGGAGCACCTTGCGGCGGCAGCGAGCACCAACTTCGCGAGCTGCCTGACGGCACCAGGCGCCAACGTTGAGGTGGGCAGCGCCGGCTGTCCCAGTCCAGTGCTGGTACAGAGTTCGGCAACCGCCGGAACCATCACCGTCGACGCCGGCGCGACCCTGTCGTTCGCTGACAGCACGTTGACGCTCAATACCACCGGCATCGTCGTCAACGGCGCCGTGCAGGCGTGCTACATCGGTCAGAACAGCCACACCAACCAAGTCACGATAAATTTTACGGGCGTCCCACCGGCCCCACCGGCTGGTTGTCCGGGTTCTTCAGCCAGTTGTCACGCCGAGGGCATCACGGTCAACTCCGGTGGTACCCTGGCGCTGGAAGGAGTCAAGGGAGCGGTTCCGTTTGGCGGAACGAGTTGGACCGTTTTGAGCTGTCCCGCGGGACCCACCACCTTCGGTCCGGGCAATGGCGTAGCGAGCCCGGTTCTGGGCGCCAACGGCGCCTGCCCCGGCGGTCCGCTCACTCTGCAAGTTGCCGCCAGCGTAGCCACAGACTGGCAACCGGGGGACTGGATCGTGGTTGGCACCACCGACTTCGGCCTGCAGAATTCCGAATTCGTCCAGATTGCCACCCTGGCCGCGACGGCGGCGGGCACCACTATCACGCTCGACAGCAAAACTCCGCTTACGCAATACCACTTCGGAGGAGCTCAGCCCGATCCGGGTGCGGGGGGCATGATGGATGATTACACGAAGAACTACGGTATCGATGAGCGCGCCGAAGTCGGTCTGATCACGCGTAACGTCAAGCTCACCTCCACCGTCACGACTTCCGCCCTCCACTGGGGAGGGGAAATCGACCTGGATGCCGGGTCGATGGCGCGACTGACGGGAGTGGAAATTGAGAAGTTCGGCAAGCCCCAATTAGGCAGCTATCCGATCAACCTTATCGGCAACGCAAGCCTCGACCCGCCGCCCGGCAAACAGGCGCCGAACATAATGGACAGCGACTCCATCCATCACAGCTACAATCACGCGGTCGTACTCAGCGGCGCCAGCGGGCTTAACTTCGCGAACAACGTGGTCGCGCGCGCCGTAGGCTCTCTTTACTACCTGGCCGACGGCAACGAGGTTAACAACCAGTTCACCAACAACCTGGGTCTTGGCGCGATGGGCAATGCTTTTGCTATCCTGCAATCAACGCTCGCTAAGGGCTACACGCCTGCCAGCGCCGCCGCCCAATTCTGGTGGGTTGGCGACTATCTGACCAACAACCCGGCAAATCCGGCCTGTTCGATGACCGGCGGGGAGAGCCCCTGCTACAACGGCTACGACGGTTTCAATATCCCGAACACCGACGCCATCAATTCGAATGCCTGGGCTTCGGGGTTCTGGATCACCAATGTGCAAAACACGTTTACCGGTAATTCGATCGGCGGATGCCAGGGGCAGGGGCGCGGCTTCTGGTATCTCCCCATCAACACCGGCACATGCGGCACTCAAAACATCGCCGAGCCAAACGTCCCGCTGCTGTCGGGAATGGCCGCAGATGCGGGGTTGTTCGCCGACAACCGAGCGCATGCGTGCTACACCGGCCTGGATACCGCTGCGGACGTGGGTACAAACGGCGTCACCATCAGCTCGTGCCCGCTGCAGCCCCAATACAATAACGAGGACGTATATACCGAGATTGAGGGCATGACGGCGACGCGCAACCGCAACCGCGGCATCTGGGTGCGCCCGAAATGGTACGTGGTGGACAGCGCGCGGGTGGCGACCAACCGCGACAGCATCTCCGTGGTGAGCAGCGGCGGTACTGAGGGCTCACCGCCGGGTGAATGGTCGGTGGTGTCCAACTCGATCCTGGCCGGTATCAGCGCCAACAATCCGGGACGCTTCGGCCCATGCCCCTATGTCAACGAGGGCGCGATCATCGGCAACCCCGGCTATTATGGGTGTCTTGACGAAGACCAGGTGGTCACCGCCGCGGGCGGGCATGGCTATCCCAACCCATTCTGGAATCTGGAAGGTGAGATGCTCTACGACGGCCCGGCGCGTCTGTCAGGCAACGAGTTCGTCAACTTTCTGGTCAATCCCGCTAGCTATCTGACCGCGCCGGATCAGGGTTATCTCGCCTACTATGAGTCGAACCAAGCGCCGAACGTTTACGAGGGCGACGCCGCCTTCGGATGGTTTCAGTCCAACGTCAACAGCTACCCGCCCACCCAGTATTCAGAGAACGCCATGTTCACCAACACCGACCTCCGCCATCAGGTCTACACCGCCGACGTCAATCTCGCCGCCTTTAGCGACGGCGACAAAAATACCGTTCTGCTTGATGAAAGCGGCGAGACCCTGGCCGGTTACGAGGTGGTAGCGGCGGGATGCACCGCGCCCTGCGCCGCGATCTCGGGCAAGTCGGCAATCTCTTTCAACAACCTGCCGTTTGTCTCAACCCCCAATGCGGTGGACGAATGCCTTGCCGAAGGAGGGCAAGACACGATCCTGGAAAACCGGCCGACCGCGTTGATGAGCCCGCAGGACTACGCGACGCTGGAATTCTCGATGCAAACCCCCGGCGGCAACGTCAATAACCTGACCTTCGCCAAAGACCAACTCGACTTCGCAGGTATGGCAGGACCGCAATCCGATGGCAGCCCACCGGTGAACTGCCCTTCCATCCATTCGTGCATCAACCTGTTGGGACGCAACCAGCAAGGAGTTTACGAGCCAAAGGTGATCAACGGTGCGGCGTACACGGTGATGTCGACCGGTGTCGGCATCCAGCAGTATACGGATGTGGCCTTTACCGATGCGACGGTGGCCGGAGGAATCTCGTCGACCAACCCGTTCCAAATCCGCCTAAGCATTTGCTACCAGAGCGCCAAGGGTCAGCCAGCGGCCACTGGGTTTACGGTCACGACCGGGGTCAAATCATTGGGCCAGCTCACCTCGTCCTTGAGCGCGGCGGCTTTGATGCCATATTGGAATATGCTGCTTTGCAACGGACTCGACAACGCTAACCCAAATTATGTTCAGGACTGCTTTGGCCTCCAAATGCAAAAAGGTCCTCCCCCCCAACCAGCGAACGTACCACTGACCCAGCTTGACCCGACCAACAGCAACTCGCTTGCGACCGACCTGGCAATGCTGCAGCCCGGCCAGTATTACTACAACCCCACCACCGGGTTCCTGACTTTCCTGATGCAGCAGACCTCGCCCAACGGAGCGGTGCCGGGTAACGCGTTGCCTCTCGGCGGCGGCCCCTCGCCGCTGGCAAGTTGCACGGCGAATAGCCCCGATCCCTGTCCCGATGCCGTGGACGGGGAAACCTTCTACTCCTGTCCCGAAGGCGGCTGCGGGCTATACACGGTTGCGGTGACGGACAGCACCTACACACCGGGCGTATCGACCTGCACGCCTTATGGAACGATGGGGCAAGATTATACCGCGCCCTGGCCGAGTAACTTGAATCAACTAGCGTATACCAATGGCACGCCGATCACCACGACCACGGTTGCCAGCAACGTGGTTAATAAGGTCAACTTTCCTCATATCACGGACAACAATCCGACCAAGGCTTGCCCCGCTGGCCCAGCTTCAGCCACGCCGCCATGGATCGGTTCCGCCAATCCGGCCCCAAGTCCCGACCTCACCTTTACGCTGGGGTTGCCTTCAAACGTCTGCATCCTGGGCGTCACGGGAGGGGCCACGGTGCTCCCGAGCACCAATTTGATTCCGCTGACGTCCCAACAGACCTATACTTTCATGGCCTGTGACGGGGCTAATCAATGCTCCCAACTAATCACGGTAACTGGAACCCAGCAGTCGGATGCCACTTTTACCGCAGGCGCAGGAAGCTGCGGGATAGCCAGTGGCGAAGGGACTATCGCCTTTGCTGGCTCCTTCACGGCGGGGACGATGTGCACCTGCCCCTCGTGACGATGATCGCGGCCGCAAGCCGCGGGGGCTCACAGGTCAGGGCACCGATTTTTAGGGCCCTGCCGGTCCGTCCCAGCGGCAATCTGCCATTTTCCCGAGCATCATTCGGTGGTCGAATCCGCCTGAAAGGATACCAGGAGTCGGCACAGCAGTGGTCTATCGCGACGCGAACCCCAGCCATAGCTTGTCCGGCTACCGAAATAGTTAAACTCTGCTAAAGACAAAGACGGTTGATACGTGCGCTGCAACTGATGCCGCGAGCCGGCGTTGGGCATTGCCGGTCGCATTCGCGTATGCGTCCAGTTTTGCGCCGTCAGCCGGTTCGACCTGAAAGTCCACCAGCAGGGCGTGGCGATTCTCCACCAAGGCGTTGGCCGAATAACACAGCTTGGCTTCCTTGCCCTTACCTTTGCGCGCCAGCAGCGCTTGCGGGTCAGTGGTGAACTGATGGGTCTGGTTGGAACGGCGCTCGCCGTGGAAGTTCAAGGTTGGATTGCCCGGGTCAACTCCAGTGGAAGCGACCGGCGGGCTTGCCGTCGCCGGTGACGTCGGCCGCCGTCACCGAGTACGGGCTGACGCCCGTGCCAAAGCTCTGCTGGTTGGCGAAGCTGGACGCGAAACTCCCGCCCCCACCGCCCAGCAACTGCATCTGAATTTCTTGAAGATCGCGCTCTTGCCGCCCCCTCCGGCGCCGCTCGCATCGTTCCAGACACTCTCTGGCACCGAACCCACATCATTCCCATTCGAGTCGTACACGGGGGAAAACATTGTCCCGCCGACTGCAGTCACGTTCGGGGAGGATTCCAGCCCAACCCCGCGGGTTTTGCCGGCTACGCATGCGTTAAGCCGTGGGCTGAACACTAACTTCGCCGCACCCTCGTCGCCTGACGCGATGAATACCGATTGCCCCTGGAGGACGGCTTGGGCAAAAAACGAATCAATCGACCTGAAAACCGACGCCTTGGCGCCGCATATCCCAAAGCTTATCGAGATAGTGCCGCAACGATCCTCTGCGATCGCACGTAACGCACGTCTAGCAGGATGATGAAAAATGGTCGCTTCTCACGCGACTATGCTGTAGAATAGTAAGTGGACGTTGTGGAGTTGAGGAGGAGTGAGGATGCGGGGAGAGGACCACCAGCAGTCTTCGATGTTCAGCTACATATCGGCGGAGCAACGGGTGCCGAAGGACCATCCGCTGCGG
>Ga0074044_10001392_pt1 | contig 21919 bp, 23 predicted proteins | sample BogForMeECP23OM1_FD_94443 | JGI IMG/M metagenome (GOLD analysis project Ga0074044, IMG submission 94443) | Bog forest soil microbial communities from Calvert Island, British Columbia, Canada - Bog Forest MetaG ECP23OM1 | ecosystem: Environmental > Terrestrial > Soil > Wetlands ...
GAGAAGTTCCTGCCGACTACCTATATCGAGGACGCGCCCTTCACCTGGCAGTACGGCGACATGAGCTGGACGCCGAATAACTATCGCGACCGCTTCTTCGGCCACGTCACGCTCGAGTTCGCGCTCGGCGAGTCGCTCAACTCCGCAACCGCGCGGCTGGCCAACAGCGTCGGACTGGATCGAATCCGTGCGATGGCGTCGAAGCTCGGCTTTGGCGACTTGCCGCCCTACCCGTCGATCGTGCTCGGCGGAATCGAAGTCTCGCCAATGCAGGTCGCGCGCGCGTACGCCGTAGTTGCCAACGACGGGATGGAAATCCAACCTTATGCGGTTACCGCCGTGGTCGATGAAAACAGCAAGGTGATCGAGGGTCACGAACTCGCCGCCGAACAGGTAATCTCCCCCGAGCTCGCGTACATGATGCAGTTCATGCTCGAAAACGTGATCAATCACGGCACCGGCGCGGGCGCGCGCTCGCTGGGTTTCACGCGGCCGGCCGCCGGCAAGACCGGCACCACCAATGACGCCAAGGACGCATGGTTCGCGGGTTTTACACCCAACCTGCTGGCCGTCGTCTGGACCGGTTTCGATCAAAAGGAAGAGCTTGGCCTGACCGGCGCGCAGGCTTCGCTGCCGGCGTGGGCCGCATTTATGCAAGCGGCGACCGCCTCGCGCCCGCCGCTCGATTTCACTGCTCCGCCCGGCATTGTCGAGGTGAAAGTCGATCCTACTACCGGCTATAAGGCGACGCCCTATTGCCCGGTGACGATGATGGGCGTGTATCCGCAAGGGATGGCGCCAACCAAGGACTGCCCGTATCATACTTCGGCGACGTCATTGACGGCCGCGGACCACAAGATGCCCGAGGCGCCGAATCCGGTGGCCGATCCTAATGACTAGTTCGCGATGATGCGATTCGGCCCATTCGCTTTCGCAATATTTCTTTCGATGCTGCCGATTTCCGCGTCCGCATCCCAGGGAATAAATCGCGCGGGCGTCTCGCCCGTGACTGGTTGCGACTCATCGCTCGGCGGCCGCCATCCAACGCTCGTCGCGGTGCTCGAAGAGGAATCGATTCCGGCGCAGGATCTCGCGGCGCCGAGCCCCGGCGCGCCACCATCTCCCGCCGCCGACACAACAAATCCCAATCCCGGCGAGTGGATCGCCGCACCGGCAGCGCAGCCGACGCCCGCCGATCATCAAGCGCCTGTCCCCAACCCAAGTCCTCCCGCTTCGCCGCCTGCCGCAGGGGCGCCGGCCGAAATCGCGCCTGCAATCGACGTCGGTTCGATCGCGACAACGCCCCAAATCAGCGACTCGTCGCTGGCGCCGTTGATCGATACCGCCCCAAATCCCGCTCGCGCCGCATCTTTGAGAATCACCGAGCAGCAGCGCGTCGAGCTCGAGCGCGGCCACACTGACGACGCGATTCGCGAGCTGGCGCACGCGATATCGATCGATCCGAGCAACTCGTACGCGTACTTCTACCTGGGGCGGGCATACGTCGAGCGCAAGGACTACGCGCAGGCGCAGACCTTCTTCAAGCGCGCGGAAATCGGCCTTGCCTCGAATTCCGCGTGGCTCGGCGAAATCTACGCGTTCGAGGGGCTCAGTCTCGAACAGTCGGGCAAATCCGCCGAAGCCGCCGCCGCCTATCAGAAGGCTCTCGCCGCGGCGCCGGGCAACCTGACTGCCCGCGTTGGCGTCACGCGCCTGTCCGCATTCATGCCCGCCGCTGCCAGCGCGGGACCCGCCCCGGATCTCGACCAGCCGGCGCCCGCAGAGCCCGAAATTGCTCCGCCCCCCGAGGAAGCGCCCGCTCCGCCGCCGCCTGCTCCGGCAGACTGAACGAGCCGGTCACTTAGCGACTCCTGGCGCCTTTGCGCGGCAATCGCCACTGGCTAATCTTGAATCCGCGCGCGGCCGCGAGGGCATGCGCCAGAACTCGCGATGCTGATACTCGGAATTGAATCTTCCTGCGATGACGCTGCCGCCGCGGTGCTCGAAACCACCGCGCCGGGCATCGCCGATATCCGCTCGAGCACCGTCGCCAATCAGGACGACATTCATCGCGCTTACGGCGGTATCGTTCCCGAACTGGCGTCGCGGAGCCACGTCGTCACGATTGGGCCCGTCATCGAGCGCGCGCTGGGCGCCGCCGGATGCCGGCTCGTGGACATCGAGGGAATCGCGGTCACGCGCGGCCCGGGGTTGGTCGGCTCGTTGCTGGTCGGCTTGATGTTCGCCAAGGGTCTGGCGCAGGCCAGCGGCGTTGCGCTGGTAGGCGTCAATCATATCGAGGGCCATCTGCTGGCGCCGCTGCTCGAAAGTCGTATTGCGATGCCGTACCTGGCGCTGGTCGTTTCCGGCGGTCACACTGCACTGTTCGCGGTCGAGGATTTCGGGCGTTACCGCCGGATCGGACGCACTCGCGACGACGCCGCCGGCGAGGCGTTCGACAAAGTCGCCAAGCTGATGGGACTGGGCTATCCGGGCGGTCGCGCAATCGACGAGATGTCGCGCCGCGGCAATCGAAAACGCGTGCGAATCCCGCGCGCCCACGTCCGGGGTGCGCCGATGGATTTCAGTTTCAGCGGGGTGAAGACCGCCGTCGCGACTCTTCTGGCAAGTAAGGATGGCCGCGCCGAGCGGCCCCAGGATCTGGCCGCGAGCTTTCAGGAAGCGGTCGTCGATATGCTGGTGAAGCCGACCATCGCCGCCGCGCGCGAACTGGGCGCGGATACCATCGCACTCACCGGCGGCGTCGCGGCAAATTCGAGATTGCGCGAGCGGCTGGCCGAGGCGGCGGCCGCCGATGGCCGCCGTCTGGTCGCACCCGCGCTCAAATATTGCACCGACAATGCGGCGATGATCGCGCTCGCGGGCAGCTACCGTCTGATCCGCGGCGAACGCGACGCGCTTAGCATCGACGCGGAAGCCAATCTCGCGCTTTGAGTTCGGAGAAGATGACGACCGCACGAAAATCGCACGCGCGCCGCAAGCTTAAACGAGCCAACGGCACCGGCGGCGGAATTGAAACGCCGTCTTGTCCCGCGCCGGCACTTGCGGGAGCCGGGGTGCGGCCGGCAAAATCGCGCGGCCAGAATTTCCTGACCAGCGGCACCGTCGCCGATCGAATCGTCGCCGCGGCGGAGCTAGCCGAATCGGACCCGGTAGTCGAGATCGGCCCCGGCCTCGGCATCCTGACCGAGAAAATCGCGGCGCGGCCACGACGCTCGCTGACGCTGGTGGAACTCGATCCGCGCCTCGCCGCGCGGCTCCGGGAGCGCTTCGCGGACGACGCGAAGGTTCGCGTCATCAACGCCGACTTTCTTGCGCTCGATTTCGCCGCAGTCGTCACCGATCCGCCGGTCAAGGTAATCGGCAATCTTCCGTTCAATGTCGCGGCGGCCATCCTGCGCCTGCTCAGCGACAACTCGCGCATGATCTCGAGAATGGTCCTGATGTTCCAGCGCGAAGTCGCCGCGCGGATCCGCGCGATCCCCGGCGGCGATGCGTATGGCGCATTGAGCGTATTCACCGCGCTGTACTGGAAGATCGATCTGCATTTCACCGTCGCCGCTGGCAGCTTCCATCCGCGTCCCAAAATCGACGCCGAAGTCCTCGCTTTCGCTCCCCGGGCGACGCCGTCGTTTGCGGCGGGCAACGAAACCGAACGCGACGTGCTCGAAACCGTGCGCGCCTCGTTCTCGTCACCGCGAAAGACGATTCGCAACGCGCTCAGCCATTCGCTGGGAATCGACAGCACGCGGATCGCGCGCGCGCTCGAACGCGCCGCGATCGATCCGGCCACGCGCGCCGAGCAGCTCGGCGTACCCGATTTTCTCAGACTCGCGCACGCGCTGCGCACTGAACCGGCCGGCAGGATCGGCGCCCGCGATGCCTGAACTGCCGGAAGTAGAATCGCTGCGCCGGATACTCGTTCGCACCGCCGTCGGCAGAACGATCGTGAGCGTTCGAATCGGCGAGAAACGGCTGCGCCGCCGCGTCACCGCGGATTTTGCCGGGGCGATCGCCGGCCGGCGAATTGTGAAACTGTCGCGCCGCGCCAAATATCTGATCGTCGAGTTCGACGGCGACGACGTGATGCTGGTGCACCTCGGGATGTCCGGCAGTTTGACCCATCGCCACGACGGCTTCCGCGCCGACGACTTCGATCCGCGCCACGACCATCTCGAATTTTCGCTCGACGACGCCTCGCGCCTGGTTTACAACGATCCGCGGCGCTTCGGCATAGTCCGTCTCGTCCAGCGCGCCGCGCTGGCTTCCACGGCGGAACTGAAGGGTCTCGGCCCCGAGCCGTTGTCGCGCGAATTCAACGCCGGCTACCTCGCCGCGAAGGCCCGCGGCCGGATGGCGGCGATCAAGAACCTGATAATGAATCAACGAATCGTCGCCGGTATCGGCAACATCTACGCATCCGAGATTCTATTTCGCGCCGGCGTGCGTCCCGCGCGGCGGGCTGGCCGCGTGACCCGAATCGAGGTCGAAAAAATCGCGGCGGCCGTGCCGGTTATCCTTCGCGCCGCGATCGGCAGTAACGGCACCACCTTCCGCAGCTACCGCGATTCACGCGGTCAGCCCGGGCGATTCGCCGCGCGCTTGCGCGTGTACGGCCGCGAGGGAAAACCGTGCTACACATGCTCGACGCCGATCAAAAATGTGATCGTGGGCCAGCGCGCGAGCTTCTATTGTCCGAAATGCCAGCGCTGACCTCGAGTCAATTCTCGGCGCCTCAAGGAGTATTCATGATGCAGCGATCCCATCCTTCAATGCGATTTGGCCCCGCAATGATCGCGCTCGCAGCCGCGATGATCGCTTTGTCGGCTCTCGCGCCCTCGTCATTCGCCCAGACCATGGCGCAGACTGATTGGAACAAGATCGATTCCGAAGCTCTCGATTACTTCCGCACCTACCTGCGCTTCGATACCACCAATCCCCCGAGCAACACTGCGGCCGCGATCGCCTACCTCAAGGCGATTCTCGACAAGCAGGGAATCGCCACCGAAACCTTCGAGAGCAAGCCCGGGATGGTGACTCTCGTCGCGCGCATCCCCGGACCCGCCGGCGTGAAACCGCTGATGCTGATGTCGCACGCCGACGTTGTGCCCACCGTCGCCGCCAACTGGACGCATCCCCCGTTCGGCGCCGACATGACCGGCGGCTATGTATGGGCGCGCGGCGCGATCGACAACAAGGCGCACGGGATTATGGCGCTGATGACGATGCTCGAGCTCAAGCGCAACCAGGTCGAGCTCAGGCGCGGCGTCGAGATGATGGTGAATCCCGATGAGGAAGCCGGCGGCGAGAACGGCGCGGCCTGGATGGTGAAAAATCACTGGGCCGCGATCGATCCCGCGTTCTCATTCAACGAGGGTGGTGAAGGCGCGCCCGACTGGCTCGGAATCAAGGGCACCACGTTTCCGGTTGCGGTCTCGGAGAAACGCGTGAACTGGCTTCACGTCAGGGTCCGCGGCAAGGGCGGACACGGCTCGGTGCCGAAGCCCGACAACCCGAATCTGATCTTGATCAACGCACTGCATCGACTGCTCGAAAATCAGCCGCCGATCCGAATCACGCAAATCTTCGCCGGCGCGATGGAATCGATCGCGCCGCTCGAGCCGTTTCCCGCGTCGTTCGAACTCGCGCACCTCGAATTGCCCGGGATGGCTCAAGCTGCGGCGGCGGGCGTGTTGAGCCCGTACAATATCCAGGCTCTCATGCGCGACACGATTTCGCTCACGATGCTCAACGCCGGGTTCAAGGTGAACGTCGTTCCGACCAGCGCCGAGGCCGGCCTGGACTGTCGTCTCCTGCCGGGCACCGATGCTGGGGCGTTTCTGAAACGCCTTCGCGAACAGCTCGGCGCCGGCAATTTCTCGATTGACTATATACAGCGGCCCGATGACGCTCCGCCGTCGCCGGCCTCGGGCGAGACCTGGGATGCGATCAAACGCGTCGTCGCAAGCGATTTCAAGGACGCCATCGTCGTTCCCTGGATGACGACCGGCGGCACCGACTCGCGCTTCATCCGCGCCAAGGGCGTCCCGTCATACGGATTCGTCCCCGTGATCCTCGGCAGCGGAGAGATCTCGCGCGTTCACGGCGACGACGAGCGCCTGTCGGTGGAGAATCTGAATCGCGGCATCAAGGCCACTTACGATTTGACGATCGATCTCTGCGCTGCTCACCGCTGACGCCGCGTGTGTTATTGTGAGCGGATTGACAATCGGAGGGCGCAATTGGAAGAGGCGGTGACGCGATGACACTTGATTTGCCCGGCGGGATCGGCCCCGCAATCGCTTTCCTCTTCGGCGCGAGCGTCGGCAGCTTCGGTTGCGTGGCCGCATACCGGCTCCCACGCGATCTTTCGATCGTCTCGCCGCGCTCGTTTTGCGAGAGTTGCGAGCGCGCGATTCCATGGTGGGCGAACGTCCCGATTCTCGCCTACCTTGGCTTGCGCGGGCGATGCCTGATGTGCGGCGCGCCGATTCCGTTCCGCCATTTCCTCGCCGAATTCGGACTCGCCATAATCGCCCTCTATCTCTACCTCGCCTTCCCGATCCCCGACGCGATCGCGCGCTTCGTACTATGCGCCGCGCTGTGGGTCGTCGCGATCATCGACTACGACTGGCGGCTGATTCCGAACATCATCACCTGGCCCGGGACGCTGGCGGGATTCATCGCCGCGTCGCTGGTGATGCCGGAGGTCGGCTGGAAGAGTTCGCTGATCGGAATCGCGCTGGGCGGCGGCGTCCTGTTCGGCACCGGCTATTTCTACCAACTCGTGCGCGGGCGCGAGGGCGTCGGCCTGGGAGACGTATGGCTGCTGGGGATGGTCGGTGGATTTCTCGGCTGGCAGGGAGTTTTCTTCACATTGTTTTTCGGTTCGGTGTTCGGCGCGATCGGCGGAATTGCGTTCGCGCTCAGCGGCGGTGGATCGACTTCGCCCGCTCCGCTCGGCGACCCCGCGACCGATCCGGAGGAAGCAGACGTCTCGATTCTGCGCACCGAAGTTCCGTTCGGTCCGTATCTGGCGCTGGCCGCCGGCGTCTTCGCTCTCTTTCAGCCGCAACTGACGCGCTGGTATCTTGGCGGCTAAGGACGCGCAACGTTCCCGTCGCACTAACTGATGGCAGCCGGTGTATTCATCACGCTCGAAGGCGTCGAAGGAAGCGGCAAGACCACCCAGGCCGCGATCCTCGGCGACGCGCTGCGCAAAGGCGGGCGCCGCGTAACGGTCACCCATGAGCCGGGCGGCACGCGCGCTGGCGAAACGATTCGCGCGATTTTTCTCGATCCCGCCGTCTCGCTGGACGTAGCCGCCGAACTGCTGCTGGTGCTTGCCGATCGCGCGCAGCATGTTCGCGAAAAACTCCGGCCCGCGCTCGCGGCTGGTGAAATCGTGATTTCCGACCGCTATTCGGATTCCACCACCGCCTACCAGGGCCACGGCCGCGGCTTCGATCTCAAACTGCTCGGCGAGCTCAACCGGCTCGCCAGCGACAACGTGACGCCCGACCTGACTATCGTCCTCGACCTGCCCGCCGAGACCGGTCTCGAACGCACCCGCGCGCGAGCAATGGCAACCGGTCGCGGCTCCGACCGCTTCGAGGGCGAGCGCGCCGACTTCCATCGCCGAGTGCGCGACGGTTTTCTCGCGGTCGCGAAGGCCGAGCCATCGCGGGTCGTCGTGATCGACGCCGACCGTCCGGTTGCCGCCGTCTCCGCCGACATCCGCCACGCCGTGAGCGGGCTGCTCTCCCGCCGATGACTCAATCCCCATGCCCATAACTTCGATCCGCGGGCATCGTGAAATCCTGAGCCGGCTGCTCGCCGAATTGCGCAGCCGCCCCTCGCACGCCTACCTGTTCTCGGGCCCGCGCGGCGTCGGTAAGGCGCTCGTCGCAAGCAGCCTTGTCCACGCCCTGATGTGCGAGCGATCGGCGGGCGAGAATTTCTGCTGCACTCCCGCGCGATGCCCCGTCCGCCAGGCGCCGCAGACCGAGCGCACGCGCGCGCGCGCCGCCGATGCGGACGCTCGGCGATGCGATTGCTGCTCTGCGTGCGTGCAAATCGCGACCGGGGTGCATCCGGATTTCACCTACGTGTCGCGGCCCGCCGGCCGCACCGACGTTCTGATCGAGCAGGTCCGCGAACTGATTGCGCGGTTGGGAATCCGGCCGTCGCGCTCGTCGGTTCGTATGGCAATTATCGACGACGCCGAGACTCTCAATATCCCCGCGCAGAACGCGCTCCTGAAGACGCTCGAAGAGCCGCCCGGCCACGCCATCATCATCATGGTATCCGCCAGCGAGCGCGCCCTGCTCGACACCGTCCGCTCGCGCACGCGCACGGTCAGATTTCCCGCGCTCCAGGTCGCCGACCTCGAGGCTATCCTTGCCGCTCATGGCGTCGCCGATAAAGCTCGCGCCAGTGCGCTTGCGTTGCTGGCTCGCGGCAGCGCTGCAAATGCGATCGCACTGGCCGACGGCGATGAACCGCCGATGAAGGAGCTGCTGGACGCGCTGGGCACCGCAAAATCAATCGATTTCGCCCGCGCACAGGCTCTCGCCCAGGAGTTCTTCGCCAATCGCGACGCCGCCGCCGGCAATTTCGAGCTGCTCGCAAGACTGCTCGAAGAAGTACTATGCTACAAACTGCTCAAGACCGACTTCGTGGCGTTTCCGCCCGAGTCCAGGCCGAAATTGGTGAGTCTGTCGGATAGTCTGGGCGTCGATGCGGTGGTGAAATGTATCGACGCCGCCGTGCGCGCCAGCGAAGCGGTCGAAGCGATGGCTAATCCTCGCCTGCAGGCCGAGAATTGGTGGACTATCATCGGTCATGCGATGCGGGGTGAGTAGAAGATAGTGGCTGACATCGATCCCTTTGAAGGCACGCGACCGGCGCCGAAAATCGTCGCCGTCAGTCTGCAGCAGGCCGGCCATTTGTATAATTTCCTGGCCGGCGAGGGGACGCTGCGCCGCGGCGAACGCGTGCTGGTCGAAAGCGAGGCCGGCACCCGGGTCGGCACCGTCGAGATCGAACCGCACGAACCGGCGGATACGATCGATCTTTCCGCGCTGCGTCCCATTATACGTATTGCTTCTGACAGTGACTTCGACGTCGAGCGGGAAACCCTCTCGCGTGAGGCATACGCGCGCCGCTTGTGCGTCGAGCGCATTCGCGAGGGCCGCATCCAGATGAAGCTGGTCAGCGGCGACTACACCTTCGACGCGCGCAAGGTCGTTTTCTATTTCGTCGCCGAGGGCCGCGTCGATTTCCGCGAGCTGGTCCGCGATCTCGCCAACACGCTGCGCGTTCGCGTCGAGATGAAACAGATTGGCGCCCGCGATGAGACCAAAGTCACGGGCGGGCTTGGTCCCTGCGGACGCGAGCTATGCTGCTCCAGTTGGCTGCGCGACTTCGAGGCGGTCACGGTCAAGATGGCGCGCGAGCAGGGCCTCGCTCTCAACCCCTCGCGGCTGGCCGGGATGTGCGGGCGGCTCAAATGCTGCCTGCGCTACGAATACGCCACCTACGTCGAACTCAAGCGCGCGCTGCCCAACATCGGCAAGCCGGTGCAATCCGTCAAGGGCGACGGCAAAGTGGTTCGCCAGAACATCCTCAAGCAGACCGTGCTGATTCAGCGCGAAGAAGACGGCGGCGTTGTCGAAGCTACGCTCGAAGACCTGGTCTTCTCCCGCCCGCAGTAGCAAGCGTCACTACCGCCTCACGCCACGCCTCAGGTGCCGGAGCGGCGGATCGATCTGATTGCCGCCTATCGCATCCGGAATCGGCGGCGCGGCTTCAGTTCGCAAAGCTGTACGCGCCACCGCGTTCCAGCGCTTTCTTGTAGGCAGGCCGCTCGTGCAAGCGCCTGGTCCACGCCTCGAGGTTGGGATACTGCGCGCGCTTGCCGAACGCGCCGGCTATCTCGCCTACGAAGCTCATCTGGATGTCAGCACCTGTCAGGGTGTCTCCCACCAGGAACTGCCGGCCCTTCAAAGCGCTATCGATGTAACCGAGGTGATTGGCAATCTCGCTCTCGATGCGCGGCATCAGCGGCGCCGCCGCTTCACCCAGGCGCGTGACATAGAGGTTGAGCATCAGCGGAAGCATCGCCGAGCCTTCGGCATAGTGCATCCATTGCACGTACTCGTCATACGCCGGAGTCTCGGGCGCGGGCTGCAGGCGGCCTTTGCCGTGGCGGCGGATCAGGTAGTCGATTATTGCGCCTGATTCGATGATGGTCCGATTGCCGTCGGTGATGACCGGCGACTTGCCGAGCGGGTGAACCTTCTTCAATTCCGGTGGCGCAAGCCGGGTTTGCGCGTCGCGCTGGTAGGGCTTGATCTCGTACGGCAGGCCGAGCTCTTCCAGCAGCCACAGGATACGTTGTGAGCGAGAATCGTTGAGGTGATGGACGACGATCATGCGACAATTCCTCCATGCGAATGATTATCACTTCTAACAGCGCGACGCCCGCATCCCGCGGCGGTGCTAACGGTTCACTACGGGAAGTCCGAAACCCGGTATTAGTTTCGGGATCTGATCCTTATCTCTCCTCCTGACTCAGGTGCAGGGGCCGGCCCCTGCTCGCGCGGCGCCAAGTCTCCCGCTATTCTTGATCTCCTGATGGCGAAAAACCGGATCCACATCACGACCGCGATCATCTACAGCAATGGCCCGCCCCATGTCGGCCATGCCTACGAAATGCTCGCGACCGACGCGTTCGCGCGTTTTCAGCGGCGCAAGCTCGGCCCCGCCAACGTCACCTTTCTGACCGGCACCGACGAGCACGGCGACAAGAACAAGCGCGCCGCCGACGCGATGGGACTCCTGCCGAAGGCATTCACCGACAAAATCAGCGCGCTCTTTCGACAAGCATGGGCTGGGCTGGACATCAGCTACGATATCTTTGTCCGCACCACCGACCCCGTGCATCAGGCGTTCGTGCAGAAGATGCTGGCGCGCACTTACCAGTCCGGCGGCATCTACTTCACGGACTACGAAGGCCTCTACTGCGTCGGGTGCGAGCGCTTTTACACCGAGAAAGAACTGCTGCCCGGCAACATCTGTGCGGTGCACAATCGGCCCGTCGAGCCTATCAAGGAAGGCAACTATTTCCTGAAGCTCGAGAAATACCGCGAGACTATCCGCCGAAACATCGAGAAAAATCCGGATTTCATCCGGCCCGAGCGCTATCGCAATGAGGCGCTGCGGATGCTCGACGAACCGCTCGAGGATCTTTGCATCTCGCGTCCCAAGGCGCGCCTCGATTGGGGCATCACGCTGCCGTTTGACGACAAGTACGTCACCTACGTCTGGTACGACGCCTTATGGGCCTACATGAGCGAGCTGCCTGACACCGACGACGCGTCATTGAGCGCAATCCTGCCGGTCACCGAACACTTCATCGGCAAGGACATCCTCAAGACGCACGCTGTGTACTGGCCCGCGATACTGCTATCGGCCGGCTTGCCGATCTATGGTCATCTGAACGTTCACGGATTTATGAATTTCGGCGGCTCGCGGTTGTCGAAGAGCTCGGGCAACATCCAGGACCCCGTCGCCTATCAGCAAACTGCGGGCCCCGACGTTTTACGGTTCTTCATCTTGCGCGAATTCACCTACGGCCTCGACGGCGATTTCAGCGAAGAGCGCGTGATCGATCGCTACAACTCGGACCTGGCCAACGACCTCGGCAATCTGACCAGCCGCGTGCTCTCGATGGCGGCGCGATACTTCCAGGGCGCGATCACGGCAGCGCCGGTCGGCACCGCCGCGGGCGAAGGCAACGACGCCGACGCGCTCGACGGCGCGCTGGCTGAGACTTTCGCTTCGTTGCCGGCACGGGTCGCGCCCCTGGTCGAAGAGCTCGCGTTCAATCGCGCTCTGGAAGCCATCTGGCAAGCGCTCGATGCGGCCAACAAATACATTGTCGCGACCTCGCCCTTCACGCTCGCCAAAGATCCCGCTAATCTGCCGCGCGTCGCGCAAATCCTCGCCAACCTGGTCGAGGGATTGCGCGTCGTCGCCGACATCCTCGAGCCGTTCATGCCGGTAACGTCGAGAAAGATTCTGGGCCTGCTCAATGCCGATGAGAAACTCGCGCGCGCGCCATATGGAGACGGCATCAAGCCGGGGCATCGCGTAAATCCGACAACGCCTCTGTTCCCCCGCATCGACAAGAAAGCCCGCACCTGACCCCCGCGCGCGCGCCCCGAGAAATCCACGCTCAGTTTTTTTTCAATGACAACGATTGTCGATACGCATTGCCATCTCGCCGACGCAAAGTTCCGCGGCGACGTCGAAGCCGTGATCGCGCGCGCGTCCGGCGCCGGCGTGGCTCAGATCATCTCGGTCGGCGCGATCGGACCGATCGACAACGATCGATTGACCGTTGCAATCGCCGAGCGTCACCAGAATGTGTTCGCCGCCGTCGGCGTGCATCCCCACGACGCTCGGGATTGCACGCCCGAGCGAATTGCACAGTTGCGCGAGCTCGCCGCGTCAAAAAAAGTCGTCGCGATCGGCGAGAGCGGACTCGATTTCCATTACATGCACTCGCCGCCGCAGGCGCAGGAAGCGTCGTTGCGTGCGCATCTTGCGCTCGCCGCCGACCTCGACCTGCCAATCGTGATTCATTGCCGCGACGCGGAGCGCCAGCTCGCCGGGATCTTGCGCGAGACCGGGATTCCACCGCGCGGCGGCGTGATCCATTGCTTCACCGGCGATACCAACGCGGCGCGCGAGTTCCTCGCGCTCGGATTGTGCATCTCGTTCTCGGGCATCATCACCTTCAAAAATTCCGCATCGGTGCGCGAGGCCGCGTCGATCGTTGCGGATGACCGCGTGATGGTGGAGACAGACGCGCCTTATCTCGCGCCCGAGCCGTATCGCGGAACACGCAACGAGCCGGCCTACGTCAATCGCACCCTCGAAATACTCGCGAATCTTCGACGCGTTGACGCCGCCGCGCTCGGCGCGCAGGTGATTGCGAACGCCGCCCGCCTGTTCAGGCTTCCGCCACCGGCGAAAATGCCGGCGCGACCCGCCTAACCAAGCGGATGGCCGCCGAAGATCATCGGATGCAGCGCGACGATCGCAACCGTCAGCGCTACGCCCACGCCGATCGCCGCCCACGGCATGTCACCGCCGGTCCATCGAACGCGCCGGCTGATTAGCGCCGCGAACGGCACGAACGACGTCTTCGCGACGAACTCGCGATAGCTATCGCCAAGTTCGCGAATCTTGCGCTGGTCCTGATGCATCCCGCCGAGGATTCCGAGCGCAGGAAACAGCCCGAAGAAAATCACGTCGCCGGCCCGTCCGTTCATCAGCATGTGCGCAATTCCAAACAGGATGAATCCAACAAAACTCGGATGCCGCGTGATTTTCAGGAGGCCGCGCGGTTCGCTCCTGGCGCCAGGCGCGCCCATTGCGCCCGGATTCGGAGTAATGAAACTTCCGACCAACAGGATCAGCGCTGTCAGCATCAGCAACCACGCAAGCCATCGCATCGGCGCTACCGCCCGCAGAGCCCAAAGCAGGGGGCCGGCGTGCTTGTGGCGCGCGAATTCGTAGATCAGCGGTCCCAGCGTCGCGAACGCGACCCACGAATAGATGGCGCGATACGCCTGCTCGCCGACCTTGCCTGTCAACCAAGGCCGCACAGCAGACGACGATATGATCAGGTGGCTGGCCAGGAACAAAACTGCCCATAGCGCGATCCAGACAGTCGCATCCATAGGGACCTCCGCGCGATCGCTCAGTAGCCGAGGCTCGACGCCAGCAGGATGATGGCAGGATCGCGGCTCGCGTCAAACGCAGCGAACCGGTTGCAGACCAACGGCATCGGCGCGACCCGGCTCAATTCACGAACCGGCTCGAGCGGGGTTATAGATATCGTAATGGCCAGGGCATACGAAATAGAGTTGCCGCCGCCGTTCGAAGAGGCGGTGAAAAGCATGGAACGCGAGATCATGCGCTTCCTGATGCGCTCGACCGGCGATCGCGAGGACGCGATGGACTTGTTCCAGGAGACGTGGCTGCGCGCCTATCGCGCCTACCCGACGCTGCAATCCGAAGACGGACTGCGGCCGTGGATTTTTCGAATCGCATCGAACCTGTGCCGCAATCGCGCGCGGGACAGGATGCGCCGCGGGCGTGTGATCGCGAACGAGACTGCGGACGGCGCAGCGCCGGCCGCTAACGCGCCGAATCACCTCAATGACGGACCTGAGGGCGCGCTTCATTTGAAGAGAGCCATCGCGCGGCTGCCGGGCAAGCAGGGTCAGGCATTGATGATGCGCAAGTTCGCGGGGCTCGAATATACGGAGATCGCGACGGCGCTGAATTGCTCGGCCGAGAGCGCGCGGGCGAGCGTCTATCAGGCGCTGAAGAAACTCAGGCTGGACGAGTAATCAAGATGAAGACCAATCGAATGGCGACGCAGTTGAAGGAGAGTACGCCGATCGACGACCGGGTGCTCGACGCAATGATCGGAAAGACGCGGCCGCGCATCGAGCACGCGATGAAGCTCCTGCGGCGACCGCAAGCGCGGGTCGGGGTGACTTCGTCGCCGCTGGGCCGTCTGCTGATCGCGGAGAGCGACCGCGGCCTCGCGGCGATTCACTTTCTTTTCATGGACGGAGCGGAGCGAACGCTCGCGATGCTGCGCAAGAAGTTCGATCTGATCGAGAATGAAGCGAGCGCCCGCCGCATCGGCGCGGAAATCGATCGCGTGTTCGAGGGTGATTTCAGCGCGATGGCGCATCCGGTGGATTTGAGCCTGGTCGAGAGCGACTTCCAGCGCCGCGCGTACGCCTCGCTTCGAAAAGTCCCGCCCGGCGCGGTGATCACTTATCACGGGCTGGCCGCGACGGTTGGACAGCCCGACAGCCAGCGCGCGATCGGCAACACGATGGCGTCGAATCCGATCCCGATCTTCGTGCCGTGTCATCGCGTGATTCGCTCCGACGGAACGATCGGCAATTACGGCGGCGGCGTGGATAACAAGATTAAGCTGCTGCGCGCGGAGGGATTCGAAGTCGGGCGCGACCTGCGATTGCCGTCACGCGCCGTGATGGGGCATCGACGCACCGGAATCTTCTGCCGACCCGGCTGCTCGGCGGCGCGGCGCGCGGATCCAACAAAGATGCTGATCTTCGCGGATGCCAAGTGCGCGGGACACGCTGGGTTAAGAGCATGCAAGCTCTGCAAGCCTGCGTAAATCAGGCCGGCTGAGAAAGAAAAAGAGCGACGCCGAATGGCGCCGCCCTTTTTTCGCCCGATCGCCGGTCCAATTACTCGGTTTCCGACTGCGACTTCATCTGTTGAATCTGCTCGCGTTGATTCTCGATTTCCTGCTGTTGCTGCTGCACCTGCGCCTGGGTCTGTGCGTTGGCGTTTTCCTGATTCTGCATCGAGTTGCCGACTACATAGCCGGTACCACCGCCCAAAACACCGCCGATCAGGGCACCCGCGAGAGGATGGCCTACGGCCGCTCCGACAATCGCACCGCCAGCTCCGCCCACCGCCGTGCCGCCGAGAGTGCCTTCCTCACGAGTCGAGAGCGGCTGCCCCGTGCATCCTGCAAGAACGAGCGTTCCCGCCAGCGCCAAACTCATGATTGCTGCTATACCTTTGCGCATAATGAGAACCTCCATCTTCCAATGACTATACGTCAGCCGAGCTATTCGGTTTCCTGCTGCCCCTTCAATTGCTGAATTTGCTGACGCTGTTGTTCCAATTCCTGTTGCTGTTGCTGGATCTGTGCCTGGGTCTGCTGGTTGGCGTTCTGATTGTTCTGCATCGCGTTACCCACCGCGAAGCCCGTTGCTCCCCCCAGTCCGGCACCGATTGCCGCGCCTGCCAGCGGTGCGCCGACCGCGGCGCCGATAATCGCGCCGGTGGCCGCGCCGATCCCCGCACCGCCCAGAGTGCCTTCCTCACGCGTGGACATCGGCGTCCCGGAGCATCCGGCGATGAGAAAAAGCGCGGCAACGGCCAATGTACCCGTCGCAATTGCATGTTTGCGCATAATCCTTCTCCGCCTGCTAGTCGGGGGTCTCGCCCTGACTCTTCAATTGCTGAATCTGCTGTTGCTGATTTTGGATCTGCTTTTGCTGCGTTTGAATTTGCGCCTGAGTTTGAGCGTTGGCGTTTTCCTGATTCTGCATCTCGTTGCCGACCACGTATCCGCCAAGTGCCCCGATGCCGCCGCCGATTGCCGCACCTGCCAACGGGTTGCCCACAGCCGCGCCTACAATCGCGCCGGTTGCCGCTCCGAGTCCCGTGCCGATAAACGTGCCCTTCTCACGTGTCGAGAGTGGCTGTCCCGAGCATCCCACGACAACCACGATCGCAATCGCCACGAGCAGACCTTTAATTATCGACGCCAAATTTGTCCGCACGAGCTTCCTCCTTCCACCGGGAGCAGTTTTCATGCCTGCCAACGGCTGCGACCTTCCCCAGCCAAGGGCAGGCAAGTTCATTTGGGACCGCCGCTAGTTTTCTACCTTCTGCGCGGTCAATCAACCATCTCGAATATCGAGCGTAGCATGGAATTCTTGCCGCTGTTCGAAATTATCGCGCGTCATAAACGAATATTCATCTTCTCCAGTTGCCGCAACCGTCACGGCATCACGGCGAAAATCGTCCCACTGACGATCCGGGCGTCCTGTGGCAGGATGCGGAAAAATCATAGGTAAGACAAAGCCGGATTGGAATGTATCTTTTACCGGGGCCGGCCCCGCACCCCTTGCCGCGAAAAAGACCGGACCGAGTTGGCGCGGGCCTGGGGGCCGGCCGGCCGCGGCGTTGACTTTAATTCTATTATTCGATAGTTATAAAAATATGAAAAAGGCCAGGGCAATGGCGGCGCTCGCCGCGTTGGCGCAGGAATCAAGACTCGACGTGTTCCGGCTGTTGGTGCAGAGCGGGCCGGATGGATTGGCGGCCGGGGAAATCGGCGCGCGGCTCGGCGTTCCATCGCCCACTCTTTCGTTCCATCTAAACCACCTGAAATACGCGGGACTGGCAGCCTGCAGGCGCGACAGCCGCTCGATCATTTACAGCGCGGACTACAAGGCGATGAACGATTTGATTTCCTACCTGATGGAAAACTGTTGCCGGGGGGATGCGGAACTGTGCGCGCCGGCGGTCTGCAAGCCTGCACGGGAGACCAGTGTTAAACGACGGCCCCGCACCGCGGAGAAAGAAAGGATCAGCGCGTGAAACGAATGCATAAGACGGTTGCGCCCGCAGGCGCGAGCGGTGCGAAGGCCGGCGCCTGAGCGCCTGCATCGATGGCCAATCGGGAATTCACCGTCCTGTTTCTTTGCACCGGAAATTCCGCGCGCAGCATCATGGCGGAATGCGCGATGAATCGATGGGGCAAGGGGAAGTTCAAAGCATTCAGCGCCGGCAGCCATCCCTCAGGCACGGTTCATCCGATGACGATTCAACTGCTCAAGGAGCTGAACTACGAAACGTCCGCATTGCGAAGCAAAAGCTGGGACGAATTCGCGCGGCCGGGCAGCTCGCCGCTGGATTTCGTTTTCACGGTCTGCGACAAAATCGCGGGCGAGGCGTGTCCGGTGTGGCCGGGACAGCCAATCACGGCGCATTGGGGCGCAGCCGATCCGGTGGCCTTCGCCGGATCCGAAGAGGCCAAACGCCGGTTCTATTTCAAAATCTACACCGAGCTGGAAAACCGCATAAAAATCTTCATCAGCCTCCCGTTCGACTCGCTCGATCGCTTTGCACTCGAACGCCGGGTCAGGGAGATCGGAAGCGTCAAGTTACCGGAAAACAAGTGAGTTCGGTCCTTCGCCGACTCTCGTTTCTCGACCGCTACCTGACGCTATGGATTTTCGTTGCGATGGCGGCCGGGATCGCGCTCGGAGCGGCTGCGCCCGGCGTGAGGACTATCTTCGATCGACTGAGCGTGGGCACTACCTCGATACCAATCGCGATCGGACTCATCCTGATGATGTACCCGCCGCTGGCGAAGGTGAATTACGACGAGCTTGGAGATGTCTTTCGCGATTGGAAAATCCTCGGCCTCTCAATGGTCCAAAACTGGATCATCGGTCCGATCCTGATGTTCGCACTCGCGGTGATATTCCTTCGCGATCGTCCGGAGTACATGACCGGCCTGATCATCATCGGCCTGGCGCGATGTATCGCGATGGTAATCGTGTGGAACGAACTCGCCGGCGGCGACACCGAGTATTGTGCCGGACTGGTTGCGTTCAACTCAATCTTTCAGGTGCTCTTCTTTTCGCTTTATGCGTTCGTATTCGTGACAGTGCTCCCCCGATGGCTCGGATTGGGCGGCGCTGTCGTCGATGTCACGATCGGCAAGATCGCGGAGAGCGTCGGCATCTATCTAGGCGTGCCGTTCGTTGCGGGCTTTGCGACCTGGAAGGTTCTTACCGCGCGTAAGGGCAAAGCTTGGTATCGCGAGCGTTTCGTTCCAAAGATCAGTCCGCTCACACTCGTCTTTCTACTCTTCACGATCGTCGTGATGTTTTCGATCAAGGGTGCGAGAATCGTCCAGCTCCCGCTCGACGTGGTCCGCATCGCGGTTCCGCTGCTGTTCTACTTTACGATCATGTTCGCGCTTTCGTTCCTGCTCAGTCGGCGCGTGGGCGCCACCTATCCGCAGACGGCGACACTGTCTTTCACCGCGGCGTCCAACAATTTCGAATTGGCTATCGCCGTGGCAGTGGCCACCTTTGGCATCGACAGCGGCGCGGCGTTCGCGGCCGTTATCGGTCCCTTGATCGAGGTCCCGGTGATGATCGGGTTGGTTGACGTATCCTTATGGGGGCGGCGCAGGTATCTCGCCGATTCAACGGCAGGCATCGTGATCGTGGATTCCTGAACGGAAGAAACTTGCGAAACCCGTTGCGGGTTTCGCGCTTCCCGTTTGGAAGACGCGGCCCGACGGCCTGTTAGATATTCCAAGCTGAATGCAAAATGGAAATCACGGCTGACAGGGCGAGGCCCTCATCCGGTTCACACAGGAAGTCCGAAACCCAGTGTGGGTTTCGGTTTCCGAAATCCTCATCTTTTGCTTATCCAAGTGTGCAGGCGCTGGCCCCTGCCTACCAGCCGATCACTTGCGCGGGCATGACCGGCGCGGCCTGACCGCGCGGATCGGCGCCGCCTAAGAGCACGCCGGTCTTCGTGTCGATCTGCACGGCGAGCACGCGACCCTCCGACCACGGCGGCCGGACTTCGATCTTATGGCCACGCGCGGCGAGCGCGTCGCGCACGATTGCCGGGACTCGATCCTCGATGCGCAGGACTCCAGGGCGATTGTCGTGGGGATAGAACGTCGAGGGAAAATGCGGCGTCGAAAACTTCGGCGCCTCGATGGCGGCCTGCAAGTCCATTCCGAAATCAACCACGTTCAGAAAAAATTGCAGCGTCCATTGATCCTGCTGATCGCCGCCGGGCGTGCCGAATGCCAGGTACGGCTCGCCTTTCACCATCGCGAGCGACGGCGACAGCGTGGTGCGGGGGCGCTTGCCGGGTTCGAGCGCGTTGGGATGGCGCTGGTCGAGAAAAAAAGTTTGCATCCGCGTCCCCAGCGGAAAGCCAAGCGCGTCGATCACCGGCGAGCTCGGAATCCATCCGCCACTGGCGGTGACGGCGATCAGGTTGCCGTCGCGGTCGGCCGCCGTGACGTGAATCGTGCCCGCACCCCACGGGCGCGCGCCGGCGCCGGGATCGTCGCGCAACGCACGCATCGCAAGCGGATCGCCCGGCCGCTGATCCATCGAGGCGTGCCCGGAATCGATAAGCTCGCGACGAATCGCCGCATACCGATCGCTCAGCAATCCGGCGATCGGGACGTCGACGAACTCAGGATCTCCGTACCAGGCCTCGCGATCGGCCAATGAGAGCTTGGCGGCCTCGACGACAGTGTGGATATAGTCGGCGGAATTGTGGCCCTGAGCTGCAAGCTCGAAGCCTTCGAGCAACTTGAGCTGCTGAAGGAATACCGGACCCTGCGACCATGGCCCGCACTTGAAGACCGTGACGCCACGATAGTCCGCGCTCACGGGCGACTCGGTTCGAGTCGTGAAGCGCTCGAGATCAGACGTGGCGAGCAAGCCGCCGTTGGCGTCGGACCATGCGACGATTTCGCTCGCAATGTCGCCCCGATAAAAGCGCGCGCGCGCGGCCTCGAGGGCGGCCTCGCGCCCACGATTCCTGGCGGCTGATTCGGCGTCGAGCACGCGCTTGAAAAAGTTGGCAAGCGCGGGATTCTTGAGCACGTCTCCGGGCTGCGGGACTTTGCCATCGGGCAGATAAACGCGCTCTGAAGACGGCCATAAAGTATGGAACACCTCGGCGCTGCTCCGGATCGACGCGCCCGCCCCAGCAAGGGCATCGTCAGGGCCGACGCCCTCGCCAGACAGTCCCAGGTGCATCGGGAAACCGTCGCTCGCCAGGCCCAGCGCCGGCTCAAGAACGTCGGCCAGCGACCTGGTTCCGAAATCTCTTAGCGCAGTTACCAGCGCGTCGAAGGCTGCGGGGACACCAGCGGCAAGCAGCCCGGCAGGAGGGATCATCTCGATACCCAGCGAGCGGTAGTGCGCAATTGTCGCGCGTTCTGGCGCCATCATATTGCCGTTGATCGCGACCACGCGGCGAGCAGATGCCGAATAAATCAGCATTGGCGCCTCGCCGCCGATCGTATGCATGTGCGGGTTGACGACGCCCTCGACGAATGTTGCAGCGATGGCAGCGTCGATGGCATTTCCGCCACCAGCGAAGATTCGCGCACCGGCAGAGGCGGAAAGGTAGTGCTCAGTCGCGAGCATCGCGCGACGGCCCATTATAAGCGGATATATTGTCGGCATCTGCTAGTTCTTTCCTGAGCTGGGTTTTGTCACTAAAGCGATCCGGAAGCGAATTTTCGCTATTTGTTTTCGCGGTGCTTACTGACTATCAGACCCGAATTTGGGCGAAAAGGTGCCTGTATTCGGGCACTGCATTTTCTCGATTCAATAAAGCAGAGAAGAACGTGATGCTGAAATCTCTTCGCGAAACGGGAAAATCGTTAATTCACGGGGTCTTCTACAGCTCTGGACAGGTGAAACGCGGACCCCTTCCAGACGTCTAAATATTAGGCGCAAAGATTGCTAGTATGACAGTCGGGACGAGGGTGACCGTCGACGAGCGGGAGGAAGTGGAGGGGAAGGAATATGATGACGAGCATAAACACAAAAGGACTAGTCGGAAGGCATTGCAAGCTGCAGAAACCCGTGCGTGACCACGAAGGGCGCAGCCGATTCAGCGAACAACCACGCATCCTGCGTGAGGTAAACAATCTGGACCGTTGCATGTACCTGGTGCAATTTGCCGACGGCGCCACCACGTTCCTCTTTCCCGACGAAGTAGTAATCCAATAGCAGATGTGCGGCGCACAGCGCTGTTCACTTTCACACGCTTTGGATGCATAGCGTGGCTTAGGCGGCGCGAGTCTCAGCCGCTGCGCTCCAGTTCGATGAAGTCGCGGGCGCGATGAAGCGCGACGATGGTTTTCGCGTCAACGATATCGCCGCGACGAATCATCGCAAACGTTTCCTCGAACGGCATGCGGCTGACGGCGATCACCTCGTCGTGATCGAGCGCGCCCGCTCCTGCTGACAACTCGCGCGCCAGGTACAGCTCGATCCGCTCGTCGCAGAAACTTGGAATCGTGATAATCGACCCAAGATGGTCCCAGCGCGTGGCCGAGACTCCCGCCTCTTCGCCGAGTTCGCGCCGCGCGCATTCGAGCGCATCCTCGCCGGCGTTGCGGCATCCCGCGGGAATCTCCCACATCCAGCCGCCGATCGCGTGCCGATACTGACGCAGCATCGCAACA